>Ga0126331_1000114_pt1 | contig 34106 bp, 30 predicted proteins | sample InaspJWI98metaG_FD_96379 | JGI IMG/M metagenome (GOLD analysis project Ga0126331, IMG submission 96379) | Marine gutless worms symbiont microbial communities from Oahu, Hawaii - Inanidrilus sp. 2 OAHU.JWI-98 metaG | ecosystem: Host-associated > Annelida > Digestive system > Unclassified | place... | reverse complement strand
TTTAATTAGACTTTAAATAATGCCGTCCAAATTGTATTCCGGTTTTAAAGTTTATTAAGTCAAATAAATTGTCACTATAAAATACCTGCTTTCAGCGGGACTGCAGGGATGAATTGGCTTCGCCGGAAGCTTCCGTCTTCGCTAGAGCTACGCCGAGACACGTCCGTCTTCGCTAGAGCTACACCGGACAAGTCCGACTTCGCTCTTCGAGCTTGGGGCTTCGCCTTAGGCCTACGACCACACGAGACGACGGGACAAAACGATCCAACAAGAAGGCATGGCGACCCGCCGAAGCTCATTAGAGCGAAGGCGGGTTAGGCTATGGCGAATTCCGCTTTGATACCCCGCAGTTTCCTGCGGGGGGCTTCATTAGAATAATATCTATGGTAGTCCCGCCTATCGGCGGATTTCGCCTTTATTGGGGATATGGATTGTCAATTAAGAGAGTGCTTGCATCCCGCGGTATTCTGCTGGGCCAGTCCAGCGCGTCAAAGATTTTATATGTTTTCTGTCCCTGGATATTTCGGTTGACGAATGGAAAAGGATGATAGCCCGGATCGATGATATCGGTCGTTATAAGTCGGCCTGGTGAACTAAAGCAGCACGAGTTTCTTTTCCAGAACCGCCTCGGTGGCTTTGAGAGCCCACTTCACCGACTTGATACCGTCCTCGGCGCTGACGGCGGCTTTGCGACCGGTGCGGATACAGTCAACGAAGTCCGCCATCTCGTCGTCGTAGCAAGTCCTGTATACCTCGTAGAAATCCTTGAAAAAAGTTTTGTGTGTACCGTTCTCATCGATGGAAATGAGTCGATTATTCAGCGGCTCGGTGCAGATTCGAAGCACGCCATCGGTACCATGGATTTCGGTTTCCACATGGTAGGCATACTTGCAGTTCCGGCTGTAAGAGAACTGCCCCATCATGCCGTTATCGAATTCCATCAACAGGGCGGCGTTGTCCACGTCCTTCATTTCCGGCAAGAAATCGTAGACGTAGGCGCCGCCAAGACCATAGATGGTTTTCGCTTCCGCGCCGGTGAGCCATCGGGCCATATCGTAGTCGTGACTTCCGGTGTCCAGGATAGTTCCCCCGCTCTTCGGACTGAAACGCCGGTAAAAATCGGGATCGAAAAAATAGTCCCGGTTGTCGTTGCGAATGGAGATAGGCGTGCCGATGTAACCCTCTTCGATCTTGCGTTTGGCATCCATGTAGGAGCGATCGTAGCGCCGATGATGCCCTACTTGGATGTTCACGTCCATGCCCGGAAGGACGCGTTCCAGATCGGCAATCTCTTCGGCGGTCAACGCGATCGGTTTTTCGATGAATATGTTCTTCACACCGGCACGACACGCCCGGATGAGCTGATCGTAATGAAGGGAGCTGGCCGAGGCGATGACGATGCCGTCCAGCTCCGCCATGTTAATGAATTCGTCGTAGTCCGTCGTGATGACCGGAATGTCCAAGAGCTGTTGGTTCTTTTCCAGCCGGCCTTTATCACCCCCGCAGGCGGCGTAAAGTTGCACGCCTTTCATTTTCGACGCGATGTTGTCCGCGTGGGAGAAACCAAATCGTCCGAGGCCGATGATACCGATTTTCAATGTCTTCATTTGCTTGTTTCCAGTCTGTTATTCGGTATTCCTGTTCATCTGGCGTTACTTCGCCGGGTCAGTTCTTTCAATACTGACGGTTCCAGGTAAGGCCTGTACCACTTGATTTTCAAGGTTTTGGTTACTTCCGCCAATGGCGGGTATATATTTTTCATCACCGCCTCCTTGATAGGGGGCATTAAGCCCCGAATATCTCAAGTGCCATATCCACTCAACGGCGAATGCTTTCCGGTTCATGGCAGAATAACTAAAGACTTAAATCAATGGATAAAAAAACATCCCCTCATTTAAACTAGAATACTGACCAGGGATAAACATAAGCATCTGATCGAATGTATGCTTGATCACCTCCGTAGATCAATGCCGCCCGTTGATCAATATCGTTAGACAGTTTTTTCCAAAATCGAATTCCTTTAAAAAAGTCTTTAGTTATAGTTTGGCCGGCCTTGATTTCAATGGGTAACAATTTATCTCCTTCATCGATGAGAACATCAATTTCGTTACCGGTGGAATCCCGCCAGAAGTAAATTGGGTGCTCCTTGCCGCGATTCATATAGTTTTTAAGAAGCTCTGAGATAACGTAACTTTCAAAAATGCTGCCATATAGTGCATGAATTCGCAAATCTACCTTGGAACGTATTCTCAGCAGATAACTTAGCAGCCCGGTATCTAAGAAATACAATTTCGGACTTTTGATCAGTCTTTTACCAAAATTTTTAAAATGCGGCCGGAGCAGGAATACGATAAAGCTGGCTTCCAAAATGGAAATCCAGCGCTTTGAAGTGGTATGGGTAATCCCACAATCGTTTGCCAGAGAGGAAAGATTCAGAAGCTGGCCGTTTCGGCCCGCACACAGGCGGACAAATCGACTGAACGATTCAAGATCGCCAACATTCACAACATCTCGAACATCTCTTTCAATGTAGGTTTGGTAGTAGTAGCCCACCCAATCGACAGGATTCAGGTTCTTGTCGTGGATTCTCGGGTAAAAACCTTTGAATAATACAGATGGAAGCTCCTCCTTCAGAAACCGATTTTTGCCCGGTAGTCGCCGGCCAATCGCATCGATAGACAGCGACCGGCGTTGTCTAAGTTCGCTTAGTGTAAATGGTAACAGGTGTAAGACGGCACAGCGTCCGGCCAATGACTGGCTGATTTTCTGCAGTAACAAGAAATTTTGAGATCCGGTCAGGATAAACTGACCGGAAATATTCTTTGTATCAACAATCGTCTGAATATAAGAAAATAAGTCCGGCGCTCGCTGAATTTCATCCAGTATGACCTTCTCAGGAAACTGAGACAGAAATCCCCGCGGATCTTCCAGAGCAAAAGCGCGATGGTCCGGCTCTTCTAGGGATACATAGTCACAATCTGAAAATGTCATCCTGACCAGTGTCGTCTTACCAGACTGTCGCGGACCGGTTAGCGTAACCACCGGATACTGCTTCGCAGCTTCTTTTAACTTTTTTTCGAGAGTTCTTTTCAGCATAATTCTTGTAAATTGAATATTTCAAATTCAATTTACAAGAATTATAATGTTTGTCAAGAAATATATTCCTGAGCGCTAAATTCGCCACGTTACCTAAATTTCGGTCCATATATTGGTCCGATGTCCGCTAGGTCGCCGTCTTTTTAACCTTTGCGCCGGTGATATTTTCGAGCAGTTTAATAATGGTCCAATTATCTTCCTCGGGATTAAGGGAATGGCCGGACTCGAACAGGTGGTAGGCTGAGCTTGTTGTAAACATCGGTACACCGTACTCTTTGGCCATGGACAGCGTATTGCCGAGATCTTTGTACATTGTCTGGATACAGGCCCCGGCGCCTTTAAAGCGCCGGTCCATGATATGTTTGGCCGTATCTTTAAAAAGAGCGCTGCCGACCATACTGGTGCTGATAACCTCGCATAAAACCTCCGGTTTAATCCCAGCCTTTGTGCCGAGGACCAGCGATTCGAAGATCCCGCCGTAGGTAGCACCCGTAAGCGCTGCAAGCGCCGATTTGACGGTTTGGCCCATACCGGCTTCTTCACCAACATGATAGATATTTTTACCGACCGCATCCAAAACGTCTTGGCAGTCCTCAACAACCGCTGTTGGACCAGCCATCATCATGGTCAGCGTTCCCTGGGCTGCACCGGGTTGACCGCCGCTCACGGGTGAGTCGATGAGGTGGATATCTTTTTCTGCCACGATCTTTGCCACTTCAATCGTCTCAGATCGCTGAATCGTGGCAGTACAGATGATTGTGGCGCCCGGTTTCAGGCCCTCCAATAAACCGTCCTTTCCGGTGACCACTGATTTTACTTGAGGGCCGTTTAGCACCATTATAAAGACAACATCCGCGTGCTCTCCAACCTCCCGGGGGGAGTGAGCAACTCGGGCCCCCGATTGGGCTATCTCTTTAAGAGGCTGTTCTCTTACATCATACGCTGTCAGCTCAAATCCCGCTTTCAGGATGTTTTGGGCCATTCCCAGGCCCATATTACCCAGGCCGATGATACCAACTTTTTTCATTAGCTAACTCCTCTGGCAATTAATTTTGAAAACTAATCGACATACTGCAAGATTTTTTTAGCCTTCTCATAGGTGGCGTAGTCAATAAAGCGGTTGTTTACCCGTATGGACGCTGAACCGCTTTTTTCCGCCTTTTCAAACGCTGCGATAATTTGTTTTGCATCGGAAATTTCTGATTCGGTTGGACTGAATATGGTATTGACGATGTCTACTTGCTTGGGATGAATACAGGCTTTGCCCTGAAATCCCATATTGCGCGCCCTCAGGGCCGATTGTTTTAAACCTTCCACATCCTCGAGATCGATAAAGGACGTATCGATAGGGCTCGATAAGCCGGCTGCTCTGGATTCAACGACCATTATGGAGCGAGCAAAATAGATTTCATTTTCATCTTTTGAAATCTTTATATTCGTATCGAGCGAGAAATCCCAGGCTCCGAAAGATAGTCTCTTCAATCTATTCTTAACATGGCAAATATCTTTAATATTTGAAAACCCTCTGGCCGTTTCGATAATGGGAATGATGTCTATTCTTCCCACCTCAAGGTTTTTATCTTTTTCAATCTCAGATAATACTTTATCGGCCGCACTGAATTGGTCCGAGGATTCCAACATCGGAAGTAAAATTCCATTCAGATCTTTATTGACTATTTTTTCGAGATCATCATTAAAGTATTCGCTTTGTATACTGTTTATGCGCACATAGGTGGTTTTATCCTTATTCTTAATGATATATTCTAGTACGATGTCTCTGGCCGCCACCTTATCCGCAACCGGCACTGCATCCTCCAGATCCAATGCCACAATATCGGCACCGAAGCTAAAAACCTTTTCAACCTTGTGAACTTCATTGCCGGGCGCAAAAAGAATTGATCTGAACTTGTTCATTTAATTTACTTTAAATTCTTTGATAATATCCGGATCCGGGTCCGTTCCAAGACCAGGCCCTTCCGGCAGACTGTATAACCCGTCCACCGGATCAATGAGGTTGCCATGTAAACTTCCCCCTAGTTTTAAATAGAATTTTTCGATTAGGGGCTCTTTTTTCATAACAGCGGCAATATGCAATGTTGCGATGAAACCCGGCCCAAAATAAGCGGTGTGCGGCATAACTGATACATTTCGTTCATCAGCTAATTCAATTATGTTCATCATCTCTGCAATTCCACCCACTTTTATCAGTGACGGTTGGGCATAGTCGACGGCGTTGGCGTCAAACATTTTTTTAAATTCCCAAACGGTGCACGCATTTTCACCGGATGCTATCGGAATGCCGGTTTTTTTTCGCAGTAAGGCCAGGGATTCATAGTCCTCAGGCGGAAAGATGGGTTCTTCGAGCCAATGGATATCGTACTCTATAAGCATTCTGGATTTTTCCAGAGTTTCTTCGGGTGTCCAGGGGCAGTTTGTATCCAGCATTATGGGATAGCCTTCGCCTAAGGTTTCTCTGGCTGCTTTAATGGGCGCTTCTTCAATTTCATGCAGTTTTACATATTTATATTTTTCTTTTAACGATTCTTCGCATTTTTTGATAACCGTGTCCGGGTCGTTATATCTAAAAAGGCTGGAGTAGGCCGGGAATTTGTCCCGAAATTTCTTTCCCAGCAGTTCATGAATCGGTTTATTCTTTTCTTTGCCCAGAGCATCCCACAAGGCTATTTCTAGCCCTGAAAGCGCAAAGATCGATATACCGTATCTTCCAAACAGATGCAGGGTTTTTTGGATATCATTCGCTAATAGCGCAATGTCATCGATGGTTTTCCCAATGGCTAACGGTGCAATCATCTCTTTAACGGCCGCCTTTACAGGCTTCCAACAGGTATATCCAAACGATTCCCCCCAGCCGACAATACCTGTGTCGGTTTCAACTCTGACAAGGTTTACTTCAAGCGTGTTCCATTCTTTGCCGTGGAACAATACCTTTTTCCCGCCATGATCAAATGGTATGGCAAGGGATACTGGATCAATACGCGTGATTTTCATAATTCACCGCCAGCGGCTGAAATCCGGGGTTCTTTTTTCCAAAAATGCCTGAGCGCCTTCCTGTTGCTCTCCGGTTTCAAAGTGGTTGGGCGCTATTTCCTGAACCATTGCAGTCTGCGTGTATTTCAAAATGGGTTCCATCTGTTTTTTAAACGTGGCTTTCAAAATTTTCAAGCAGGTTGGACTGGCTTTTAAAAGATCATCAACCCATTTTCTGACTTCATTATCCAGTTCTTCATTCGGAGCCACAGCGTTTACCAGACCCCATTCCAACATATGCTGCGCCGAATATCTTCTGCAGGTCATCCACATTTCTCTGGCTCTTTTATGCCCCAGCAAATTTGCCGAATGGGCAACCGTTGCGCCGGCTGCCGGTGAAGCCACGCGGGGTCCGTTCTGCCCGAAAATGGCATGTTCGGCTGCAATCGTCAGGTCGCAAAAGTATGCCATGTGATTGCCCCCGCCGATTGCATACCCGTTTACTCTGGCAATAACAGGTTTGGGGCAGTCGATTAGATCATGGTGAAATTCATACTCATAGATTTGAAAATCATCGGAAGCTTCCCAGTTAACATCGCCGCCGGCGCAAAATGCGCGATCTCCGGTGCCGGTCAAGACAATCACACCGACGGATTTGTCCGAAGCCGCTTTAGACAACGCATCACTGAGTTCACCCAACGTATGCGGCGTGAAGGCATTTAAAACTTTTGGCCGGTTAATCGTGATGGTGGCCACCGAGTCGCTGACCGCATAAATTATGTCTTTGTATTCTGTCATATTATTTTCCTATATCCGTATTTAATGCTACCCTGCCGATTTCATTTAATGAATCCGGATTAACCAGTGAAGACGTGTCGCCCAAAGAGTCACCCGTCAAGGCCGCTTTGACCGCTCTTCTCATTATTTTCATATTTCTTGTTTTTGGAAGATCGTTCACGAAAAGAATCTTTTTGGGTTTAAAGGATTTGCCCAACGATTGCGTAATGAACTGGATAAATTCATCGGCCAGATCTTCACCGGGTTCGACATCCGGCATCGTGACACAGGCGGCCATAATTTCGGACCCTTTCATCGGGTCGGGAATTCCCACTACGGCAACCCCCGAAACTTTACCGGTTTGCATAATGATGTTTTCAATTTCGGCCGGACCCACGCGTTTGCCGGAAACTTTAATGATGTCATCCGAACGGCCGTGCAGATACCAGTGACCGTCTTCATCTCGGCTGGCAAGGTCGCCATGCACCCACAAATTCGGGATGACGTTCCAATAATTTTCGAAATACCGTTCGTCATCTTTCCATAAACTTTTTGTCAGACCAATCGATGAGTGCCGCATGACCAGTTCACCCATTTCACCGGTTTTAACCACTTGACCGCGGTTGTTGACGATATCGGCTCCCATTCCGGGTATCGGCGCATTGAACGACCCGACTTTTAACGGACGGTGCAGACAGCATAACAATATTGAGCCGGACACCTCCGTTCCCCCGGCTGAATTCATTATGGGAACTTTATTTTTTCCAACCTTCGTAAAAAGCCACTGCCAGGGTTTTTCGGTCCATGGTTCTCCGCCCGTGCAAACGATTCTTAAAGAATCCAGGTTATACTGAAGAACTTTTTGGTCGCCATGGGCCATCTGGCCTCTGATTAAAGCCGGTGCCAATTCCACCCAGGTGACTTGGTGTTTTTCGATCAATTTCCAATATCTTCCCGGTTCGGGATAATCGGGCACCCCTTCGGCAACCAACATTGAGCCGCCATGCACGGAAGCGATGGTCGCAGACTTTGATCCCACCATCCAGCCCATGTCGGCCATACAAAAGTGTCTGTCCGTATCTCTAAAATCGGTGAGTATGCCTTGATCAAATACCATCTTGGCAATTAATCCGATATGGGTGTAAATACACCCCTTGGGCGTGCCTGTCGTGCCCGAGGTAAAATGAATGACAGTTGGATCTTCGGCTCCCATTTCAACCGTCTGTGCGTCGGCCGTTTGATCTTCCACCAATTCATGCCACCAGTAGTCCCGCTTTTGATTCCATTTACAGTCCGAGTCAGCATGTTTTACCGTGATTACATGTTCAATGGACGGCACTTTGCCGATGCCGTCGGCGATAACATTCTTCATGTGAATCAGCTTGCCTTTTCTGTATGTGGCATCGACTGTAACGATGCCTTTCGCATCGGCAAGCGCCAATCTTTCAAAAACCGCTTGGGGACCGAAACCGGAAAACAAGGGTAATACAATTCCGCCAATTTTGATAATGGCAAAGTAGGCTACATAAGTTTCCGGCACTTGGGGCATGTACAGCCCCAGTACATCTCCTTTCTGGTAGCCGAATTCTTTTAATACATTTGCAAATTTGCAAACCTGTGCATCGAATTCTTTATAGGTAAGCTCTTTGTTGGCGCCGTTTTCACCTTCCCAAATCATAAAGGTTTTGTCATAAATCGGTGTGTCGCGGTACCGATCTATACAGTTCAGCACCACATTCGTTGTTCCACCCACACACCATCGGGTCCAGGCCGGGCCTTTGGTATCATCCATAATTTTTTCATAGGGCTTAAAAAATTTAAAATCGGCAAATCGGATGACATTATCCCACAACCAGCCGGGATCTTGTGTGCTTTTTTGCTCAAGCGCATCGTAGTCTTCGGCATTAACAAAATTTAAAAATTCAGTCAGCCGGCTATTTTTTAAAATAGCTTCAGTCGGTTCCCAGCTGAATTTTTTGGCGAGTGCCGTGTGCATATCTTACCCCAGGTATTCGTATTCGATGGTTTTAACCAAAGCAACCATGGCCTGGTTTATAGGCGTTGGAATACCGTGCTTCTCTCCAAGCCTAACGACGGATCCGTTTATAAAATCTATCTCTGTTTTCCTTTCATTCAGAATGTCGACACATAATGAAGATTTATTGGCCTGGTCGGACGCGATAATTTTCAACAGAACTTCCCGACTTTCGGCTTGACCGATGTCAAACCCTTCAGCCCGGGCTACTTTCAGGGCCTCATCAATAATAGCAAAAGCGAGCTGCTGCGCATCGTCTTTGGCAAATAGATCCCTTATTTGCAGGTTGGTTATGCCTGACATCGGGCTGACCGCAAGGTTGGCAAACAATTTATTCCAAATTCGTTTTCTAATATTCTGGCTCGGATCGGTTGGAATTCCATTATCGGTAAAAATCCGGCACAATTTGGTTACTCTTTCACTTTGCCCGCCCGACAATTCACCGATCCAGGAAGGCAGATCCGCATGATTTCTGACGATTCCGGGACTTTCTATATTTCCTGCCTGTGCGGTTAGACCGCCCAAGACTTTTTCTTCCCCAATGATTTCAGCGATGGTCTCCTCATTACCCAGTCCGTTTTGAAACGATATAACCACCGTATTTTCATCAATAATAGGTCTGGCATTTTTGATTGCCTCCACCGTTGAGGCTGCCTTGCACTGAACAAAGACAACATCCACCGGCAACAGTTCTGCCGGATTGTCGGATGCCCTGACTTTGATATAGCGGTCGCCGCCAAAGCCCACCATCTTCAAACCTTTACTTTTGATTGCATCCACATGCTCTTTCCAGACATCAATCAAGGTTACCTCGAGTCCGTTTTCTGCAAGCAGCCCACCAAATAAAGAGCCCATTGCACCTGCACCGACTACTGCTATACGCGGTTTGTCTTCCATTTTCTCTTTCCTTTTTCATGGTTTTTTACTTCACCTCAATGACTTGGGGATGGAGGTGATTCTGGTCTATTTCGGAGTCAAATGGTCGGGTCATATCCACGCCGATCACTTCCTGGATGGCGATTTCCATTGTGGTGCCGATAATGTTGCCGGGTTTATCGAAATGCCCTCCCCGCAAAAAGCCTTTATCGCAGAACAGACCATGAAAGTGGATCAGCACCTTTCCATTTTCATCGTGGCAGATACTGCCCTGGGCTGCAACAAATTCCGTTAAATGTTTGGTTTCCTGCTCCGGGCTGAACCCCGCGCGGCTTTTAAGAGACTCATCCGGCATACCGTATATGAATTTGGATTCATACAGGCTGCCGATACACGAGCCTATGTATCCGTTCTTGATCCCATAATCATCACAGACCTGCAAAATGCCAGTTATAAGATCCGATCCCGGTCGCAGCCGTACGATTAAGAGCCGACCTGGTTTCCCCACAGCAGCCGTGTACCTTACATTTTCTCTCTGTGTATCCATGATGTTTCCAATCTCCTCCATTCATTCATTACCGTTAACTTTTCATCCCGTATGTCTTGAACATCAATCAATGATGGCCCCAGTCTCTTATGGATTCTGGAGGTTGATCCTCGTACGCTGTCAAACAATTTCTGTTAACGTTCAAAACGTAAAATCATAATCTGAGAATGAACTAAATCACGATCTCATTCTCTATGGTTCGTGCCCATCCGGAAATTAATCCGGGCCCGAATCAATTTCCAATCTGGTCCGCCTGCGGCGGATTTCGATGAGTCCGCCTTGGCGGACACAAGGGTTTACGACGAGGCGTACTAATGTACGTCGAGGAAGTAATCCCGCGGAGAACGCAGCTCATCGGAAAAAGGGCCATTTCCTGATGGAAACTAGTTAACGCCTGCCAACCAACACCAGTAAAAAGGCCTGGAGCGGCACGAGACTGCTATATACACCCCCCTTCCATCGATCAACTATTTTTTTTGTTTCTTTGTTCCAAAGAAGCGGTTGCTCCAGGCTTGCAAATCTATCAGCAGACGCTTCAGTCACGACAGGGAAATCACCCAATTTTGTACCTAAAAAAGAGGTTAAAAAAGCCTTGACAGATTGATTTTCACCAAGCTATGTTAACGTTCACATTTGCCCTTAATTAAGCAAGATTATCCTTTCCAGTCAATGGATAACTTGGGCTCGGATTGAAATTTACTACGGATAAACGTGTTTTATCCATTCCCACCATCATACGATATATGTCTGTGTTTTTAGAATCATTAAAAGAAATTAAACTCGTGTTTCACGCATAATTACAGTCTAGATTTTTAACCCGGACATCATGTGAAATATCCGGGTTTTCATATTGACATAAAAATACTTTTCAATTTTTCACCATAAAATTACAAACCACCGGCCGGTACAACAAACGCAGAGTTGCTGCCAGCCGTAATGAGGAGTGTGATAGGGATGCTGTCGATTCGCGGGGTAAAGACGGGCTATGGCAGAGTCCGGATATTGGACGGCATTGACATGGATGTGCCGGAAGGTGCAATTATTGCTCTTTTGGGAGGCAACGGTACCGGAAAATCCACCCTTCTGAAGGCCATCTCCGGGTTGCTCCCTGTTTGGGAAGGTGAGATTACATTTGCCGGCGAACGGATCGACAACCTGAAACCCAACCAGATCGTTCGGCGGGGATTGGTTCAGGTAACGCAGGGCAAAGAATCCTACCCGGCAATGACCGTCGAGGAAAACCTGATGCTGGGCGCCTACAGCCGTTCCGATCGCAAGGCAATCAAAGAAGACCTGGCGATGGTTTACGATTTCTTTCCCCGTTTGAAAGACAGGAGCAAGCAACTTTCAGGGACATTAAGCGGCGGCGAGGTCCAGATGCTGGTTCTCGGACGCGGACTGATGGCGAAACCGAAGATGATCATGCTGGACGAGCCCAGTGCCGCCCTGGCTCCGAAAGTGGTTCTCGAGATTTTCAACTTCGTGTACCGCATCAGTCAAACGGGAATGACCATACTCGTGGTTGAACAAAATGCCCGTATGGCACTCTTGTTAGCCGAATATGGATATGTGATTCGAGACGGGGTCATCTACATCGAGGGCAAGGCGGACGAGCTGCTCAGCAAAGACAATATGCGCGACGCGTATCTGGGCGGTACCGTATCAGAAAAGGAAGCTGGTAAACTCCGGTAAAGTGCGATTTTCGAAAAAGGGATAAGCGTATGAGCATGTTATTGGATTTCGTCATTATTGGACTCTCAATAGGGCTCGTTTACGGCCTGGTGGCGCTAGGGATCTCGCTGATTTATTCAGGGCTCGATATCGTCCACTTCGCCCATGGCGAATTTTTCATGCTGGGCGCTTTTTTCGGTCTGGTCATCCTGCGCGACGGCGGCGCGTCCTACCCGATTACCCTGTTTACGGCCATGATCATCACCGGACTACTGGGGATCATCGTCGAACGCGTGTTCTACCGTCGCCTGACCCGCGAAGGAGGCGGCTATACCGTTGCCGGAATGGGAATGATCATATGCGGCTTCGGCATGGCGATGGTTATGCAAAACATTGCATATCTGATCTGGGGTGCCGCCGGTTTCCCGATGCCGGTGAATTTTGGCATGCCAATCGAAATCGGCAACATCTTTTTGCCTAAGAGCTATCTGTGGATACTGATTACATCGGTTGCGCTGATGGCACTGCTGCATGTCTTCCTCAAGCACACCAAACTTGGCCTGGCGGTGCGGGCGGTAGCCCACAACAAGGACATCGCTTTTCTTATGGGAATAAACGTCCCGCTGATGATTTCAGTCATATTCGGACTGGCTTGCGGGCTGGCGGCAGCGGGCGGCGTTCTCATCGGCCCAATCAATTACGTCCAGGTGGAAATGGGATACCTGATGCTGATAAAGGCTTTTGCGGCGGCGGTAGTCGGTGGTTTCGGCAGCCTGCCGGGTGCCATACTGGGAGGCCTGTTGGTGGGATTATTCGAATCGTTGTGCGCCGGTTACCTGCACGCCAATTATAAGGATATGTATGCCTTCATACTGCTCATCGCCGTGCTCATGATCAAACCTACGGGCCTGTTCGGTCTATTGGCAAAAGTAAAGGCCTGAGGAGATAATCCGGATGTTGAAACAACTGGCATTACCATTAGAATATTTTCGAAAGCGTCACAGCTCACTGCCCTGGCTGTGGGCATTTGTATTTATGCTGCCGCTGCCCTGGCTGGCATTTAACACCTACCAGGTATACATGCTTAATTTCATTTGCGTGATGATCATCCTGTCGGTGGGGCTGAACATCGTCAAGGGCTTCGCCGGTCAGGTCACGGTCGGGCACATCGGGCTGTATGCGGTCGGTGCGTATACATCAGCTGTTCTATCCGTGAATTTCGGATTTCCCTTCTGGCTTGCTTTGCCGGTGGCGGTGATCGCCGCCGCCGCTGCAGGAATAATCGTCGCCATACCCTCATTTCGCCTCGAGGGGGCCTATTTGGCCCTGGCTACGCTGGGCATGGGAGAGTCTATCCGGATTTACATTTCCATGACGGACTATCTCGGGGCGTCACTGGGATTCGGCGGCGTCCCCGCTCCGGTGATCGTCGGTATCACGCTGGATACATACCTAAAATACTACTATTTGTTGCTGCCGATAACACTTCTGGCGATTTACTGCTCTTTTGCGATACTGCGTTCGGGCACCGGCCGGGCCTTCAAGGCCATCCGCGAGGACACGATCTCCGCCGCCGCGGCCGGCATAAACGTGCGCCGCTACAAACTGCTGGCCTTTGTTCTGAGTGCCGTCTATGCTGGCGCTGCCGGCAGCCTGTTCGCGCATATGACCCCCGGCTATCTTCACCCGAATAATTTTACGGTGATTGAAGTGGTTACCCTGCTGTTGATGGTTGTTTTCGGAGGAATCGGGCATATCTGGGGCGGGGTTATCGGCGCCGTGCTGATATCCATTATTTTCGATTTAACGCGCGATTATTACCACTACCAGATGCTCATTTTCGGCGGCGTGATTGTGCTTACAGTGCTCTACATGCCCAAGGGAATCGGTGGGATCATTGACAAATATATAGTTACCAAACGGTTTATCAAAAAACAACAACCGAAGGATCGTGATGCTGCTAAAGGTTGAAAAACTGTCGAAAAATTTCGATGGCGTAACGGCTATCTCCAATTTGGATTTTGATCTCGAAGAGGGTGAAGTGCGCGGCCTCATCGGGCCGAACGGGTCGGGCAAATCGACTTTTTTCAATCTGGTAACCGGTGTGTATCCTCCAGCCTCCGGGCGAATCTGGTTCGAAGGTAAGGACATAACCGAAGCGGAGCCGCATGATATTGCCGCCCTGGGCATAGCGCGTACCTTCCAGCTTTTGCGGATATTTTCCGATATGACGGTATTGGAAAACGTGATGATCGGCCATCACCTTCATGTCAATTACGGTCCGCTGGCCGCCGTGTTCGGTGTGGCCAAGACGTCGGCTGAAGAAAAACGCATAAAGCAGGAAATGATGGAACTTCTGGCGTTTGTCGGCCTGGCCGATTATGCGGAACTTCAGGGCGCCGAGCTGTCGATCGGGCAGCGCAGACTATTGTCTCTTGCCCGCGCCATTGCAATGCGTCCGAAGCTGCTTATGCTGGACGAACCGGCGGCCGGGCTGTCACCCGCCAATGTCGATAATCTGCTGAATACCATTGCAGAACTTAAAAAACGCTACGGGCTGACCATCATCATCATCGAGCACATACTCAGAGTGGTAATGAATACCTGCGACAGGGTCACGGTTTTGGATCACGGCGAAAAGATCGGCGAAGGGACACCCGAAGAGGTTAGAAACAACCACGCCGTCATCGAAGCCTATCTGGGCCGCGAAATGAACGATGAGGATGTCCGCAAGGCGATCACGCAATAGAAGGCGAACGTGTGAAACGACAGCCGCGTTTTCTGCCATTGAAAAGTGTCGGTCGATATCGAAGTTATCTTATTAATGTCTCAATCAAACGATGGGAGGACGCTATGATCAAGAGCAAATCTTTAGTAATGGCTACCTTATTGGTTTTTATGACAGTGATGGTGCTGGGCGCGACCATTGCTACAGCTGGAACAATCAGGATCGGCATCACGGGCCGGATGGTAGACACGGTCAGCGAAGAAAACTTTAAAATGATCGTCGACGAGCTTGAGTTAATCAACGCAGCCGGCGGGATCAAAGGTAATAAACTCGACGTGACCTTGCTGAACGACGAATGCAAGTCGGACAAGGGTGTGGCGAATGCGAACAAGCTCGTTTATCAGGAAAAAGTGCACCTGGTGATCGGCTCGACCTGCAGTTCGGTTACGCTGCCCATCGTCGATGTCACCGCCAAGGCGAAAGTGCCCCACATCACGCCGCACTCGACCAACCACATGATCACAATGAAAGGCAGCGCCTGGATCTTCCGGGTTCCGATATCCTCGCGTTTCTACAAAGCGACCACGGCGGCCTATGTGGCCAAGAACATCGGCACGAGAATCGCTTACATCTATGCTTCCGACGCTGCGGCCGAGGGATTCGTTAACGAGATGATCAAATGGATGCGGGCCAACCACAATGTCGAACCGGTCCTGAAGGCCAAGGTGCAGGCCAAGGAGATCGATTTCCGTACCCCCCTGCTCAAAGCCAAGGCGGCCAACCCGGACGCCCTCGTTATTGCCGGACAGGACCCGGAGATGGCGCGCGGTATGGCGCAATCCTATGAGGTGGGCATTCCCCGGTCGGTTCAACGGGTTGGAAGTTCCGCGGCATCCAATGCCACTTTTGCAATTATGGCCGGCGACGCGGCCAAAGGTGTGTTCTATTCCGCTGCGTATACCGCTTCAGACACGCGCCCGATTGCCAAACTTTTTAACCGTATGGTAGCGGAAAGATACGGCCAGAAGCAGCCGGACCATAACTTTGCGCAAGCCTATGATCTGGTGCGCATCGTCGAAATCGCACTGAACAGGGCTGAATTAAAGCTGACGGACGACAGCCTGGCGGCAGACAGAACCGCCATCCGGGATGCACTGGCCACGGTGAAAGATTATCACGGTCTGGCCTCGGGACCGATCAGCTTCTGTGCCGACGCGACGCCCCAATGCAGAGACGGCAACCGCACCCCCGTGCTTATCGAATATGTGCAGGGTGGCGAGAACCACAGGACCCGAAAACTCGGCTCGATCACGTTCGACGAAGATTTCGGGTTGGATGCGATAAAACAATAAGGTTTTTCTCCAATTTAGTTGGTAAACCATTCGCATTGAAAAGGGGGGGATGGATTCACTCTGACATCCGTTTGAATACGCCACCCGCTACCCTTCGACTACGCTCAGGGTCGCTCGACGCACACAGACGGCCACAGACCTATTGGTTCCGCGATCAGTCTTCGCCAAAGGCTTTACTGAGGCAGGCTTGCGGAGTTAAAAACAGCCATCGCTTTGCGATAGTATCACAACAACGGCCTGAAAAGTGTGAGGACTCGCCTGGGAAGACCTGTCCCGTCATTGCCTTCAGGCGGAGACGGATCGTTCAGGCAAAAAGGCCAATTGTCTGTGCATGTCTGTGTGTTTCTGTGGCTAATCTAGTGAGCAGGGATTTCTATAGTGCCCGGATTTGATGAGAATCAGCAGTGCCGGAACTGCCGGCTGCTGGGACAGCTTCCCGCGCCCATCGACATCTTCGGTGGGCGCGGGTCTATTTCATGTCGATAAGGATTTTGAGGCGATATTTTAACGGGGAGGAACCCAGGGCCTTGGGAAGATCGATCAAAGGCAAGATCTCGGTGACGAGCGGTTCGGTCTTCACGCGCTTGGCTTCAAGGTGCGACAGCGCCTCCGGAAATTCATCCGTGTAAATCATCGACCCCATAATCTGCAGTTCCTTGCGCACAATCTTGGTTGCGGCCAGCGGAAATTCCGCTCCCAAACCCAGGACTATAATTCGGGCTTTCGGGGCGGCAAAATCAAGACACTGCGCCAGAGCGCCGGCAGCCCCGCTTGTTTCGTATATCAGGTCGAATTTACTTTCCAGACTTTCCATCCCGGTATCCGGGTGGTAAAGGGCGTCACCTCCGAGTTCTTTGACCACAGGCGACTTTTCTTTCACCAAATCGAATGCACTCACGGATGCGCCTTGCAGTGCTGCCAGTTGTAAAACAAGCAGACCGATAACGCCGGAACCAAAAACCAGAACCCTGTCTTTGGCGCTGGGCGGGCTCAAGCGCAGGGCGTGAACAGCCACTGCCAGCGGTTCAGCGAAGACTGCCACACGCCTTTTCATTTTGTCCGGAACCGGCCATACAAAATCTGCCGGAACCCTGACGAAATCGGCGAAAACACCGTCGACATCGCCACCCAGTCGAACTTTTTGCGGGCAGATATTCTCGTGCCCGGCCCGGCAGACACCACAGGTCCGGCAGGGATAATTGGGCTGGATGGTCACCCGCTGGTCCAGCGACAAGCCGGTTACTTCGGCGCCTATAGCTGCTATGCGACCGATTGTCTCATGGCCGGTGACCAGGGGCAGTGCCGCCGGCAGATTTCCACGAAAAACGGAATAGTCCGAGCCGCAAATCCCGACCATGCGGTTTTTAATGATAACATCCATGGGCCCCGGCTCCGGTCGCGGCACCTCTTTGATTTCCATATTTCCCGGTTCGAGCAAAACGGCTGCTTTCATCGTGTTTTCTTCATGGTGCATATTTTTCAATCTTGACAACGCCTCCTGGTTCTCTATAGTTTTTGTCTTCAGAATAATGCGGCGCGTGCTGATTTTTGGAACATCTACAAAAAAGTTGGAGTAAATCAAATGTATACCAACTAAATTGGAGAAGAACCTTATTTTTTCACTTTCATTATAGAAAAAAACTTATCTAAACAAGGGAAATGTTACGGCTATGAAACGACTCAACATCGGCATCGTCGGTACGAAATTCATCGCGGATCTTCACATGATCTCTTTTCAAAAACTGAATCAGTCCAAGTTCAAGATTCATGGTGTGACTTCCGGGTCTTTTGAGAATGCAAAAAAATTCGCCGCTGATCATGATCTGTCCAAAGCATACCGTTCCTATGAGCAGATGCTGGCCGATCCAGACATCGACGTTGTCGACCTGTGCACGCCCAATGATCTGCACCGGGATATGGTCGTTGCCGCGGCAGCCGCCGGCAAGCACATCATATGCGAAAAGCCCCTGACCGGTGCCTTCGGCCCGGCCGACAGCCCCGAACCGGTCGGAAACAGGATGCCCAAAAAAGAATTGCTCAAAGAAGCCCTGGATAACGTCAGGGCCTGCAAGGAGGCTATCGGCAGGTCGGGGGTTACATTTTGTTATGCGGAAAATTGGGTGTATGCACCGCCTTTTGCAAAGATGAAGCGATTGTTGACGCAAAGCGGCGGGACGATTTTCGACATCCGTGCCGACCAGAGCCATCCGGGTTCGACAGCCTCGTACGCCGACAACTGGAAACAGGCCGGCGGCGGTTCTCTGGTGCGTCTTGGCGCCCACCCGATCGGCGGTGCCCTGCATATCAAGCACTGGGAGGGGTTTGAAAAGTACGGCAAACCGATACGCCCTAAGAGTGTGACGGCCGAGGTCGGCCACAACACCAAGACCGAATCCTTCATCCAGGAAAAAGAGAAATTCATCAAGCATGGCTGGATAGATGTAGAAGACTGGTCCTGCGCCATCATCACTTTCGAAGACACGACCAAAGCGACGGTTTTTTCCTCGGACTGCTCACTGGGGGGCGTTCGGAATCTGCTCGAAGTATATACTTCCAACGCCGTGATCAATGTCAACATGACGCCCAATAACGGTATTCAGATTTATGCCCCGCGGGAAGGTATATTCAAGGATGAATATATCCAGGAGAAGCTGGAGACAAACGGCGGATGGAACTTTCCGGCAGCCGACGAAGAATGGATTCGGGGCTATGATGCGGAGCTGGCGGATTTCATTGATAGTATTCGAGAACAAAGAGAGCCGTTAAGCGGAATGCTTCTGGCTGAAGACACCATGCGGGTGATCTATTCGGCCTATGTGAGTGCGGAGGAGGGGAGGAGAGTAGAATTATAGCAATTCGCATAGCGCATGGCGCTTGGCGTATAGCGTGTGCGCGTAGCGGGTTGCGCAGAACAGGTGCACATTCCGTGACTATATCCTCTCCTAAACGGAATGGAACTTGACTATCGGTAAAGAAGAGTAGACGACAAGATAAAAAAACCGTTTTATAAAATCAGCGAATCGTAAAAGAATGAGGCAAATAAAATGGAACTGGAACTCAATGGCAAAATAGCCATCGTGACCGGCGGCAGCCGGGGAATCGGCAAAGCGGTTGCAAAAGAGCTGGCCCTTGAAGGTGTCGATGTGGCCATTGTCGCCAGAGGGCGGGAGGCGCTGGAATCGGCAGCCGAAACGATTCAAGGCGAAACCGGACGCAAAATCATTCCCATCCCGGCCGATACCGGCGAGGACGACTCGGTCAAACAGATGGTGCAAAAGGCCTTGTCTTCGTTAGGACGTCTGGACATCCTGGTCAACTGCGCGGCCAGGCCGCTGGGGCGCGGTAAGGAGCCCGGAGTGGAAGAGATCACCGAAGATGCTTTTTGGGCGGACATGAATGTGAAGGTGATGGGTTATCTGCGTTGCATTAGAGAAGTGGTCCCGCACATGAAGAAAAACGGCTGGGGCCGTATCATCAACATTAGCGGACATGCGGCTCGCAAAGCCGGCTCGACCATCGGTAGCATGAGAAACGTTTCGGTCGTGGCGATGACAAAGAATCTGGCCGACGAGCTTGGTCCCTATGGAATTAACGTTTCAGTGGTTCACCCCGGATTGACATGGACAGAGCGAATGCCGGAATTGATCGCGGAGCGTGCCGAGGCACAGGAAATTTCAACCGAGGAAATGGAAAGGCGGCTGGCCCAGGGAAATGCGGTACACAAAATAATCGATGCCCGAGAGGTGGCTTATGTGGTGGTGTTTCTGGCATCGCCGAAGTCCATCGCGATAACGGGCGACGTGATCGCCGCCGGCGGCGGGGTCGGCAATAATATCTACTACTGAAGCGCATACTTCAAAACGGCATTAGTATGTCAGTGGATACCCATGATTTTACAATATTTAAATTCAAGTTTTATATTGTAGAAGTTTTGATATGCTAAAAAAATGAAAATATTTCTTGACAAGGTAAATTGAATCAGTAAAATGGGTAACCCATTATAAAAGTTTTGATATTTAGAAAACTTTTAACAGCAACCAAAAATCATTTCTTAAGTGTTTTTTCCTCTCTAACCTAATGATTTCAAAGGGCCCGAATCTCGAATTATAGGTTTAGAAATGGCTTATAATAATTCAAGTTTCAAATCTCAATTGAGAGGGACCTGTCGAGAACTCTGATCTGGCATATACTATTGTGAAAAGCATGATCGGTACAGATCGATTAAAAGACAATAAGGATGATCCGGTAAATGGAATAAAATACAACCTTTTCTCATGCCAGGGATAGGGCTTCCAACCAAGGCCCTAATTCCTTGCCTATCTCATGACTGGTCTCTATTGCCGCTGAATCGTGCTGAGAGAGTTTAAACATACTCTGCCGATGGTCGTCGATACATGGTCTTTGGTGCGGGCATTGCGGTGACCAACGTTGCCCGGCAACTTCATATACAATCACTAACAAATTACCCAGAAAATTTTTGTCAGAGAAAGGGGGTGAATGTCGTTTATTAACCCGTTACGTCAATTACAGTCGTAAGAAAGGAGGGTTGCAATGAATAGAAAAACTTTAATCGCAATCAGTGTCTGCTCTTGTTTATTTGCACTTCCATTTTTGAACACTGCAATGGCTGAGCAGAAGGTCTTAAACATTCTTACTTGGGCCGGCTACAACGAAGACAGAATCATTCGCCCGTTTGAGAAGAAATACAATTGCAAGGTCAACAGCAAGAACTTTAGCGGTGACGAACAGATGCTGACCATCTGGTCTGCTTCCAAAGCCGGAACCTGGGACGTGGTGAATCCGGACGGTCCCTGGGTCAAGGTTTTGGCCCAGCAGGGCAAAATCAGACAGTTGGATCCGAGTAAATACCCCATGAATGATCTCTTCCCGATTTTTCAACGGTTCCCCCAGCACTGGGAAGGGGATACATTGTGGGGCGTCGCAAGCCGTTGGGGCTTTTATGGTATTGCTTACAATACAAAATATGTATCAAAAGAAGAGGTGAAATCCTGGAAGGTAATGTGGGATACCAAATATAAAGGTAAAGTCGGCATCTATGGCTGGTATTTACCCAACATGGGCAATTTCGGGCGCTATTTAGGCTTTGAAAGTCCGTATGATATTGACATGAATCAACTGCAGCAGCTGAAAAAACTCCTGCTGGATTTAAAACCTCAGGTGGCAACGATCACCCTCACCGCCTCGGAATTGATTCAGGCCTTGGCGAATGAAAGTGTGTGGCTTGCCCCGGCAGGAAACTGGGCAGCGGTTACCCTCAAAGAGCAGGGTTTGCCGATTGAGCATTTTGTCCCCCAAGAAGGTGCCGAAAGCTGGACAGAAAGTCTATGTATCACTTCCGACAGTAAAAATCCGGATTTGGCTGAAAAATATCTTCAATGGATGCTAAGCCCCGAAATCCAGGCTAAACTGGCATGGGCAGACGCATTTCATTGCGCCACTCCCAATCGAAAAGCGGCTCAGTACCTCAAAAAGGAGCAGGCTGAATTACTCAGGATGACTGATACCGGTGTGGAGATCGTAAGAAGGGTTTCTCCCCGCAAAATCCCGAAGCATGAAGAAGCCTGGAAGGATGTGTGGCTGAACTTCAAGGGAGAGTAATCTATCTTGCCGCAGAAAACCTGGTTGTCCGGGTCATGATTCGTTGCCCGAAACCGGACTGCCATCAGTCCGGCTCATCAGATTAAACGGTCGTTTTTCCCTGTAACGAGGGGGCTATCCCCGCATATGCTGCGGGGATAGCAGGGAACTACGCAAGCCGATATCTCCGGTATTTCCAGGAAGGTATTTTATGAAAAGCATCTGTGTCGAGCTAAAAAATGTGACCAAAAAATTCGGCCAGGTATATGCTGTCCATAATCTATCGCTGCAGGTGGTGTCCGGCAGTTTCCTGACGTTGCTGGGTCCAAGCGGATGCGGCAAAACAACGACTTTGAGAATGATCGGCGGTTTTGAGTTGCCTTCTGCCGGTGATATCTTTCTGATGGGAAAACGAATTACTTATGACGCTTCCACCAAGCGTCAGACCAACATGGTCTTTCAAGACTATGCCCTCTTCCCCCACAAAACCGTGGGGCAAAATATTGGCTTTGGGCTCAAAATGAGAAGGCATAAAAAGCCTGAAATTGAAAAGCGTGTTCGCGGAATGCTGAAAATGATTAATCTTTCCGATGTGTACGATCGCATGCCTTATCAATTGAGCGGAGGGCAGCAGCAGCGGGTGGCACTCGCAAGGGCATTGATCTTAAGACCGCCGGTGCTGTTGCTAGATGAACCGCTGGGGGCCCTTGATGCGAAAATAAGAAAACAACTGCAATTGGAACTCAAGCAGCTGCAACGCGAACTTGGAACCACTTTCATCTACGTCACTCATGATCAGGAAGAGGCCATGAGCATGAGTGATACCATTGGTATTATGCATGAAGGCAAATTGGAACAGCTGGGCACGCCCCAAGAGATCTATGATAATCCACAAACTATGTTCGTGGCCAACTTCCTGGGAGAATGCAATATTTTTGAGGGAAAGATCATCGGAGCGCATCAGGACACGGTGAACATTGAAGATAGCAGGGGGCAGGTGTTCATCGCATCAAGGGACGCACTTCAGTTTGCAGATCCAGTCGCGAAAAGTGTTGGTCTGGTGGTCCGGCCCGAAGACTTCCAGATAGCCGATGCTGCGGATAGCTGCATAAACAAGATTCAGGGACGTGTCATAGAAAAATTATACACCGGTTCCGTGGTGCGACTGGTTGTTGAAGTCGAAGGAAATAAAATCGTCGTTGATGCCCCTAAGGCTGCTACCTTTTCTACATCAGATCCTGTTCAAATCGGTTGGAATCCTGAGATCGGATCGATTATTGTCAGGGATTGATAAGATGGCCAAATTCAGAAATATTCCTCCAGTTCGCTTTTTTATTGGAATTTTACCTATATCGTTATGGGAAGTTATTTTTTTTATTCTTCCCGTGCTGTTGATTTTTATAGTCAGCTTCTTTACTGTAAAAGAATTGAGGCTTGTTTTTCAGTGGACCTTGGCAAATTACGCGGATATATTTTCCAAAACGCCATACTGGACAGCGTATGCTCGCTCATTTCAACTTGCTTTAACCGCTGTTGTTCTGAGTGCCATCTTTGCCTACCCGCTGGCCTATGCCATTGCTTTTGAGGTGCCGGCGAAATACCGAAGACTGTTAATGGTGGCCATGATCCTGCCGTTTTGGACGAATTATCTTATCAGGGCTTACTCGTGGCAAATTATTCTGGCAAATAACGGCCTGTTCAACCATATTTTGAAGATCCTCGAAATCATCGATACGCCCATTACCATTCTTTACACCCACATCGCCACCGAAGTCGGGTTTACCCATTTTTACATGGTTTTAATGACCATGCTTCTGTATTCCAGCATGGATTCAATTAACAGAAATCTACTGGAGGCTGCCGATGACCTTGGTGCAGGCAAACTCCGAGCTTTCTTCGAAATCGTCTTTCCACTTACTTTGCCGGGATTAATTGTGGGCAGCATTTTCGTTTTTATCATGTCTTTTGGGGATTTTGTGGCACCGTCGATTCTGGGAGGAGGCAAAAAACCGGTCTTCACTCAAATGATTGTGGACGAAATCCAAGGAACAGTAAACATATCGACTGCCTCCGCGCTGGCGGTGGTGATGGTTGTAACAATTTTAATCGTATTGATTCTTTATTTAAGCCGGGTGGAATCGATTACCCGGGGTAAACCAGCAGTTGTGGATAAAGAAGATGGCGACCACTAAGCGCGAAAAGATAAGTTGGGGACGCGGTTTTTTAAAATTCTATGTCATTGTGGCTTTTGCATTTTTATTTCTGCCGATTGTGGTGATCATTATATTTTCCTTCAATTCGGGAAGGTATCCAAGTTTTCCGTTACAGAATTTTACTTTAAAGTGGTACAGTGAATTAATGCTGGATTCCAGGCTCCTGAATTCGGTCAAAAACAGCATTATTGTGTCCTCCATTGTCAGCTTGATCTCGACAATATTGGGATTTATGGGCGCATATGCGCTGCGGTCATACAAATTAAAGAGGGAAAACCTATTCCTCGGATTTATGGCCGCCCCTCTGACGGTTCCCACGCTTCTTTTAGGCCTAGCGCTGCTTATATTTCTAAATCACATTCTAACCCTTCAAAATTCGCTGCTCTCGGTTATCATAAGCCACACTGTTTTTTGCGCACCCTTTGCAATGTTTATCATTCGGGCCAGACTGGCCAGCATACATGCCACTCTGGAGGAAGCCGCCTGGGACCTGGGGGCCGGGCGGTGGCAGACCGTCAGGGAATTGATTCTACCCCTTTCCACCCCCGGCCTGATTGCCGCGATGTTGCTAACATTTACTCTGTCATTTGATGAATTCATTATCGCTTGGTTTGTTTCAGGCTTTCAACCGACGCTCCCGGTAAAAATCTGGGCCATGATGCGGGGCGGTATCAAGCCGACGATTAATGCCATCGGCGCCATTGTTTTTATTTTCTCCATGTCGGTCTTGTTCATCGGTGAATATTTTCTGGGGAAAAAATCAAATGGATAAAACAGGTAAAGGAGACTGTCCAAAATGGGAACTCACAACTACGTCGATTTAACCGGAGAAGAAATTGATGCTCTGGCCCGGTCAAATACTGTCCTTTTGCTGCCGGTGGGTTCAATAGAGCAGCACGGGCCGCATTTACCGGTTGATACTGACACCCTTACGGCGGTTCACATTGCTCAAAAAATGGCTGCTACGAATGCCAAGATGAAATTGATCATCGCTCCGCCTTTGCGATACACGTATGCCAAGCCTTCCCGTGTTTTTGCCGGCACGGTTTCCATTGATGGGCAGACGCTCATAAAGTTGGCGAGGGATACCATGCGGTGCTTTATTGAACTGGGTTTCCAAAAGATTCTTGTCATCAATGCGCACATGGAAAACACGGATTTTTTGATTGAAGGAATCTCCCTTGCCCTGGGAAAGTCGGGTTCCGCCAAAATTATTTTAGCAAACTGGTGGGAACTGATTGACGAAAATGACCTCGTAGAAATCTTCGGTCCGGACTGGAAAGGCTGGGTGGACGAGCATGCGGCGCTGGTCGAGACGTCATTGATGATGTATATTGCTCCTGAGCTTGTTAAAACAGATAAAATTGTTGACGACAGGCGCGAAAGCCGATTTGAATTTCGCATATTTCCCTGGGATATCGCCAACTATCCGGCCTCGGGTGTATTTGCGTCAACTCAAGGTTTTAGTCGGGAAAAAGGAGAGAAACTGTCAGAGCTTATTATTCAGGAAATCCATCGGCTGATCGAGGTGCATTTCATTTCTTAGCATTGAATGTGAGCAAGCGGGCCTTTAACAGAGGAGGTAAATCACAATGAGCAAAAGTGAAGATCGTTTTGATTCTTTGGTCAGTCGATTGGATGATTTGCTTGCCCCCTGTATTTCACGAGATTGGCCGAATCTTTCGGTTGATCGCGCTGAGGGTTGTTACTTGTACGGTCGCGATGGGCGCCGCTATCTAGATTTTTTAGCTGGATTTTCGGTATGCAATGTAGGGCACAATCACCCTATTGTTATTTCTGCAGCGCAAGCTCAGATGTCAAAGATGATCCATGCTCCTATGGGTGTTGCTAACTATGAGCCATTGCTCTTCCTGGCAGAAGAACTAGGAAAAATTATACCGGGGAATGCTAGCTCCTTCTTTTTCGGCAATAGTGGAACAGAAGCAGTAGATGCAGCTATTAAGCTGGCACGCTATTTTACTCGAAGAAGAGGAATCATTGCCTTTATCGGCGGTTTTCACGGCAGATCAATAGCCTCAACCGCCATTGGAAGCTCTAAGGCGGAATATAGGACTGGACATGGCCCCTTTATACCTGACGTATATTTCTCTCAATTTCCATACCCTTTTCGTTCTGCCACGCCGGACAATGCTGAGGCCTGCTGTCAGGCTGCATTAGATGAGCTATTTCGCTTATTTGAGTATATCATCAAACCTGAGGAAGTTGCGGCCATTTTAGTTGAACCCATTCAAGGAGAAGGAGGGTACGTCATTCCACCGCGTGGTTGGCTTGCCGAATTGCGTAAGATTTGCGATCAATACGGCATACTGCTTGTCTTTGATGAAATTCAAACAGGGTTCGGGCGAACTGGGGAGTGGTTTGCTGCCAACACTTTTAGCGTCGATCCGGACATCATGTGCATCGCAAAAGCAATTTCCAACGGTTTTCCTTTGGGTGCTATTGCCGCACGTCCTGAGGTAATGCAGTCATGGGGCCCTATGTCTCATGGCACAACATTTGGGGGAAATCCTATTGCATGCGCTGCTGGTATGGCAGTGATCGAAATAATAAGAAATGAGCATTTGCTGGAGAACGCCCGTGAACATGGTGCATACATGCTCAAGAAGTTGCATGATCTGAGAAAGAAATCAAACATTATTGGCGATGTTCGGGGAGTAGGACTCATGATTGCCGTTGAATTTGTAAAGCCTGATACAAACAAAGAAGCAAATTCAGAGAGTGTGCGAAGCATCCTGCAAAATTGCCTTGATAAAGGCTTACTGCTCTATCCTTGCGGGCACTGGAGCCAGACTATCAGACTCATACCGCCCCTAACAATAAACAGAAATCAGGTTGACGAAGGTTTAGAAGTTTTTTCCGAGGCTGTTTTGGAAACCCAAGAATCACATTAAAAATGAATAATAGCTTGGGCGAAAGAATGGGTTTCCCTTTACATATGTCGACGTACTTGTTGTATACAAAATCCAGAGCACGATCTTCTGACATCCCAGATCAAAAATTCGGGATAATGGCGAGTTGGCAGTTGAATAGGAGAATTGAAAAATGGAAATTGCCCGACATTTGGCAGAAGTCATCGGTCCGAGAGTATCCGGCACCCCCAAAGAGTTGGCAGCCGCTGAATTTATTCAAAGTAAATTCAAAGAATTGAACCTGGATACCCGAATCCAGAAATTCAAATACCTCGGCTGGAGGCAAGATCAAAAACCTTCACTAAAGGTGCTCTCTCCTTTTAATAAATCCCTCGATGTGGCCCCCATGGCATACACGGGCACCACACCCGCAGGAGGCGTTGAAGGTGTCCTGAAATACCATGGAACCTATTACCTTTTCCCCAAATTAATGGAACCGCCAAAGTACGCTCTTTTAGATGATCAGGGAGAAAAAGAGGCCTTTGTATTGGTTCTGCCTGGAAACAGGACAAGACCCATCCCGAATCAATGGCTGCACATCTTCCAGGATCCGATGATTCTGGTCAATGAAGAGGATTTTAAGCCCATTAAGGAGGCGATCGAAGCTAACCAGGAGGTAAGAGTCCATTTGAAATCTACTGCTGAGTATTTTCAATCGGTTACCTCCTGCAACGTTATCGCCAGCCTTGAAGGCGAGAGTAAGGAAACTATCGTCATCGGCGGACATCATGATTCCGTTGATGACTCTCCGGGTGCCATTGATAACGCCTCCGGGGTGGAAGCGATTTTTCGCGTGGCTGAGAAACTTTGCCAAAAAAAAAGGAAATATTCGTACAAACTGATTACCTGGGGCGGCCACGAATGGGGACTTTTCGGCTCTCAATATTTTGTTAAGGACGCCAAGGAACGCGGGATCATCGAGCAGATCAAGGTCTGTCTGACCCTGGATGTTTTAGGCTGTGGCGAATATCTCTGGGTCTGGGCCGGCCCTCCGGCATTCAGAAAAAAAATCGAATCCAGTTTGAGTCATTCCGGTCTTATACTAAAAAGAGAAATACGGTTTGAAGATACCCTGATCGGATCGGATGACTGGTCTTTTTCGCTGGAAGATATACCCGGTGCCATGTTAATGGATTGGCCCATGGAAACCCTTCATCTTCCTGAGGATGTCTATGGAACGATCGATGAAGCCAAAGTAAATTTTGCAGTCGAGACGACCTATTCCCTTTTGGAAAATTTTGAAAAGAAGGGGATTTAACAACTATTAACGGAAAGGAGGAAACCAATGAGTAAGTACAAATCCGCAATAAATGGATGTCTAATGCTGACAATCATTGCCTTGGCAGGTGTGTTTTTGACAACCAGCAGCGCAGTCGCCAAAGACGTGCTCAACCTGCTTGTCATGCCCGGCTATGAAGAGCCGCAGATCATCAATGACTTTGAAAAAAAATATAATTGCAAGGTGAACTATAAAATTTATCCCAGTTCAGATGAAATGATGGCCTTGATCAAGTCAGCTAAAAGGGGAACCTATGATGTGTTGTCGCCGGATGCACCCTATGTTGAAAAACTGGTGAGGGCTGATCTTATCCAACCCTTAAACCCCGAAGATTATCCCATCAATGATTTATATGAACGGTACCAACACTTTGATCAACATTGGATAGACAATAAGCTTTATGCTGTGGCCAGCCGTTGGGGTTTTTACGGCCTTGCCTACAATAGCAAGCATGTGGATCCGGCCGACATGCAATCGTATTCCGGACTGTGGAAAGATAAATATAAAGGCAAAATCGCTATTTTCGACTGGTACTTACCCAACATGGGGTGTATGGGGCGCTATCTGGGATACAAAGAACCCTATGACATCGGACCAGCAGAACTGAATAAGATTAGAGAAACCCTGTTTTCCTTGAAACCCTATGTGGGTACGATTGCGGCCACCAACTCCGACACCATCCAGGCCTTGGCCAATGAAAATGTATGGATATCCATCGCCGGCAGATGGCTGCAGGTGCTGCTCAAAGAGCAGGGTCACCCCATCGAGCTGTCCAATCCCAAAGAAGGCGGCGTTAGCTGGACCGAAGCACTGGTAATCACCAAGCACAGCAAAAATCCGGAATTGGCCAAAAAGTACATCCAGTGGGCTTTGTCCCCCAAGATCCAGGCCGGATTGGCCTGGGCCAATGCTTTTCATGTGCTCGTTCCCAACAGCAAAGCGGTCAATTACTTGAAGAAGGAACAGGCCAGCATGCTGGGATTGGACAATTATGAAGAACTCAGTAAAGTGTTAGTAAACATTGCCAATCGTAAAACGCCGACCGATGAAGAAGCTTGGAAAAAAGTCTGGCAGGAATTCAAAAGTAAATAATTAAACTCCGATTAACACAACCTTTCAGGATCAGGGGGAGCCAAAACTTTTCATAAGCGAAGGAGGCTTCCCCCTTCGATCCTGAAAATCTATATTTTGGCGATTCTTTTTGCCTCAAGAATATACGCATGACGATGGGTAGACGATTTCTCGAACCTACCAAAGAAGATAAAGCAACTTAAGCCCCTGATTGTCTTTGCGATTTCTACCACAAAGATCGCCAAGTTCACCAAACATTCAGCAGCAAGAAAAAATTGATGGACCGCAAAGAATACGACGTCGTACTGGATTCGGTATCCAAAGTGTTTGATAATATTTCCGCAATGGACAATGTTTCGCTGAAGGTGAAGAAAGGAACGTTTCTCACCCTTCTCGGTCCTAGCGGCTGCGGTAAAACAACTACCCTGAGGGTAATTGGGGGATTTGAATCTCCAACTAGCGGAAGAATATTTCTCAGGGACCGCGATGTAACGGATGTGCCTCCTTATAAAAGAGATACCAATATTGTGTTTCAGGATTTTGCCTTATTTCCTCATATGAATGTATTCAGTAACATCGCATTTGGTCTGAAGATGCGCGGAAGCGCTAAACGGCAAATCAGAAAACGAGTCCAGGAGGTGCTGGATATGGTTGGGCTTCCGGATATTACCTATCGCAAACCGAATCAGTTGAGCGGAGGCCAGCGTCAGAGAGTGGCACTGTGCCGCTCCTTGATTATGGAACCTGCGGTGCTCTTGCTCGATGAACCGCTTGGCGCACTCGATGCCATAATTCGAAAACAAATGCAGACGGAATTAAAAAATTTGCAGATGAAGTTGGATCGAACCTTTATTTCTGTGACCCATGACCAGGAAGAAGCCATGACCATGAGTGATGAAATTGCGATCATGAATCAGGGCTGTATCGAACAGGTCGGAACTCCTCTGAGTATATATGAAAAACCAGCCTCAAAATTTGTGGCTACTTTTTTGGGTGAGTGCAACCTGATTGATGTGGAAATCGTTGAGTCCAATCCAAACAGGGTTGTGGTAACTTCATCTCAGCTGCCGGGCTCATTTTTTTTCATCCCCCCAAAGATTGGCAGAATAGATCCAATCACAAACATATGTCGATGATGATCCGCCCGGAAAATATCACCATCGCCCAGGACCAGCAAACGTGTGAAAACAAAATCGATGGCGTGGTTAAAGAATCGGTCTTCAAAGGCTCGCTCACCGAATACCTCGTCCAGGTTAACTCCACCAAAATCAAGCTCCAAATTCAGGGAAAAAGTCAATTTAATAAAGGGGAAAATGTGACGATTACCTGGCAGGAGACGGATTGTTACCTTATCCCTTAGCCTGGTTTGCTTCAAGCGTTTGAAGGAAAATGAAATCAAGAAGCTCAAAACACGCCTTTTTAAAAAAGCTAAACTCGCATAAGGAATTCATCGGACTTTTGCCCATTACCGGTTGGCAGATTTTCTTCTACCTGGTACCCTTAGCTTTTCTTGTGGTGATCAGTTTCTGGATGACCAAAGATTATCAAATTGTCTCAACCTGGAATCTGGGAAATTATAAGGCTGTTTTTACCGATCCCCTCGTAAGAGTTGCGTTTTTCAGGTCCTTGTGGATCACGCTGACCACACTGGTTATCACCATCCTGGCGGCGTACCCCTTTGCTTATAGTCTGGTTTTTAAAGTTCCCAAAAAATATCGGCATGTTATCCTGATTGCCATAATTGCACCTTTCTGGACAAACTATCTTGTTCGCGTGTACTCGTGGCAGTTAATTATAGGTGGGAGCGGCGTTATCAATCATATACTATCCTTCATGGGGATCATCGACTCGCCGCTTAATATCCTTTATACCCACATCGCCACCCGGATCGGATTACTACATTTCCTCATCTCCGTAATGATCCTAAATCTTTACGGCACGCTGGATAATGTGGATAGATCTTTAATTGAAGCGGCCAATGATCTGGGGGCCGGTCCATTCAAAAGCTTTTTGTGGGTAACCTTTCCCTTAAGCCTTCCGGGCCTAGCGAATGGAACCATTTTCGTATTTATCTTCTCTTTTACGGACTTTATTGCCCCGACGGTACTTGGCGGTGGCACCAAACCTGTTTATTCTCAAATGGTAATCGATGCGGCCCATTGGACCGCCAATTATCCGTTGGCATCGGCTCTTTCCATTGTGATGCTGCTGGTGATTGCAATATTTTTGTTGATTATCTTCACGACGATTAAAGCAATAGTAGAAGAATAGCGATGAAGGATCTGGATAAATACATATTTTATGGCTATATGTCTCTGGTTTTTGTTTTTCTCTTTATGCCGATTGTAACGATTATCATCTTTTCCTTCAATGTGGATAAATTCGCCAGCCTTCCCTGGAAAGGATTTACCTTAAACTGGTATAGAAAACTGCTATTTGACCCCGGCATTCTTGATGCACTAAAAAACAGCCTCATTGTTTCAGCCATTGTAGCCACTACATCCTGCGTGCTGGGTTTCATGGGGGCTTACACACTTTATCGACGATCGTTTCGATTGCAGAACATCTTTTTAGCGGTGATGATTTCTCCGTTGGCCGTACCTTGGATTATTCTGGGGCTTGCACTGGCGGTGTTTTTAACTCGAATAAATCTGGAGGGATCTCTTTTTTCGGTGTGGATCAGCCATACCATCTTCGCTGCACCATTTGCCATGCTAATTATCAGAGCGCGCATGGCAGGGTTGGACTACCGGTATGAAGAGGCCGGCTGGGACTTGGGTGCTAACCGTCTAAAAGCTATCTGGCATATCGTCATTCCTCTGACTTTACCGGGTATTGCGGCTGCTTTTCTGCTGACTTTTACCATTTCTTTTGATGAGTTTATTATTGCGTGGTTTGTTTGCGGCTTTCAGGAAACATTGCCGGTTAAAATATGGGGAATGATTCGCTCCGGTCTGAACCCGACCATTAATGCGGTCGGATCTTTGATATTTTTCTTTTCCATGGCGGTCGCGGTTTTGGCTCAATATTTAATCCGCAGCCATAAAGTGCAATAGGTACAGTTATTTATATTTTTTCTATGTCATTGGCCGTTCTATCCCAATACATTATACAGAGCCGAAAAAGATAACATAAAAGACCTTGTCTCAGACAAGGAAAGCAAGGTTCCCATGATGCTGTATTGACCAGAATTTTGGTTAGGTTCCTAATTCAATTTACTCAAGTAACAAGTGAGATCAACTATGTTTCGAAAAACAACCCAAAATAGGATTTATCACGATTTAGTTATGCAGATTCAAGATGCCATAATGACAGGAAAGCTTAAGCCCGGTGATAAGCTGCCCGCCCAGAGGGATTTAGTGGAGGAGTTCCAGACGAGCAGAGCTTCTTTGCGCGAAGCTTTGCGAGTATTGGAACAGAAAGGGTTAATAGAGATAAAGTTGGGTGTAAACGGAGGGGCCGTGATCAAAAAGATCGGCACAGAGCAAATTGCCGAACACTTCTTCCTTTTGATGCAAAACCAGAAAGGCACTTATTCCCAACTGTCCGAATTCCGTGAGGGTGTAGAGGGTTGCACTGCAGCACTCGCGGCGGAGCGGGCTAGTAAAGACGACATAAATCGGCTTAAAGAACTCCTTGCTAAAGCACGAAAACATATTGAAAATTACGAATCAGAGTGGGAAAAATTTTTCCAGGTTGATGTAGAGATACACCTCGCACTGGCTGAAATAACAAGAAATCCCGTTTACGTTGCTATTCTCCAAATTATCCATTTTAACATACTCGAAAAGCTCCAGCTTTTTTTTAAGGATAAAAAGGCGTTGACAAAAAACTACCGGGAACTTTGCGACATCATCGAGGCAGTAGAAAGCAGGGATGGGGCCAGGGCACGATCGACCGTTCAAAACCATATCACCAGTTGTACACGTTCCATAATGAAAGCTAATCCCGATCTCAAGGCCAGCTAATGTCGCGAGATCAAAAGAGTTATGTCCAGATTTACCTCAGTGCGACACGAGCGCACCTTTATTATAGGATATACGGACAGGGCGGCCCGATTTAAATGATTCGGTGGCCGCTTCTGCAATGGCCTGGGCTTTTAAGCCGTCATCCAATGAGGGGCTGGGGGTCACTCCCTGATCCAGGGCCTGAATAAATGCGTCAAGCTCAAGTACATACGATTCTTTAATTCGTTCATACCAGCCGGGATAGAGTCCGTTGTCGATGATGCTGCTGCCCTAGTAGAGTGAAATATCCCTGCGCCGCTTGCGACGGGATTCAATCATGCTGCCCGAGCCGAACACTTCGATCCGTTCATCATAGCCGTAGGCGGTCCTTCGGCTGCAATCGATGTGACACAGGGCACCCTGGGAAAGGCGCAGTGAGATCACGGATGTATCGGCGTCTCCCAGTTCGGCAACAACCGGATCGACTAGACAGGCGCCATAAACAAAAATTTCCTCCGGTTCATCATCGCTGATCCAGCGCAGAAGATCAAAAAAATGAACACCGCTGTCGCGATAGTGACCGCCGCAGACGCGCAGCAGATCAATGGGCGGCAGCGCCGGGCCCCGGTGGGTCATGAGTACGATCTCAATTTTGCCCACCGCCCCGCTGCGCACCTGTCTCTGCAGTTCGATGTAATTGGGATCGAATCGCCGATTAAATCCCATCATGATCGGCACCGTCGATGCTTTCAACGCAGCGGCGGCTTCCTGTGTACGCGACCAGTCAATATCTACCGGTTTTTCGCAGAAGATGGCTTTTTCTGCGCGGGCCGCCGCCTTCAGGTAGGTGACATGGGTCGGTGTGGATGACGCGATGATGAGTTATATTTAAAAGTTGTGTTTAAAGGAAAAGGCGGTGTATCCACCGGTAGATTGTTAGCAGCAGTCAACCGGCCACACTAAAAAGGAAAGGATACACCACCCATGAACCAGGATAA
>Ga0126331_1000113_pt1 | contig 34300 bp, 27 predicted proteins | sample InaspJWI98metaG_FD_96379 | JGI IMG/M metagenome (GOLD analysis project Ga0126331, IMG submission 96379) | Marine gutless worms symbiont microbial communities from Oahu, Hawaii - Inanidrilus sp. 2 OAHU.JWI-98 metaG | ecosystem: Host-associated > Annelida > Digestive system > Unclassified | place... | reverse complement strand
TTGACAGCGTCATGCTTAAACTCTTGGGTGTAATGTTGTCGGTTTCGTTTTTGGTTCATCAGACACCTCGCTTTCTCGTTGATTACTCTTAGCACGGTGTCCGCTTTAATTAAACCACATCATACCAGCTAAATAGCTTAATAGCTTAACAGCTCAACAGCTTACCAGCTATCCTGTTCCCCAAAGGTAATTGACGGATCTTCCTTATGGATTGCTTCCGGCGATTTTATCCACGTCGACCATCCCAACCGCGGTGCAGTCGGGGTATCCTCCCCCAGGATGCAGGGGGGCACCTCACCACGATTAAGGTAAACCGCGATCTCGAACTCGAATTCGACTCCGACCATGAATCTCACCAGGGAAAAGATGGGACGGAGCATGTCGCCGGTCGGTAAAAAGCGCAGGAAATCATCATAGCCCATTGGTCCCAGGTTGATCCTGAATTTGGTCTGGCACTCCCAGATATGGGTGCCACAAACGGTGTCGACGCCGAGCATCACATTGGCTGTTCCCAACCGTGTGTGATCTTCGGAACTTATCGGAATCATGCGTCCTATAAACTGTTCGATCCGTACCGCGGTGCCGGCATAATACGCCACCGCCGCTTCGATGGCTACGGCTGACGGAACCGTGCGGGACAACAGACCTGTATAGAAAATCAGGGACTCCTTCGGAAGTCCGATCATTTCGGTCAGTCCGGATGTTCCCAAGCCGGCGAAGCTCAGCAGATAGTGGGAAAGCCGGTCTTCGGCCCCGGGTAGATAATTTACGGCGAAGCGGTGTTTTTTCCAGGCCAGGTAGAAAAAGGAAATCAGCCGGTGATGAAAAATATCCAGAAACCTTGCGAGACTGTGGTCTTTCTTCCAGATCCTTTCAACGACCAACTCATCGTACCAGTGCGGCAAAACACCGGCGGGACCGATCAGCCCCATGAATGTAATCTCCATGTTCACGGGGTGGCCGTCATGATTGTCTTCCAGCTTTGAAATATCGCTGGCAGGAAACTCTAAACCGGGTCTTACCGAGAATCGCAGGGCTTCTTTGTCCGGCTCCAGCGTCTGTCCCAAGCGATGCTTTTGTGAAATGAGGGTCTCCAGTAGGTCGACAGCTTTAAAAAAAGAAAAACTATAATATTCCTCAAAGAGCCGATCTTTCAGAGAAGTACCTGATTGCCGTTTCTCGGATCCCATTTTTTAAGAATCTCTTTTTGCTGAAGGGTTTTTACGATCAATTGGGAGAAAGAATTGACCGAAACATACTGGGCAAAAAACCGTTCCAGAACGCTGGCAAACAAGAAATGGCCTGCTCCCACAAATTTATCTTCATCCAACTCGAGTGTCACCTGCACGCCACGGCAAAACGCCTGGCCGACCCGTTTGGTGACATGGCCGGAATTCAGCGATACGATGCCTTCGATTTGCTGGCGGGTGGACGAAGAGTTTTCAAAATCGTATAGTTTCAGAATTTCTTTTAAAGCCGCTTCTCCGCCTTGCACCATTGACATGTAGTTGAGTGATAGATGGGATATTAAGCGCCATTGGAGTTCGCCGCCCAGCTCAGGCCTGCGGGTTTGGGTCGGCTTGATGATACTGATGACCCGATCGACCGGCGCCTCGATCTCCAAGTCGAAATCACTCTCTGATTCTCCAAAGGGCAAACGGGCCGGCAGGTCTCGATTGTTGCAGGTGGTGTGAACTGTTAATATATCCACACCCGGGTCATGCGGCTTAAAGTCGGAACCCGTAAAAGACAGATATACTTCCGTTCCGCTATCTCCTTTTCTCTCCGAAGCACGTCGGTGCATATGCCAGAAAATAGGTCGCTGCCGGCTGTCTACATCGTCGAGATGATGTCTTATGGAGTAGAAGGGCTTGTAATCTATTTGCTTGCCGGGAGAAGCGATTGAGGTTGCCTTAACCCCTTCAATGCTGAATACTTCAGTGGCGTCTTGTCTTCGAATGTCAGGGACGACACGGTATTCGGTCTTTTGTTGTTCGACCCGAATGGGTTCGGCAATTCGATTAAACAGGTTGATCGCGGGCGTTGTGTACAGACAAAACGTATCATTATCAACCACCAGATTCGTCTTGGCCGTTCGATCCAGATCTATCCAGATTCGGAGTGTGTCGCTGAAAACCTTGTTTTTTAATTTTTTCAGACCGCTTAAATCAAAAAAGAGAAATTTTTCCGGAAAACAGAAATATTCAAACAATAGTAAATATCCAGGAAACGACCGTCTCGAATAGGACAACATATTGTCATCGGGATCAAATCCCACCGGCTTTATATAATCCGGTGTCAGTCGAACCGGTTGTGGCGTGCCGCGGCCATCCGCCGCTTCACATGTCACTTGGCAAACATTATTGAATAACAGTTCATAGAGATGGAACACGTGCTGATGCGGACCGTTCAAAAAAAATCGCAGCTTTTCCCATTCCAGATCGGCAACGGTCAAATTATTGTGAATTTTTAATTGAATAAGAATCGACTGCTGAGCTCTGGTGGTCGGATCTTTTGGTTCGCGCAGACCGGCTGAATCCAGCTCGACCGGCCAAAGCGTCACCGGTTGACTGGAGGAAAACTGGCAGGGCGTACCTCTAATCGGTTTAGAATAAAGCGTCGTATTCTTGTCGATTCGATACCCGGATTCGGATATATTTTGCAGAATAGGCCCGAATTGGACAATCGACATGGAAGGAATTGGATTGATGTAATGCGGATACAGAATGTTTAACAAGGATTCTGTAATTTCCGGGAAATCATCATCGATTTTTTTGTGGATGCGGCCGCTGATGAAGGCAAAGGCTTCGATCAGGCGTTCGGTATGGGGATCTTCACATTTGTCCGGTTCGAGCTCAAGGCGACCGGCAATTTTGGGGTACTTTCGGGCAAATTCCGACCCCATCGCACGGATAAATGTCAGCTCTCGTTCGTAATAATTTAGTAGTTGATCATCCATGATAAATGACAGTTACATGTCGTAGCCAGGTACCATATCCTGAATCTTGTGCCGTGCGCCTTGCACCGTTGGTCCCTATTCTTGTGCCCGCTGCCATCTGTCTTCTAACCTCTGGCATCCTACTGTGATATATGATACTGGCCCCGGCTGACATCAAAATAAGTATCAAAGGTCACCGGTTCGGTCACGGGTTCGATTACCAACATCGCAGTGATTCTAAACCTGAGGTTTTGCTCCTTCTTATTCAGCGTTTCGAATTGAACCATCACATTTTTTAACCTGGGTTCAAATTGTTTTATCGTTTTCTCAATGTTCTGGCGCAGGTGATGTTTTACCATCCGGCTTCTGGGATTGTGGGCGGTATAATCCCGCAGACCGTAAACATACAGTGAATTGTTCACCTCCTTGTAAGTAGCGGGCGGTGATATGTGTTGGCCTTTGGTGTTCAGAAGGTTTTCTAAATCTCTGATCACCGCTGCTTTGACTTGACCGATGCTAAATAGTCTGTCCCGGACAGACTCCCGGGAATTCCGAGGTTCATTGTCCAGCAGCCTGTCCAGGACAGATCCATTGAGACTATTTCGCTCTGCTTCCATGTCAGGATCCTACCTTAACCGCCTTTATTCGTTTGCAGATCCCAATGCGTGACCACATCGCCTTTGGGTTGCCCGGTTTTGTGATCCGTCTCGGTGTAGGTCCATGTAATTTTGTTGTAGCGAAATGAGACTTCTTCCATCGGTAGGGATTCCTCTGCTTGAGATGACCCGCCGGGGCGTACGGATGAAACGAGCACGCCTTCCATTTTGTACTCCATGTATTTGTTTTTGTCTCCACCTGCCCGGCACAGCTCCATCTTGACCTCATCGATATGTTCTCCGCTACTACAGGCCAGTGCCAGCTTGGGAGACGCCTTATCCAGCGTCTTGACAATGGAAAACTCCGAATGATCGCATCGCTCTGCGCTGATAGCGCCACCGCTGCTAATCGAGCCGGATGCCGGCTGCGCAACTCCGTGGCTATATGATAATACCTCGATCCAATCTGCATGCGCATCATCGGTACTTTCTCCGGGAATCGTAGAGATTTCTAAAAATGCATCGAATGCCATGGCTAGTTCCTCCTTTTTTATCTTAAGGTGATTGAAATCGTTCCGCCACTAAGGCACTAAGCCACAAAGATTGAAATTTAACTCTATTGATGCCGTTTTTAATATGTAGCACGTTGAAATTGGTAAGAACACCAAGATGTCTGCCAGTTCGCTTTATCTTCATGTTCCTTCCCTGGCCCAGACTTGATTGATTAGGACCGGAGTTAAATAGGTTCCGGTTTTCGCCTGCTGCAATTACTTCATCCTATTCAACCGAGTCGCTACAGGGCGGGCTTTGTGCCTTCGTGTCTTAGTGGCCGAACTACTACAGGTGATTAAGAAGTCCCCATCCAGTGGGCGTGATCAGGATGAACTATGACTGTTTGAACAGCAACCTTGACTGGGCTTGGACGCCTGAATGGGATTTACCTCAAGTGAGCTAAGCTCTACTGAGGAAGTATTTTTAGACACTTTGAAAAGCCAGATCTTCCCCTGCACCGCACGGCAGTATCTTCGGTGGCCCTGGATTTTTAGTCTTTTCGGCTAACCCTGCGCCGGCGGCGGCAGTTCAGAGACCAGTCTGAGTGAAATCGTCAGTTCATCCAGTTGAAAATGAGGTCTCAAAAAAGCCACTGCTCTGTATGCGCCCGGTTTACCGGGAATTTCACTCACATCCACGCGTGCCTCCCGCAGCGGATGGCTCGCCTTGGCTTCCTGGCTGGCATCATCGTCCAAAAGAACGTAATTGCTGATCCAGCGGTTTAAATAATCTTCGGCATTTTTTCGGGTCATGAAACTTCCGATTTTGTCTCTCATAATGGACTTCATGTAGTGGGCAAACCGGGAGACCGCCAGCAGGTATTGCAGCTGCGACGACAACCTCGCATTTGCATTTGCAAAATCCGTGTCGTAGACTTTGGGTTTGTTGGCGGTTTGCGTGCTGAAAAAGGCAGCATAATCCGTATTTTTACAATGGACCAGTGGTATGAAGCCCAGGTCGGCGAGTTCCTTTTCCCGCCGGTCGGTAATGGCGATTTCGGTCGGGCATTTGAGTGCAACTTCACCCTCGTCGGTTTTAAACGTGTGAACCGGCAGCCCCCTGACGGCCCCACCACCTTCCACGCCCCGGATGGCGGCACACCAATGGAACTTGGCAAAGGCGTCCGTCAAGCGGGCGCCCAGGGCATACGACGCATTACCCCAAAGGTATTTGCTGTGGTCCGTACCATCTACACCTTCTTCGAAATCAAAAGCCTCCACCGGAGTGAACTCCTTGCCGTAAGGCTCTCGCATGAGGATATGGGGCAGGACCAGGCCCACATATCGCGAGTCCTCCGTATCACGGAAAGACTTCCATTTGGCATATTCGACACTCTGGAAGATCTTGGCCATGTCTCGAGGATCGCCTATCTGGGTGTAGCTGTCGAAATTGAACAGTTTGGGATCGGCAGCGGAGATAAATGGCGCATGAGCAGCCGCGGCCACTTGAGAAACCTTTTCAAGCAGGGACATATCTTGAGGATGATTACTGAACTCATAGTCCCCGATCAGGGCGCCATAAGCCGAGCCGCCGAACATGCCGAACTCCTCTTCGTAGACCTTTTTAAAAAGCGCCGATTGGTCAAATTCACTGGCTTTTTCCAGATCTTTTAGAAGATCTTTTTTCGAGACATTCATCACCCTGAGCTTCAGCTTTTCTCCGGTTTCGCTCTGGTCGACCAGGTAATGCATCCCTCTCCAGGAAGCCTCCAATTTTTGAAATTCCGGCTGGTGCATGACTTCATTGAGCTGATCGGAAATGAGTTTGTCAATCTGACTGATCCGGGAGTTGATCATAACCTCTGTGTCCTTGGAAATTGTCATGGTCCCTTCCATGATCTGGGAGACAAACTCGCCGAGCAGATCCTTAGCCCGTCCTCTTTGACTTTCTTCACGCGCCAGACGTCCCTGGTTGATAATCTTGTCCAACAAGCTCTCTTCTTCCTGGACTTCTTCCGCCGGAGCGGCTTCGGTTTGTTGCTGTTGTTCGTTTTCGGCCATCGTTTTTCTCCTTTAATTTATTCTTCTTTGGGCGTTTCTTCCCCGGATTTCTCCACCCCGGCTTCTTTTCCCAGACGCTCGATCTCTTCGGTGCTGCTGATCACCTCCTGAAGCATTTCATCCAAGCGGTCATTTCCGTCTAATTTGCCGAGAAGATCCGAAAGCCGTTTTCGGGTCTCGATAAGTTTGTTCAAAGGTCCTACTTGTTTGGCTACATTCTCCGGGTGAAAATCATCCAGGGATTTAAACCGCAGTTCCACTGCCATCTTGGTATCGTCATCGGTTAGTTTGTTATCGACTCTGTATGCCAGCCTGGGATTCATTCCTTCGAGAACGGCGTCGAAGTTGTCCCGATCGATTTCAACGAATTTTCGGTCCTTCAACTTTGGCAGCGGTTCCTCCGGTTTGCCGGACAGATCGGCTAAGACCCCCACAACGAAAGGTATCTCTTTCATCTCAATCGCATCACCGATTTCCACATCATAGGTGATATGAACCCGGGGGGCTCTCACCCGATCAAGCTTGTGTTGTAAACTCTCGACCATGGTCTTACCTCCTTATTTTTAGATTAATGCTTGTAAATCATTGCTTTGGTAACATCTAAGGTACACATTTTCTGAAAAATCACCTGAGATCTGGCGCTGTCTTCACTGCTTGGTTCGCCGGCTGTCAGGCACTGATAGAGCGCGTCCAGCACTTCCGCTATCCACTGGGGAGATTCCCAGCGCTCCAGATTTAATTCTTCAATGAGCGTATTTAATTCTTCAACGATCGGCCGGGCAAGTTCCGGTCTCTGAGCCTGCAGGCATAATTTGGCCATCAGGAGACGATACCGATTTTTTTCCCTTACGGAGGGCGCCCGGGAAGAGGCGTCCAGAAGTGGCGACAAGGCCGGTTGAATACCTGAGGTTCTTAGCACCCCAAGTGCGCTCTCCCATAGGACAGTTTCGCCGGATGGCGGACCTGAAACAGGAGGAATCGGCAGAGCGCTTTCAATCACATTCGTTTTCGGTTCGATTCCCGAGCCGGTCGGATTTGCGTCTTGGCTCGTTTGATTTTCTCCGGAGGCGGTATCTTCATCCGCGTTGGTGTCCCCTTCTCTAGTATCCCGTGGCTCCGGATCCGGTTCCTCCTTGCGTTTCTCTTCCAAGATAGTCACTGCAAGCTTTTCGCAATCTTCCAGGGCGGTCCTTAGCTCAGCCAGCCTTGGCGTTTCCTTGCCAAATCTCTGATCGACGCTTTCTTCGAATGCGCGAAAATTTTCCCGACACTGGGTTACTCGTTCGGCCAGGGCTTGATAAAAGGCTTTTGACGAGCGGGCTTTGGCATTATCGAAGTCTTCGGCGGTGATTTTGCCGTCAGCGACCTGCTCCGCCCGGACCTTCTTTTTTTTTGGATCCGTTTCGTAGCCGACTTGACGCGATTCCTGCCATTTGAGCCAGGAATAACCCTCAGTAACAGTCGGATCTGTGAAAGGAATTTCTTTTATGCGGCTCCAGAGTGCATTATTCAGAAATTCCAGGCGACCCATTCGGTACTCGAGATCGCCGTCGTCAATCTCGGGATAAACATGTTCCCAGAAATTTGTGAGGTAAACGCTGATGATCTTCAAGCCGGTTAAAAATCCATCGAAACCATCCGATATCGTCAATGACTCCGTCAGCCAGGCGGCAATTTGCAAATCCTTGGTTTTACTTGCTAGGGCATCCGCACAGAGGGACATTACTTTTTCCCAGTCCGCCTTTTTTACGGGCCGCTCCCAATCTCCCCGCTCCAGATTATCGTCTGCGCGTCGGGCGTCTTCGATGTCATCGAAGACGACCCATCGGAGATTTTCACCGGCCGGATTGTCCCCTGCAATAGGGGCCAAGATGGCATCTAAATCAATGGCTGTTTTCATCATCTTTCTCCGAGGTCCATGATTGAAATACAACTTCACGAATCTCCAGGATCGGGACGTCCTCGGTGCCCACCTGAAAGACATGCTGCCCGGCGCCTTGGAAAAAACCGCCACCCAGATCAATCCAATCGGTCAGACGCCCTAATTTCAAGCGGTCATCCTCTTGTTGAAACGATTGAGGGTAGAGCACCGGTAAATTACAATTCAATGTCAGACCTTCCCGGGTCGTAATTTGGGCCGAGGTCCACAACAAATCGAGCAGTGTCTTGGGTGCCGGCAGGATCAGTTCTCTGAGTGATTCCAGCGGCAGCCATACATAGCGTTCGTGGACGAAAGCCTCCAGAAAAAAGGACAGTCGTGTATCCGTATCCTTGAATCCGGTAAACGCATTGCCGTTTATGGTTCCGGCAATTTGCCCAACAAGACCATCGATTTCCTTATAAATCGCTTCTGCTTCGTCAAATTCACCGTTTTCAAGATGCTGTCGGGCGGACTCATAGCGGTCAAAATAGCCCGGAGTCTGCGGCATAAACGCCGGTTGTCGTTTTTGCTGAAAAACTTCGACCCGTTCGGTTTCGGCCTGAATCAGGTTCAGATAAGCCGCTGCCCCCATTTCACGGGTCGAATCTTGCATGGCGATGACTTCGAGCTGGCGCCTGGCCTTGTCCCATTCGCCTGAATATGCCAATACCTGAAAAAAAAGGGTCCGGCTGCTCAGGTCCGCAGGTGAAGATTTCACCGCCGCCACGAGATGACGGCGGGCCTCGGTTAGTCTGCCTTCTGTGATAAGCGCTTTCGCATCCATATTTAAACCTCCGAACAGGCCGACCAGAGTTTGCTAAAATCGTCCGGCCGCAGCGGCTTGCCGAACATGACCAGACACGTTTTCTCGGGAACGCCTCCCATAAACACGGCATTGGGAACCTGGCGTGATTTTTCTTTGAGCATGGCGTGAAGCAAAGCAATTTCCCCGGGCTGTTCTTCCTGTGCCACATGACTTAAAGGAATAATACCGCGCAAGGGGTCCTGCCGCCGCGACAGGCTTTTTTGCAGCGGCAACCGTTCGTTGCCCGATGGCATGGACTTCACCGGATGATGAGCAGCCCGCTGCCCGTCTTCATTTAACGCGTTCCATTCTTTCACCGGCGAGGGCATCAGTTGAATATCGTCCGCCAAATGTTTGAAATCCAGAAAGCGTTTGGTGCAAACATGTTCAATTTGATGCCAGATTTTATCCAGCGCCACTGGTAAAAGGTCCCAGTGCGATTCCCAATTGCTCAGGCGGCCGGTTCCCATGATGACCAGCGGAAAGGATCTGCCGATGCTGTCGAAGCTGTCCCGGCCGACACCACAAATGAGATGCATTTTGTGAGATCCTTTGGCCCAAAAACGCCATGAATTTTGTCTAACGTTTTTATCTTTGCCGGCCGACAGCTGACGATAGCCGTCTTCAATCCAGGTGGCAAAAGCTTTTAGGCGCGGTTCCTCCCAACCGACCTTAAAATAGTCTTTGACAGCCGGGTGCTTGCCACTGGCATACCAAATCCATGAATTTTTATCTTTTACTGATCCCAGCATCTTGCGATCGTCGACGGCACCTTTCCCGGTGCAGCCTGTAAAAGGTTGATAACGGGCCAGTGCCTGGATAGTTTATACTCCACCTTGATAAATTTGACATTAAGGCGTTTTAAGGCGGCGCTCTTATCGGGAAAATCCTCAGGCTTAAATTCGCGCGCACCTTTGGCGAAATCTTTTAAAAATTTGGCGAATGCGAGATTTCCTGAGTAATTTTTGGTTAATTTAAGCTTGCCCACGTCGATTTGAAACAGCACATCTCCGCAGTTTTTGGGCGACCAGATAAAGGTTTTCTTAATCGGATAATGCCGGTTGATTAAACGCTGGGACTCGTCGCCACATTCAAGTTCCAGCAGGGTTGCACTGGGTTTTATCCGTGCATTCGCATTGGCGCTGGTGGGCCGCCCCACAAACTTCACTTTATACGCATCTTGCAGGGGCCTGCCTGCGATGTCACCTTTGTTCATGAACGCCAGGAATGATTCTTTGAAAGGGATGCTCAATCCCCGAACGGTTTTGGCATGATATCCTTTTTTGAATTTGCGGGCGACAAATGGCTCGGCCGATCCTTTAATAAACTTGACGGCATGGCCATCCGGTCCAAATAGCAGCTGGCTTAAATCCATCCGATTCGAAATCCCCTGGATTTCTACCCGCACTTGGTCGTCCCAGAGGGTGTTCAGATGACAGGCAGTCTCCTCGCTGATAAAGTTTCCAAGAAAATCCAGCGGTCCGCTCATCAAGGGCCAGAAAATATCCTGTTCCGCACCGGACATCGTCAAGGTCGCTTTAAGTTGATCGTGGGCAGCACGGGCTTTAAAATAAGCTGTATTGCCGAGATCGGCGTCTTTTTTGAAGACCTGGTTGGCCATCTCAAAGGCAACTTTGCGTGAAGAAGTGCTCGGAGCGAATTCAGCCAACGCACTTTGGTAGGCATGATAAGCTTTTTTAGCGGTCATCATGTCGGTGATACGACCGCTGCCGGGAATAGATTCAGCCAAGTCTAACAGTTTTTCACCTTTCTGGGCGGATTCCAAGTCATAGGCCAATTTTATCCAGACCGGCAGATCCGGCAGGGCATCGGAGTTTGAAGCCAAAGGCCTCAAATTATCCGCCATGATATCAAGCAGGGTGAAGTAAGGCCCCTCATGCCGCACCATTTTTGCGGCCACTTTCTGCCAGGCGACTTCATCTTTCAATAACGTCACGCCCTGGGGAAAGTCCGTGATAAAATCCTCCCAGGCTCGGATATAGGTTTTCTGATACCAGCCCTCGAATTCAAACTTTTTGTTGGCCAAAAACAGGGGATTCAAAAGCGCATTTTCGGTTTCAAGGAGCAATTTATCGATTTGTTCTTTGCCGGCCAGGGTAAATGCGGGTTTTACAGCACTCAGGGAAGAACTCCCCCCATCAACGCCCCAGAGGTCCTCCAATCCAATAGGTTTCACCGGGCTGTATCGATCAACCCAGAACACCAGCCAATTGAGATTGGTCTCCTGCAAGGTCAAAATATGCTCCAACCAGTCTTGCAAGGTTTTCATTTCTTTTTTGAGATAATTTTTATCGGTCTGCCAGACCAGATAATAGAGATACAGGCTCTCAAAACGATTGGCGATTTCATCGGAGATTTGCGGTTGAACCGCTGCCAAAGCGAGCGGTTCAAATGGCGGTTGGGGCATTACCTGAAGTGTTTCGCGATCTGCTCCCTTCAGTCGCGATTGCAGAAGATTTATGCGCCTGACCAGATAGGGAATGTGGATGGCGAACATCCCTTCCGGAGTTGCCCTGGAAAAATTGGCTATTTTCAGAGACAATCGGTCGGCAAACTGGGTTTGAAACATTTCTTTGAACTGTTCACAGTAATTTTGTTTTAGCCGGTGCTCGACCTTTTGGCTTTGATTAAGCCCAAATCTGGGGATCCACCAGTTGCGGTTCTTTTTGCTGACGTCCGAGATCGCCTGTCGATAGCGATCCATGACGGACACATCGGTTACAATTTCATTGGCGATAACCGGCGGATCCGGGAACTGATCGGCAATATCCCGCAGGGTCCAAAGATTTTTGACAAAAGCATAACTCAGCAACCCGCAAATCGACACACCCAGGGCCAGCCAGGAAGTCAGACCGAGATTGCGGGTCAAACGGTTCCAATTCAAAGCTTGCTGAGTGGGGACAAACAGCTTGCGATCTCTGGGTATGATGCGGGCAAAGAAATCATGCAGGAAAAGCCCCTTGTTGGTGCCGGGCAAAACATCCCTTTCGGCGATCAGCCCGAGCTCTTTGAGAAAGTGCGAAAACGGGCTTCCCTCCTGGCGGCCGCTGCTAAAGAAAATACCGCGCAGCAGCGGAGTTTCCTGGAAAGGATTCTCCTGAAAAGCGCCTCTGATAAATCCCATCATCCCCGGTTTGACGCGTTCAAATTCTTCCGGAAAAATCAGCAATCCCGGATCAAAGGCCTGCTGATGATCGACCGTAGGCTCTGCTTTGTGAAACATCAGCAACCTTAAGTCTCTCAGACGCTCTCCGATGTAGTGTACCGTGCGATCCAGGAGGGCGGTCAGATCGGTGGAGAGATCCTGGTTGATCAACCCCATGGGCTGATCCAGTGTTTTTTCTGAAAGCCGCCCGCAAAATTGATTCATGCCCTGCACCAAATCGCATTTGGTCACCATGATATAAATGGGAAATTTTGCACCCAGAACCCGCATGAGTTCGTCAACCCGACGCCGAATGCTTTTGCCATCTTCCTCCAGTGCTTCGGGTCCGGACTCGAGCAATTTATCGGCCGAAACAGTCACGACCAGTCCGTTTAAGGGTTCTTTTTTGCGAAACTTGGCCAAATGGGTTAAAAACTTCTGCCATTCTTCCTTGTCACGGCCTTCATCGACCGGGATTGCATAGCGTCCGGCCGTATCGATCAGGACCGCCTGTTCAAAAAACCACCAGTCGCAATTTCGCGTACCGGAGAGTCCGGAAGTGCGATTCACCTCCGCAAAGGGTGAGGAAAGGCGGGCACTTTCGATGGCGGTGGTTTTGCCGGAACCGCTTTCGCCGATCACCATATACCAGGGAAGCACGTACAGGGGATTACCGAGTTTTTTCAGATGGGAATGCTTCAAGGCATTTACGGCTTCTTTCCAACGATCCTGAAGCTCCTGATAGCGCTCTTTTTCCCTTGCTCCCATATCTTTCAGGTAAAAGTCATCCTGCTCGACGACCTGGTTGACAAAAAGCTGTTCCTTTCGCCGTGATAATACTTTTTTAAGCAAAAAGATGCCGATCCCCAATCCCAATAGTCCCACCAGAATGAATACGCCAGCCCACCATGACCATCCGGCATACATGCAGATGCCAAAGATGAGCAACAGCCCCAGCAAAACGATCGTCAGAAGCAAAAAGATTTTGATAATTTTTAACAACAGCTGTTTCATCTTTGACACCCGTTTAAAATTTAAAAAGGTTGTCTCCGATATGACTTAATATAAATGTGTATATCAGATATAAACCGGCGAACAGGGCTACCGGGATTCCGAAACAGATCAGCGTGAATTTAGACATTTGAAAGGGGATTCGGGAGGCGGAAGCTGTCTCGGTGTCCGCCGGATAGGCCTCCGGGAACAGGTCCCCAGTCTCCAATGAGGGAATGCCCACCGAGCTTCCCAGCAGTGCTTTCAGGTTGGAAGTCTTTAATTGATCCAGAAGGTAGTCATCACCTTCATGGCAGTATTGACCTTTGAAACCCATCGCCAGACACAGATAGTAGATCTCGCGCACCTCTCTTTGATGAGGTCCGATGGCATTCAAGTATTCAAAAAATTTTTCCCCGGCAATCGCCACATTGAAGGACCTTTTTTCCAGCACCAACGGCTGTGTCCGCCACCGGTCTTTGCCTTGCCAGTCGCTGCTCATGATGGTTTCGTTTATCCAGGCAACGACTGCAAATTGCGCCATCTCAAAATCTTCCAGGTTGAAATGGCCCATCGCCACCGCGTTTTCGATATCTGTCATTAACCGCGAAATGTCTGCTTTTACCTGATCAAAGGGCGGCTGCTTGTCGGCCGCACTTTTGTTGAAATAGGCGACATAAGCAATCAATTCCATAAAAAGGTCGGTCAGTCGCATCGTCATGATCTCCCAACGATCATCAATTCCACCTTTAAATCTTCAGGTGCGGTTTCCCAATACAGGGCCAAATTATTTCCCTTTTGGACCTGGGACCAATGATCACTGTGGTGATCGATTTGAAAATAAACGGCGTTGGCCCTGCGGGGCAGATCCTGAGGGGGCAGCGGCATATGTTGGAGACGAATGCCCGGCAGTGCTCGGGCGATCAGAAGCGGTAGTGTTTCCCGGGAGCTGAGCTTGGCGATGGTTTCCATTGCGGTGAGTAACTTCTGGGGATCACCTTCGGTCTCGAATACCAGATAAAAGCGGTTGCGACCTGCAAACATCTGCGGCGTCAGCCCGGTTTCAAAGTAAGTGCCGTCGAAAAGCAATTGAATCATGTATTCGGGTCCGGCGGTGATTTCGTCCAGAAGCCGGGTTACCAGCAACTGGGCCTCGTGAAAGCAATGCCAAATTCCGCGATGATCATATTTAGAAAGCAAGAGAGTTCCGTCTTCGGTTTCCCCCATGACATTGACACCCTCGGAAAAGGAAGACAACTCCCCAATCAGTTGCCTGACGACACCGTAGGTCCACCATGGATGAATGTTGCCGGTCTCCACCATGTGATGCAGCAGCGGAACGTAACGATTCAAGGATCTTAATGCCAGTAAATATACCATGTCGCGAGCGCCAAACTCGGCAGTGTGAATGCCTCTTTCCCGTTTATACGCCTCCAGCTGATTGCCGCGGGCGGCAATTTGGTCTCTGATTTCCTGAACGAGCTTCATCAGCGATCCCGAAGCCGAAAGCATAAGGCAGGGCGGAATATATTGCCTGGACAGCACGATCTCTTCACCCGATCTTTCGAGCTGGGCCAGGGGCAGCAGCAAATAATCGCCGAGGTTCTCGATTTCAGAATCCCAGAAAATTTTGAGTACGTAATACATGCGCTTGATCTGCGCCGAAGGACCTTCCCGGTAAATATCCGGAATTTCTTCACTGTCCTCCGTGGTCACATAGCGGGTCGTGACCTCGATCAGATTGTCTAAATCCGGCAAAACAGTAACATTTTCACCGGTTTCACTGAGTTTGCGAAGGCCCAGAAAGACGCCTAACGGCTTTTCTCCCTCAATCCAGTCTTCGTCAAACGAACGCGGTTCCACCAGGGCGTTTTCGGGCAGAACGATATGGGTCTTATCCGGCAGTAAGAAGTCGCCGCCGACCAGGTCGAACGACCGATTGCCCAACGCGGATTCCTGAATCTCCAGCTCACCGATACCCCAAAGATAGGGTTGAATGAAGCGATAATAGGGTGTCAGTAAAGAATGAAAATAAATGTCCGCCTGTTGAAAATGATGCGGCTGCAATAAGAGACCTTGATGCCAAAATAGGGGGCGATTTGCGTTCATTTAGTTCTCTCGACCTTCTCGATTTGTTGAGGTCCCAGGGTGATCTCGAGTTTCAACACTGCGGGAACCGCATATTTTTTGACAAACAGGGGTGCTTTGCGCTTGGTCTTTACCGGAATCTTCAAAGAGCGGATGATCCGTTCCCTTTCGATGTTATAGTAGCCGGCCGCAATGCCCACGTATCTTGAGCCTTCCGCCCGATCCATACTCTGCGAAAAAACCTGCCCGGGCTGAACCTGCAATGCTTTGAAGCTGGTCACACTGGCATCGAAGGTACCGCAGTTCAGTAGCAAATAAAGACCATCTTCATCTTCGGTCAGCTGATTGAAGGCATTTGGATCTCTGAGTTGATAGAAACAAAGATGCAACGTATGCGGCACCCCATTATGGAGGTGTAATTGAGGATCGGCTCTCAAGACCAGATGTATGGCATTTTCTTGATAGTGCCAATCCTCGGGTTCGATTTCCGAAGATCCTGTTGGTTGTTTACTCTTTTTTGATCCACAAGCAATAAGAACCAAAAGCACTACGACCAGAGCCCCTGCCTTCATCCAAATCTTCAATTGGCACCTCCTTTTCATGAATTGTCGGTATTTCAATCACCTTTGTGTCTATCCGCGCGGCCACCGTCCTGCGTACAACGGTCCGATCACCTAGATCGGCTTTGACTGGCAGTACTTTTCAAACTCGCGCTGAAAATCGGTCATAATTCGACCGGATTCGTACCATTGGCGGCATTTTTTCATTTCCTGCCCAAAGACATCGTAAAGTTCGGCTTTTCGCATGAGACCGAATTTAAGTCCTCCCCCAGCCTCCTGACCGATTTTTTCCGGATCCAATTCCTGCAAAATTTTGCCCACCAGCTGGTAAGCAGCGTTTTTGGATGCCTGCTGAGCCAGTAGGAAAGCTTTGTTGATCTGACCCAGATAGCTCTCGAGAGATTTGGTTTGATCCTGACCTTCCAGGTGAAATCCGATGACCTGCCGGATGGTTTCTTCCCCGCGATCTTTACCCAGCAAGGTGGCATCGATTACAGCGACTAATTTGTTAAGCGCATTAAAAATCGTATTCAAGGACTCGGCCAATCGCTGCAACAAATCGGCGGATGACAAATCGATCCTGGTAACCTTGTCTCCCAGCACCAACGAGAACAATCGTGTCAGGACTTCATCATCCAGGCCAGCACGGTCGGCAGAATCCACCGCCGACGCATCGAATTGTGAGGTTAATCTTTCCAATGTACTGATCTTCTCGGTGGCGGATAGAGATCCTAACTGCTCTTGTATGTAAGTGGCGATCCGTTCTTCAGCCCGCCGGGAATCCATCGAATAAATTCTCCGGATTTCATGGGCCATCTCTGCCGGAGGAAGCTGATCATTCATTATCCGCCTCTTTCGTTTGCTTTTTACCCGGGCGCAGGATGACGGTCCTGGCCAAAGGATCGTCATCCTCATCGTCGTTCAAATTGTTATCGGGATGACCGGATAAATCTTCTTTATGAGCTGCGGTTTCAAGGGGCGCTTTCGCCTGTTTATTTTCGTCCGCGCCGCTGTCGGCGGCGAATGGGCCCCTGTTTGGGTACGATTCGGTGTTGGTTTTTGAAGGTGCCAAATGGACTGTTTCAGGAAGATCGTCCAATGGCTGTTCACCGCTTTTTTGCTGTCCTTGTGTTTCGCCGCTTTTCAAATTGTCCGATCGCAGAATGACCGTTTCCATCATAATATCTTCGTCTTTGGGTCGGTCATCGAGTGCTGCCAGTCGTTGTCGATCTTCGGGCGTCAGAATGACGGTTTCATCCTCGATCTGATCGAACAGCACGTTGTTTTTCTTCAGTTTGTCCGGTGTGAGTATGACGGTGTCGGGCATATCCTCACCTGCATCCGAGACATCCCGATCTTCACCCGGCTTGATCCCAACCGCATCGACAACCGATGGTGTGCGGCCCTGTTCTTCTTCATCCGCTATTATTTTCTCTGTTTTGTGTGCATCTTTCCATCGCCGAAGTATCCCCTGTAAAACTGTCAAAATTTCAGAGTCGCTGCCGCGGGCGACAGCTTCACTGTCCGGAATTTCCCTGCCCAGCAGCTCGGCCTGGATGTCGTCTCTCAGCGACTGGAAACTCTGCCGGAATACATCATTTGACCAGTCGACTTCGCGGTTCATCCCGGCCACAAGAAGCATACCTCCCAGATCCAGTGCATTTTCCCAGAATCTGAGCCATCCGGATCTGATCTTTTTGCTGTCGGGATGCCAGTAGATATTTTCAGGCCGGAAGATCGGTTGGTCTTCTTTTTGCTGTAATAATTCGGTTATCGAAATCCGTGCGGATATCAATTCCGAAATTATTTTCTCCAGCACAACTTGCACCTGGCCTACCTTCTGTTCATGGTTAACCAGCAATGAGAAAAACCAGATGTGTCCCAAGAAATAAAGGCTGTAAAAGGGCGGATATTTTGTCAGATGGGGGCTGGCGGATTTTGCCACCGCAATATCCAGTATGCTTAACCTGAAATGCCACAGTGAGGGCAGGAGGCCGTCTCGATCTGCAAGGTTCACCCAGAGCCGATCGATTGATAATGCGTAATCCGGATTGGCTAAGGCACCGCTCTGATCCATGGTCATCTTCATCAATTCGCCCAAAAAACTCAGTTTCAGGTACAAAACTTCGAGGAAATTTTTCTCATTGTCGGGGCTGAACAGATAGTTCGGCATTTGCGCAATATCTTGACGACCGGCGGCCGGATCGGCTTTTATCCCGAAATCAGTTCCTGTTGAGGCCGCAGCCTTAAATTCGTTTAAGGATCTGCCGGCAACCAGTGCCAGAAAATCTGATGCTTTCAGCAGATCGCCTTCAAACATTAAGAGATAAAACGGGTAAAACGAGTATGAAAAAATCCTTGAATACAGTTGATTCTCGGCACCATAACAGATGGTTGATTGGTCACAATCCGAGCAGGGGAAATCGATTCCGGTGCTGCTCTTCACTAGTAGATTGCCGAAACTGTTTATCAGGTCTTTTTGACCTTTTACTATCGGCGGATCGGTTGATTCACGGGCACAAACATAGAATTCGGGCTGATCCGATTGTCGGACACAATGGGGGCAATACAGATAGCGAGTCAAGGAAGCCGTGTAAGACTTGAGTTCAAAGTCTGAAAGCAGCGACTCATCCCGGCACAGCTGCAGGTTCTGGCCGCAAAACGGACATGGTGGATGAAAATACACATCTCTATGGGTACAATAGAAAAGCGAACCAAAGGGTAACACTGCGCCCGAATCATCAAACTGCTCCCTGAGAGCGATGAGTCGCATACCGGACAAACTACCGTCCGCATCTTTTAAGTACCATGAGAATGCTCGCTGCCATAATTGATCGACTTCATCATTGTTGACCGGCCACAATTCATCCGCGCGGGCGGAATAGACATCGGATGTTTTCAGAATAACAACCGATTTTATTAAGTTATCGGCATCCGTGATAATCGACGCCTTGGATATGTGGGCAAACGGTCCGCAGTCAGCGAGCAGGTGAAATGGATTCGATGGCGACTTTCGCCGCTTTCCCGCAGAAAGGTCAGACAGGTTCAAGCGAAAGCCTTGCGGTGCCTGGTTGAGGTAACGCAGCAGCGATGGTTGTGCATTGCCGATGGTCACAGACCCAATCCTTATCAGTGTTTTTTTTCAGGGTGGCTGATACAGAAACTTTTTCTGAGTGTTAATTCCGGCGGACAGGTGCTTGTTGGACTATGCGCACATTCAGGACCGCCGGCAAAATGAAAAGCGGTGGACAACAAACAGGGACCGGCAGCTTTCACCGGGAACCGATTGCCACAGAAACGAAATAAGATATAACCGTAAAAACGATACGGCTTAAATTTTCACAGATGAGAGGATCAATTGAACCGGGTTAAGTGGTTTCTGCAAGTTTTATCAAAAGGATTGTGAACTGGATCGTGTACAGTGCCTTGCCAGAATGAACAGAGAAACAGGATAATAAATAACGAGCAGTTATAATAGACAGCAAAGAGAAAGATTGTCAGGCTGATTATTGTCCAGTGAAAAAATGGCTATGAATGTCAAAAATCAAGAGTATTTCATATAATTTATTATTTTAATTAAATTAATGGAACGAAAAAGGCTTGTCAAGTTCGTTCTGTCCTATTTTTCATGTGAAAAGGAAATGTAGTTATTAGCTCGTGAGTTATCCGGGTCTAACGATGCTTAATCCGGTGCCGGATATATAAACCCTATAGTTGCATAAAATACCGTATTCAAACTTGACCGTTGCGATGAAAACCATTGCGAGTATTGACTGATCCAGGATCATGGTTTCTGGATACGGCTCGACTGCCTTCGACAAGCTCAGGCCCCGAGCACGTCGAGGGGAGCTCGCCGAAGTCTGAATGTTTTTGGATTTTATCATTAGTGTACTACCAGATATCCATCATCAAGTATCGAGCATCCGGCATCTGCTCAGAAAACACAACCGTCTTACGCATATCGGCAATGCTAGATGACAAGAATTTATACAATGTTAGGGTAAATGTTGACCGCCTTCAGCATTGGGCTGAAAAAGGTCATCTGGACATGACAACCGCTATAGAAGATGATATTGGAATTATTTCAGAGTGTTTCCAGACACTGCCGGATTAATTGGGCCACTTTAGCGGCGGATTTGATCCGCTTTTCCGGATCTTTGACCAGCAGTTTCTTGATGATCTTGTTGCAGCAGGCGGGAACGTCGATATTGACTTTGTTGAGCGGGGTATAGGCGGAGTTGGCAATGGCATACACCAGGTTGGACAGATTGTCGCCTTTGAAAGGCTTTTCACCGGAAAGCATTTCATACATCACCACCCCCAGCGAAAATAGATCCGAACGACCGTCCACCCTGGCGCCTTCCACCTGCTCGGGGGACATGTAACTGGGGGTGCCCATCAGTACCCCGGTGTCGGTATCGGACGAGCTCATCACACGGGCAATACCGAAGTCGGCGACTTTTACTTTCCCTTCTTCCAGCAAAATAATGTTTTCCGGCTTGATATCGCGGTGGACCACGCCGTTGCTGTGGGCATAATCGAGGGCATCGGCAACCGAAGCGACCAGCTCGAGCACTTTTTTAATGGGCATCAGATGGTCTTTGCGGCAGTGTTCGGCAAGGTCGTTGCCTTTGAGAAGCTCCATGGCCATGTAGGCCAAGTCGTGTTCTTCACCCACGTCATAAATGGTGACGATGTTCGGATGAGAGAGATTGCCGGCCGCCTCGGCTTCGCGCACAAAGCGCTCTATGATCTCATCCAGCAAGTTGGCTTCCACATTGGCATAGGTGAGCGTTTTAATGGCCACCTCCCGGTTTATTTTGGGATCTCGCCCGAGATAAACCGTACCCATGGCGCCCTGCCCGAGTTCTTTCAGAATTTCGTAACGACCAAGGGTCGGTTTCGTGGTCCCGTTATCCAGGATCAGCGTATCGTTCTTGACGGTGGAGACAGGTGATGCAGATTCACCCAGACTCCTGAGCGTTTCGATGCGCTGGTAAATATCCCGGTATCCGCCGGCTTTGATCATATGGATATACACTGCCAGGGCCCGGTTGAACATGCGTTTACGCTCAAAATCCTGACCGAGGTTGTACAGCAGCTCACGCACGGACTCCTCGTCCACCGGGCATTTTATAAATTTATCAAAAGCCATATCCAGCATGCCCTTGGCCTGAAAGGATAAACCCAGCGTTTTGTTCAATTCGATGCTGTCTTTGCGCTTATCGTCGGCAAATCGATGAAATCCCGCAAAGGAATACCCCAGCACGGTGAGGAAAACCGGCGCAAATATTCTGAGCCAGTACCCGAATGCCATAAACAAAATAACGGTAAAACAGAGCCAGGTGATCAGAAAAATGCTCAGGATCAAAGCCCCGTCGCGGGGTTTTACCCTGGGGACAACGAATACCAGGAAAAGTCCAAAGTATACGACGACCAGGATTTCGAGTACAACCGCCCATGCCGGACGTGAAAAGTGTTTATTGTTGAGAATGTTCTCGACGGCGCTGGCGGTAATCTCGACCTCGGTCAGACCTGAACGGTTGGTTGTTCTAAAGGATGGTGTCAACCATGGAATGGTGCTTCCAAGCAGGACGATTTTATCTCTGAAGGTTTCGGCCGCAATGGTGCCATTATATATCTCGGAAATAGACACACTCTGGAACCGCTGATTTTTACCGCCGTAATCGATCAACATCCGGTATTCATCGTCGGTGGGAATATCGATATGCTTAAGCGCAAGTCCCGTATCACCGGGCTGAATATCTGCGAGTCCGCTGCTGATGTATTTGGCAGCCGTCTGTAAGGCAAAAGAAGGAAAATACCGGCCCCGGTATCTCAGAAGCATCGGCATATTGCGCACAGCGCCGTCGCGGTCGGCTACCATGTTGACGTGACCCAGTGCGCTGGCTCTGCGGGCCAGATCTTCGTGGGTCGGCGTCACATTCGCAGCGACGATCGTCGAATTGTTTTGTTTTACCTCCTGGGTATCAAATTTTTGTAAAGACATGGAATGGCGGGCCACCCAATTCGGCAACGTCAAAAGATTGCCCATTTTAGCTGCAGATTCATCCATCGAAAAACGCAAAGGCAGCACTGCATTCCTGGCATGATTTACCGCGGCTGTCAGCCGGGCGTCATTGTCCAGATTTTTCTCGGCCTTGGCCAGGATCTTATCGATTCTGTAGCGGCTTTTTCTCTTTTTCAGAAAACGGTCCGAGCGCAGGGTTTTTCTGACCTGTTGGACCGTTTTGAGACCCGGGTTGATTTCTTCGCTGGGAAACAACAGATGGATCCCCATGACCCTGGGGCTATAACTTGAAAGACGCTCGATACCATCGGCGATGTATGTTCGGGGCCAGGGCCAGCTGCCGATTTCTTTTAAGCTCTTTTCGTCAATTTTGACGATGACGACCGGACTGGCATCGTTTCGGTGGCGCAAACCGGCCAGAAAATCGTAGGCCTTATATTCCAGAAATTGCATGGGATAGAAACCGGACAGCATTCCGGTCAACACCGCCAGAGTGAGAAGTGTGCAAAGCAGCCAGTTGGAGGACAGGATTTTTTTCAGTTTGTATTTCATAAATCGTTTTGATGGATATGGGAGTCGCGCGCCCTCTTTTGATTTATCCGGATTATTTTAGCAAATTGTTTCGTAATGCAAATTAGGACATTTGAATTCCGATGCATAAACTTCAATGGCACGGGGTAGTAAATCGGCTGATGGGAATTTACAGGTTGGCGGATCGCGTATGGTACTCTCTCGTGCGTAAAACCCAAGCCCAGCATGCCTGTGACCTAATCTGCGGTGAAGAAATCAAACGCATGCACAGTATCACGGGGGTTGTTTCTCGAGGTAGCGCATGGCGTCTTTGTCACCCAATGCGGCGGCTTTCTTCAATTCTTCCTGAGCTTGCAGGAATTTGCCGGACAGCAGCAAGACCCTTCCCTTTCCGTAATAATAAGTGCCTTTGTTGGCATCCAATTCGATGGCCCGGTCAATCGATTTCAGGGCTGCATCGTATTTGCCGATTTCCCCGTAGGCAACGCCCAGTTGAAAATAAGCGCTGCTCCACTGCGGTGCCAGTTCGACGGCTTTTTTAAAAGAAGCGATGGCGGCTTTTTGATTGCCGTAGACGGCAAAACGTACCCCTTGGTTAAACCAATAATCGGCATTTTTTACCATAACTCCAGAGGTTTTTTCGGTTTCCTTTTTTCCCGCAGCTTTTTCCTGCTGCCCCTTTTGAGTTGCCTGCCCTGTTTTTTTGTCGGAAGCCGGCGGCGTCTGCTTGTTGCCGGAAGTTTTATCTGCTGATGCTTTATCCGTTTGCGTCCGGGTCTTTTTTACAGGCGCTTGGTCCGCGGCAGGCTTGGTGCCGGCCGATTTGGCCTGGGCCCAGAGCGGATGGGCCGGTCCAAATATAAACAATAGCGTCAAAAGGCTTACTAAAATTTTGTAAATACTCATTTTAATATACATTCATGCACCTCAACATGGGGGAGGATATGGTATTGCCGGTTGAGCCGGTTGAGCCCGTTGGGCCGGTTGAACCCGATGGGCCGGTTTTACCGGCTGCAGCATTACAATCTGTCAATGTTACATCAGTAGCCAGCAAACAATTATTTGTTATTATACGAAATATCAGCTATGCTTGTCAAAAAAAAAGCTCTGATTACAGGAATATCACCATCAGCATGCGGTGCTATCGACGGCCCGGCCAAAGAGTATATTTTGTTTTTGCTTGATCAAAAACGGTTGTTGGAATAAAGAGAAGAAAGGTTGAGCCCGTTGAGCCGGTTGAGCCCGATGTGTCGGTTTGGCCGTTTAGCCGGTTAGCCGGTTAGCCCGTTCGCCCGTTTGGATGGTGTCCGTCTATAGAAGGACCCAAAAAGCAAACCGGCTCCGACGAACGAAACTGGCATTAAATAATGGGCCGGATGGACCTTGAAGATCGCTTCGCTAGAGGAGCGGTCCTACGGGCCTTGCGGCTCAAAACCGGAAAGAGGATCTTGAATACTGACTGGCTCAATCCCGCCTTGGCGGAACTCAACCGGCTCAACGGGCTCAACCGGCCCAACCGGCTTAACCGGCAACTCGCACACCGAGGCATCAAACGAAATGGCCACTGAAAATGATATCGTTCTGATTTACTATGAGGACCAGCCGCTGAGCTTTGCCAGAATTGAAGCGATACTGCCGGATTCAAAGCCGAACTGGTACCACGTTCGGCTTCTGATGCTGCAGGTCCCTCTGCAGATGGTTACCTGGATCCTGCGGGATGTTTATATCAACGGTGAAGAATTTACCATGAACGCCAAGCGGATGCGCCTGGAAAAAGTTGTAGCACCTGAAATGACGGATACCCCGCAACAACCACCCCAAAAAGAACCGGCTGAGAATAAAAATCGGGGCAGCTAGGTGATTTCTTTGACGGATTTGAAAAAAAAGTGATCGGAAAATGCCTAAGTTCCTCAATTCCTAAATCCCTAAATTCTTTAACACCGGCACCTTTTGTGGATTCGTCCGTTCCATTCCGTGTTTCACCCGTGAGGTACAATGGCATCCCGAACGAAAATCGTAATTTCCGCCTCCAGAAGAACCGACATACCGGCTTTTTATCTGAAGTGGTTCATGGCCCGGTTGGATCGTGGTTATTTTACAGTAACCAATCCGTATAACCGGCATATATCCATCGTGCCGGCCACACCGGAAAAGGTTCACACAATCGTATTCTGGTCAAAGAATTTTGGTCCCTTTTTAAAAAATAAAATTGGAGAAAAACTGCAAGATTGCGGATATAACCTGTTTTTCAACTTCAGCATCAATTCGGGCGCACCACTGCTCGAGCCCCACGTACCGCCTTTGTCCGTGCGATTGGATCAGCTTGAAAATCTGAGTCGGCGGTTTGGTGCCCGGGCTATCCACTGGCGATTTGATCCGATTTGCTTTTACACGGATGGATCGGAAAGACTGTACGACAACCTGCAGGATTTTGCGCGCATTGCAGACAAGGCATCTCGAAGCGGCATTAAAAGATGCATAACAAGTTTTATGGATCACTACCCCAAGATCGGCCGCAGGACGGATTCTAAGCCGGGTTTTGACTTTTGCGATCCGCCGCTGGAACACAAAATTGCAACCATCCTGGAGATGGAAAACCGATTGAGGCTTTTGAATATCCGGCTTTACACCTGCTGTGAAAAAGAAATTATTGCAGGGTTGCCTCCGCAATCACTTGTCTCGCCCAGTGCATGCATCCCCGGTGGTTTGTTAGAGGCGATTTACGGCGGTGGACTGATTTTGAAACGAGATGCGGGGCAGCGGATCAAACGCGGCTGCCAATGTACGGTTTCATCCGACATCGGCTCTTACGACCGGCACCCGTGCTATCATAATTGTTTGTTCTGTTATGCCAACCCCAAAGAGGATAGACCGGAAAGATTAGCCGCAAGGCACTGAGACACAAAAAATAAATGTTTATTGTAATTAAACTTCGCGTTTTGGTGTCTTGGTGACGAAAATGTTTTTGATTAAATCCTTCGTAAACATGATGTGAATTCAACTAATATGGCCTGAGAGCCTAATCCGGATTAAATAGAATGCAAATCGGTTCGGTAACATTAACCAATCCATCCGTGCTGGCCCCCTTGGCCGGCATAACCGACCTGCCGTTGCGGCTGTTGGCCAGGCAAGCAGGCTGCGGACTGGTCTGCTCTGAAATGATCAGCTCGGCCGGGCTCGTGCAAAAAAATGCCAAAACCGCGAGAATGCTCGACAGTCGACCCGAAGAAAAGCCGCTTTCCGTGCAAATTTTCGGTTTTGATCCTTCAATCATGGCTGATGCCGCACGGATAGTTGCATCATCGGGGGCGGACATTCTCGATATCAATTTCGGCTGTTCGGTAAAAAAAGTGGTAAAAACAGGATCCGGCGTTGCGCTGATGCGAAACCCGCAGGCAGCCCAAGATCTGCTGCAGGCAGTCCGGGATGCCGTAAAGATACCGCTGACGATAAAGATTCGAAGCGGCTGGGACAAATCCGGCGGCCAAGCGCTGAGCATTGCCCGAATTGCTGAAGATTGCGGTGTCGATGCCATCGCCGTGCACCCCCGTACAGCGATCCAGGGATTCCGGGGCAAGGCCGATTGGACCGTTATCAAGGCCGTCAAGGATACGGTTTCGATTCCGGTCATCGGCAACGGCGATATCATGACGGCTGAAGATGCACATCGGATGCATGCCGCAACCGGCTGCGATGCTATAATGATTGGCCGATCCGCCATCGGCAACCCATGGATATTTACCCAATATCTGGCCCTTTGCAAGGGCGAACACCCGCCGACGGTCGACCTGGCGAAGCGCTTTGAAATGATGACGCATTATCTGCAGGCAACGATCCAGTATCATGGCGAAGCCCACGCATGTCGTATAATGCGTAGCCGGCTCGGCTGGTTTACGAAAGGCATGCGCTTGGCAAGCAAATTCAGAGATTCCATCAAGCAAATTTCATCGCAACAGGAAGCCCTCGAACGGATCCATGCCTACAGGCAGGAATTGATGGGGAGCGACTTGACTGAAAGCTTAGGCTCTTAGAAACTATTTTTGTGTATTTTATAGCAAAAAATTATTATAGGGGACGGAGTGTGAAGTGAACTAAAGTGAGCTAAAGTGACTAAAGTTTTGGAATTCTATCGATTTTACATAAACAGCTGGAGCGAAGCGACACATTAACTTTAGGCACTTTAGGCATTTTAGTGCACTTTAGGTATATTAAGGGTTGCCGATAAAATTCGACTCCCGTGTTAAATATCTTGCACCCTTTTATATGAAGAACCACTATTTTTTTATCTTCACCACACTCCATTGCGGAAGGTTGTCACCGGATAGAGTAACAGCTTTAGATTGTTCTTCGTCGACGGTCGTGATCTTTAACTCGCCGACTTTGGAGCCGGGTTTAAAATACCGGTGACCCTGGGCGCCCTGTATCACCTGGGTGCTGTCATACACTTCGAGCACGTGACCGGGTTGAAGTCCCGAGCTGCGACCGGAGGCAATAAGGTATTCGCTCCCAGCTGTTGAAGCAATATAGCTTTTCCAGATTTGCTCTTCGGCGACGTCACAAATGTGATCATCGATCACGTTGGCAATAATCTCCAGAACTTCCTCGATGAAATTAACACTGATCTTGCTCTGCCGATTCAGCATCTCGGCATCCGCTTCATCGATTTCGACCTCACGTGATACGTTTCTATCCAGCAGCTTGGTAGCCGTTTCCGTATCGTAGACCTCTACCAGGATCTGAACGCCCACATAATAGCGGATACGTTTAAAAATCCAGAAACCCCAATCTCTTTCCTCGGTGCTGACACTGGTCAGGGTGCCGACGACAACGGCGCTGAGCCCCAGCTGACGACCGATGAGTGCCAGCTGGAAATTGTCAATCTTACCGTTTTCAAGTCTGGGCAAACTTATCAGGATCGAAGGATAATCCCAATCTCCGGGCTTTATAAAAACTATACCGGGGCACTCGGCCAGAACGGAATCAAGGATTAAATCCTGAAAAATTTGGCGGGTAAATCTATCTACGTGGGTCGTTTTTACTTCAAACGGGGCAATACCGATTCTTTTGCGCAGTTTTCCGCCGTAAGCCCGCGGGATGTCCTCCGCTGTCTTTATGTCGGAAGCACTGGTTGATGGGGATGTGCAGCCGGAGGTAAAAAATACCAAGGTCGCCCATAAGAAACCGGCGGCAAAAAAATGCATCCGCAACCGCGTTCGATTTTTTTTGGATTGAATCTTTGCATTCATAAACTGCCGTCACCTGCCTTACAATATCGCCTCAAATCACCGATCCTTTCCATCGCGACGTCCAATATGCAGACGGATAGGATTAGATAATGAATTCGTGCGGCATTGTCAATCTCACTGACACAATCGCAGCAATTCAAGGTGATATGATTATGAAGCAATCTTCAGTCGGGTTCTGAAATAATGCAAAAAAATCGCGAAGCCATTTTGGGGCTATCTATGTAAGATATTGAAATCAAAAAATTTATTTTGCCACTAGTATCATCAAATCCAAACGCGTGTGCAGCGTCTTGCAAAAAAGCGACTGCTCTCAAGCAATGTACGCGTGGTCTTTGATTATCTCCGGATGTTTGAAAACGCGGTTGCTTGTGCCTTTCGGAATCAGAAAACAATTACAGTACAGGATATGCTTGACATAAATACCATTAATTATATATTAAAAATTATGAGGGGGTTCCTATCATTATCTCTGTTTCCTTTCTTCCCCTAATCGTATTCGCTGTTATGAGGTCTCCATCTGTTCTACCGAATGATAGAACATCCCGCAATCCGATCGAATAGCAGGTTCTCGAATGCCGGAAAAAATCATCGGAAAATATAGAATCGTAGAACAAATAGGCCGTGGCGGCATGGGCATTGTCTATAAAGGCGAGCATGTTTCATTAGGCCGTTTCGTTGCCATTAAGACATTGACCGCGAATCTTACTCTTGATCCTCAATATCTTTCAAGGGTTATGCGAGAGGCTAAAATTCTGGCCGAATTGCAGCATTCAAATATCGTTTATATTTATGATATTGAAAGTGAAGGTGGTACCGACTATTTGATCATGGAGTATGTTCCCGGCAAAACCGTTGCCGAGTTGCTCAAAGAGCATGGTCCTTTTGCGGTGAACCGAGCTATCAAAATTGTCAGCGAGGTAGCCTCGGCCCTATCTCACAGTCACAAACGGCATGTCATCCACAGAGACATAAAGCCGGGAAACATAATGATAACCGAAGATGGTGATGTAAAAGTCACCGACTTTGGAGTTGCTAAAGTAACGGCAGGCGCTGATGTAACGCAAACGGGCCTGATACAGGGGACACCATACTATATGTCTCCGGAACAGGCCAGAGGCTACAGTGACATTGACGGCCGCAGCGATATCTATTCGCTGGGGATTGTCTTTTATCAAATGGTGACCGGCAAAGTTCCTTTTACCGGCAATAGTCAATTCGATATCCTTGAAAAGCAGATCAGAGAACCACCCGTTCCGCCGTCAGTCCTGGCGAATAGTCTGCCTGCAATTTATGAAGAAATCATCCTGAAATGTATCGCCAAGGACAGAGCAAACCGGTTTCCGACTGCCGGAGACCTTTTAAAGTCTTTGAAGCATATCGTAACAAGTGAGGATGCCGCTGCCACCAAAGAGTCGCAAAGCGATTCCTCTAAACCTCCGGAGCCGGTTCCGCCAAAACCTGGTCCATTTAAGTTTCTGAAGACGCTTCTACAGGAGCGAAAACTCACCTATGCAGCCATTTCAGCGGTTTTGCTGATAGTGCTTTTATTCGGAATGAAATTCTTGCGCCTGGAAGAAAGTGAGAATGGGCCGCCTCCCGGTCCTGCGCTGCGCTCGGTTGAGATAAGCAATCGTGAACTGCTGGCTGCAATTCAAAACCGGCAGGGTGGTATTGGGGGCAGTGAGGTAAAAAGCCTGCTCGCGGTAAAAACCGGTTTTAAAAGCACTGTCAATGATAAACCCGAGATTGAATCTGCCGTGGTTGAACTTTTAGGCGGCACGAATGTGGTCACGCTGGTTGAGCAGGGAACCTGTGATCTGCTCCTTACCTTAGGCGAATTTCTCCAAGAAACTACCATGTTGGTACGCAGCAACATATACGGCGATGAAATAATCGGTTACTTCGAGGAAAGGCTTCCCGTGGAAAATGGCGACCGGATTGTTGCAAGTCTGGAAAAGATTATCAACAGACAGTATTGCTTTAACATTCTGCGAACACTTCAACTTGTGAATCCGGACAATGCAACGAATTTGGCTATCGATATCATCCCTGACCGCAAGTTGCAAGCGGGTGATATGGTCAATGTGTGTATCACTCCCAACCAGGAAACATACGCCATGCTGTTTGATGTCAATCTGGACGGGATATTCCTGCTTTTTCCGCGACCCGGCAGGGAACATAACCTTCTGACTGCCGGAAAAACAAAATGTACCAGAGACATCGAGGTGTCTCCCCCAACAGGCAATGAGCTTCTATTGGCCATAGCAGTCAGCGATCACGACTTACTGTCTAATTATCATTACCGACTCAGCCGTGATCAGGAATATTATCAATGGTCTTTTGGTGCCATCGGACCGGATAATGCGGTGCGACTGTGTGAACGCCTATTAAGTAATCTGAGCAATACGCCGGTTGAAAAATGGTCAGCTAAAAGTAAATTTATAAAAACCTTCGATTAACGCCGGCTACTTGATTTGATAGCGCCCATTTTTACGCAAGTCTTGGCATTAACCTTGCGAGGTCAAAACTCATGAAGATATCAAATGTTTGGCCGCCACAATGCTAAAGGGAGGGTATTATGAAAGTATCAATTTTTCGAATGAGCTTGGTTGCTGTCATCGCACTTTGCTTTGCCGGCATTTCGTTAGCTGAAAATTGCAAAGATGCGAATACAACAATTGACTATGCGATTGCCAAACCGCCGGCAGCAATCACCGAGGAATACATCCAAATGGCTTTGAAGCAGTGCCCGGAAAACCCGGATCTTTATCATCGTATCGCAAATTACTACAGACACTGGTACAAAACCGAGCTTAATCCTGAAAAACAAACAACATATAAATCACGGGCAATTGAGTATTACCAGGAAGGGATCAAGTTTGGCCAAGGCCAGACATCACAATCCATGAAGTCAGAGCTGGCCGATCTGCAGAAAAGCGATGAGTTTAGCAAGGCGGCTTTCCGGGCATTGCGACCGGTTAAGGCCGGATCAACGGGCATGGGACTGGCCATGAAGATCAATTTTGAATTTGATTCAGCCAGATTAACGGGGGGCGCCCAAGGCCACTTGGATCTGCTGGGAGAGGTCCTGGCTGAACAAGATAGTATCCGGATCAGTCTTGAAGGTCATACCGATCAGACCGGCACGGAATCCTACAATAAAGACCTGTCGATCCAACGGGCGGAAGCGGTAAAAAATTATTTGGTCGAGAACTTTACTATCGCACCTAACCGTATACTTACTGCCGGTTATGGGTATGAGCGTCTGGTTGACCTCAACGATCCATTCGGTTCCGAGAATCGTCGCGTTGAGGTCCTAAAACTCTCAGATTGATCGCGGAAACGCGATGCTTTCATCGTGAGACAAAGACGATTGCATTGACTGCAAATCTGACCGACCGCTGCCAAAGCCTCCCCGTGGAATGCTTCATTTGTATCGGGACGCGGCAGACTTCATCGAGGCTGCGCCTTGGCTAGCAACGCGCAGTGGTCAAAACTTTTGGGAGCCTTTACCATGAAATATTTGCCTAAAATAGGAATCTTATGGTTAACTATACTCATGGTTTCCTTGGTCTTAGGTCTGTCCCCGGACGGAAAAACCAGCCCAAACAAGCTTGTTTACGATTACAGCCCTGCATGGATGGCAGACTATCGCAATGCCATCGGCCTATTTTGGAGAGGCGAGTACAGTTCCGCCGAGCAGGCCTTCCGAAAGCTGCTGCAAAATGATCCTGAGAATGCTTCCGGTATTATCTTCCTGGCAGATTGCCAGCAGGCACAAGGCAAGAGGCAGCAAGCGGTTAAAAATTATGCAAAAGCATATCAAATTCTTAATAAAAAGAATGCGCTTCGGAAGGAAATTGTTCTGGATGCCAAGGAGCCGGAGATTTATGCGGATCTCACCTACAGTCTTAATGCCATGGGGCGATTCGATGATGCCAAACAAATCGGCATGCTCGGCATCCTCGAAGGTGAATCCCCGGATCTTTATGTGAATATGGCCTACTCTTTCTTAAAATTAGGCCTTCCCGAAATCGCCCAAGAAGTATTTTGCAAATCCCAACAGGTTACCGATCCAAGGGAGTTGAACAATCTTACCTTTCAGCGGCTGAACATTCTGTTTGAAGACGGAAACGGATGGATAAACTGTCCGGACGATGCCCCCCCGGGCCCACAAGGCACAAATTACGCGTTGATCATTGCGGTGGGCGATTATCGGGATTCGAGGATCGACCCCCTGAACTATGTCGAAAACGATGTCCAGGAACTGTATCGAGTTATCACAGACCCCCGCACGGGAATTTTTCGACCCGAAAATGTCACCGTTTTGGTAAATGAAGACGCAACCGAAAAAAATATCAAGTTCAAATTCGATGACATGGTGGATAAAGCCAGCCAAAAAGAAGACCTGTTTTTTGTCTTCTATGCCGGTCACGGATTTACATATCCCAATGGAACCGACACCTACTGGTTAACTTATGACACCATCGTCGGAGACCGGCACGGAAACAGGATTAAATCAACGGCTTTTTCGAATTTAACACTGGCCACGAAACTTGGAGACATAAAGGCCAATACAATCGTATTTTTTGTAGATGCCTGCTTCAGCGCCGGTATGGTGAATAAACCGGCTGCTATCCGCGGCTTGGAAACCTACCTTGGGACCGACAAGGATTATGTCATCATCACCTCCAGCCAAGCCGATCAGCTATCAATTGAATCAGCCCGGCTGAAGCATGGCCTGTTTTCCTATTTCCTTATACAGGGGCTTTCCGGTCAAGCGGACATAAATTCCGACGGCTGGGTAGACATCGAGGAGGTCTGGCCTTTCATCAAGTTCCGGGTTTCCGAACGTGCCCAATCGATCGGTGCGGAGCAAGACCCGCGACGCAGCGGTTCCTCGGGCCGTTCGATCTATATATCGAGAAACCCGAACTATTAATCCACATCTGGATCGCAATGCGCGACCGGCGGTGACGTGTTCGCGCCTTGCCCGACGGGCGCCTCAAGGCCTAATATTATAAATTTGTTTCTTCGCAAACCCTAAGGTACTGGGATCGAGGTAAACATTATGCGTATATCACTTCGTTTGTCAGCAGCTTGTTTTATTTTGATCGTATTGCACATAGTCGCTTGCGTTCCCAAAGAATACCAACAGATTCTTGAGCGTGCCACGCTTTTTGAAAACCAACGTGAACTTGAAAAGGCCTATGAATCTTATCAGCAGGCCTTGGAATTAAGGCCTGGAGATAAAAAAGTGCAAGCCAAACTCAGGGAACTGGGTAAACTTATCTCCGATAACATCACCGCAAAAGGAATACAGGCCTTCGATAATAAAAAATATAAAACGGCTGCACAGTACCTGGCCAAAGCTCTCAGCTACAACGCTGAAAATACGCTGGCCAAAGAATATCAAGAAAAAGCAACAAATCGATATAATTCGATAATTCAAAAATATGCAATGGCCAACGGATTGGCGGCGCAGAACAAGTGGATTGAAGCGATTGATGTTTTGAACGAAATCGCCGCGGCTTATAACGATGATCCGGATTTGAGCTCCCAAATAAACAAGTGGCGCGAGGACGGTTATGCCCATTATATGAATGCCGGGCTGGAAGCTCGCCGAGCAGGTGAGTACAGTCAGTCTTTAAAATTATTTGATTCTGCAGATTTTCTGAAATCCGATGTCCGGAGCCAACAGGAACTCAAGCTGGCAAACAAGTATGTCAAGGCGGATACCTATTATATCAAGGCCAAACAATTGGCGGATCAGAATAAAGTTTTGGCGGCAATGGAAGAATTGATCGCAGCCCGAGAAATTGCAGCAGATCATATTAATGTAAACCGGTTGATCAAAGATCTTTTACCGGCTTGGTCTCCTAAAATCTTTGACGTGGGTAAGATGCATCTTGATGCCGAACGATACGATAAGGCGTTGAAAGCCTTTGCCACTCTATACAAATTCAATCCTCAATATCCTGAAGCACAACCATACTATGAAAACACAAAGGCGACATACCTTAAAAATAATTACCTAGGTCTGATTGAAGCAAACAACACCGATAGATTCCCGTCACTGACCAGGTATTCGCAAAATATCTTAGAAGTGGATCCTTCTTATTTAGATACAAAAGAAATTATGACCCGCGCGTTGCTCAAAGGCTATAATGTGTTCTATCAGAAGGGTCTGCATTATCTGAAAAACAAAAGCTACGGCAAAGCTATATTATGCTTTCGCTCTGCCGAACAATATCTCGCCGAGACACGCTTAACCCGAAGTCTTATTGACAAGGCATGGGAGAATATACGGGAAACGAGCGCATTAAAAGTGGCCTTCTGGGATTTTTTTCAGCAAGTTGGTGACCCGCGAATGAGTGTCTACGCCACTGCCAGCCTTAAAGATTTGTTGAAAAACAGAGTTGAAACCGATGCGTTCAAAAATATCTCTTTGAGCTTTGAAAGGTTCATAGACACTAAAATGGCGTACCGTTCGAGTTTCGTGGAAGACATCGATTGGGGGACAATTCAGGACAAGGGCTATAACAGCGTTATCAGCGGCTACATTAAACTGCTGAAAGTAGAAAAATCGTTGGGATCGGAGTGGAAAACAAGAAAACGCAAGGTGCGCAGAATCATTGATAACGAGGAATATGCCCGCCTGGTTATCCGGCGTGCCGAGCTCAATAGCGCGCTGAAAGACAAGATCTAGCTGATGGTGGACAATGAGAAATATAAGACACTCGCCAGCAAGCGCGATGGAGTTATATTTAAAAGTTGTGTTTAAAGGAAAAGGCGGTGTATCCACCGGTAGATTGTTAGCAGCAGTCAACCGGCCACACTAAAAAGGAAAGGATACACCACCCATGAACCAGGATA
>Ga0126331_1000108_pt1 | contig 35225 bp, 29 predicted proteins | sample InaspJWI98metaG_FD_96379 | JGI IMG/M metagenome (GOLD analysis project Ga0126331, IMG submission 96379) | Marine gutless worms symbiont microbial communities from Oahu, Hawaii - Inanidrilus sp. 2 OAHU.JWI-98 metaG | ecosystem: Host-associated > Annelida > Digestive system > Unclassified | place... | reverse complement strand
GACTTCACCATCCGCAACGCCTGGCAGAAGTAATTAGAGGAGTTAAATTTGTCAATGGTGTCGAAGAAAAACGGATTGCCGCCTAATTTCTTCATACACAACTATTGACTATATCTCTTAAAAAGCTGCCATAAATAGCAGTAAGCACTACTTTGACCTTCCGGATTGTGAATTAGATATCACAAGTTTTTAATGAATGGTTCATTTTACAGCTATGAAGATCAAAATCTTGTTACTTATTTTTTTCTAACAAAAAGAAATTCGCCGCCTTCATGACCCGCCTTACGAATATCGGAATACTCGGGTGTTTGATCTGAATTAAGCATCACTGGACGACGGAGCTTATTAAAAAGCTGAGCACCATCCATTATTCCTGTATTCCCCTGAAGTGTATCTAAAAACGCAGACGCAAACACAGAGTGTTTACCTCTTCCACCGCTGTCGATTACTGGCTCAAGTCCACCGGAAGAAATCACACAACGGGCTCTTCTTTGTGATAAGCGCGAAAGATAACCGGGCATTCTATCAACGGTATGAATACCCCTTGCCAACTTTCCTGAATAGCAACTATCTGCAATAATTAAAACATGTTTGGCTCTAATGGCTCTTAGGGTAGCGGTGATGGAAGAGTTTGAAATCCAGTTTATCATAATATCTTTTTCAGCATTAGTAGGTAACCAATAGCCTTCATCAGCTTCTTTATCCAACCAACCATGCCCCGCATAGTAAATGAGCAGGTTATCTCGATTGGTTAAATTCCACCTAAGATTGCTTAACGCCACTAGGATGTCAGTGCGGTTGGCATCAATCAATAGCTCAACACTGAATCCATATACAATTTTTAGTATTCTGGCCACCTCTTGTGCATCATTTTTAGCTGATACTAATTTGGGTAGATTCTGGTAGTTGTTATTTCCAATTACAAGGGCGTAATAGCGTCCAAAATCTATGTCCTTATATGCAAAGGGTTTGCCCTTAGTAAATTCCTTGGGAGGTGCTTTTTTATCAGCGGGCTTTTCAATAGTTTTTATGGTACTAGTGAGGTTAGTTAGCTCCTCTTTGAATGATAATAAAGATACAATCTCTGTGTGCTTACTTTTTTCAGCCAGGCTCAGAGCAGTATCATCTTGATTATCTTTTGCGTTAACATCTGCGCCATGAAGTATTAAGTATTCTACTGTTTCTAAATGACCCTCTTGCGCAGCAAGATGTAATGGGGTGCACCCAAATGTTCTATATAATGGACTCATGTGATAGGCCCAAGCCCCTCTGACATTAACATCAGCACCATGAGAAATTAGTTGTCTTACTATTTCTAAGTTGCCATCATACGCTGCATTATGAATTGGGTAAACATCATATTTATCATGAACATTTACTTCAGCTCCTTGTGAGATCAAATAACTTACTAGTTCTAAATCATTTTGATATATGGCTTCATGGAGAAGAGACTCCCCATTAATGTCCTTAGTATTGACGTCAGCCCCTTGAGACACTAAAAATTTGGCGATATCCAGGCGTCTTTCTATAACAGCAGCATGAAGGGGGGTTTCTTTTCGAATGTTATTAGTATTGATTTTAGATCCCCGGAGTACTAAATATTTTACCAATTCTATATTAGCTCGCCTCACAGCTTTAAAAAGTGGTATTTCAATGAAGTCATCTTGGACATTAACATCAGCCCCCTGAGATATAAGATATTTAACAATTTCAATCTTATTTTCACGGGCGGATATATGTAGCAGAGTATAACCGAATTCATTTTCTTCATTAATCTTAGCTGGATCTTTACTGATTATAGCTTTTATATGATCCAAATCACCATACTGTATTGGTCTATTAACAGCGATAGAACACCCGATAAGTAACAATAAAAAAGTCAGAAAAAGTAAAGATTCATATTTGATTTTCATAATACACCCCTATTAAAATAATGGGCTTTCCACCGTGACGTTAATTTCAATTGGATGGCTCTTTTTCTAAAAATACAAAACCTCGTTGGATTTCCACAGTGCAGTCTACGGTATCAACAGTGCTGCCATCTTCAGACAAAGGTTTTTCCCCCGGCGAACCCACCACTCAATCTCTATGCTGCTGGATTGGCGCGGTCATCGCTGAAATGTAGGCCGTCAAGTTCCGTATGGTTGCTTCTGTATCGTGGTCCATAAGATGGCTTTAGCCTTTAACATCAGCGCTCGGGATAGCGCTCATTTACCGATTGGCCAGTCCATCTGTCATATGTCACCTCCTTTTTAAGGTTTCAAACAGGTGAACTCAGAGTTTGGACTATCCAAAGGAGCGCAAGAATTAGATGGGGACCGGATACGATTTCATTGTTGAAGAACCGCTTCAGGTCGGTTGGAATAGGAGAATCAGAAATTGATTAGATACGTTTATATCCAAATCGATGAGATTTGGTCAATCATTATTTAAGATTCCGGCCGGTGGTGATATCGAACCAGAAAACAAACATCAACCAACTACCGATATTATTGAGACTATCCCTCTTCAGGAAGAACTTGTGATATCTAATTGAAGGAGTCCCATATTAGACGGGTTCAAACATTGGATTAGCTTGCCAATGGCACAAGCCAAACCATTTTTGCATTATTTCCTCGCTATCATATAAAATTCAGCAACTCACAATACTGCTATATTTGCTATCTATAATCAGGGTAATATTTCCCTGCCTAATGAAAAAGTTTTGTCCGATCCGACAACTTTCAGGGGATACTGTTCTTTACAAATGGCTATGCCGATCGAAGCTCATCCGCCCGCAACCGGTGTGAAGAGGAAGACATCGTCACCATCCTCCAGCCGCTGTGTATTTTTCCCTGCCTGCCCATTGATGACTGCCAACAGCTTGATGTCGGAAGGAAACGAAAAACGATCGATCAGCTGGCCGACGGTGGTGCCGTCTGCCAGGTCCACTGAGAAATGCTCCCGCCCTTCCGGACCATATTTGGCCAAAAAGGCGAACAGGCTGACATCAACCTTCATCTGTCGCTTGGTCCAATGCGGGCAGCCCCAGCTCTTGGAGTTTCGCCGCGGTCGGTATTCCGTCCGAAGTCCAGCCGCGCGCCTGGTAGTATTCGTCCAGCATATGGTCCAAATGAACGACGCAGCCCTGGCTGGGGCCTTCGGGCACCGGTTCTTTAAGCAGACGCTCGGGCAATGTGTCCTCCCGGCGGTTAAAACCGGCTTTTACCAGAAAAATCCGCTCGGCGTTCAAGATTCGTTCACCGGCCCGTTCCAACTCCGCCAAAGTATAATCGGCACCGGTCACCGCATTCAAGTATTCCTGGATACCCACCGGCGCAATATCCAAATTCGGCTGCAAGAGATTGCGAACACCGAACATGATACAAATACCAGTGGCATCAATGAGGCTGAAGATATCCTGCCAGCGTTTGACCAGACGCCCCTTCCCCTGCCATTCGTGGCGATCGGTGAGTTCGGGAATTCCGACCATTTCCGTATAGGCCATGTGCGCCCGGCAATGAGAGCCGCCGATGGGTGAAGTGGCATACGCCAGGCCCTGAGCCTGCAGGCCACGGGGATCGTAACCCGGCAGCTCAAGTTTCTTGGCGGTCATAGCAAGCTCAGAACGGCCGTAGCGTTCGGCCAACCGGTAACTTCCTTCAGCCAGCTGGTCGCCGAATCCCTCACGGTAACCGGTCATCCGCACCAGCTCTACCAACCTGGTCCCATCTCCCCATTCAATGGTCCCGCCGGCTATATCCTCATCGACAAGGCCTCGATCGAAGAGTTCCATGGCACAGGCGATCGTCACCCCCATGGTCATGGTATCCAGGCCCAGCTCGTTGCAAAGATAATTGGCCTTGGTAATCGCTGCCAGGTTGTCCACCGCACACATGGAGCCGAGCGCAAATGCAGTCTCGAATTCAGGACCTTCGCCTTTCCCGGTAAATTCCGGCTCCGAAACCTCGGTCACGCGACCGCAAGAAATCGGACAAGCCCAACAGGCGCTTGTTCGCTTCAAGTATTTTTTGGTCAGGGTTTGACCGCTGATAGCCTCCCAACCCTCAAACGTACCCAACTGGTAGTTTTTCGTGGGCAGCACACCATGCTTTTGGGTCAGCGGCACCATCACTCCCAAGGTGCCGTGCTGACTCAGCGGGGATGGATGAGCCTTGGCCGCCTGATTGAATTTGGACATTACCCGCTTTTGAAAGGTGTCAAATCCTTTTGGATCGGCCAAGGGAACCTTGCCTTGTCCGCGCACCACAACCGCCTTCAGATTCTTGGCGCCCATGACCGCACCGACCCCGGCTCGTCCGGCAGCGCGATCCTTGTCGTTCATGATGCAGGCAAATAAAACCCCTCTTTCGCCGGCCGGACCAATGCAGGCGACACGTGCCTTACGGTCGGTTTCGGCCAGCAAGCCGTCCGTAGTTTCTGGAACGGCTAAACCCCAAAGATGAGATGCCGGCCGCAATTCAGCCTGCCCATCATGTATCCAAAGATAAACCGGCTTCTCGGATTGGCCCTCAAAAATAATGGCGTCGACCCCGCTTCGCTTGAGTTCTTTGGGGAACCTTCCGCCGGAGTTGGAACAGGTGATAGCACCGGTCAGGGGGCTTTTGGTCGTAACCATGTATCTGGCGCCGGTCGGCGTCGAGGTACCGGTCAATGGGCCGGTTGACATGATTAATAGGTTCTCGGCCGATAATGGATCACATCGTGGATCTATGAATTTGTTCAGGTAAAAAATTCCCAGTCCACGTCCTCCGATGTAGTCTTTGGCCACATGCGGATCCAGAGATTCATTCAAAATACTGCCAGTGGTCAAATCAATTCTTAGAACCGTTCCGCACCATCCAAACATCTCCCTCTCCTTAAGATTTGGTTGTAGGTTTAATAATTAACCGTCTCGGAATTTTTACAACTTGTTAGAAATATAGTGGTTTTTGTGGCCGCCCGCGTTGGTAAGCCACATGGAATGATGGAATAGTGGAATTTAGGAATACTGGGTATGAAAAGCGGAAAAAGATCTCTTCCACAAAGAATGTTGAATCCAACCTTATCTGATGATAGTCGACAGATATCCATTTTCTGCTTTTGCCCCAATAAATACGCCAATGTTGCGAGAATATCCATACAATTTTATGAGTTTTGATTCTTTTTTCTTTAGACCCATCATACCATTGCTCTCTCCGAGCCGTAGGCGCTACCCTCCGGCCTGGAAGCCCTACGGGCTGGAAGCGGAGCCGGAGGCCACTATTCCAGCATTCCAACATTCCAATCGCACGACCTTGTCTTTAGATCCTGAGGCACTCGAAGGGAGGCTCTCGACAGGTTGGAGCGAAGCGAACCAGTTCTGTTCATTTAACATGAATACAGCGTGCGCATCAAGTTATTTCCACCGCCTCTGGATAAACCGCCCCCTGCCAGGCTCATTTAGAATTGATACCTTCCAGCGACAAAATCTCCAAACTATCAGATGTAATTAGCCGACAGTGAGCACATGAGCGCTAAGTTTTTCGTTTGACGGGCCTGATCGCATGTGCTAATCGAGCCGAGTCCCATACATGGATCGACTCTGATAATATATTGAATTTATATATGATGTATTGTTTGCCCTGCTTCGCCGGGCCTGTGAAAGTGCTTGACAAAACATCAACATACTTACTATTCAACCTTTTAACCAAAAAAATATTATAATTCAGATTTAGGAAAATGGCCAAAAACCAGGGAGCCTCAACGGACCACCAAATGAAAGATCCGACCCATGAGATAGTTCGACAGCCACAAACGACCTTGGAAAAGGCCAAAAAGCAGGACAAAGACCGCGCGTCCGGGCGGACGATTAAAGAAACCCTTTTGCACCCAAAGATCATGGGCATCGTCTGGCTGTTCGTCATCTGGCAAATCGCCTCCCTCCTTACGCCGGCCGACTTGTTGCCGCCCCCAAATGTGGTTATCCGGGAAGTCGTCGTTCGGGTTATCTTACAGGAAGGCTTCCTCACCCATGTGGGGGCTACTTTTATCCGCATACTCATCGGATTCTCTATTTCGTACATGATTGGCATGTCCATGGGCGTCATGATGGGAACAAAGAAATTCTGGGAGGAATTTTTCACGGACTACGTAATCATCGGATTGACCATTCCAAGCTTGGCCTGGGCCATCATCGACGTGCTCTGGTTCGGACTCAAGCCTCTCACACCGGTTTTCGCGACGGTTATGATCGTCTTCCCATACGTTGCCGCCAATTTCTGGGAGGGGGTCAAAGCGGTTGACAAGGACCTGGTCGACATGGCCCGTGCTTTTGATGTCAGCAAGAAACGAATCATCTGGCACGTTTACATATTTTCTCTCCTGCCTTACTCCCTGGCAGCCGCCCGGATTGGTTTTTCCATATCCTGGAAAATTGTCATTGTCGGTGAGGTTTTCGGAGCCAGCAGCGGGATAGGGTACATGATTTACTACTGGTACCACATGTTCAACATGCGGCTGGTACTGGCCTGGCTGCTCTTTTTCACGCTTTGCATGCTGATTCTCGAATATTTCGTAATCAAGAAATTGGAACGTACACTCCTCGTCTGGCGCCCGCAGGCGATATTGTAAGAGGTTTAGATGGGTAACAAACTGATTCACTGTGAAGGATTGCGGAAAGTTTTCCCCACGGACAGCGGCGAACTTGTGGTCCTGGACGGCTTGAACTTTGACATCGAGGAAGAGTCCTTCGTCACACTTCTTGGCCCCAGCGGCTGCGGCAAGAGTACGCTGCTTAACATCATGCGCGGATTGGACAACCTGACCGAGGGGTCCATCGAAATGACCTGCTCGGGGACGGACAGGGCCAGCATGGCCTATGTGTTTCAGACGGCGCGCCTTCTGCCCTGGAAAACGGTTCTGGACAATATTACCTTCGTCCACGATCCCCAAAAAAAGACGAAAGTCGAGACCAGAGAAAAGGCCATGAAGTATCTACAGTTGGTGGGACTGGAGGAATTCGCCAACCAGTTCCCGCATCAGCTCTCCGGAGGTATGCAGCAGCGCGTGGGCATCGCCCGGGCTCTGTCCGTGGAGCCGGATGTTCTTCTGATGGATGAACCGTTTAGCCATCTAGACGAAATTACGGCCAAGAGGATGAGGGACGACCTGGTGGATATATGGGAGAGAACCAAGGTGACCATCTTCTTTATCACCCATGATTTATCGGAGGCTGCCTTATTGTCCGATCGAATCATCCTGCTCACTCAAAAACCAACGAAAATCTACAAAGAAATTGAAATTGACCTTGCGAGGCCACGGAATGAGGGGGATATTGAATTCTTCGAATTGAACAAAGAACTATCTCAAATTTTTCAACTGATGCAGGGTTCAGCCGAGTGTGAGGAGCCCGCCTGAACCGAATTACAGGGACTTGAACTCTGATCCGGTAAGTGAAGGTTTTTAGCCAACTGGTCCATCTTGGTTGAAACGATTGGCAAGGATTGTGGAAAAAACTAAGCAACAAGGAGGCTCATCATGAAAAAAAGGATTCTTGTATTAGTTTTAGTGACAGCGCTCATCAGCATCTTGGCAGCGAATCCCTGCTTGGCGGAAATGCGCAAGGTTAGGATCGCTCAGTTCCCAATCGGACCTGCATACTGGAATTACCTGAACATGAAGGACAAGGGGATATACAAAAAGTGGGGCGATAAAATCGGCGTGGAGTATGCCGTCTCCGTTCCCCAGGACGACTTCGCCGCTTTTATGGGCCGCAGTGTGGACGTAGCCAGCTTTGCCCCGCTCGAGCTGGCAAGGCTCAAGGCGGCCGAGGGCAAACACGTGGTCATTTTCGGCAGATACATTACCAACACCATCGGCTGGTACGTCCGGGGCGACTCGACGGCCAAGACGCCGGCCGATCTGAAAGGTCGGAAACTCGGCATTCCCGGTTGGGATACCGCCGCGGCCCAGGTGGCCGAAGTCATCTTCAAGGAGCTGTGGGGCCTGAACATGAAAAAGGATTTCAAAGTCCATATCGGCCCTTGGCCCGCACTTCCCAAGCTGCTGGCCAAAGGGGAGGTCGACATGTGCTTCAGCCTCATGCCGTTGACCTTGAAACCCTGGATGGAAGGCAAGATCAAACCTATATGGGAAACGGTCGGCATAGAATACGCCAAGCGTTCCCAGGGCTATATGTCCGGGGTCCAGTTTTTCTGCGCCTGGAAAGATTGGCTGGACAAAAATGAAGATGTAGCCAGCAACTTCCTTAAAGCTTACCAGGAGGGTATTGACTACACCTATGCCCAAACGGTTCCATGGTTAAAGGAATACATGCCTACAGCAATCAAGGATGCAACTCCGGAGCAGATCGACTTCATGGCCAAACATTACGTGAACACCGATTTCCTTTTTAAAAACGTATACCTGAACGAGGGGTATTTAAAACAGGAGATTGCGTTCCTGAAAAAGGCGGAGGCTTTGGACATTTTACCCGCAGGCGCGGCAACCATGGATATCTTCAGAATAATCAAGTAAGACCAAGATGGTTTCGGGGCGGTCCGGTTTCCGGGCCGCACCGGACACCGTTCTGCACCCGATCTGAACGCCGGCAAAATTCTTGGGAGCGAAATGGCCGAAAAATCAATAACTGTGACCGGATCGATTGAAGCAAAGCCTTCATCTTCCCATCTGCTGAAGTCTGCGGGGCAATGGCTAAAAATCCAAGCCTCCCGCGGGCGGACATGGGGATTTGTTTCGGTCCTGGTTGTCTGGCAGGTCGCATCTGTGATCTCACCTGAGGATACCCTCTCCCCGCCGTATGTGGTATTTAAGGCCGCCATTTTCCACGTCATTCTCGAAGACGGCTTTTTCATCCACGTCGGCTCCACGTTGCTGCGGATAATTACCGGATTCAGTATTGCTTTCATTTTGGGGCTCGTCATCGGTGTGATGATGGGTATCAGCCGCTACTGGGAAAAGTTTTTTTCCGATTACGTCACGGTCGGGATCACCATTCCGAGCCTGGCCTGGGCGGTCATCGGGGTGCTATGGCTGGGCATCCACTATTTAACGCCTGTTTTTTCGGCCGTAATGATCGCGACCCCATACGTCATGGTCAATGTCTGGGAGGGCGTTAAAAATGTGGACAAGGACCTGGTAGACATGGGCCGCGCCTTCGATGTCAGTCGAGGTCGGATCATCAGGGATATATATATTCCTTCGATACTGCCTTTTGTTTTCGCCGCTGTTCGTATCGGCTTCTCCGTTTCCTGGAAACTCGTGGTATTAGCTGAAGTTTTCGGATCGAGTGAAGGCATTGGTTTCATGATCTTTTACTGGTACGAAAACTTTGAAATGTCGCTGGTTCTGGCCTGGGTCACGGTCTTTTGCTTTATCATGTTCATTTACGAATATGGGATTGTCAAGACTCTCGAACGGCGCTTGTTCGCTTGGCGCCGCGAGGTGACCTTATGATAAAGGGTCGGGGAGTCGATTCGGGGCTCACGACTCACTTTTCCCCGGTACAGGCTGGGTCTCAGGATTCAAGATAAAATAAATTCACAATTCCAGGCGCTGAGGCGCCCGTCGGGTAAGGCGTGAAAACGAAGGAATATCGAGTATTCCGAGTTTTCGCAACGCAGCCGGACGAGATGCATCGGCGTATAAAATGTGAAGTTATTTTTGAATGGGCCCTTAGGAGGTTTTATGTCGCGCGCAGTTGAAGATAGAATCAGCTTCGAAGGATTGAGAGATTTTTGTCATCAGGCTTATATGAAAGCCGGCGTTCCCGAAGAAGAAGCCTTCATTGTTTCCGATCTCCTGGCCCGGTCGGACTTACGCGGGGTGGAATCGCATGGTGTCACCCGCCTGCCTATTTACATTCTTAGGCTCCAGAAAGGTTATGTGCGCAAGAAGGTCGAGTTGACTTATATTCGGGATAAAGGACCGGTTGCCTTGGCCGAGGCGCATGGTTCCATGGGCCATGTCGTGTCCCATCTGGCCATGAGGGCCGCCATCGAAAAGGCCGACCAATTCGGCATTGGATGGATCTCCGTAAAGGACAGCGGGCATTTCGGTGTAACCGGCCTCTTTCCCATGATGGCTGCCGAAGCGGGCTTGATCGGTTACACTTGCTCCAACTCCGCCCCCATGATGGCGCCATACGGCGGTCGGGAGCGAATCCTTGGGAACAATCCCCTGTCCTACGCTTTTCCGGCCAAAGATTACCCATCGGTGGTCGTGGATTTCTCCTGTAGCGTCGTGGCTTCGGGCCGGCTTATTGTCGCACGCAAGAAAGGCGAAAAAATCCCTCTGGGCTGGGCCGTTGACAAAGACGGGTTGCCTACAGATGATCCATACCAAGGCTATGAGGGCGGCGGGGCTCTATTCCCGGTGGGGGCACATAAAGGCTACGGATTAACCTTGGCTCATGAAATACTTACAGCTGTTTTAACTGCGGGCAAATGGACACGAAACATCAGGAGCCTGTATGAAGAAGACGAGAGTGGAATTCAGGGAACCTGTCATTCGTTTATGGCCCTCGACCCTGATTGTTTCATTGGCCGGGATGAGTTTCAGAAGGAAATGGACCGGTACATTAGAAGCCTAAAGGCGAGCAACAAAGCCAAGGACGTCGATGAAATCCTCATGCCCGGCGAGCCTGAATTCAGAACCGAGACAGAACGATTGAGAGAGGGAATTCCACTTGCACTGAACACGGTGAAAGAGCTGACCGAACTCGGCCGCTCACTCGGGCTTTCTTTGCAATTGATGGATTAAGTATCCATACGATAACGACCGACATAATTGTAACTTTCCAATATACGGTATCTCCCCCAACATCGATACACTCCCCAGCCTTAAAGGTTGTTGCGTCCAAGGTATTTTGGACGGATTCAGAACCATTGAATACAGCAAATTCTAAGAATATCATTTTTTGGAGGCTATAAATGACCTTCCGAGAACGAATGCTGATGGTGGATCATATTTTTTTCTCGATTAATTTTTGAAATTCGTATGGCAGGCAGTCTTCCGGCGTCATGGGTTTGCCGGCCAAAAAAGAATGCGTATCCATCCATTCTCTTTTATTGGCGGCAATGTAGGTTTCTAAATCATGGGCCTCAATAAAATTTTTTGTTCTTTGAGATACTTGCTTTTTGGCTTTTTCATGGATATCGGGATAATGATTTATAAGTGCATTGGCACCGGCGATATAATGAGACCATTTTCTATCCTCGATCGATATCGTTTCGATTCCATCGGAATTTATCATGGTATAATAGTCGTCGTTTTTAAAAAAATGTAAATAAACATTAAGATAAAATTTGGCCATTTCCAGGACACTGGAACCAAAAAAAGAATTGAATGCGTCATCATCGATATAGGCATCCGCAAGATACATCAGATCCTTGTCCACATAGTTGTTGTTGAACATTTGTGTATAATCACATATCTCTTTTACGTTTAAGGCGTTCCGAAAAAACCCGACACAGTTGATAACAATTTCCGCATCTATGCGCTGCCGATTTTCTACGATTACGCCGTTTTCATACATGCCGGTAATTCTGCCGGCGATCGAATCGATTTTTTTCAAATAGTGACCAATAAACCATATATCCGAGACACTGATGGTGTGCCCTTCATGCTTGATTTTACCCATCCAGCACTCCGGCTGAGTCGCACCACTTCGGTCATACAATTTTTTCCAAAGCAGCATATTGCGCATGTTGCTTTTTTTGTCGTGCTTGAAATTTTCGTCATAAGGCGTTGTAAAATTTAAATAATCTATGATTTTAGGGCATACCGTCCCATGTCTTCTGCAGACAACCGTGACATGGTTGGCTCCGCCGACCAATGCCGTTCTGGCATTCTCGACGGCAAAAGCTCCCATACCGATAATCACGACTTTTTTGTTTCTCCAATCGATATCTTTGGCATTGTCAGAGATGCCGGAAACAATTTTCCCCTGATAGGTACTCTGATTTTCCCAATCAATTGTCCTGGGTGCCCCGACGCGATCGTTTATTGCTAAAATAACGCCTTTACTTTTAAGGTACGGATTTTCTTTACTACCGTTCATATTCAGCTGATAGGCACCACCCACTTTCTCAATCCAATCAACTTTAGTATTCAAGTAAATATTATCTGATACACTCCGGGCCAGTTGAACAATATCTTCCAAAATCTCCCTTGTGGCGGAATGATCGCTGTTTGATCTATATTCTTTTTCTATCAATCTGTACCCGCCTTCTGAGGTATTAACCTGCGAGGATCTATTCGCATACTTCGACCAAATTCCGCCGACAATATCTCTTTGATCGACGACACAAAAAGAGATATTGTTTTTCGACAGCTGATGAGCGGCGTATAAACCTGTTACACCCGCACCGACGATAACAACATCGACCTTTTTCGGCAAAACCTTGTTGCTGGTGATCTTTAATTGCCGATTGTCAAAAACAAATCTTTTTTGCGCATAATCAATAATAACTTTTTCTGCATTTTGTGGTTTCGGGCCATCGATTCGAATTACATCTGCATCTGTATCAACGAATTCCGATTTGGCGGTATTTAACCCGGACCCATCAATTAGAAATAGTGCGTAGGGAAAGCAGGCAGACCTTATTTTTTTTAATTCAGACAGCAAATCATTTACTAATTCTATCTGATCCGATGTGAATAGGTATCCATAGGGTAAATCCGCGTATTTTCTGAGTTCTTTTAAATTTGATGGGACACTATTAGAATCAAGGTTCAGCACGTGGTTTAAAGCAAGCTCCATATTACTGAAATTTGCTATCCTCATATCGACGGCAGTATGGTTATTCATCGGCAGGCTCATGATAATTCCTCGAATAGTTCTATAGTTTGGGTTCAGATCATCATCGTACTCTTGGATTCAACTAAAAGTCATTTAAGTTCCGAATTTGCAATTCCAACGCCTTCAACCAGCGATTTTAGTTTTAACCACGCAATTTCGCCGGATACACCAGCGGCTGATGCAGTTGATGCGAATCCGCAATCAGTCGATCCAATTACTCTATCCGCACCAAGAAAGCCTGCAAAATTCAAAATGCGTTGCGCTACCAGTTCAGGATGCTCTATGGTGTTTGAAGTGGTATCGATTACACCCGGCATAAGGATTTTATCTTCAGGAACAGTAAAATCTTCCAATAGTTTCCATTCATGCGCATGACGATGATTACTCGATTCAATCGATATAAATTTTGCGTCTATCCGCATGGCACTGTTGAATATTTTACTTAAATCCACATCACAATGGTGGGTGCCGGGATAATTTCCCCAGCAGATATGGGCCCTGCATTTGTTCCGATCGACATTTGTCAACGCCTGGTTCAAGGTATGTACATTGGCTTCTGCTACCGCCAAAAATTGATCTTCCCCCGCATCCTTGTATCTGGTATGCCTTCCCATCGCCAAGTCTGGGCAGTCTATTTGTAAAAATACGTCATAGCTGTTTATTATTTCATATTCCTTTTTTAGTACTTCACCCAATTTTTGAAGATAGATTTCGTAGCTTGGGTAGTATTTATTTTCTAAAAATAAGGCCACGGTGCCGGGCGAAGGCGCGGTGAAAAACAACTCGGCATCAGATTCCGGATATTTTTGTTTTAATTCTTCAAAGGCACTAACCATCATATCCAGCTCTTTTCGCAGAGATGCCTCTCCAGTATAATAAAGTTCCTCCGAACATGCCGGAAGTTTAATCGGCGCTCTTGGATTCAGTGTTATTAACCCGTTTCTTCCACTGAATCTTCGCGAATATTCGGGTAATTCTTCCAGATCTTTGGGGAAGGGTGCGTAGCCGATATCTGAAAATCCGGATATTCTATTGATTGTGGAATTGATGTAATCGGATCTTGGCAGCTCACCGTTATTAACATATGATAATCCTAACAAAATTTGTTTTTCCAAAATGGTGGCCAGGAAACCGCGCAGTTCTTGATCACTTATTTTTTCCTGCTTTAAAAACCTGGTGTGCATTTCTTTGGGACGCGGTAAAGATCCCACGTGCGTAGTTTTAATTTTCATATTTTACCCGGCTTTCTGTATGAATGAGTGAATTTCATCAATAAATTGATCGGGCAATGGATATTCAAAAATCAAATCAGAATCGATGTCAATTTTTAATGACGACTCCAGCTGAGAAATGAACTCCGTAACGCTTATCGAGTCGAGTCCTTGTTCTGTCAGTTCAACATCTGCCTCTATAACCTCTATACTCGTCAATTTAAAAAACAGCCCCTGAACCAATTTCTGTACTTCTTCCCTTGTTAATTTCTCTTTATTGGCACTGCTTATTTCAGTGTCATGGTCCTGGCTTCCGTTCACCTCAAAACCATCACGGTTGGCTGCAACCGCAACGCTTTTACTGTCGGAATACGAGTTGTCGAGTTTAAAATAATCTTTTAACGATGCGGACCTGCTTCTATCGAAAGGAATTTCAATTTTTCCAATTTTTTTCCTGGACGTGTCTACGACGCCTCTGATGATAACATGGGCATTCGAACCTCCGAAACCAAAGCTGCTGATGCCTATATTTATCTGATTGTCTATCTTAGTTTCTTCGGAAACAACACCAAGATGGTTGGATTCAAAATCAATATATTGATTCGGTTGTGTATAATGTATATTTGGGGGAATAATACCGTGGTTCAGTATCAAAACTGATTTTATTACACCGGCGATGCCTGCCGCGGACTCCAGGTGCCCTATGTTCGATTTCACAGATCCCAAAAGGCATTTATGTGATCTATCTTTGGCAATTGTATTTTGGATGGCTGATATTTCAATCGGATCACCGATCTTGGTACCGGTTCCATGGCATTCAATATAGCTTATCTCTTGCGGCTTTATGGCGGCATCCTGACAAGCAGATAAGATTAGATCCTCCTGTGCTTCCGAATTGGGCGCCGACATAATTTGAGAGCGGCCACCATTTTGATTTATTGACGATCCTAATAATTCGGCATAATAATTTTTTACCAGCGCTTTATTCGCCAGCAGTACCAAGCCGCCCCCCTCGGCCCTGACATAACCATTGGCCGAATTATCAAAGACCTTGCACCTGTTATCTTTCGATAAAAATCCCGAATTTCTCATCCGCTCAGTGAAATCATTTCCCAATACCATATTCACGCCGCCTGCAATTGCATAATCCACCCTTCCCTCGGCAATATCTTTTGATGCATAATGAATCGCTACTAGAGAAGATGAACAGGCTGTATTTGAGACCCAGCTGGGACCTCTCAAATCATAGTGGTAGCTTATTCTGGATGCAATTATACTGGGGTTGGTTCCGATTGGGTAGTAGACTGATTCTTTATTACCCTCATATTCCTGATTCCAAACCCCTAAGTATAGGCCGATTCTTTTTTTTTCCAACTTTTTGGGATCGATGCCGGCATCTTTCCACAGTAATTCGGTTAATTCCAACGCCAATATCTGCTGGGGATCCATCGTCTGAGCTTCGGCTTCTGAAATATTAAAATATTTATGATCAAATTTTGTAATTTCATCATTTAAAAATCCGGCTTCAAAACTTCCGCGGCCGGCATTCGCAGTTACCTGATCCTCTTTGCTCAGCAGCTTTTCCCAAAATTGAGGTAATGTTTCTATCGATGATGGGAATTTACAGCTCATCCCGGATATGACCACATCATTTTTCCGAGGCGTTAGACTTAATGGCAGATCGGTCCGGTTGTCCGACCCGTATTGTTCAATCAGTTGGTTGAGTGTTTTGAATCTGAAAAAATCCTGGGGCGCAAGAGACGGAAAATAAATTTGCAGAAATTCAGATAATTCTGTAAAAGTGAGCGAAGTAAATCCCTGGTAAGCCAATGAGGTTTCAAAGTCCAGGTGAGGTTGGAATTCATCTATTGAAAGCTTTAATTTGTCTAAGAACCTTTTTTGATCGAGCCGCTTCCTCTGATGCAATATCCATTGGATTTCATCCTCTCCGCGAAACATTGACGATACATATTGATAATTGTCAAAAACATCACAGCATTTATCCAACACGGGGTGAAAACCTATCTCAATGATTTCCAGTTGATCATGATGATACTTATTTTTGATGGCTTGCATTGAACTGATAAAATCTATTGAACTGATCAACCATTTTTTCCAGTGATCGGCATCTAACCGGTTTAGAAAATTGGCCGTAACGCCTGAAACAAACCTGAAATCTGTTATTTTATTGGATCGAACAGGCGTTAATTTTTCAATGAACTTATGGTAATCCGGGTGGTGCCACGGATGGGGCAGCTTCATGGTTACAAAACCAGGATTCCCACCCGCAAATTCACGCATTTCGTCTGAATATCCACTCAAGGTGACATGTTTGCGAGCACCCTTTTTGAAATTTAGAGAAGACAGGTTTACAGGCAATTGATCAATCTGCTGGTCGGATAAATCACCATGAAGCATTACGCCTTCCAATTCAGAGGCGATTTCACCAAGCTGGAATGTTATTAAGAGAATTTCTTCTAATGAATAAAGGCCCGACTGATACGCGGCCGATAATTCTCCAATACTGTGGCCGACTACCACATCCGGCTCATATCCCCATTGTGTCCAAATATCTGACAGACAGATTTGTGAAACGACCGTCAGCAGAGGACTATAGGGACAGCGGTGTTTACCGATCTCATTTTTCCAGATTTCTTCTAAACTTAAATTCAATTTTGAATTTAGAATGGATCCTATTTCAGGCCAGTAATTCGAATGTTGTAGCAGTTTAAAACTACTCTCGCGGTTGCTGGTTCCTTCACCTGAATATAAGAAAATAATCTTTTTCATTTTGCAAACCTCAGCCTAATTCTAAACAGCCTTTAATATCGATTGAGGCAACGAAATTATTCTGCTAGCAAAAATTAGAAAAAAAAACCTCCCATAAAAGGGAGGCAGACATCCATTTGTCTTTAGAGACCTCATGTATCCCTTTCGGGGCTGGACTTAGCACCTTTATGGGAAAGGTTGCTGAGCGGTCATCGGGCCAGGTCCCTCGCGCTGCTCCTCATGATTATTTATATGTAAATTACGATAAGAATTAATAAAGCAAAGTCAACCGTTACAGTCAACTATTGTACTTTTACGAATTTATTATTCATGGAGGAGTTTAATTAAGTCATTGTCATATGCTTAACATATCCGGCGGGAATTGAATTTCAATCGCTTCATCCGGGCAGTCTTGGCGGCATGCCCCGCAGTGCCAGCATTCTTCGGGATACTTAAGGAAGGGCATATCGGTGTTCTCCGGGGCATGCATGTAAATTGCATCCGCCGGACAGATGGAATCACACAGGCCACAGCCGGTACATTTGTCCCTGTCAAAAATCGGTGGCATCTTCTATCCTCCAGGCCAAAGCTCGATTCAAGCACGTGTCCGTATCACCCGTACGTGATCGGCTCAAAAGAACAGGAAAATTCATCTCCTTTTTTACGAACCAATACCAGTCCACACCAGCGGGCGTTATCGGTCTCCGGATAGTCAAGACGATGGTGGTAGGGTTTATTGCGGCTTTCTTGGCGAAAAAGCGCAGTAGTTGCCATCAGCTTGCCCACAGTGAGAATTGACCGTGTTTCGTGGGTACGCATGAGCTCATGAAGATCATTGGCCTTTAGTTGATCCAGGTAGTGTTCGATTCGCGCCAGCTTTTCTAAACCACCAGTCAATGTGCGTTTCGTGCGTCTGGGCCCTACATGCTCCGCCATGATTTTGCGGATGGTATCTTCGATCTGACGGTAGGGATATCCGGATGAGCGCTGCAGCGGCTGCATAAAACGCTCGATCTTTTCGCGGGTCACTGACTTGGCAGCGTCAACAGCTTGATGGAAATTCCTGGCATACGCTGTCGCCGACTTTCCGGCTTTGTAACCGCCGGTGACGGCCCCGTGAACGCAGCGATTGTGGTCGCTGGCATCTCCGCAGGCAAAAAGGCCCGGCAGGGTTGCGGCTGAATCTTTATCAATTTTTATTCCGCTGCCGGTCACCTCAGTGGGACCCGCCTGCATGCCCTCCGACACGGTGATTTCCACCGGCTTGGTCCTCAAGTCTTCCCCGCGCTGCTCGAAATAATCCGGCAGCGTATCCTTATCGTAGCCCAGGGTCGCCATCAGATGCGCCAAGTCCTCCGAGTCCAGATGGCGACAGTCGATGTAGATGGGACCATGCCCTTGGCGAATTTCTTCCAGAGTATAATACACCACATCGTAGCGCGGGGCGCGGTTGCCCATGGGGTGGTGTTTCTCCATGAAATATTCACCCAGGCCATTGAGAAAGCGGCCCCCCATTCCCACCAGGGCGTTGAAGCCCGGCGCTGCAAAACCTTTGGGCAGCAATGTCATGCGCATGTACTCCATGTTGGTGAGGGCCGCACCGGCCCTGAGCGCCATGATCTGCCCGTCACCGGTATCAAAGGGGCAAAGCCAGGTGTTGAACGGATTGATGCGCGGGTTCTCATACAAACGATTGGTATTTCCGGTGGCAATGATGGTGGCCTTGGCCTGAATGACAAAAAAGGATCCGCTGCGGATATGAAAACCGACCCCGCCCACTACTGCGCCATGGTGAGTAATGAGATCCACCATCGAAACCTTGTCAAGGACCTTGCATCCGAGCTTGCGAACAGCCTGTCCCAGGCACGGCTTTAGTTTTTTCCCGTTGAAGTTGATCCAGTAAGGACCGGGTTGACCCATCGAACCGGTTCGGTAAAATGAACCGTCGGGCCGGCTGAGCGGCGTGCCGATACGTGCCATGCGATCGATGGCATCGGCAAGTTCGGCACAATATACGGATTCGATAATGGACAGGTGGCCGGTACCGCGCCCGATCTTCTCCACATAGCTCAGGAAAGCATCCTGGGTATCCCACTTCCGACCTTCATTCAAATACGCCAAAAAATGATCGACACCGCCGCCGATGTCACCGCTGCGGTCGATGTTGCCCTTGTCCGCCACGACAACGGCGGCACCATTTTCAGCCGCCCCCATAGCGGCATTGGTGCCCGCCAGTCCGCCACCGATAACGAGAACGTCGGTCGCTAAATTTACAATTTCCATGGCTTTGTCCCCGGCTAAGGGTTCACGAAGAAATAAATACACAATTTTAGGCGTTGAGGCGCCCAACGGGCAAGGCGCGAAAACGCAGGAATATCAAGATATTCCGAGTTTTCGCAACGCAGCCATACGGGATGCATCGGCGTATTAATTGGCGTGATGCATCGGCGCATAAAAAATGAATTTATTTTTGAGTGAGCCCTAACTGTCCCGGTTTATCAAACTCAGTATATTTCCGGAGTAGATCCTTTCCTTGTCACTTTGCGGAATGTCCAGCTGTGCGATGGATGTAACCGCTTCTTTGATGTCCCCGATGACGTGGGGGTAATCCGAACCCAGAACCAACCGCCCGGCACCGACAAAAGCGTAGGCGCACATCAAGGCCGGTTCAAAAAAACTGACGGTATCATAATAAAACCGTTTGAGATAGTCCCTGGCAGGTCCCGAAATATTTTCCTGGCACTCCGGGTAGGCTTCATAACAATTTTGGACCCGCTCCGCCAGATAAGGTATGGCACCCCCTAAATGCGACACGATGAACTTGAGATTCGGGAACCTGTCCATCACGCCGCCCATAACCAATCGCACGACGGCCACACAAATATCCATCTCGAAGCCGATCATCGGCAGCAGGCGGTAGTCTTTATAGGTCTGCCTGTCCACCGGCGCCCGGGGGTGGATGTGGATCGGCAGATCGTATTCAGACATTTTTTCATAAAAGGGATACAGCAGTCGATCATCCAATCCCATTCCGTTAATGTTGGTCCCGATGCAGGCTCCTTTGAATTTCATTTCCTCGACACAACGCTCAAGCTCTTTGAACGTGCGATCCGGATCGATGAAGGGTAAGGTGGCAAAGGCCATGAAACGGTCGGGGTGATTTTGGCAGATCTCGCCGATTTCGTCATTGACGACCCGGGCCAGGTGTTCACCGATTTCCACCGGAAAGATATCGACACTGGGAGCCGATAAGGTGAGAATCTGCATGTCAAATCCGGCCTGGTCCATGTCCTCCAGACGCTGGTTGATGTCGTTCATGGGAGGGGTGATAGTGACCACCCGGTTTCCGTGCTGAACCAAAATTTGCCTGCCCCATTCATCGGTCTCCACGCTGAGGCCGATGGTCGACCCGTCTTTTTCCAGTTGTTTCAGGAATCTAGTCGGATAGAAATGATTATGGATATCGATTTTCATGTTCATCCCCTTGAGCGTTCATTGCGTTCTCGTTTGAAAAATCGTTGCCTTTGAGCCACAAAGACTCTAAAACCCGAAGGCTCTTAACATTCATATTCATCCTTCGTGTCTTCGTGTCTTTGTGGCTAAACTGATACAGATATTTTTATGTTTTTGCGCGAATCACCGGCTTTAAACCAGCAGACTTTTTTGCGCGTACAATTTGAGTTAGCAGAAACACGGCTTGAAAGGCCAGACCCACTCCCCGGGTTATGATATTGGGGGTAAATACACAGATACCGCTGATGGCCAACAGGATACTTTCCCATCGTCTGAACCTTGTGAGAAGATAGCCTTCGAAGGCACTGCCCACGGACACGGCCCCCAGGGTGACGAAGAAGAAAGTTGTTATGATTTGCAACGAAGAGCCAACCATCAGGATGCCGGGATTAAAAATAAAAGCCCAGGGAACCAGGTACGCCGCAAATCCCAGGCGCATGGCCCGGAACCCTGTCTTAATTGGATGACCGCCTGAGATGCCGGCGGCGATATAGGCATCGACGCACACCGGCGGCGTGATAAAAGAAAGGCAGCCAAAGTAGAACAGGAACATATGGGCTGCAATCGGTTCCACACCGGCTCTTATCAGAGCGGGGGCCAGCAGGACAACCGTTAAAATATAAACGCCCACGGCCGTCATTCCCATGCCCAATATAAATGCGGCGAACCCGGTCATCAATAAGATAAACATCAGATTACCGCCGCTAATTTCAAGCAACTCCGATGTAAATTTGGTTCCGGCGCCGGTCATTTGAATGGCGCCAACCAGAATGCCTATCGACGCACACAGAGGAATGATCGGCATCATACCCCGGGCTGAATCTTCCAGCGCGTTGAGCAACTTTGTGGGCGTTATGCGGCTTTCCTTTTTGAATGAGCTAACCAAAATTAAAGCGGCCAAAGTATATATGATCGATGTCTGCGCCGAATATCGCAAAACTCCCAGAAAGAACAGCAGGAGCGCAAATGGCAGCAGGTATTGCCAGCCGCCCAGAAATGTTTTCTTCAGGGACGGCAGACTTTGCCGGGGCAACCCCTCGAGACCGATTTTGGCCGCCTCCAAATCCACCTGGGCCAGTAAGGTTGTATAATAAGCGATGGCCGGAAGAAAGGCCGCCACGCAGACGCTCCAGTAGGACATCTGCAGAAACTCTGCGATGAGAAACGCCGTGGCGCCCATGACCGGGGGCATGAACATACCGCCAAGGGAGGCGGTGGCTTCCACCGCCCCGGCGTAATTTTTGTCATAGCCGGTCTTTTTCATCAGCGGGATTGTAATCTGCCCGGTGGTGGCGACATTGGCCGCTGTAGAGCCTGATATGGTTCCGAAAAATGTACTGGCAATGACCGCGGCCTTAGCGGCACCGCCCCTAAACGAGCCGGCCGAAGCCAGGGCGAGGTCGCTGAAGAATTGGCTGGCTCCCAGTGCCCGAAGAAATCCTCCGAATATGATAAATCCGGCAACAATGGTGGAGACAATGCCGATGATCATTCCCCAAAAACCTTCAGCACTGAGGTACATCCACCCCAATGCCATGGAATAGGAAAAACCCGTGCTGCGCATAAAACCGGGGAAATAGTTACTGTAAACGGCATAAAAAAAAGAAAATATGATCAATATCGCCAGCGTCCAACCGATGACCCGCCGGGTGGCTTCGATGATAGCCAGAAACAGTAGGGCGGCCACAACCATCTCACTCGGATAGCTGATCAGCCGCCCCTCGGCAACCAGGTTGTTGGCGTTAATGGCGATGTAGGCGCAGCCGACGATGATAACCAGGATCGGCAGAACATCATACCATTTCAGTCGTTCGAGCGACATACCCCGCCTGGGAGGACAGAGAAGGTAGACGAGCGTGCCGATACACGCCGCACTGACGGCTCTGTGGGTTATGGGATAAATGACCAGGCCCAGATAAAAAAATAGGTTGCACAGGTAGGCTAGAGTATACAGCGACCATGTTACGGCGACAATCAGCGCCAGTTTCGATCGCAGATTCCTTTCACCCCAGCGCCTGCCAACTTCGAACGGATCCATCTTTTACCTTACACCCTAATCGGCCTAAAAACTCGTTTTTGTGCAGGATTTATGTGTCTATAACCAAATTTTTACTTTTTGATTAAGGAAGTTAAATAAAATAGATAAATTGCCACAAATCTTCAATCTTCAATCTTCAATCTTAATTTCCGGCTTGGCCGGATTGGGTTAATGTTTTTTCAGCAGCTCGGCCTGTCTTTTCAACAACTTTTCCTGATAAGCTTGTGCTTCCGGCGTCCAGAGGCCCTTTTCCTTGTAATAGCGAATGGCACCGTCATGATAGGGAACCGCCAGGCAAATCGGCTTGTGGTTCACGGACCAATATTTGGCAGAGGGATGGGAATCGGCAAATTCAGCAGTGTTCTCCAAAATAGCCTTGGTCACCCCATAAGTCACATCCGCGTTCGTGTTGTATGCGGTAAACATAGCGCTTTGATAGCTTACCGCATTGGGCACAGCGCTTTTATTGCGAAAGCGCGGGTCGTTGGCCGCAATATCCTGGATGTAATAGCCTTCCATGCGTGCGGCCACAAATTCGGCCTGTTTTTTCGTAAGATTGATAAACTGACATTCGCCTTTGGCCTCGTTTACCTGCATGACCGCGCCGGGCACAACCGGGTAGAGGATGGCGTCAACACGACCTTCGATAAGACCTCTAATGGCTTCTTTGATACTTGAAAACGCCAGGACCGCTTTTAAATCATCAAAAGTCAAACCGGCCGACGCAAGCTGATTGGTAGCCATCTCCGTGAACATCGGATTGGCCTTGAATTTTATGTAAGCGACTTTGCCCTTCAAGTCGGCGATGGAGTTAATGCCCTTATCGGGCGTGGTCCAGAACATAAACATATATTCATGCCCGGCGATAACGGTTCGAACCCGCTGCGGTCCCAACTTGGAATACAACCCGCGTCCCAAAAAGGCATTGAGAATGTCGGCCGCATTGTGATTGGCAAAATCAGCCCTGCCCTGGCTCATCATGGGCAGCCACAGTTTGGGCCCGCCCAACGGCTGAACAATCCAGTTCTCGACGGGCGTATGTTTCTGGACGGCTTTGCCCACACCCACTGCGATCATATGGACCGAGGCCCCTGGGGCCGGTGTGATGACGTTGACATCAGTCGGCCACTCAGCTGCCCATACACCCCTTGCTATAAATAAAGAAACAAGCACCGCCAATGCCGTCAGAATCATTTTTCCCTGATTTTTCAACGCATGTCTTTGTTTCATTTTAAGACCTCCTGTCCTTGATTAGAGTTTATTATCATTTCTCCTTTCAACTGAATTACGAAAGAGCTTAAGGTGAGACCGTTCGGGAATCATGGATGGAAAGATTTCTGTGAAAACACACCGCCCATAACAGCATCTTGTGGACCGTGCGCCAGGCCCGTGACCCCAAACAAACAAATGCACAACGATCTGTCAATCGATATTTATGCTGTATTTATGAAACTTTCAAATAAAGAAATCCGCGTTTATAGCCTTGACACGATCAGGGCTTTAGGACAGACTTATTTTTTAGGCAGATCGTTGCCTTCTAATCTACTTTATTTGGGTCCGGGCAAACAGCCTTCTCACCTTCGATACACTGTTTAATGATCGCGATCCCCGGGAGCCAATATGAAAATTCTTGTTAGGGCGCGGATAAAGTCATCATGCAGCGTCTTACTCCAGGCAGGAATTATGTTGATTTGTATGGTATCGCTTTCCCATGCAGACCCTCTGACTGAACTGCGCGTTAAGCTGCCGTCTCAAATCAACGGCTGGACAGCAGCAAAGGATCGCTTTTTCGACAACAAGACCATATTTAGCTATATTAACGGTGCGGGAGAAGTCTACCGGGCCTATAATCTTCAACAATGTCTTTCGCGCCGCTTTTCGAAACCCAACCAGCCTGCAATTATACTGGATATCTTTGATATGGGATCTGCCCGGGACGCCTTCGGTGTTTTCACCCACGACACTGAAGGTGAAGTTCTGAATGTGGGACAGGATGCCCGCTACCGGCCGGGCTGGCTGAGCTTCTGGCAGCACCGGTTTTTTGTCTCCATTTACATGGAAGAAGAAAGTAGCGCCGCCGAAAAGGCCGTCAAAGAGCTGGGTCGGCAGGTGGCAGCCCGAATCGGAATCAAAGGCCATCGCCCTCGGATCCTGACACAACTGCCACGCAAGGGGATGGAAACAGGCAGCATTCGCTACCTGCACCACCCGGTAGTGCTGAATTACCATTATTATCTGGCCGATGAAAACATCCTAAATCTTACGCCGCACACGGAAGCTGTGCTGGCTGCATACAAGCTCGACCAGGGTCAGGCGCGCCTGTTGATCGTGGCTTATCCGGATTCCCAAACAGCAGAAAAAGCACTGTCCAGCTTTTTACGGCACTATTTGCCGGATGCGGATCCGAGCGGGACAGCCTTGCTCGAAAACGGTCAATGGGCGGCAGCGCTGGCCAACAGGCAGATGCTGGCGATTGTTTTAGAAGCCGACACGCGTTCTCTGGCCGAAACCCTTTTGCAGTCTATCAGATAAAATAAGGGAGAACCGCAAAATGACTACTACCAAACGGGTGATTACCCGCCGTGATTTTATCCGCACCGGATCATACGTAGCTGCGGGCAGCCTGATGGGATGGCCGATGCTGAGCTATGCTGCGCAAAAACGGCCGGAGAAAAGCAGGGTAGTTCTGATCCGGGATGAACATGTTATTGACGGCAGCGGCTCTTTAGATCCGGACCGTCTGGATGTCATGCTGGACCAGGCGGTTACCGCACTGCTCGATGTCGGTGACCCTTTAGCGGCTTGGAAACATCTGGTGCAACCGGATGATACGGTTGGTATCAAAAGCAATGTGTGGGCGCCGCTTCCCACACCGGCAACGCTGGAAAGGGCGCTGATAACACGCTTGGTTGGCGCCGGTGTAAGTAAAGAAAACATTGCTGTTGATGATCGCGGGGTGAGAGGCAACCCGGTTTTTGACCAGTCGACGGTTTTGATCAATGTTCGACCCATGCGAACGCACCACTGGTCCGGCCTGGGTACCCTTCTCAAAAATTACATCATGTTTGTGCGGAGTCCCTGGATGTATCACGGCAACGCCTGTGAAAGACTGGGTGCTATCTGGAAGAAATCCTCGGTACGGGGTAAAACGCGCCTGAATATTCTGGTCATGCTGACCCCTCTGTTTCACGGGATAGGCCCCCATCACTTCAGCCGCAGATATCTCTGGCCGTATAACGGGCTGATCGTGAGTCGGGACCCGGTGGCTGCCGATGCCACCGGTGCTCTTATCATCCAGGCCAAGAGAAATGAAAATTTTGGTAAAGTGCGTCCCATCAGCCCGCCACCCCGGCACATTGAAGCTGCCGACGTTAAGTTTGGTCTGGGTCACAGCCATCCGGATCGGATAAAGATAATTCAATTGGGGTGGAAAAAAGATATTTTGATCTAAGTCGGTGATGTATTCAGCAAATGGGGATTGTTGCGTGTTCCGTGTTCCGTGTTACGGGTTACGGGTCTTCAATAGGATAGTTTCCTTTTTTTTAACGCACAAACCGTAACTCGAAACTCGTAACATCATCTTTCAATGTAAAAACAATATTCTGTCTTAGATCGACAACAAATTGTCAATATGAAGTTATTAAGCGCCTAATGTCCCATCAACCAAAAACGTTCGATTGGATATCGACAAGCACTGGAGAGTAAATTATGAATTTCCATCGTCCAATAAACCGCAGAGAGGCCATGCGAAAACTATTTCGAATTTCCGGGTGCCTCGGGTTGGCCGGTACGGCGTCATGGCAGGTTTTAGCGCCCTTAAAGTCATTGGCAGCTAAAGAAAAAAAGGGATATATCGTCGAAGGGATCGGCCAAACAGACGGTTACTCTATCAAAGCCTTGACGCGCAAAGTGTTTGATGCAGCCGGTGGGATACAGCAATTTGTCTCCAAAGGAGACGTCGTCGTGCTCAAACCGAACATCTCCTGGGCCAGGCGTCCTGAACTGGGTGCCACCACCCATCCGGAGGTGCTGGAAGCCGTCATTGAACTCTGCCAGGATGCCGGCGCAAAGCGCGTTCGCATTGCCGATAACACCATCCACGATGCCAGGCGGTGCTTCGCCCTTACAGGGGCCGGGATGGTGGCAAAAAAGACAGGAGCCGACTTGATATACCCGCGATCATCACTGATGCGCAACATGAAACTGCAGGGAAACCGTCTGGATGTATGGCCGGTGTTCGTGCCCCTGGTGGAAGCCGATGTGCTCATAAACATGCCCGTGGCCAAACATCACTCATTGAGCGTATTAACCCTGGGAATGAAAAACTGGATCGGGGGGGTAGATGGCAGCCGGTGGTCCCTTCATCAGGATATCAACCAGAGCATCGTCGATTTGGCGCAATATTTTAAACCCACCGTTACCCTGATCGATGCGATCCGTACCATGACGCGCAATGGGCCGTCCGGTGGAAGCACATCTGATGTTGTAACAAAAAACACGTTGATCCTGAGCAGTGATCCTGTGGCTGCCGATGCCAGAGCGGCGCTGCTTTTCGGCCGCAGACCGGAACAGATCGGTTTTATCCGCCTGGGTCAAAAGTGGGGCCTGGGAACCTATAATTTTCAAAGCCTGGATAGACACAAGGTGACCCTGTGACCGCACGACAGTTGGTTTGGCTGAGAAGAGTATCCCAGATTTTATTTTTGTGTTTTTTTCTTTTCCTTCTGATCGAAAGCCGCCTTCCCCAGGATGTTTATCTTGATTACTCGCTGGCATTCTCCGCCGAGGCCGACTTGCGCCTCGATCGGCCGGTCGATTTTTTCTTTCAGCTCGACCCGCTCGTCGTTCTATCTTCCCTGTTGTCAGGGATTCATTTTATCAAAGGTTTTTTATGGGGACTGGCCGTCCTGGTTCTGACGCTACTGCTCGGCCGGGTGTTTTGCGGTTTTATCTGTCCATTCGGTACCATTCACCATGCTGTCGGATCGGTTAAACCGGCCCAAAAAGGTGCGCGGATGGTGGCGGCCAACCGCAAAACACCCAGTCAAAAAATAAAATACTTCCTGCTCATTTTGCTGCTTGTTTCCGCATTCATCGGTTTTAATCCGACCGGTCTGCTGGATCCCATCGCCCTGCTCTTCCGTTCGCTGGTTCTAGCGATATTACCCGGTCTGGGTGCGGGAATCCGTTCCCTATTCGACGGTATGGCCAACAGCGACTACAACATATTGAAACTGCTCAGCTATGGAGCCGAAGTTGTTGTGTCGCCTGTCTTTGGCTATGATCCCAAAGCATATCAGACTGCCTGGTTTATCGGACTGTTATTTTTGGTGATTCTATTTCTTAACCGAATTCGCCCCCGGTTCTGGTGTCGTGTCCTGTGCCCTCTGGGAGCGCTGCTGGGTATATTTTCCAGGGTCAGCCTGCTCAGACTCGAAAAATATGCCGACAAGTGCACCGATTGCAAACTTTGCATCAGACATTGCCAGGGCGCGGCAACGCCTCAGCCGGGCAGGGATTGGGAAACATCCGAATGTCTTACCTGCTTCAACTGTTTCAACGTCTGTCCGGAAGACGCCCTGACCTTTCGATTCCGGTGGACTAGGGAATTCAATCCCAAACCGGATATCGGCCGACGGGCTGTGCTCGGCGGCCTGCTGGCCGGTTTTTCCCTTCCCCTTTTTGGCCGACTGGATGGACGCCTGGATAAGGTCGCCGATCCACGGCTCATCCGGCCGCCCGGATCGCTGGCGGAGGCCGATTTTCTCGAGCTCTGTCAGCGCTGCGGACTGTGTATGAAAGTGTGCCCCACCAATGCCATCAATCCCACCCTGGCTGAGGCCGGTATGGCCGGGTTCTGGACCCCGCACTTAATCATGACCCAGGGATACTGCGAATTTACCTGTACCTTATGCGGCAGTGTCTGTCCGACCGGTGCCATCGGTGCAATAACGGCTAAAGAGAAAATCGAACGACCCATTAAGATTGGTTCAGCCTACGTGGACAGAGGCCGCTGCCTTCCCTGGTCGGCCAACGCGCCGTGTATCGTATGCCAGGAAGTTTGTCCCACCTCGCCCAAAGCGATTTTTTTAGAGAAAGAAGTCGTCACCGGACCGGATGAAAAAAAGATGACCGTGCAGCTGCCGTTTGTGGATTTGAAAAGATGTGTCGGTTGCGGCATCTGTGAGAATAAATGTCCGGTCAGGGGCCTGCCGGCAATCAGAACGATCGCCGCCGGCGAATCACGGTCTCTGAAAAATCAGATTCTTCTTTAGTATTGGGAATATATCTCATACAGCTCGTCTAAAGGTGCCGGTAATTTCACTGCCGCTGTAGTTGAATGTCAAATTTTGAATACGCCTGCACATTCGTTCCCCGCAATCGCCGCGCGCGGGCATTGCCCCTTATAAGTCGCTTTTTTTTGAATCCTTGTCGACAAAATCCTGCCTGCGGGCGTCTTAACAGACAAATGCATCGCAGTGCTGCCGCTATGAAATTCATTTTGAATTATGAACCTAACTGTGACCGTGGATAATAAGACTGCTGAGCGATTATCCGATGCGCAAATGGTTGTTGAGGCCAGAGCCGGCAACCGCGGCGCTTTTGCCGGGCTTATGGATCGCCATCAATCGCCAGTGTTTCGAATGGTTTTTTACCGTATCCGTTCGCCAATGGATGCCGAAGACCTGACCCAGGAGATTTTTACGCGCGCCTTTGCGCGCCTGCGGGGCCTGAAAGACCCTGAGCGGTTTCGCAGCTGGCTGTTTGCCATCGCCGTCAACTGCATCCGCGACTTTCAGCGTAAACAAATGGTGAAGGGTTTATTCGGTTCGCGGTCCGGCACGAATTCCGACGATCCGCTGGCAGGCATCCGGGACGGCGGTCCCAGTCCGCAGGATCTGGTCATGCGACAGGAATTCTGGAAACAGGTCCGAGCATTTTTAGACAAATTGCCGCGAATGGAACGTGAGGTGTTCCTGCTCAGGTTTTGGGATCACCTCGGTCTGCGGGAAATCGCCGAGGTGCTCGGCAAAAGCCAGAGCACGGTAAAAACTCATCTCTACCGGGCTCTGAGCAAGTTTAAACATTCAGCGACCATAGTCCAGCTGCTGCAGGAGGAAGAACGTGAAAACCACCGTTGACAGCCATTTAAGTAAAGATCAAATCGTTCGTGCCTTTCTCGATCAGGCCCAACTGCCGGCCGCTGAAAAGGCGCATCTCGAGCGCTGTTCTCAGTGCCGCAGCCGGGTCGATCAACTGGCACGAGATCTGAAGCGACTGGGTCGGATGGCCGAGCAATATGCGCCATTGCCGCGACGCTCCTTCCATTTGCCGCTGAAAGAAACCCGGCGCCCCCTGCGGCGCTGGACGGTGGTGTTGGCCGCTGCCGCAGCCGCGGCGCTGTGTCTGGCTATCTGGTGGGAGGTCCCGCAGGATAAGCAACCGCTAGTGGCGAATCAAACCGAATCGGATTCTGAAAAAAACGGAGAGCTAATGTCAACGGTTCAGGCCCTTTCCGAGAACGCATTATCCGAAGTGTATATGGACATTGTCGGTGACAGCGATTTGGATATGACCGATGAGTTCATCGATTTTGTCGTTCCGGATTCGGATGTAGAAAATGACTCGGTCGGAAGTAAATTTAAAAACAAAGGAGGAAAACTGTCTTGAAAAAATTAATCTGTGTTATGATATTGTTGATTTTCCCGGCACTGGCCCAGGGCAAAGACTTGCCCCGGGGTAAATGGTGGCAAGATCCGAAGCTGTCTTCCATCATTAAGGTAAGCAAAGAAGAGAAGCAAAAATTGGATGAATTATATACTGAGAGCCGACGCAATCTCATCAAGCTTAAAAGCGCGGTGCAACTGGAACGCTTCGAGTTGGAAGTGCTGATGGAAAAAGATCCGCTGGATGAAGCCATGGTACTGGAGCAGTACCGGAAATTGGATGATGCCCGCGACAGTCTTGGCACCGAACGCTTTCGGTTTCTGTTGGAAGTGCGCAAACTCCTGGGGGCCGAACGGTTCCAGGCCCTCAAGCTTGAATTTCAAAAACATCGCCGTGGTAAAAAAGGGCGACAAAAGGCCGGCCGCTTTAAAGACCGCGGCGAACCCGGACCACCGCAGATAGACTAAGTGCTCGATGTAAGTTATCTATTATTCGATTTAAGTTGATGGTGGCAGTGGCTTCTCTGCCCGCCCCGGCCGCACGAGAGCCATGGCGGGCAGGGATGCCATGTTTATGGATGTTGAGGCCTTAATTCTAAATATTGGATACCCTATCGTTTTTTATATAAAATCTCACGCAAAGACGCAAAGGCGCCAAGTTTATGAATAATAAAAAAATAGAATGATTAAAAATATTTTTTGCGGCTTTGCGTGAAAACCAATTTGAAAAGCCCTCCGAACAACCGCTGGAAATCGCGCCCGTGGTTGTGGTTCCAGCTCGGCTGGCCTCGGCCATGAAACCACAGCGTGAGCCCGGTCGAATGCCCTGGTCGAATGGAGCTCGCCGCGGGCAGGCCACGAGGCAGCGCCGGCCGGCAACCAGTGGATTTTTTCAGGGCGTCTTCAATGTTTGAATGAGCGCTGTCCGGTGAACACCATGGTCACATCCGATTCGTTGCAGGCCTCGATGGACTGGTAATCATTGGCGGAGCCTCCCGGCTGGATGACCGCCGTGACCCCTTCGCGAATGCCCACGTCGATCCCGTCTCGAAACGGGAAAAACGCGTCGCTGACCATGGCCGAGCCGATGAGCCCGCCTTTTTCCCTGGCCACCCGGTAATCGATCTCGGCCCGCTTGTCTTTCTCTTTCATGTCATTGTAAGCAATGCCGTATTCCACAAAACAGTAGCGGTCGGCCAGTTTCCGGTAGGCCTTGTCCCTGGCGATTTCGGCAACGCCCACCCGGTCCTGCTCACCGGTGCCGATGCCCACCGTAACCTCGTCTTTCACATATATGACCGAATTGGAGGTAATTCCGGATTCCACAAGCCAGCCGAAGATCAAATCATCATATTCTTTGTCCGTGGGTTCACGCTCGACGCGATAGGTTTCCCCTTTGTATTCGCATTCCGCCGGCTTTAAATCATCCCTGCTGCGGGTTTGCGGCACGAAGGACCACTGGGCGATGATCCCGCCGTCGATCAGTGATTTGAATTCCACGCAGCGTTGACCCACAAACGTGTTCAACCGTTCGATATTGCCGATCCGAATAATCCTGAGATTTTTCTTCTTGGCAAAAATATCCATCACCCCTTCTTCGAAATCAGGCGCGACCACTACTTCCGCGTATTGATTGCTGATCGCTTCGGCGGTTGCACGATCGACGGCTCTGTTCAGGGCGATACAGCCGCCAAAAGCCGCCACGCGATCGGCCATATTGGCTTTCAGATAGGCGTCCTCAAGGGAATCTGACCGGGCAACTCCGCAGGGATTGTTGTGTTTGACGATAACAACGCTGGGTTTGTCGACAAAGTACCTGAGGATGTTCAGCGAATTGTCCGCATCGGTCAAGTTGGTCTTGCCGGGATGTTTGCCGGATTGCAGCAGCTCGATATCCGAGGCCAGAAACTGGCCCGGCTGGATGGTTTCGGTCTCGCCGAGCACCAGGTTGCCGTTGGCCATTCGATACAGCGCGGCCTCCTGTCCGGGATTTTCACCATATCGCAAACCCTTTTGGACATCATCCACGGTCCAGAGCACTTTATCATAAACAAGGGTTTGTCTTTTGTCTCCATCCACAAAACTGATTTCCATTTGCGGCGGGAAATGGTCCTCCACGATGGTACGGTACATTTTTTTAAGGTCTTGTGCCATGTTTCCTCCTTTTTCAGGATCCTGTATCCTGAATCCTGAATCCTGAATATCAGCCAAAATTGTAAAGACTTTTTGCTTCTTCAACCGTTCTTGCAGCAAAAAAATCCGAAATTGTGCGATCATATACTGCCGTATGCTCAAAAGCCTTGCGAGCCAGTTGAAAGCGGAGCTGCAAAGAAAGTTTACCGTCACTGGCTTTCAGCTCGTCGATGATCATACCGTAATCCGCAGGATCCACCACTGATGCCACCCGGATAAAATTCTTGGCCGAGGCCCTGATCATGCAGGGGCCGCCGATATCGATGTTTCCACGGGCCTGCTCGACCGTAACCTCCGGTTTTGCAATGGTTTCCTTGAACGGATACAGGTTGACGATCACCATGTCGATCGGGACGCTCTGGGTGCGCTGCAAATCGGCCTGATGCGCATCGTTGTATGTCTCGGTGAGCAGTCCCAGGTAAATTTTAAAATCCAGCGTCTTAACCAGACCGCCTTGGGTTTCCGGCTGGCCCGTGTAGTCCGAGACCTGCGTCAGACAGTCTTGGGCCTTTGCGCCCAGAATCTCCTTCACGCGGCCGAAAGTGCCGCCGGTGGAAAAGATTTTTACCTGCGGATTGATTTCAACCAGCGCGGGTACAAAGGTATCCAGCCCGCTTTTGTCGGAAACGCTCATCAGCACATGCCGAACCGTTACAAAATCATCGATTTTTTCAACCACGTTGATGCTCATACTACCTACCCCTTTCCGTCATATTCATTTAAGAAGCGTTTAAAAAATTCCGCCATGAAACGGTGGCGTTTGTCCGCCAGTTTTTTGCCTTCATTGGTCAGCATTCGATTTTTTATTTTTCGCAGTTTCAACCGGTACTCTCTGTATCCGGTATCATTTTCGCTGTAAGGCTGAGTGTCTTCAATCTTGATATCGGGATTGTGCAGCCGGGCCCCGATTTCACCGGCAAACAGAAATGCCCGGGCCACACCCACCGCACCGATCGCATCAAGCTTATCGGCATCGAAGAGCACTTTGGCCTCGATGGTTTCCGGCCGCCGGCGCCCCCGGAATCGATGGGTGCGGATACAATGAACAACATTTTCTCTTTGCGCCTCTGATAAAGGCAATGGCAGGATGATCTCCCGGGCCAACCGCGCCCCCTGGCGGGCGTGGCACACGTCACCGTTGGTCGTATCCTGCTGTGAGCGGCCGATATCGTGCAAAAGAGCGGCAATCCGCACCACATCCAGGTCGGCTTTCTCAGCTTTTCCAATACGGTCGCAGAGACGAAACACCCGCAGAGTATGATCCCAATCGTGACTTCCGCGGGCTCCGTTGAAAATTTCTTTGGCAGTTTCTTTGAGGCGCACAAGCACGTCCGGTGACAGAGATGAATCTATCGGGACTTTCGCGGCATTGTTTGTGTAAACGGTCATGGCTCGGTACGGGCAATCATTATTGTATGGTGAGTCAGGCCCTTAGGACCTTTTTTTGTGACAACATGTTGTAAGAAACCGATTGAATATTTTAGGAATGCTATCGATTTATATAGAAAAGACAGAGCGAAGCGATACCATAAATCTTCAATCTTCAGTCTTCAATCTTCATTTCCGACTTATCCGGATTGGGTTATTGACAAAACTTACCAGTCATACTGTCAATGTCAACCCGGATAACAACGGTATTGCGAACCTTGGCATCCGGGTAGTCGGTTTGATTTGAGCCGTATTGGCGCATGATGATGTCTAGTGCCCGTCGCTTGGCTGCCGACGATTCAACGAATGAGGCTCTACCATGACCGATGACGCTGCGAAATAGCATCCCCCACTCACAGGCCTCAGAACCTTTTCGAACTTCACAATCAATATCGAATTCAAAACATACCTCACGGTTTTCTTTAAGGATATCGAGTTTTTTGCCTGTATTGGCCGAATGAAAATAGAGCGCGTTGTCCTTGTAGCCGAAGCATAACGGAACAATGTAAGGAAGATTCTCGTGGGCCATGGCCAGCCGACATACCTGGGCTTTTGCAATGATCGTTTCGATTTCGGCTCGGTCGGTGATCTCTCTGTCTTTTCGACGCATAATAGTACACCCGCTTTGCAAATTAGCTGAAAGTTAAAGGTTGAAAGCTGAAAACAAAAAAGAAAATTTCATCTCTTCTTTGGGCTTAAAAGCTTGAGTTTATAGATTCGGGATTTAAATCGTCAGTTCGATCAGGCCTCTTAGGGTTCACGAAGAAATAAATTCACAATTTTAAGCGTTGAGGCGCCCGTCAGGCAAGGCGCGAAAACGCAGGAATATCGAGATATTCCGAGTTTTCGCAACGCTGCCAGACGGGATGCATCGGCGCATAAAATGTGAATTTATTTTTGAGTAAGCCCTTAGCCCAACCGGTAGTGTTTCTTAACGTCTTGGCGGATTTTCCAGGTGCATGACATGCCGGCAGGAAAAGTAGCCAGATCGCCTTTACCCATTCCTACCGGCTCGCCACCTTCGGGCGTAACAACGACATCACCTTCGAGGAAATAGCAGGTTTCCGACTCGTCATAACGCCAGGGAAACTCCGAAACTTCCTTGGTCCAGATCGGCCATTCAGTCACACCGATTTCATTCAATTGGTTTTCAGCCGGATTATGAATGACTTTTATTTTGTCCATGGATGCCTCCAGATGATTCAGACCAGGGTGTTTAACCATAAAGGGCAGCGCGCGGATAGTCGTTTATTATTATGATTCAATCTCCAATTCAAGTGACATTTACCGAAAATAAAAATAAAAAACAGATATAATTAAGCAATACACTCAATAAGTGATTGTAATATATTGGTCATTGGATTTTGTAATTTTGATATTGTCTTTCGACCTGGCTCAGGATGGTGAGTCTGTCGAACCATTTGTAATTTGAGTATTGCGATTTGGGATTTTAGGATCACCCCAGATAAAGTAAATTGCTTCAATCCGAATCAGTTAGAATTGACTTTGACGTTACCCTGCCCCGGTGTATCCCCGTCTTTCATATAATCTGCGAATATGGTATAATTTTTTAAAATGATTAATGATACTTAAGGCAGCATCCCTGGAAGCTTAGTGCATATAAT
>Ga0126331_1000106_pt1 | contig 35368 bp, 31 predicted proteins | sample InaspJWI98metaG_FD_96379 | JGI IMG/M metagenome (GOLD analysis project Ga0126331, IMG submission 96379) | Marine gutless worms symbiont microbial communities from Oahu, Hawaii - Inanidrilus sp. 2 OAHU.JWI-98 metaG | ecosystem: Host-associated > Annelida > Digestive system > Unclassified | place... | reverse complement strand
GCTTTCGCCTTCGGTCATTACACTACTGAGCGGCTGACTAAACCTTACTCAGGAGGGCCTGTGCGCATCCGTGCGCCTTCCCTCTCAGCAGGCAACCATTGCCAGGTTGCCCCAGCATTCCATCATTCCAACTGTGAGCGAAGCGAACTAAGTTCAATCTCCCTGTTTGTCCGTCACCGGAAAGGTGATCACAAAGCAGGCGCCACCTGACTCGTTTTGGACTGCCTGGATATTGCCGCCGATATCTTTGATAATCCCATAACTGATGGACAATCCGAGCCCTGTTCCTTTACCGACATTCTTGGTGGTAAAGAACGGTTCAAAAATTTTATCCATTATTGCAGCTGGAATACCGACACCGGAGTCACAAACCTTCACGATGACCTCAGATTCAGCAGAATGGGAGTGCAGAAATATTTTTTTATCACCTATTCCCGGACCTTCAAGGGCAATCCGATCCATAATGGCGTCGCGAGCGTTGATCAGCAGGTTGATGAATACTTGCTCCAGACGGTCTGAATCGGCCGTGATGGGCGGCAGCCCGTCTTCCAGGTTCCATATCACTTCGATGCCTCTGACGGTCAGTTGCTGACTGAACACTTCAAAAGTTTTTTTCAGAACATCATTGATATGCACCGCCTCCAGATTCATATCAGACTTGCGGCCGAATTGTCGCATGTGGTTAATTATTTTGCTGGCACGATCAACGTGACTGTCAATTTCTTCCGACATGGTGAAGAGAATATCTTCGGCAATCGGCTGCTTTTTCTTGACCTTTTTCATAAAAAAACTGCTGGCCGTTTTGATAACGGAAAGCGGCTGATTCAGTTCGTGGGCTACTCCGGTAGCCATTTCACCGAGAGTGGCCATTTTACTGGCCTGGATCAATTGCTGTTCGGTTTCAAGCCGTTTGGTGATATCGCTTGTGGTGACCAGCAACACTTTTTGCCCCGGATACTCAGAGGGAGAAATTCGAATGTTGACAAACAGTGTAGCACCTTCCTTGTCGTGTTGTTTGACCTGGTTGATCACAGACGCATTTTTCAACTCGTCCTTCAATCGTTGCCGATCCGATGGTGTAAACATATCCAGAAAGGATTTCCCGGTGACTTCCTTTTTTTGAAAGCCGTACACGATCGGCACACTTTCGTTACAGTCCAGAATTTCTAAACTGTCCGCATCCAGCACGAAGACCGGATTGGGAATATTGTTGAAAATCGCGTAGTATTTTTTCTCCGACTTTTCTAGCTCTTCTTCCAGCTTTTTTCTATGGGTGATGTCCAGATTCATCTCCATAACGGCAATGATATCGCCGTCGGCATTGCGGATGGGCGATGTTTTAACCAGCCAAGAATGCGGCTCACCATCTTTGCCCAGTCCGGATTCTTCGCTCTGATGCGACCGGCCGTCCTCGAACGTTTTTTCAACCGGACAAACCACACATTTTTCGTCGCGGCCCTTATAGGCGCAATAGCAGAAATCACCCGGCTGGGGGGCGAACTTTTCGGCAAACTCGCGGTTATATTGAATCAGTCTGTAATCTTTGTCCTGAACCGTTATGTAACACGGCACGGTTTCAAACAATTTGCGATATTCATCTTTTTGACGGTTGAGTGCGGTCTGTTTTTCTCCGATTTCCTGACCCATTTCATCAATGGCCATGGCCAGCTGGCCAAGCTCACCGCTGGGCTCGATATCCAATTTGCTGCTGTAATCACCCTTTGATATCAGCCGAGTCCCTTTAATCAGCTTGTTGATGGGCTTTCTGACAAAATTTAACATCAAAATGAATATGACGGTGCCCGTAATTAAAAACATAAACACCGCCAGTCCAATGACCCCCTTTTCGAAAAAGATAACATGTCTGTCCGTTTCTTTCAGTGAAACGACCACGTCCAGGGCACCCAGAATTTTTTTCTCAGCTGGATGGAAGTGACAGTCATTTGCAGAACAGCCCGGCTCATTGTAAATGGGACTGATAATCCCCAGCAGGCGATAACCCTTTGTGGATCGGAAAATGCGGGTGCGTTCATCCACGTCCAGCTGTATATAGGGCGGATCGGTTCGGTGGCAGATATCGCAAGCTTCCGCTTTTATATTTGTGTGTTGATCAACTTCACCGGGCTGGTTGGAGAACTTAATTATCCCTTCTTTATTATAAATTCGAACAGTCTCGATATCTTTCTGGCGGGCAATGTTATTGATAATCTGGTTGATGTCATCACGCGAGTTGAGCATCATCGCATAGTGGGTGCCAAGCTTAATGGTTTCACTGAGCCTTTCACTTCCGGCAGCAAGCTCTTTCTTGAGTCTTTCCTGCTGGTATTTAATATTGAAATAGGCCCAGATGGATATGCTGATCAGCAGAATTGCTCCGACCGAGACGATGAATTTTGCTACCAGGCTGTGACGCAGGTTGTTGATAAATCGAAACATGATGATAGTGCTTTCTTAAGTTTCAGGTGTGTATCACTCTCGTTCAAAAATAAGAACAACTAAGATTGAAACGTACTGAATGTAAAATTCTAATTTAGAATCAATATAAAACTACATAGTTTGGAGTGCTGGAGTCTTGGCGTAATGGGGAAAATATCCAATACTCCAGCACTCCAAATCTCCATTATTCCTTCTTCTTATGGGATAAAACCGATAACGCTCTGCGCTCTGCGCTATGCTCAGTTCATACGCAAATACCGCCTCATCATAGCATTTATGGCTTATCTATAAAAGCGTCATCGGCGGTTTTGGATATGGATAACCTGCGGCAAAGATAGATGTCAAGAATGGATCGGGCGCAAATCGGCATACAGGCACGCTGTGACACCATTTCGGCGAGGGATGGCACCGGGATTGTCTCGTATCAGTCACACCGGACAATTTGAGCGTCTTTTTGCGGCATGGCCTGCTTGACAGTTTGAGGCAGTGATTTGGGCAGCATTATCCTGAAATGCGATCCCTGCCCGGGGGTCGACGTCACCTCAATATAACCACCGTGTTGTCGAATAATCTTGTCGGCAATATACAGGCCCAATCCGGTGCCCGCGTGCCCTTTGGAAGAAAAAAAGAGGGTAAACATATTTTCCCGGGTTTCTTTATCCATACCGATCCCGTCGTCGCGAACATTGAAAATGACATAATCGTCCTCGTGACCGACATCGAATGTTATGCGGTGCTTTGGCTGGGATTTGTCGGCTAGGACGGCGTCGATGGCATTTTCAAGGATATTAATGATCGCAGTACGCACCAGGTTGGCATCGATTTCGAACCTGTCGGGTGAATTATTAAAGTCTTTTATAAATTCTATTCCATGTTGTCCTATTTTATTTTCAATTGTCAGGCACAGGTCTTCGGCAAAACGCTGCACATCCAACGGTTCCCACTGCAGTTCTCTTTCCTTGGCGTAAAACAGGATATTCCGGACCATATTCCGGATACGCTCGATCATCAGATGGACAACATCCCATCCCTCTTTTACCTGCGCATCGTCTTTTTTGGCAACCCCGCTGTTTATCAGGTACATGCCGCCGTCCAATCCTGTCAGCAAGCCCTTTACACCGTGTGAAATCGAGCTGATCAGAAAACCGAGAGAGGTCAGATTGTCCTGAAGCCGGCGTATCTGAGTGATATTGGTCGACATCTCCATGACCTGGATAATCTCTCCGGTCGCATTTCTAATGGGAGCCGTCCAGATCAGAACGTTGATCTGCTCGCCGGATTTGGATGTGACGACCATTTCCGCCTGGTGGGATTGTCCGTCTTCGAAAGTTTTAGCAACTGGGCATTCGGTACAGGGCTCGGAGCGATGCTTGTATATCTGATAACAGTAAGATCCGGCATCTTCTCCAAAATCTTCTTTAAATCGACGGTTGGCAGCGGCCAGCTTGAACTCTCTGTCCTGCACGGAAATATAACACGGCACCTCGTCAAAAAGCTGCTGGTATCGCTGTTGGGTGGTACGCAGTTCTTCCTGAAGACGATTGACTTCGGATATATCGGCTGCAATTTCAAGCACCAGTTCCAGTTCACCGTCCTTATTGGTGATTGGTGCCGTATGGATGATGACGGGCAGTTCATTGCCGTCAAGATATTTTATGGTTTCCCTCGCCCGCTGCCCTTTGCGGCTCCTGAAGGTCATTCCCACCGGGCAGGTCTCAGGAGCGTTCTCCTTTGCTTTATAGATTTCCCAGGATCTTCCCCCGACCCTTTTGCCGAGGCGCTCTTTGAACAGTTGATTGGTTTCAACGATCTTTAGATCTCGGTTGTGTATCGAAACAAAACAGGGCATCTGGTTAAAGTAACGGATACCACCATCCAGATCTCCGGTAATATCTTTTATGGCCGACGACAGTCCGTCGATGGCCTGGCCGATAGCCAGCAGCCGTTCGGCCTCAACCAGTTTGGCTGATTGCACTTTTACCAGGGTCTCTAAATTTTCGGTATATTCGCGCAGCTGATCCCGCATAGAAATTTTTTCATGGGCACGGTTCAGTGCAATCTCGAGAACATCGTCATTGATCGGTTTGGTGACGAAGTCTATGGCCTCGCTTTGCAAACTCTTTATGGCCAGATCCATGTCGCCGTGGCCGGTGATCATGATCACTTCCGTGTCGGGATTTTCCAGTTTTATCTTTTGGAGAAGGGCGATACCGTCCATACCCGGCATCTTTATATCGGTGAGAACAATCGCAGGTTGGGCTTTTTTGAATACCTTGAGGGCTTGTTCACCATTTTCCGCCGTAAAGACCTGATATCCGATGTCGGCCAGAGAAATACCCAGAACTTTGCGGATACCCTCTTCGTCGTCCACCACCAAGATTTTTGTACCTTTTATTATTTCGCTTGAAAGTGGCATGTGCATGCAAGGGTTACACCTGAATAAAATTCTTAAGCCCTATCTTGCATCCGGCCGTAAGTAGGCGGCGTCGGTGTTAACATATGGGCTGGAAGCTTATTGGATACTGCTCTGAATCGCCTCCAGGAGTTCGTCGGCTCCCGGCGGCTTCTCGATATAAGCTGCCGGCTCGGGAATGCTTTCCCCTTTATACTTGTCCAGTACCGTTTGCGAGTGCAGAAAAGTCTTTTTGGAGACCGCCGAAACGATGATGACTGGTATCGCCTTGAGTACCGGATCGGTCTTGATCGCCCGATACATTTCCACGCCGCTTTCTTTGGGCATCATAACATCCAGAATGATCAAAGCCGGTTTATGTTTTTCAGCCAGTTCCAGACCCTTAACCCCGTTTTCGGCCGCGAGCGGCTTAAAACCATTGGTTTCCAGTAAAGTGGTAATGAACGTTCGCATATGCAGTTCATCATCAACAACCAGAACTTTTTGCGCCATCTCTTATTCCTCCATTAATCAGGTAATAAATTCCCGTGATTTACTATTCAAACAGCAATCTCAAGTAATCTCGCCCGGAAGGGTAAATCCCTTGGCCGGGTTCCGGATGGCAATGACGTGGCAGTGGGCAAATTTGGATACATTAGCAACCGTGCTTCCATGGACAATCCGATCCTGTTCGGATTTACCAAGGGCTCCCATAACAATTACGTCAATGTCATTTTTCTTGGCATATCGGATGATTTCAATATCTGGTGCCCCGTCTTTAATCACCCATACGCAGTTTTTTAAACCCTTCAGTTTTTTTTCGTATTTCTGCTTCAACACTTCCTCGGCCTTCTTTTCGACTTCCTGGTTGTAAAATGCCTGGCCGTTGGGTGCATTATTGGGAACGTGCTCGTCGACCACATGTCGCATATAGGTATATGAAGAGTGGGGAATGTGGAGAACATGCAACCTGGCTTTATGTTTTTTGGCTAAATCCAGGGCATGTAGAAAAGCGATGTTGGCATCCTCTGAAAAGTCGGTGCAAAACAGGATCTCCTTATAATCTATCATGTTGAGCTCCTTTTTGATTTGTATTGAGTTGATACCGTGTTTCCGGAACTGGAAACCGGATTAACTTATTTACCCTTTCCCCCAGCCGACCGCCGCCTTTCGGGCAGCCGGATTATAAAGGTGGTCCCTTTGTCTTTTTCGGATTCAAAATCGATCAGCCCGCCATGCTCGTTGATAATTTTTTTGGTGAGCATCAAACCTAAGCCGGTCCCCTTGGAGCCTTTGGTAGTGAAAAACCGCTGGAATATCTTGGCACCGGTCTCGGTGTTCATGCCGCAGCCGTTGTCAATGACACGATATTCCACCGCCCAACCTTCGGCTTTCAGCGATTGCAAAATGACCTTGGCCGACTCTCCGCCGCCATGCGAGCACTCGATATCGGTGCAAGCATCTATTGCGTTGGTTACCAGGTTTAGCAGACAGCGATGAATCCCTTCGGGATCAAGCCACACCTTGGGAATAGCCGGATCGAGATCCTTTTCCAGAAGAACTCCGCAAACTTTCGCGCGCGGGAGCATTAAATCGACCACCTCCCTGGCCGGCCGGTTGGGATCACATTTTTTTAAATCAGGCTCCCGTTCCTTGGCGTAATTGAGCAAATCCAGCGCAACATTTTTGATGCGGGCAACGTCAGTTTTGACCATGTCCCACCCCTGGTAAAGGTATTGCTTTTTTTCCAGCTCAATACCCTTTTCCAGTACGAACATCCCGCCGGTGATCCCACCGGTGATGTTTTTTACGGCATGCGCCAAACCCGCGACGGTCTGCCCGACAGCCGCCCATCGTTCAGCCTGCACCAGTTGCTCGGTTTTTTCCTCCACGAGCTTTTCTAGGTTTTCTGTATATTCCCGGAGTTTGCTTTTGAGAAATATCTTTTCTGTGGCCCTTTTCAGCGCGATTTCCAGAGTATCATCGTCAATCGGCTTGGTAATAAAATCAGTGGCGTCGGATTTCAGACTCTGAATCGCCAACTCCATATCACCATGGCCCGTAATCATGATCACTTCGGTATCCGGGCTTACCGTTTTTATCTCCTTCAGCAACTCAATGCCGTCCATCCCCGGCATCTTGATATCGGTCAGAACGATGGCCGGCTGTTCTTTGTGGAAAATGTCAAGCGCCTCTTCAGCATTCTCGGCCGTGGACACCTCGTAACCGCCATCGGCAAGCGAAATTCCCAGGACCTTGCGGATTCCCTCTTCATCATCCACTAACAGAATTCTCTGCACCATCAACTCACCTCGGGAATCTGGAAAGGTGTTGCCAAACGCGAAAGCCGACCCGCATCCGAATAATGCCAAATTACTAGAGTATCATGACGGCAATATCGAAACAACACGCAAACGTTAACCTAAAGGAAAACGTCGCATTATTCTTCCGGCTTCATTTCATCCGGCAGAATCAACATGGGCGCCATAATCGTCTTAAAATGTACCACTTTAACGCCCAGCTTGTACTCGTTGTTCAGATCCCCGATCTGGTCAAAACAGTTATGACAGGGAACAACCACCATTTCGGCCCCGGTCTTGCGAATCTGATCGGCTTTTATTTTGCCGGATATCATCCTTCGCCTTTTGTATTCAGGACCCATGGGGACATATCCGCCGCCCCCGCCGCAGCAGTGATTGTATTCGCTGTTGGGCTCCATTTCCCGAAAATCTTCGCACAACGCGTTCAGCAGATAGCGGGCTTCACGCCAAAGCCCGCCGTTTCTGGATACATTGCAGGGATCCTGATAGGTAACCGGCACTTTTACCTTTTTTTCCGGATCCAGCTTTACGCGACCGTCGCGCACATATTCGTAAAAAAGCCGCACACTGTGGATGACCGGCCGCGGGGGCTGGCCACCGGGAAGTCCCAGCCAGTAAGGCCCTTCGAACCGAAGGGCACGATAAGCGTGCCCTCATTCGGTGACTCCGATTGTTTTGGCCTCCAATCGTTCGGCGGCATCGTATACGAGTTTGACACAGTGGGCGGCACACTTCATATCACCGGCGAACATTCCCAGGTTTGTGTCATCCCATCCCATATCCGGAACGGTCCAGTTTTCTCCGGCAACGTGGAAAATTATCGCCGCTTCGGCAATATCCTGGGGATAGAATTTGGCCTCACGGGCATTGATGGTGTACATCATGTCCGCCCCCTTTTTGTTGATGGGGATTTCCAGCCCGCGGCATTCATCCTCCATCTCCTCTTCCATCCATTCACAAGTGTCAATAAAATCCTCCTGGGTCACCGCCATCTGGTTGCCGAACTCCCAGTAATTTTTGACTGCATCCAGCAGCGGTGCCGGAGACAGTCCCTGGCTGTGCAAAATCGCGCGGGTTGTGGCGATCATTACGGCAATATCGATCCCAAACGGGCAGTACAGCGAACAGCGTCGACAAGCGGTGCAGTCACCATAGGCGATACTGGCCATGTCCTCCAGTTCTTTGCGTGTCATTTCCCCGTTTTGCTTATAGAGCTTTCCAAGGGTGTTGATGAACTTGTAGGCCGGGGTGTATTTGGGATCCCGGTTGTGGGCCGTCACAAAAAAACAACTGTTGGCGCAGTATGCACAATGGGCACACAGCTCCAACCAGGCCTTGAAACGACCTCCTTTTAGTGCTGCTAGTCGCTCCTTTATGAGCTTGGTATCTACAGCCGGTTCTGTCATGATGTTTCCTCCAATATTTTTAAGCCTGTAACTAATTCAGGGCATAACCCGGATAAACCGGAAAAGTAAACTAAAGAGCATTTCTTTAAAATTTTACTTCAGATGATCAAACAGCATTCAGGCAGCCATAACCGTTAGATGCCGCAGTCGCTATCCGAACACCAGCTTTGCGTTGACCGGCGCTGCATATGAACATTTTACATTTTTTACTACCAGCTGACCGCCCCCCTTCTCTGGCCCATTTCACTGGCAATATGGGCTCTAGTCAGGAAAAACAAAAGCATGTGGCTCATTTTGGTAAACGGTATCGCAATAAGCATTATCTCCCCGAACAGGATGTGAAGAATCAACATGGTTTTATAGTGAAACCAGTGATGGGAAGCAAAATATCCGGTTAAAAACGGCGCGATGACAATCGCCAGCAACAGGTAATCATAAGCAGTGGTCACGATTTTCACATCGGGATAAGCGATACGACGCAACACCATCAATGTCGCCGCCGCCAAAAACAACAACGTCATGTAATCACCCGCTGTTTCGGACAGGGACCAGAAACTGAAGCCCCATCTTTCCCGCCACAGTATATTGTGTGTCTGTAAAAATATCGGTGTGGCCAGCAGGCAGATATGAAAGATGAAGGTGATCAGGGTCAGGGCCGGGCGTTCGCGCATACTGCGGCTGCCGAAAGGAATCAGCCAGCGGATGGTAGACCTGGCCGACCAGCCCCAGCTGAAATGATTGAAAACGACCTTATCCTTCTTTTTGGCAAGACGTACAAGCGTGATAATTCTGTAAATCATCCCGATGAAGAAAATGGCAAAAGCTATCCAGGCTAACGGCCCGGTGACAAATGCATACATCTGGGTCTCCTTGTGTTTCTGGATCGGTGTCCATTATTCACTAAATACACCTAGTCCTCATCAAATTCGGTTAAAAATCGCCAGAAGATGGGAAAAAAAACCAGCGCCAGGACAATGAGAATATAGGTGATCGATTCCGTGCGAAACATAAAATCCTGAAGGGTGTTGATACCGTCCATATGCCTGTTATTCCTTTTTTAATTTTTCAGTGTGGTTCGTAGTCCGGGTGTTCGTAAAAAACCGGCATGCGCGTAGCGATAAATCGATACGCAATCAGGCCGAGGGTTACGATAAACACGGAAATCCCGATTTCCATCCAGTGCGGAAAATATCTATCCTCAGCCGGCAGGTGGTAGTTGAAGGCGATCAGACAGATATTAAATCGGTTGACAATGATGCCGATAACGGCCAGGACCGACGTCCCGCGAATCAACTTGAGGTTCTTATCGCGCACGCCCACGGCATAGAGAAAACACGGCAGGGCCACAAATCCGAAGATTTCAACCAGAAACCAGAGACCGTAAGATGTCGTCAGCAGATGCCAGCTGTTCGATTCCGATATGCCGATGATCTTCATGATAAAATATCCGGCCATAACGAAAGCGGCCGCTTTCCCGAAACCCAGCGTTACGCTATCTTTTTCTTTTAAATGGGCTTCGTCCATCTTATCGGCGAAGTACCGGTGGGCCAGTGTGCTTTCGAAGATGACCATCGAAAGACCCGCAATGATACTGCTGACGAAGAAAAACAGCGGTATATAGGACGAATACCAGAGCGGGTGCAGCTTTGATGGTGCGATAAGAAATAAGGCCCCCAGAGAAGACTGATGCAGGGTCGAAAGGATAACCCCGAAAACAGTTAACACCAGCGTCAGTTTGACCACCAGGTTGCGGGCCCTTTTTAAACCAAGCCATTCCATGGCCGTCGGGGAGAACTCGATAAACAGGACGGTCAGATATAGGGCCACACAGGCGGCCACTTCAAACAGCAAGGAAGTGGTTCCCTGTTGAACGAGAAACGGAAATGGCAGACGCCACGGTCGGCCGACATCGTAATGCAGCGCCAGCACCACCAGGGCATACCCTAAAAACCCGGTCAGAATAGCCGGCCTGACGGCCGAGTGGTACTTTTTCATTCCGAATATGTAAACCGCGGCCGAGGTAACATACCCTCCTGCAGCCAAGGCTACGCCGGTAAGCAGATCAAATCCGATCCAGATCCCCCACGGGTTGTAATCGGATAGATTGGTTACAGCGTCCAATCCCCCCGTAAATCGCAGATAGGTAAGGATCAGCCCTATTATTACTATTATTCCAGCAACCAGATTAAACGGTGAATAAAATGATTTGCTTGCGGGAGCGGTATCATTGGACATCAGGAATCCTCCTCGCTTTCTGGTTTGGCATCTTCTTCGGCTTGAGGCTTTTCAGCTTCCTCAAGCGCTTTTTTTACTTCTTTTTCTATGGCCGTCAGCTTTTCCTTTTCAGCCCTCTCCAGGGCTTCGGAAAGCTTCTGTTCGGCTGCGGCCTGTGTGTCGGCAATCGCAGCGGATATCGCCGCATCCTTTTCCTGCTGGGCGATTTTTTCCTTGCGTTTGGAGATGGCATAAACGCCGGTTAACAGAACCGGCCAGATGGCAACGACCATCGGAACGCCGCCGAGTGCGCCTTTGGTGAGCGCCGCCGCCGGGGTTATCCCCAGGTCTTCGCGCATTCCGATTTCGCGGAACGGCACCCCCGACAGATATAGCCAATTCGTTCCCCCCATTTCGTGCTCGCCGTAGATATGATCCACATAGCGCGCCGGAAACCTGCGGATGCGTTCCCTTGCAAACCGGATCAGGTCCCTGCGTTTACCATAAGCCAGGGCTTCGGTGGGGCAGGCCTGCACACAGCCGGGCAACTGCCCTTTGACAATCCTTGGATGGCACATCGTGCATTTTCTCACCCGGGGTGTGAGCGCCTGGTCGTATTCATAAGTCGGGATTTCAAATGGACAGGCGATCATACAATAGCGGCACCCCACACAAACCGACTCATCATATGTTACGGCCCCGATACCGGTTTTGGTGAATGCCCTTACGAAGCAGGCCGACGCGCATGCCGGCTCCAGGCAGTGATTGCATTGCACCTTACGATACATCGGGCCATTGACCCGGGAAGTGTTTTCATACCGATTGACGATCGTATAGGTTTTGGCGTCTGTACGCCGCCTTTGATCCAGGATGGAAAGATCGTCAAACGGTTGCTCCGGTGCCGGCAGTTCATTCACTTCGTTGCATCCGGCTTCACACTTTCGACAACCGATACAGCGCGTATTGTCGAACAATACACCGACGCTGTCCGGATGTCCGCCAAACTGCTTATTGGAAGCAGCGTGTGCGGCATTGCCCAGGGTCGTACCCAAACCGGCTGCTCCTAACCAGCCAAGGAACTTTCTTCTTGAAATGGACATAAACTTACCTCAACGATGAAAATGAATGGGTTAAATTCTACCTGCTCAAATTGATTCTGGATAAAAGGCTGTCATTATATTTCAAGTATTGATAGCGCCTCTCTCAAAAATGCATTTCCGGATATTTCTGAATTTCCGTAAACCGGCCACCTGATTTTCTAAACAACCCCCATCCACTATTTCTTTTTGTGACAGGCCTCGCAGTCGTTGGCCAAAGGTTTCTTGAGTCTCATATCGCTGTGGCACTCCATACACTGCTGGTGATACGCCCCCATCAAACCCGGTCGCAAGGGGTAGTTCGGATCAAAGGGTTTGCCGTGACAGGTACTGCATTGCGGGGGTTTTTTGGTCAACGGGCTGTTATGATGGCACCCCTGGCACAGCGTTCCCGGCGTGCCATGAAAATACCTCACCATAGGATTGTCTTTGATGTTGTCGACCAGTGCGTGAACTATTTTGCGGTGCGGCATATCGACCGGTTCAAATTGATTGGATAACACTTTTATCTTTACTTTTTCCGGAATATCTTCATCCGGATAGGTGCCGGTAACCGCCTGGCGGGATGTCAGAAGCCTGGCGGCTTGCTGTTTCTGATCCGGTTTCAACGTAGAATCAGCGCTGTCCCCCTGTGCCACGGGCGTCATGTGACAGGTTAGACAGGTGGCCTCGTCTTTTTTGCGTGGGCGGTCGATGGTGGCATGGCATCCGGCGCACTTGGGCTCCTGCTGGTTGATTCCGTGACATCCCAGACAGCTTTGCTCTGCTTGGAGCTGATGCATGGCCTGTTCGAGTTTCACCTGCTTGCCCTCCTGGCTGCCCTCCGGTGTATGGCACTGGATACATGCGTTGAGGTCGGCATGATGGCACACGCGACAGGAATTGTTATATTCCTCATGCCCTTTGTGATTGAAAGGCACGGCGTTCATCCTCGCCGCAGCGGCGGAAGCCGGGGCAGTTGCTTCCCCTTTGCGTTTTTTAATAAAAACGACATCCGGTTGATTGAGCTGCATGCGCGGAACATTTTTAACCACCTCGATGAGTTTCTGTTCACGGGGCTCATGGCAACCACTGCATTTTTGCGGTCCGGCGCTTTTATTTTGGGCCAGCTGGCTTTGATGACAATCGATGCATGCCAGGTGCGAGGCGAGTTGCATGGAAATCCGGTTTTCCTCGGTAACCTGGCCGTGACAGTACCGGCAGGTGGCCTCTTTGCCTTTGACGTAAACCAGGGATTTGGTGCGTGCATCATATTGATGATGACATTGTTCACATTTGTTATCCAGGGCTTTGGAATGACGATAATGAAGGGATTTGTCCATGCCGATCGGATGCCATGAAGAGGATATCCCGCGTTTATCTATGTGACACTCACCGCAGGTTACCGGACCACTTTTCTGCGGAGCGGCGGTCTCTTTGTGGCAGCCGATACATTCGGCGTGATAGATATCCATGCTCGCTCTTCTGCTCGTATCCTCCAGGCGTTTGAATTTCAGCGACTGGCGGTCTTTGTCCTTCAAGTGGCAGACACTACAGTCTTTGTTCTGTTCCTCAACCGCATCAGAATGCTTCTCATGGAGAAATACAACCGGCGGTCTCTCCAGCCTGCCGAACGCTTTTAAAGCGTCGATAGTGAGAATGTCCGCCCTAAGGTTTTTGCGGGCATCCGAAGGCTGCTGCACACCCTGCACGCCGATGCTCATGGTAATCACAATCAATATTGCAACCGTGAAAAAAACGCCTGTTCCTCGTAGCAGTCTTTTTACCGTCATCATGTTTTAAATCCTTGTAAAATTTTCAGCGGTTTAAAACTAAAAATTGCTTCATTTTTCGAGTCAATGTGACTTTTTCTCGTAGTTGAGCAAATCTTGAAAGGTCGTCTCATCATATATTTTGAATATGGCGCTATTGACTTTTTTCCACAGCGGCACGAAAGCACAATCGCATTCAAATGGGCATTCGCTTTTGGACAAACAGGATATTCTATGGGCCGGGTCATCGCTGCCCTGCATAAACCGCAGAACATCACCGACCGATAGCTTCTCCGGCGGCATTAACAGTTTATATCCGCCATAATAGCCGCGTTTGGATTCGATAAACCCGCTGTTTTTCAGCTGGCCGAGAATTACTTCTAAAAATCGGAGGGGTATGGCTTGGGCCTTGGCAATTTCAGATATTTTCTTGGGACCTTTGCCCGTGTGTTTGGCAAGCTCGAGCACTGCGCGCAGCGCGTATTGTTCTCTCTTCTGGGTTCGGAACATAGTGCGGTTTCCCGACTATTTGAGTCGGGTATCTTCCCGATCTTTTTAGTCAAGTTAGTTGTTGACTTTTTTAGTCGAGAAAGCCTGGGTTGTCAATCATTTTTTTTATTTTTGCCAAAAAATAACTTGATGTGGAATTGCCGAGGGGTCGGGGAGTTTCTCCGGGAGGTGTCTGTTTTCATAAGCTGCATGTCGTCTGCCGGACTGTGTTGCATGCAGCAGTATGAACGCACAAAAATCCCGGATGCAAAGCGCATACGTTTCGGTGGGACGGCATCGCCAGAAAGCGGATCTGGCAGCAATCAAACACCATCAGCGGGCTGGTCGGCCAGTTTTTCGATATCGGCCATTATTTCATCCGCAAGGGGCTTGTCGAATTGGACATGCACCGAGCTTTCGCCGAACGGCTGCAGGTGTGTGGCAACGATCCTGCCCTTTCTAACAATTTTCTGTTTCCTGCCGGCAACTGCGAACACTGTCTTTATATGAATTCGCTGTCCGAGCAACCGCGCGGCTTCCGGTCGCTTGTTCAACCCCATTCCGAAACTGAGGCCGCCGATAGACATATCAAACAGATTTACTTTGAATGGCTTCTGTGCCGGATTTCCGTAAGTGTCCAGAAACTGAACCCCGGCTTGAAAGGAAACGATATGGCGCGGACCTGAACGAACCTCGATACCGGCTTTGTTTATCATCGCCTTCAAATCTTCCTTATCCCGGCAAAAACTGGACAGTTTCGGTTCGAGTCCGGCAAATTTTTCATGCCAGTGGTCCAGAATACTCTGTTCCAGGTAGGTCAACTTACAATCTTCTGTGGCAATCAGTGCGTAAGTGGTTACGGTAAAAGAGAAAAAGGCATCCGGGTTGGCGATATCACCGGGGACAAGCACTTTAAGGGTAACTTCCTTCTTTTCGGTCTGATCATAATGGGTTGCCTTTAATCGGCCTTCCTGGACGAAATACAGATTTGAATTGTATTGTCCCTTTTCAAACACCGGCTCTCCCGCCTTCGGCTTGCTCGATTTCATCGCGTAGTACAACTCGCTGGTCTCATCGCTCTCCAGAACCTCATACAGTTTGCGCCAAGTGTTCAGGTGAGTCTGGTCAATGGATTTACTCTTTTGTTCATCAATAATTTCATTGGCCTTGATGATTTCATTCAGCGCCATGGGCACAGCGTCATATAGTTTATTCCGCAGTACTTCGGCCTTGGCGAAATCACCCTGATCCGCGTGCCGGGTTATCAACTCCAACAGAAGTTTTGCAGCCCCATCCTGATCGCCGGCGGTAAGAAGCTGCTCAACACGCCGGTCTTCATCTGAAACCGGACCTTTCGGCTGCCGGTCGGCCTGGGCTGCGGGTGCGGGTGCGGCGGTGGCCGCTGTGGCAGGCTTTTTCTCAACAGCCTGCGGGTCTTTTGGGGGAAGCGGGTTTTGCTCAGGTGCTGGAGGAGGCTTGTTCTGAACGAGAAATCGCGTCTGGCACTTCTTGCAACGCGTATAAGCACCCTTGGCGGGAATCCTGGTTTCATCAACCTTATATCCGGATTTGCACTTCGGACATTTGACGATCATGTTTGCCATCCTGAAAGGCTCATTTCCCGTCAGCCCATTATCTGCAACAGAAATATTAAAAATCAGGTATTCGAAATATTTCTGATGACCGGCTGCGCTGCTCCGGCAGCTGATATAGCCTAATAACATATCAATATTTTTACAAATTGTAAAGAATTATATATTTGCTGGAATCCGGTAGATAAAGACTCTGCAACCCCTTCCATCCCTAACGCTCTATTAACGGCGGTGCAAAATTTCTCCCACCCGGTCTTTTTATTGTGCTTTTCAGGATAAGTGTTTAAAATGATGGCTAGGGCGAACATTGCGCCAAGGATCTTCAATAGCGTCAGGGGGACTCCATTTTGATTGTGGCAGGATTGACCGGCGGAATCGCCACCGGTAAATCGACCGTTTCTGAGGCATTCGAAGCTGCCGGAGCAATTGTCATTGATGCGGATGAAATTGCTCGGGAAGTTGTACAAAAAGGAAAACCTGCTTGGCAGTCTATCGTCGATAGTTTCGGCCAGCAAATTCTGCAGCCGGACAAAGAGATCGATCGCGCCCGTCTGGCCGATATCATTTTCAGACATGAAGAGCAGAAGCGGAATTTGAACAGTATCGTTCATCCGTATGTAATAGACGAGACCGCCCGCAGACTGGAAAAATTAAAAAAAAGGCGTCCGGACGCTATCGTGATCCTGGATGTTCCGCTGCTCTTCGAAGCAGGTATGTTAAAAGGCCTGGAAGAAGTCATTGTGGTCTACACGCCGGAGCATATCCAGCTCCAACGTCTGATGGACAGGGACCATATTTCCGCAGATGAGGCGATTTCGCGGATAAGATCGCAAATGCCGATAGAAGAAAAGAAAAACTGGGCAACGATCGTTATCGACAACAGTCATTCCCGAGAATCCACTCACCGGCAGGCGATGGAAGTATTCCGGCGCCTGTTGAAGAAAAACGTGTGAAATGGATACGCTAATTGAGGAATTTAGGAATTGAGGGATTTAGGGATTTAGGGATTAAAGGATAAGATCTATAAATTAAAATAGATAGAATTCATTCAATACCTAAATTCCTAAATTCCTCAATCTCTAAATTCCTAGTTTCCTAAATCCCTCAATTCCCCAATCCCTCAATCTCTTATTCCCAAATCGATGTTCGCCGTTTCAAATCCCGGAGATTTATTCTCCTACTTACGAATTCCTTCAACGCTGACGATCAGGCGCACTTCGTCACTGGCGATATTCAGTGCATTCGCCATACCGAAATCACTGCGCTTAATCTTGAAGACCGTTTCGAAACCGATGCGATAATTGCCCCAGGGGTCCTGTCCGGCACCGGTCATCATGGCTGCAACTTTCAGCGGTCGGATCACGCCGTGCAGATTCAAATCGCCCCGGACATCATAGGTTTCAGCATCTACTATTGTCACCGATGTGCTTTTAAATTCAATCAGCGGGTATTTTTCGGCATCGAAAAAGTTAGGGCTTCGCAGATCGTTGTCACGTGTGGTATTGGCGGTATAAACGCTGGCGGTTTTAACCTGGATGACGATCGAAAAATTTTCGGGCGAAGCCTCATCAAAGCTTAACATCCCTGATACATCATTAAAGCGACCGTGCACGTTGGTCACGCCCAGGTGTTTAATCCTAAAACTAACGGATGTGTGCACTGGGTCCAGCGCGTATTTGTCGCCGGCCGAGGTCGTTAGAGCAAATCCGGATAAAGATATAAACACCACAAATAATTGCATCGCGTAATTCGATATTCGCTTGTTCATCTTTTTCTCCTTTAAAAAGTCGCGCAGCTTTCGTTCATATACTGAAAAATAACATAGTCATCCGGATTTTGATGTCAAAATGATTGTTCACGCGCAAGGCAATCGTAAGATCGCAATGATTGATTGTTGCGAAATCGGTGCGGATGTTTTATTTTCGAAATCAGAGTCCATCCTGTTTGATCAGGAAAATTATCCCATCCTGGAAGGCATGCATGCTAAAACACAATCCGGTTCAAAAAATAGAGAACCTTAAAAAAGTGACCCTCTCTCTAGAAGCCGGCACTTCGTCGGATCAAATGAATATCACACCCCAACCGACGGAATTCGAATTTGTATTCGGACTTGGCACTTTTGGGCTGACACCGTTCGAATTTACGCTGGCGGACAAAATATGCGGCGATCAGATATTGGTGCGGTTGCGAAAAGAGAACCTTCAAAGATATTTCGAGCACATCAACCTGCCGATTTTACGGTACACAAAAGACCATAGTTCCTTTTATTTAAAAGCCCGGATCAAGAACGTTTCCCGGGCCGAAGGCAAGGAACTTTTAAAGGCAATGGCCCATATCGCCAACTGCGGCGACAGTTGCTGTGGGCACCATGATACTCCCGGCAGCGACCATTAATCCCAACCCGGAACTAAAAGACGCACTGGTGGTGGCTATCATCGGTTTCGCCATGCAGGGTGAACAAGAAAAAGCGCTGGCGTCCGGCTGTGACGGGTATATCACCAAGCCGATCGAATTTCAGCACGTGCTCAATACCATCGATGAGTTTTATCAAAAATTATCTGAGCAAGACTTCATCGGAGATTTCCCAGTCCATATACCGAAAATACGTAACCGGCCCTTAAAGGGGCCGGTTACGTATTTTTTAGGCTACCGCATATAAATCCAAATCATTTTGTCTGTATTTTTTACTCTGACTTCCGCCGATGGGTCCTCCGGGTACTATTGCCGATGGATTCTAATCTTGTCATGTCCGGGATGATGGTGATATCGAGAGTCTGTTGTTAATGAATATATGGCAAAACTCCTCTCGAGATGTTAAGGATAACGGCATTTTACTTTATTAAAATTATTAAAAACTGCAGCTCGGATTCGTGCAGGAACAACATTGAAAATCAGCAGCCAAGGAGCATATCGATGCGGCAACTGATATTTTTATTGGGTGCTTTTCTTCTGCTTCCCTTTGCATCGGCGGCGCAGGACGTCCTTTGGGTCGAAAAAGCCATAAAAGAAATTACCCTCAAGGGCTACACCCGCAGCAAAACGGCTGTCACCGTGGCATCCGAAGTCACAGGCAGGGTCGAAAAAGTGAACTACGATGTCGGCCAAACTGTCGGAAATGACCCGTTTTTTGAAATCGATCCAACTTTTGTCAATTTTCAGATTGAAAGCACCCGCCAGGGCATCCGAAATCTTCAGATTGCAAGCAAGCAAAGCAGCTCCAGAATCGCTTATTTGCAAAAGGAATTTAAGCGGATTGATGTCCTGTTCAAAGGCAAAAGCACCGCTGCGACGCAGCGGGATAAAGCGGCTGAAGACCTGGTGCAAGCACGGCTTGAAGGCGAATCGATCAAAGCCCGAATCGCAGAAACGAAAACCACCCTCCAAGAGCTGCTGGAACGCAAACGCCGGCACAGCATTCATGCGCCCCCGGGGTGGATCGTCACCGCCAAATTTGTTGAAGAAGGCGAAATCATCGGGCTCAACACGCCCTTGGCTCGGGTGGCCGACTATCGACTGCTTGTCATTCCCCTTTCGGTGGCCGGCAGGGAATTGGCCGCCTTGAGGAACCTGCCGGCGGTGTTCGCGGCATTTCTAAACGACCGGCCGGTTAAAGCGTCCATCGACTGGGTGAATCCTGAATTTGATGAAAAAACCCGCAAACTTCACATTCAACTGATCCTGCGTGAATATCACGGCGAAAAAAGAGGCGGTCTGTTGTTTTCTTTGCCACTGAAAATCGCCACCGATGGTCTGCGCGTGCCGAAATCGGCTGTGATTACGCGCTACGAGAACCCGCGCGTGAAGTTGAAAAGCACCGGCGAAGAAGTTCAGGTGCTGATTTTGGGAGAATCCGGCCGTCACTTTATCATTGCCGGAAACAGCCGCCTTGCCCCGGGAATGGCGCTGATCAACATCCAACCCTAATTCGCAAGTATCACCAAATAAAATGAAATCTGTAGTAAAATTTTCTATCCTGCAATCCGTGTTCATCAATGTTGTCTTCGTCATCCTGGTAGTAGCCGGTGCTTACAGCGTTTTTACGACGCCGCTGGAAAACTATCCGGTGGTGGACATGGGCAACGTCTTCATTCATACCGTCTATTTCGGCGCGTCCGCCGAAGACGTCGAGCAGCTTGTTACCATCAAAATCGAAGACGCCCTGGATGGTCTGGAAAATGTCGAGTGGATTCAATCCCAATCATACCGGAACTTCTCAGCGATCAATGTCAAGTTCATTGATGACTCGGATTACAAAAAACTGTACGATGACCTGCGTTTTCGGATCCTGAATATAAAAAATGAACTGCCGGCAAACACGGACGATCCCACTTTTCTATATATTGACACCAATGCCTAGCTGCCGGTGGTAATCGTCAACATTACCGGCAATCTTCCGCAACGCAGCTTGAAGCTTTACGCCGAAGAGCTGCGCACGCAACTGATTACCGCCCCCAATGTCCGCGATGTGATGGTTGAAGGCGCGTATGTTCCTGAATTTCATGTCTCCATCGATCCGGCAAAACTGCGATCGTTCGGTATTACCTTTCAGGAGGTTGTCAGCGCCATTCAATCGGCCAACACCAAAATTCCCACCGGGCGCTTTCGCAAAGCAGAGGTGGAATACATGCTCGATGCCGGCAGCAAACTCAAAACTCAGGAGCAGGTTTTAGGCATCGTCGTTCGAAGAGACGGTGACGGCAACTTCATTCGCGTGTACGATCTGGTCACCACCGCCCGGCTGAGCCATCGTGATCCGTCGCTGATAACTTCCGTAAATGGAAAAAACACGGTTCGGCTTATCGTCACCAAAGAACAAATCGGCAACGCGGTCTCCATTTCGGCGCGGGTTCAGGAAATAGCCCGACAATTCGAACAGTTCCATCAAAGAGACGGCATTCGGGTCGTGTTCACCAATGATTCGACGATTGAAATCAACGATTCACTGCACACGCTCAGCGGCAACCTGATGCTCGGTATGGCCCTGGTGCTGATCGTATTGTGGATTACGCTGGGGTTTCGCAACGCCGTGCTGACCGCGGTCGGTATTCCTTTTTCATTTCTGTGTTCCATCCTCATCATGAAAATAAACGCTGTGTCATTGAACAGCATCAGCTTGTTTGCTTTCGTGCTGGTCACCGGCATCATGGTGGACGACGCGGTTATTATAGTCGAAAACATATATCGTCATTTTCAAATGGGAAAAACCAAAAAAGCGGCGGTCGTCGACGGCACCTCCGAGGTCATGCTGCCGGTAATCAGCTCGGCCGTGACAACCGTACTGGCCTTTATTCCCATGCTGATCATGACCGGGAGCACGGGCGATTTCTTTGCCTATATCCCCAAAACAGTCACCTTTGCATTAATTGCCTCTCTGGTGGAAGCGCTGTTTATACTGCCGATTCATTTTCTGGAATGGGGCCCCAAAAGGATCGACCCGCGCCAGGCGCATCCGCAGACGTCGGACCCTTTTCATCACCTTCAATCCGGGTTGTTTGCACCGTTCTGGCGAGCATATCGCTGGATCGTCGAGTGGCTGCTGAATCACAAATTTTTGACTTTTGGGATCATGACTGTGCTGTTTTTATCTACCGTGACCGTATTGGTTCTTTCCATCACCGGGATCTCCCCGCTGATCAAAGTAAAATTTTTTCCCGGCAGCTACTTCCGTTACCATGTTACAGTTGCCACCCCTGTAGGAACCTCAATAGAAACAACCGATCAGGTGATCAGGGATTTATCCGGCTACATCATATCGTTTGGGGAAAACACAGCCCAATCCGCGTCCGGCAGCGCCGGTTTTTATGAAGACGAAGACTATGTCCGCCACACTGGCAATAACTACGGTCAAATTATTGTCACCATGCCGGAACAGAAAAACCAGCGGTTCCCGCAAAATCCCGCCAATGACCCGGTTAAGCATCTGGAGTATATGCGCAAAAAAATCCACGACTATGTTTTGGACAAATATGGCAGCAGCAGTGTACCCCCGGTAGTAAAAGTATTTGAGGAAAGCGGCGGGCCCCCTGCTGGCAAAGCGGTAAATGTCAGAGTCACGGGTTCGACCCTGGAGGACGCGATTGCAGCCAGTGATGCGATTCTGGCGTATCTGCACAATGAACCGGAACTTTCAGACCTTAGGGAACTGGGAGACGATCGACCGCATTTATACCGGACCGTTAAATACACACCCAGGCAGGACAAAGCTTTCGAGTATGGATTGCTGCCCGGTGATCTAACCGGTTTGGTAGCCGGTGCGCTAAACGGACGCTATGCCGGAAATTTTAGAACGGTGGATGAAGAAGTGGATCTGCTAGTCCGTATCGCCCGCGAAAATGACAGCGGCAATCCGGCCGCGACCGGGTTGGCGGATCCGGGCGATATCCTCGATGTTCCTGTGATCGAAGACAGCGCCGCACCGGTTTTCCTCAGAGATCTGGTTGATGTCAGCTATAAAACCGAACCCAACGTCCGCGCCCGCTACAAAGGCAAACCGACGATAACCATCAGCGCCGACATCAAAGCCGGCTCCCAGCTGTCATCGGCCCGGGTCCAGGTATTGCTGGTCAAACACTTTGAGGAAATCGCGGATAAACATCCAGGTGTGTCTTTGTCTTTCGGCGGTGAATTTGAATCCACCAGCAAATCATACACCTCCCTGACCTTTGCCTTTTTTATTGCGCTGCTGGGCATATATCTGGTGCTTGCCAGCCAGTTCAGAGATTATATCCAACCGTTGATCATCATCAATGCGGTGCCATATGCCCTGATCGGCGTGGTCACGGGCCTGCTCATCACGCGCACGACATTTACCATCGGAAGTTTTCTGGCCATTTTGGGTCTGGCCGGCATTGCCGTCAACGATGCCCTGCTGCTGATTGATTTTATGAATGTCCGCAAAAGAGAGGGCAAGTCCTTGCGGGATGCAATTATTGAATCCTGTGCCACCCGCATGCGACCGGTCATCATTACCACCGTCACCACGATGCTAGGGTTGATGCCGATGGCGATCGGGATTCCCAACCGCTCTCTCGAATGGGCACCCATGGCAACCGCATTCGTGGCAGGACTTTCCAGCGCCACTTTCCTGACGCTATTGATCACACCGGTAACCTATGAATTCTACGAAAATATTAAAATTGCGCTAAGACGAAAGTATCGCCGACGGCAGGTTGCATTGAAGAAGGCCAAAATTGACCGCAAGCCCGGCTGAAGATCAATCGGTAAATCAGGAACATCGGACGAGCAACTCCGGAAACAGCATGTTCCGGCAGCTGGAACCGCAAAAAACGGTTTTGTGACAATTTAGATATCGTCATATACTTGGGGAAAATGTCAGTGAATCCTTAAACGTCGCACAATTGCATGGGAATTGGACATAGGTCTAATTCAGGAATTTAAGGATTTAGCAATTGAAGGAATTTTATCTATTTGTTGATTTTATCCTTTAATCCCACAATCCCTCAATTCCTGAATCCCTTAATTTTGCGCAAATAGACGTAGATAGTGTCCAAAAAGTTGACTCATTTTAAAAGTAAGTTATGAGATCGGTAATAGGTAGTTCTACCTATTCAATAGTGCGTAGTTCTACGGATTGCCAACTCGAACAATTTTCTTTAAGTAGGAAAAGATCCATTTTCAGTTTTCGTATACCTGTAGGCTTCACACGCAAAGATCTAATTAGAGCGGTTTGAAAATGATCAACGGAAAGGACGGTCATGATGCGTAGATTGTACACAACGGTTTACTATTCGGCCGGGTACCAAAAATCAGCTCTGTTTGAAATCCACGGTAACAAGCTATTTACCACCGAATACCATCCCATGGGGTATCCGGGGGTACCCTGGTATAAAATTGAAGAAAATCAGGTGTACACCACCAAACACCACCCGGACGGCCCGCGGCACATTGCCTGGTATGAAATAAGGGATAATTCGGTATTTACGACACTCCATCATCCAAAGGGGGAACAGCCTTTTCCAATGTATGAAATTCGAGATGAATCTTAATGGTTTTAATTCGTGACCTCATAGACGAATTTTTAATGAAATCTCAATGTGGTTTACTTAAAGACTGGTGTAATCTCTGTGGGAGCGGCTTCGACTCCCACGAGAAGTTGATGTTAGGTTAACGACATTGAATGAAATCTATAAAAAATAATTACCTTTTACCCAAATTATGAATTACCTGGCCCATGCATTTTTAGCAGACACTTCGGAGGAATTCTTAATCGGTAGTCTTATCGGAGATTTTGTGAAAGGGGCTGTGCGAAAGCGATACAGCAATGAAGTGACACAGGGGATAATCTTTCACAGAAAAATCGATGCTTTCACCGACAGCCATCGGATGATAGTGGAGAGCAGACATTTATTCAGCGGCAAGCAGCGACGGTATGCCGGTATCGTCCTGGACATCTGCTGCGATCATTTTTTATCAAGACACTGGTCGATATATTCTGATACCCAACTAGCGGATTTCATCTCATGGGTGTATGTAGTACTGCAAAAACATGCATTGATTTTACCGCAGCGGTTTCAATCGGTGCTGCCGCGAATGTTGCAGCAGAATTGGCTGGCATGCTACCGCAGCCTGCAGGGTGTCGAAATGACGCTCGAGCGAATTTCGAGGCGGATTGCTCACGACATTCATCTGAATGAAGCCATGCGGGATATTCAAAATAATTATAAAAACCTGGAAAGGAATTTTCTCGTATTTTTCCCGGATCTCATACAATTTGCCAAAGATTACCTCGGAAACGCCGAATAGTTCAACACACTGTTTTTCAACGATCCACAGCTACACTCACCGCCGATGCCTGCAGGGTATTTACACAGCAGACCTGAACGTTGAAACTGTGCCGGAACCGATTGATGTTCACTTGCGAGCGCCTTTTTTACCCTTTGTAATGACCGGAGTTCATGATGCGACCTGTGCTGTTCGCGGCAATAATCCTGCTTACCCTGACCACCACTGCACCGGCATTGGTTTACGTGGAAAAGAAAGGGGTGTTGTTTTATTTTCCGGAAAACGAAACAGAAATTGCGGCGGCATTGACGGAAAAAATGCCTGAATTCATCTCCTTTCTGGCCCAAAAAGGCCTGGCGATTAATCACCCGCTGCACGTTATTCTGGATGACAAGCTGGACGAACCCCAAGTGAAAGTGCACGTGATCCCGCATAGGGAGATCCGTATCCCGTTGCGTGCGCCCGGGGTCCTGGAAGACGGATACACCCGGGAAAATCCATGGGCTTATTTCCTGTTCAAAGGACTTTGCCTGCAGGGTATTTACGGGATCCGCTCCGGGATACCCGGAGTATTGCACAAGGGATTTGGCGATATTGTCTCACCGAATGTGATCATTCCCCCTTGGGTGGAGGACGGTATCTGTGGATTGCTCTACGCTAAGTATCGCGGAATAGAAATTCAGGATCCTCTTGAGGCCGCTGTTTTTCATGCATCGCCGCCCCCCGATCTTGACATCATCAGTCACCACCCCCAGATCTGGCCCGGATACCACGGTTACCGGATTTACGGCAAGCCTTTTATACATTGGCTAAACCGGGAATATGGCTGGAGCAAAATATTGGAATTTCTTCAGCTGCATGGCCGCGGAATCGTCCCGTTTGAAATCGACCTGAAAGCCATCAAAGTGTTCGGCAAAACCGGGGCTGCGCTGTGGAGCGATTTCCAGAAGGCATATACCCGCGAAATTCCTGCCGGCCAGGGACTGTTGATAACCGGGTACTGGGGCGAGCCGTTCGTCTACTGGAACCGGGCCGGTGTGTACCCGGGCAAGATTCAGGTTCGCCAACGCGGCCGGTACGGCTATGTTGAACCGGATGGCACCTTGTGGGTTTCGCAATACGACCAAATGGCTCGGCTCTACAAGTATTCAAAGGGCACGGTTGTATCCATGGACTTCAAACCGGTCTGGGATCCGGGACCGGGACGGGTTGCCGTTACCCGTTTGGGGCACCGCCCCTATCTGATCATCTTTGCCGATGATGCCCGAGGCGGATTCCGCCGCGCGCGCAGATCCGACAGAGATCATGCGCTTTTGATTGCTGCCCCTGCGGGTGTCATCCAACTTCCGGGTCCCGTGCGCGACGGGCAGGGGCGCATCGCCGTGGCTGCGAACACGGCGGGAAACTGGGATATATGGGTGTATGACGATCAATGGCACCGGTTGACGAAAACACCGTCAATTGAAATGGATCCGTGGTGGGAGGGTGACTCCCTGGTGTATGCTTCGAATTTGTCCGGCAAATTCCAGATCCATGCGGCCGATCAAAATCAGCTTACCCAAAGTGCGTACGGGGCAATACTACCCCGCCACGGCAAGTATTTAAATCTCACCGGGCGGGGCTGGAAACTTCAAAATTATAAGCTCGGGCAGGTGGCATTTGCCGGGCTGGCATATCCGATGGATGCAAGGATTGAGGCACCTGCCGGGCATAGCCCAATGGAAACAAAGCCGTATACGCCATTTAAGAGCCTGTGGCCCAACTACATTCGGCCGGACCTTTTCGCGGCCGCAACCGACCTGCAGATCGGCATCGCTACGAAAAGCCGCGACGTTACCGGCAATTATATATTCGACGCCGGTATCCGCTACTCATTTGATACCAACTTTTTAGCTTTGGGAGCAGCCATTCAAGTCAGGCGTATCGGGGCCCGGTACACCCGATACCCGTTGTCTTATACCACCGCCCTGGATCAAACCGTGGATGAAGCCCGCAACGAAGTAAAACTGTTCTGGCGACCGATTGAAGAAAAAACAATCTCAATCGAAGATTTGCTGCGCGCAGCGGATGGATTGGAACTTGGCGAGGGTCTCGAGTTGTCTGTCAACTGGCGCACATGGAAACCTCTGGAAGGTGAAGGTTCATACCGGGATGAAGGCTGGGCCGCTTTGTCTTTTGTCAAACACTGGGGCATACTCGGGGGCTGGGGCAACCTTGAAATCTCCACCGAAAACAGGCAGTCCCTGTCATTGGGGATAAATCTATTATTTGGTGATCAGATTATCAGCGTGATGGATCTGATGGCCGGCCGAGCCTGGGGAGAGCCCACTCTCGGGCACACCACCTTTCGAATCGGCGGCAACATTGGTGAAGGTTATTTTACCCGCAATCCGTCGCGCCTGTTTCCGGTGCGAGGATTTGACTCCAACCTGCTGGAATCCAGCAAAGCGGCGGCCGGTAGAATCGAAGTGTTTTGGCCCCTGGCCAACCTGCAATACGGTTATACCACCGTACCGCTGTTTCTGCACCGGCTGAGGCTGGGCACTTTTGTCGATGCCGGCATTGCCAGCGAGGAATTTAAGGTTGATGATCTGCTGGTGGGTGCTGGATTCGAATTCGTCACCTCGCTGGAAATCGCCTGGGGGAATTTATCGGCGTTTCGTCTCGGGGTAGCCTGGCCGCTGGTGCAGCCCGACATTCTGGATCAGAATGGACCCAAATTCGTGTTTCAGCTCGGAAAACCGCTCTAGTCCATAAGGCTTCTCGGCTGATGACCTTTAACCGCTGCCGCTGCCCTATTCCAGAGGATAATGGCACCGAACAGAATGTGCGCCGTCAACCGTCGTTAACTTAGGGGCCGTGGCCGGGTTGGTGCAAAATGGCGGTCGGCCTTTGACCTCATAAACTGGACAGCGGGGCGCAAACCTGCAACCGTCTGCGGGCCGTTCAAAATCAAACACGCCCCATTGGCTATGCTCGGCCTCTTTGACAACACTTTTACCCTCACTGCTTTTTTTGTCGACCAGTGAAGACCACAAGACCGCCGTGTACGGATGGCGCGGTGCGTTGGCAATCCTTCCCGCCATTCCCATCTCTACGATCTGACCCAAGTACATCACCGCCACCTTGTGGCTGATCAGTTCTACGATCCGCAAATCGTGCGAAATAAACAAGTAAGATAGATTCAGTTCCTTTTGCAGGTCGCGCAAAAGATTGACAACCTGGGCCTGGATCGAAACATCCAGGGCACTGGTCGGTTCATCCGCGACGATAAACCGCGGTCCGACGGCAAGGGAGCGGGCGATTCCGACCCTGCGTTTTTCACCTCCGGACAATTCACCGGGATAGTTGTTGAGCTTGCTCTTTTTCAGATTCACCATTTCGAGCAGTTCGCCGATGCGTTTGTCGATCCGGGCATCACTTGGGCGATGATGCACCGTCAGGGCCTCTTTTAAAATCGCACGGATGCGCATCTTGGGGTTTAGCGCTGCATCCAGATCCTGAAAGATCATTTGCACCTGTTTTCGGTATGGCCTGAATTTCGCCGGCGAAAGACGGGTGATATCCTTGCCGTCAAATATGATCTTGCCCGCCGTTGAAGGTGTCAGCTTGAGTACTGTTTTTCCGATGGTTGTCTTTCCGCAGCCGGTCTCGCCCACCAGACCCATGGTTTCGTTTTCCCTAATATAGAAACTGACATCATCGACCGCCGGTATAAAGTTATCATTTCTTCGCAGCGAAGTAACAATCCCTTTTGACTGCGCGTAGTATTTCTTGAGATTTTGAACTTCTAAAATTGTTTTGGTCATTTCTTTCAATCACATATGTTCTTTGGTTCGGTATTGCCCGCTGTACAGCCAACACCGCACTTGGTGTCCTTCAGAAATTTCTTTGAGTTCAGGTATATCAGCCTCACACTGCCTGCGAATTTCTCCGGTTACCTGATCGCAGCGGGGATAGAAGCGGCAGCCTCCCGGTAAATTAATCGTATCCAGTACTTCGCCCTTGATGGCCCGCAAGTACGCCTTGTCTTTGATCTGCTGACGGTCCGGGATCGATTCCAGCAGGGCAGCAGTGTAGGGATGTTTACGCGATTCATTGCCGGAGAGGATGGCATCGGACGGTCCGTGTTCAAGGATTGTCCCACCGTACATAACGGCCACCTTGTCGGACAAGGCTTTGATGACATCGATATCATGACTGATCAACATGGTGGTCACACCCAGGCGAGACTTTATCTCAGCCAGCAGATCCACTATTTTTGACTGAATGGTGGCATCCAGGCCGGTCGTGGGTTCATCGGCGATTAAAAGAGAAAGTTCGGACGACAAGGCCATGGCGATCATGGCACGCTGGCACATCCCGCCGGAAAGGCCGTAGGGGTTGTTGTCGTATCTCAGGCGCGGTGAATCGATTTTTACCTGCTCGAGCCAGTACAACGCACGCTCTTTGGCCTCACTTGGCTGGTTGATCGCGGTGTTCAGAAGAACGGACTCTTTTATCTGCTTGCCGATGGTTATGAAAGGATTCATGGAAAGTTTGGGGTTCTGGAAAATCATTGCGATTTCTTTGCCGCGCACCCCCCCCATGACGCGATCGACCTGTTTCTGCCATCTGCGGTTGTCTTTATAGACATCCATGTTTTTGCCGGCATTTGTGACGATTTCCACATAATCGTTCAGGTCCTGGAGTAAATTTTTCTGTATATTTTCGGTCTTTAGTCCGATTTTGCCGAGAATCACCCCCGGCTCCGCCGTAACCAGTCCCATGACCGAATGGGCCGTCACGCTTTTACCGCTGCCGCTTTCACCCACAACGCCGAGAGTTTCGCCCTTTTCTATTGTCAGATTGACGCCGTCCACCGAACGAATAAAAGCCTGTCTGCTTCTTGAATAGAAATAGGTGTGCAGGTTTTCTACCTTTAAAACAGGCCCTTGGTTCATTTATCCCTTTTCCTTTCGAGAATATTATTCAACCCGTCGCCCAGCAAATGAAATCCCATGATGGTGAACAGGATGGCGAGGGCGGGCGCTGTTGACGGCCAGAATTTGCCCTGCATAAAATAGTTGGAGCCGGCCTGAACCATGTTGCCCCAGGAGGGTGTGGGTTCCTGAACCCCGAAGCCAAGATAACTCAAGCTTGTTTCGATTAAAATCGCTTCGGCCATGCCCAGCGTAGCCTGGATAATCAACACAGATCGGCAGTTGTGCCACAGAATATGTTTGAATATGATAACAAAATTTTTCAGACCGAGGGCCATGGCCGCCTCGATAAAATTCTTCTGCTTTAAAAATTGAATTTTACTGTTGATCAAAGAGGCAACCACCGGAATATTTGTAACGCCGACAATGATCATGATGTAATAGATATTGGGTTTGAAAGCAGCGACCATCAATAGTATGAGTACCAGACGGGGAAATGAATTTAGCAGGTTGCTGATATACGTCGATACGGTGTCGAGACCGCCACCCCAATAACCGGCCAGCACACCAAAGCAGGTTCCCAGAACCAAGGCGATAGCAATGGCAACCAGACCCGGCAGAAAATAGGCTTGAATCCCGATAATCAGGCGTGAAAGAATATCGCGGCCCATAAAATCGGTGACCAGCAGGTGACCTTCCGTGTTGGGCGCTGCCATCAGCAATTCAAGGTTTATCTCCTGCGGGTCATGGGGCAGGATGTTGGTCGCACCCAGAATGTACGAAACGATGACCAGCGCCACGACCAGTATCCCGTAAGCCATATATAATAGATCTACCCGGCCCGCTTTTTTCCAGAAGGGCACGTTCGAAAAATTATCACCACCCAAAGAATATTGAGAGTATCTCTTCATAAATTTCCAATCAGAACCTGTCGGATGAAAATAACGGACAGGATCTAAGGGTTCACGAAGAAATAAATTCACACTTTTAGGCGTTGAGGCGCCCGTCGGCAGGCGCGAGAAGGCAGGAATATCGAAATATTCCGAGTTTTGGCAACACAGCCCGACGGGATGCATCTTCGTATAAAATGTGAAGTTATTTTTGAGCGAGCCCTAACTGCCCGCCGTTGGTCTAGTCCTTTGATGCTCGCGGATTGACGATAATAAGTACCACCCGTTGAAACAGGCTTCCCATACGAACTAAAATGGCCGCCATCAGGGTAATTCCCATGATCAGCGGATAATCTCTGTCCTGTGCCGCCTGCCAAGCCATTCTGCCCATACCCGGCCAATTGAACACCTGCTCCACCACCACGGCACCACCGAGAATAAACGGAATTTTGGCGGCAACAATCTCGGTTACCGGAATCAGGAAACCCTCTTTGAAGGCATGTTTCCATATGGAAGCACCTTTGGCGCGGGCAGTGACGATGTAATCCTCCGAAAATACGCGACTCATTTCTTCCCGCAAAAAACGAACGACTTCACTGATGGTCCCGTTGCTGATACCGAGCACGATCACCGGAAGCATAAAATAAAACCAGCTCCAGGTCTGCGCGCTGGATCCGAATGCGAGGGGAAATTTGCCGAACTGATGGATTGAAATGTAAATAACGATGTAGCCCAACCAGAATACCGGCAAGGCCGAAACCACATAGGTAAAGATTGTCAATGACCAGCTTGTCGGCGTGAGGCCGCGCCTGGCGGAGATTATGGCGATTGGCACGGCGATCAAGAGTGTCAGAAGCAGCGATCCGATCGTGAGATAAAGCGTGTTCATACCGACCCGAATGACTTGGGTCAGAACCGGCAGGCCGGTGCGAGTGGAGTTACCAAAATTGCCCTGCAGTATATTGCGCAGCCAGGAAAGATACTGCGAGTACCAACTGGCCGGTATTTGCGCCGATTGTCCCACCCCACCTTCGGTCATCTGTTCGGCAATCAATTTTTCAAAGGGGTTGCCCGGCGATACGTACAAAACAACAAATACCACAAAGCTCACACCCAGCAGGAGAAGTACTGCGATCGCCAGCTCTCTTGAAATTAGCAAAGTGATCGGTTTGATTGAGGCGAGTTTCATGATATACAATCTTCGGGAGCAAGCAGGGTATCGTATGCGATACCCTGCGCACAGGTTGCAATGACGGTCTGTGGGAGATGCCTACCGTTGTTCAGATTTAGGAATGTACCACTCATCGGCAAAGGAGAAAAATTTATAGGGATGAATGGCCACCCGCCTCAGTTTTTTATTGTAACCCGCATAATTGGTCAGTGTCCACAGAAACGTATACGGATTCTCATCAGAGAGAAGCTCATGCAGTTTACGGTTTATGGTTCTTCTTTTTTCATGGTCAAGGGTCAACTTGCTTTCGACAATCAGGCTGTCTACTTCCGGGTTTGAAAAGGCCCCGAAATTATTTTTCCATTTTCCCACTTCGGCTGAATGGAATAGGGAAGAAATGTCGGCCGAGTCGTCAAAAACCCAGGATGCAAAGATGATATCAAAGTCATGGTTTAAGAAGACGTCTTCTTTCCAGGACAACCATTCCAGAAACTCAGCTTCTATTTCCACACCAACTTTTGACAGGTAGTTCTTGAAGGCCAGCACGACCCGTTTTACAGCCTCACTTTCCTTGGCAATCGGCACCTTCAGGGTCAAAGACAGCGGTTGGCCTCCTTTGGCCATGATGCCGTCATCCCCTTTGGTAAAGCCTGCTTCGGTCAACAGTTCCATAGCCTTTTCCGGGTCGTAGGGTAAGGGTTGCACATCCAGGTTGTAGGCCCAGCTTCCCGGCGCGAACGGCCCGGAAATTATCGTGCCCTGCCCCTGGAAAAACGAATCCAGCATCTCCTGCCGGTTGATCGCATAGGTAAATGCCCTGCGCACGCGTTTATCGGCCAACATTGGATTGCGCAAGTTGAACCCAAAAAACGAATAGGACAAGGCGTTATAAGGTTGGAGCACAAACCGTTTGTCGCCTTGCAGCTGGGGTATGTCCCGATGGTTTACCAGCACGATCATATCGATGGCATTGAACATGAGGGCCTGACCCATGATGTTCTGATCTGCAAAAGGTCTGGCGATAAACTTATTTACATGCGGACGGCCTTTGAAATAATTTTCATTGGCCACGAGAATGACTTCGCGGTCGGCGGTGATATTTTTCACCATATATGGACCGGTTCCGATCGGAGCCTGCACAAAGGGATCTTCGCGCGTCAGAAATTCCGGATTCTGGGGACCGTGCTGGGGGATGATTTTAAAACTGAATTTCGCGAGTGCATTGAGTATTGGTCGTTTCAGTGAAAATACCACCGTATGGTCATCGGTTTTTGATACGCTCTCGATGAATTCATAGCGTACTTTGAGCGGTGTAATCGTGTTGGAATGCATGATGACATTGTAAGTAAAAATGACATCATCTGCAGTGAACGGCTTTGGATCTTCACCTTCCCGGGCATGCCAAAGGACATCTTTGCGCAGGTAAAAGGTATAACTGCTTCAGGTTTCCGAGATTTCCCACCGCTCGGCCAATTCCGGAACGATTTCCTGTTTCGCGTCGATACCGACCAGACCGTTAAACAGCAGCTCGCTAATCCGCATCGATATCATGTCGTTGCTGGTTATCGGATCCAGAGTGGCAGGACGGCCGTATTCGCCGTAATTGAGCGAACCGCCATCGGGAAATCCGTCATTCCTGCTCGCTGCCGCCGTGTGTGGCAGTATCAAGCTGAACATCATCATTAAAATTATGATAGCACTGGGCAACCTTTTCATAATATCCTCCTCAAGGTTAAAAAATCTCAAATTAGAATATCTTTGCATCTCCGGCACTTTGCTGCTCCATTGAATAGACCCCCTGCATGGCCACCTGTATCTGGCGCACAGCCGGGTACTGCTTGCTCATTTCGAAGAAAATTTCCAAGGCTTCTGAAAAATTCCGTGAATGATAATAGGCTTCGGCCAGACAGGTCAGCATAAGCGGATTGTTGTATTCAATTCGATTCTTATTGCTTTTATCCCGTGCAGCCTCCATATATTTGACGGCCTTCATATAATCTTTTTTCCACAAATAGTATTTTCCGAGTGCGAAATTAAGTTTCGCAAACTGTTTTCCCTCTCCGCGTTGCGCCAGGGTCGAAGCGGCGATAACCGCCGGGGAGTAGTCAATTTTGTGATTGACACACGCCAAAAGAAGCTCCGCATTTAAATCCGGGTTAGCCTTCGACTTCAAAAGTGTGCTTAGTTGATTTTCAGCGCTGTGGTGATCGCCGCGCAGGTAAAGAACAACCGCCTGTCTGATCCGGGCGCGGCGGTCGAGACTTGGCGGCAGTTTACCGGAAGACATCATTTCTTCAACAACCTGTCCGGCCTGTTCGAAACTGTCGAACATTTCATATCCTTCACTCAGATAATGTCCGGACAGCATCTGGACTTTTTTATCGGTTGCGGCCCGTGCTTTTTGGAGATATTCCAATCCGGCCTTGGCGTAATGCCGCGAAAGGTTCATGAGCAGTGCCGGATCGTAAAACCGGATCACTTTATTTTTGACGAGAGTCTCCTCATGAAAGTACGCTCTGAGATCCGCCCGCTTGAGAAGTTGAAAACTCTCATCAACGCGTCCTTCCCGTGTAAAAACATCAACGCTATCATTGATGACCTGGATCGAGGGCTGCCTTCCGGCGGCCTTCAGCTGGTCCAGCGCATTTTTACTCATCGCAGCCGGTTCTTTACCGGAAACTCCGACGCTGCTGTACACCGCGGCCAATGCCGACATAATCTCAGGATCTTCGGTATTTATTTTTGACCAGTAGTGTTCGGCCCGGTCGTGTTTACCCTTCAGGTAATATACCTTCCCCAATCCGATTTGGGCGATTTGTTTGTCCGTTGGTCTGGCATTATTTTCGGTTATGAATTTATCAAAAAATGCGGCGGATTCGCTCAATTCACCTCTTTTGAGAAGTGTTTTCCCCAGATACAGTTTGGCCAAGTGACTTTCGAATTGATTTTTCTCAGCAATGAGTCGGGTCAGATAATCCAGATTAACGGTTAGAGAAACCTCATAGAGTTCACGGTGAAGTTTTGCGTTTTCAAGACAAATCATCCCGAGGCTGAGGAGAATCTTCGCCTGTCGATTCGACTTGACTGTGGCTGGATCGGTGGTCAGTACCTTGAGTGCATCTTCGTAGCGGTGTTTTTTGTACAGCTTCATTCCGCGCTTCAACGGATTGTCGGCAGCATAAAGTGTGTTTGAAAGCATTATGACCAGGATTAATAAAACTATAACTCTTTTCATGACTGCTCCTGACAGCATTTTCTTATTTTTTCAGCCTTGCGATATAGATGTGATCCCACTGATCGGTTTGGGCCCGGAAAGCAAGGGTGCCGTTTTTCGAGGCCACCACATCGTGATTCATTTTCGTCTCTGTTTTAATCGGCTGATCGGTTTTATCGCCAATATGGACAACATGAATCGGATTGTACGTCTTTTTGTCGTTTTTGACGTACACAATTCTTTGACTGTCCGGCATCCAGGCCGGGCCCCTTTCAATATCGGGAATAACGTTGCGGGCAACAACTTTGGCAGCCAGCGCTTCTCCCTGGTCGGGATTGGAACCATCCGCCGCAATCACAATGATCGACCAGATTTTAGGATCGTTCTGCAGATTATAGTTGGAATAAAACGCAATCTTTTGGCCGTCCGGCGACCACACCGGTCGCAGATCATCGTGTTCCCAACGCGTCAGCGGCTTTATTGTTTTAAAGGGGTGCTCGACATCCTCGATAAGATAGATGTCATGGTTTTCGTTGCTGCCGTAAATCATGACAATCTTGCGGCCGTCGGGTGACCATTGAGGATATAGATACTTTTTCTTGCCTTTTGTCAGGTCGGATAATTTGCGCGACTTGAGATCCATCAAATAAATCTCGGCCTTGCCGCTGCGTCCGGATACAAAGACCAGCTTTTCTCCAGCCGGGGACCAGTGGGGATGGCTGTCCTTTTCG
>Ga0126331_1000102_pt1 | contig 36130 bp, 27 predicted proteins | sample InaspJWI98metaG_FD_96379 | JGI IMG/M metagenome (GOLD analysis project Ga0126331, IMG submission 96379) | Marine gutless worms symbiont microbial communities from Oahu, Hawaii - Inanidrilus sp. 2 OAHU.JWI-98 metaG | ecosystem: Host-associated > Annelida > Digestive system > Unclassified | place... | reverse complement strand
GACTTCACCATCCGCAACGCCTGGCAGAAGTAATTAGAGGAGTTAAATTTGTCAATGGTGTCGAAGAAAAACGGATTGCCGCCTAATTTCTTCATACACAACTATTGACTATATCTCTTAGGAGAATTTTAACCCTTTCCCTTCCGCACATCTCGTTCCATTTCATCTTACTTCCCCCTCCTTAATTTTATTATGAAACATGCTATTCCTCCACCAGATTTTTATTCCACGACCTGAAGTATTGAGTTTCCGACCGCAGATTTTGTTTTCCATTAAGAGGTTATTTAGACGTGTCTCGACCAGATAGCGGGATTCCTTTGTCTGGAGGGCTATCTCGACTGTGAGCAGTGGTTTTTTGGCTCTATTGATGATTCCGAGGATTCGTTTTTCCAGTGGGTCTTTTTTCATACTCTATATATAGTGGAATACCTTTATAAAGCTTTCGGTGGGGTGTTTGGTGGGGTATAACAGTGTTATATTTTAGGTTTCCATGTCTGGGTTCGATTTTTCAACCCAGACGGAGTAAAACAAACATCAATCGTGGGTTTTTTGTCTTTCGTGTCTGGAACGTCTGGGTTTTTTACTATATTGTTTATTTATACTTTATCTAAATAGACAAACAAAAAGGAAAAAATATAGACAATATAGACGTTAAAACTCACCTAATGTCCTACCCCTACTGGTTTCACCCGTTTTTTAGCCGTCTGGGTTTATTTCACTACTTAGACGTATTCCTTTCCAGCAATATTTTCTTTTATCCTTTCCCTCAGAAGGCCGATACTCTGAGATATTAAGCCCCTGTCTTTTAAGCTCTCTTGTGAGTGTGTTGTTCGCCACTGGTGGGAATTTCTGGTCTTTGCAATATTTCACATAGGCCTGATACAATTCATCCTTTCCTATGTGGGCTTCGGGGTCGGTTGTTACCATATCCATTATGAAAGCGGCCACCGGGGACGAAAGACGTTGGTAATATTCCTCCATGGCTTCTGGTGTCATTTCACCTGTAAACTGGCCGTTTCTATGTAAACGCTCCAAACCATCCAGTGCCCAATTAAGTAGTCCAGATAGTTCTTCTTTTGTGGTTATTTTTTCTAAAAGTCGTGGGTCTTTGTTGGTTTCATTAAAAGTTTTGCTGAATGACCATATTAACCATCTCCTGAAATACGCATAACTTTTATCCTTCATGGTTTCGGGAAGCTTGTTTGTCGAGAACATCAGTTTTGCATAGTTCCTGAAGTTTCTCTGCCCCTGTACGTATTTCCTTTCAGCACCAACGGTATCGCCCCCAGTGAGTGTTTTAAAAACCCCAGTGTTGGTGAGCCCTTGGTCGGACAGGTCGGCATATATGTTTGCCAGTTTGCCCTCAAGGTTGGCCTGCATGAAACTACTTCTTTCAAACGCCTGTAGTGGTATACATGTTATGTTTTCTTCCCCAACGAAAGCCCGCAATAGTTCCAATAATGTGCTTTTTCCGTTGCTGCCTTCTCCTATTAACATTAACGCCTTGTGGTATGTATAGTCTCTCCAGAGACAGAACCCGGCCCACTCCTGGAAGGCGGGAACATCTATTTCGTCCAAGACTTCTTTTATGAACTTCTTTATTTGCGGATAGTCGGCATCGGGATTGTATTCAATAGGTATCTGCGATGTGATAAAAAGTGTGGGGTCGTGTGATCCCAACTCCCTTGTGTTCAAGTCAAGAAGGCCGTTCTTGAGGTTTAATAGGTGTGGGGTATTATCTATTTTATCATAAGTTGTTTGTTCTACATGTCCAACTGTTTCGTTAACCCTGTTCTGTGTTGCATATTTATCTAAAATCTCCCTTGATAGTTCTTTGATTTTTTCCTTCCCCCCTGGTTTGTAAACACCGTCTTCAAACACATAAATATGGCTGTTATCAACTGACGTTTTGAAATGGTGTATTCTCTTGATGGCCTCACCGAGAAGCTTGGGGATGAACCACAGCTTTCCGTCTTTACTCTTCACGAAAAACGAATCGCTTTTTGGGGTTGGGTCGTGAATTTCGGGGATTGTTGGAGTGAGTTCTTGTATCATTCTTAATAGTTTATTTTTGGCCTCAACAAAACCAACATTTTCATGCTTCATCACCAAATGAAAAATGTTGCCACCCGACCCGCAGTTGAAGCAGTTCCAAAGGTCATCACTGAATGAGAAAGACTTTTCCCCCTGTGATGCGTGCCATAAACACTTGGTGGGATTTCTGGAAACATCGAAACCGTACTTTCGTAGTACATCGGAAATTTTAACCCTCTGTTTTATAAAGGCGCATATTTCATCTTGTTCCTCTGCGATAGAATCTGTCCGCTTAGTTTTGGCCACGCTCTCAATAAAAGGACTTACAGCTCTCAGAAGCTCATTTGATAAGAGTGTCGCTATTGGCCTGTCTTCCAGAACCTCATATTTTGTACCAGAGGGATGTAATGATGGTGGAATAAGACACTGTTGTCCCCGTGCCTGGATTTCTCCGAGATGTTTATCGTGGTCTTTGAGTATGTGTTTCTGCTCAAGCTCGGATTTGAAATAGAAATGTTTTTTTCGGAAAGTATCGCCGTTATCATTAACTGTACTGGTTCCGACAACCATTGTTTTTGGAAATCCCCTTGCCAGATTCTCGGCCTGTTGGCAGTCGCAGTCAATTATGATAATGCCATACCCTGTTAGAATTCCAACGTTTCCGCCGTTATCTATCCATTCATAAACTTTTGGGTCATTATATGGATAGCCGTTGTTTTGCCAGTCTTTTTCAAATGGAGCTTTTTCTTTTTTTCGCACAAGGCAGAATCTATTACCATTCTCTTGAAGCTGGGTTGGGATTGTTATCTCAACCAATTTTCAACCACCGTTCAGTAAATTCTTTAATTGGGTGGTGAAGTTCTTTGTGCAGCCCCCTTTCAACAAGAAACGGATAGATTACGGCATTAATTAATTTCCCTATTATGTTGTGACATCTTTCACATAGAAGTATTCTGCCGTCTTCATCGGTTCCACCCAACCCCTTTGGGATTATGTGGTGTTCTTCTATGCGTGTGAATCCTCGGTTATTAAACGCTCCGCATTTCTTACATGGTCTGTAATCCAATATTATCACCACCCTATGAGGATTTTTCTTCAATAATCTGATTCATTCGGTATTCTTCATACATATCCAAAACCTTTGAGAGAACAGTGTCGAGGCTCTTGTCGTTTCTATTCCCCAATGCGCCTAAACGTTCTCTGTTCCTCTTAGAAATCTGGATTGTCGTTAAATCATTATCCATAAAATCACCTATAACCTTTATAGGTTTTGTAATATTTAAAGTTTCTTGTGTATCTCACATTGTCATACCACAACATATGGGATTAGATTCCGCATGCTATGGGTTAAAAACTATTTAAACCCCCACACCCAATATTTATCACACGGCAAAGAGCTGATTGCGCTCATGGTCTTCGGACCTGAGGGCCGCAAGGCCCCACCGCCGTGCGGTTAATGTGATGCATACGTTTGGTATGTATCGAATGGAGGTGTAACTATGGACGCATCGGAGTTTTTCCCGTCCAAGTGGCTGAAAGCCGAAGATGTGGGAGATAGAACGGTTGATGCAATAATAGAGGACGCCAAATCGGAGGATATAGGTGATGACAGGAAGTTAGTTCTCTATTTCGTTGGATATACGAAAGGTCTTGTGCTGAACAAGACCAACTACGAGAGATTGAAGGACGCCTTTGGTAACGAAACAGACGATTGGAAAGCCAAAAAAATACAGCTTTATACAATAAAGGTGACCTATAAAAAGGAGGAAGTTGACGCTATAAGGTTGAAAGTGCCAGCCCAGGAACCAACCGAATCCCAACCAGCCCAGGAGCCAGCCCCCTCAAAAGGGGGCTCCGGCTCCTCATTATTAAATGAGGCGTTTGGGGAGGGGAAGAGTGGGTAAGAACCCCTGGTGGAAGGCCCATAGACTGAAATTATGCCAGCATAAAACCTCCAAACACGAAATATGTGGACTTCCGATTCAGAGGGTGAGAAGGACTAACTGGCGAAGTGGGAAACGGTTTTGCCCGGAACTTCATAAAGATTGGTACGGAGTTTGAATTAAAATGAGTAAGATAGACGAGATAACACCCGACCGGAAACGGCAATTTTTGAGATAACTCCTGAATATCCAAGGCAAATTAATGGGTTTGAAATTGCAGATAGCAGTAATCTTTAACGTCTGAGCTCACAGGCAACGGGCAACTGGCGCAGCTGTTGGCCTGTACATCGATTCTTTAGGTATCACTTCCACCTAAAGAATTTCTTGATATCTAAGCTAATACCCCAAATCCCTGGCTTTAATTCCAACGCAGAGAGTACTCTCGATCGTGTTTCCGGAACCACAACGTTCCCATTGCAAATGAGTACATGTTTGTCTCCCAGCATTACAGGAAGGTCTTTCTCCGGCACTGTCCATCCGTGTACAAGCTCCAACTTTTTCGGCACTCCTTTGGCTGGTTTCATATAGTCGGCAGTCAGAATTGTCGGCTCCACGATGCCTATTTCTGCCGCTTCGTAATTTCGGCGAGTAAATGAGTGGAATTTGGACAAAGGATATCGCTTTCGCAAGTTTGCTAATTTCTTCCAAACAGACACAGGCTTTCGGCGAACCTCTTTGTCTTGATGAGAAATCTCCCAATCTTTGTCGAAGTCTCCAATTCTCATGAGTGATGCCTAACGAATATAAACCTCTGTTTATCATGCAAATTGTAATGATATACAGAACGGTTGAAGATGTGATGTTTTTAAATTTCTTGCCATTAACACAACCTGAGCCAACGCTGCAATAAGTTTTGGATATCACATAAATTTCAGTTACTTAAAAGGCTGTCATATATAGTAACATGCAATCAGTCCAAAGAACTGCACTTAATGATATCACATGGTTTGAATATCAATTAATTGTTTGGCTGCTTGGAGTAAATCTGAAATCTAAAGCTACCTTATCCAAATTATTTTTAATCATCTATAAAGTTCCGATTTTGTCCCATATTTCGTATCTCTTTGCATTAATAGTGCAGGACTTCTAATTAATTCTTGATAACAAAACTCTTCTGTTTCCCAATACCAATATCCTGTTAGTTTCGTCTCTTCTATCCTCCAATATCCAACTCCACTGGTATTCTCTACTGGATCTTCCCATCTGTAAATAACCAAATCACCAATAATCTTTCCTTCTATATAGCTTTCTGGAAAGTTTTCCGGTATTACTGATGGTGATGTATAGAATCTGGGATATCGGTACTTACCTGTCATATTAAAGCCATTTTGTTGAAGTTCTATAAATCCAACCCTTTTATTTTTCCATACACCTGAGACGTTAATAGAAGTATTCTCACCGCCTTTAAGACCTAACGAATCCAAAATACGTTCCACGCCCAACTTCCACGATGGAAAGAGATCCACCCAGTTGAGATCTCGCAGTTGATGATGACTTGGGCTGCATTTAGAAAGCCGAGCGGGAATTATATAGACGCTACCTTTCGGTAATTCATCAAGTATTTTCAATCCCAGCTTCACTTCTGCCTGTACAAAGCCGCGCTTATTGACAGAGTTATTCGATAACAGAGCAAGGAAGAAGTCACTATTCTCAATTGCAATGGTAATTTCTCTTTTCCAAGGAACACCTACCCTCAGATTATTTACATCAAGCCACGGTTGGGCTCCTTTTTTCTTCAAATCATTGTAAATCCGTTTTGCATTGGGCTGGTCTTCTCTCGCATAGCTTATAAAGACCTTTTGTTCTTTTATTGAAGCGCATTTATTATCTTGCGACATTACAATGAATTCCTAAATTATTGAATAGTTGACTTTAGTTTATTAATGGCAGTTTTTAACTAATGCATCATTTTAGCCATCGAAACGTGGGAAAATGTAGGAACTATGAATTTACCGCAGGGCTCCAAGTTCTTTGGCTATCCGCTCAAGTTCATTAATATCCGCATTTCCTATTTGTGTCGCTTTCCGCCCATCTGCAGAGTACCCTTTGGAAACAGCCAACTCAGTCAATTGATTTCGAATCAATATAATAGTAAGGAACTTGAAACTTTCGTCATTAGATGAATTGTATTTTTCGAAGTTCTCTCTTAGATCCTCTCCGGTAATATCTATCTTTGGTTTTGTAGGCGAATTTATATTTACAAGAAAACCGGGAGTATTGCTTCCTGAATAGCTTGGCAAGGAGAGATAGGCAAATAAGCCCCATGCCACAGATGTCGCCATTACTACTGCCCCGACGGTTTGCAACGATCCTTTAATCTTTTTTATATTAACTGTGGTGCCGTCCTTCGCAAGACCGACTCCACTCCTATAAAGTCGAGCCCCGATTATGAGAGCAGTAAGTCCAGTAGCAACAAAGAAAACGGAAAGAAATCCTCTTAAAATGATCATTACCATTATATGATCCATTGTTCCCCCCCTTCCCATATTTGACAAATCAAATAAAAATTTGTTTCTTTTCGAACTTGTACTTTCTTGCCAATATCACCATGTGGATTGTTTTTGTGATTCGTATGGTCTATCACCGCTTTCCAAGGTTGAAAACGTAAAGGCTAAAGAAACGAATTATTCAGCAGAAGACCAATTTGATAGGAGACCGATTTAGTTTCGACAAATGTAAAATCGCGTCAGGTCAATTAGAGAGGAAAATCAGATGAAATTTAATTAAGTTAATACAAAAAACAATTAGGCTTAGTCAAGTGAAATTCGGAAACCAACAGGATGCTTAATACGAGCCACGCAACTAATCGTTTCATTTTACCGCCCTCAGCTTATGTGTCTGCCTTAGTATTTCCCAAAGCTCTTTGATCATTACACATGCAGCCTCATCATCATTCAGATCATTCGTACTGGATACCGACCGGCAAGAATCAAGCAAATTTCGATTGCCAGTCCATAAACCGGTTGCATTTCTAATGGCAATTCCGAGCGAATAATGAAGTTGGCCCAGCTCAGATTCGGTCATATTCGCAATGCCGGCTTTGTCTTTCAAAGGTAATTCATTCACAAGATGGTTTACAGCCTCACTTACTGTTTTTGGTTCCGGCTTGAATGACGGTTTCTCGGTAAAATCGTGTTCACCGGACTTAATTTTACAAGACCAATAAACACAGCTGACTATTTTAAAGGTTTTTTCATAAATCTTTGGGTCCTTGCTGGCTCTGGAACCGGCTATGTTTAGCACTTCGATATTGTTTTCGAGAATCCAGTTCACTATTTTCGATACAATCTCACTTGATGGTGTCTCTATTAGATTTATGTGCAGACAGGGACGTCCGTGTTTGCGGGCGCAGTCTTGGGTCAGTTTTGATCCTCCGGTAAGCTTTCCGTGGGTAAGGATCAATGTGCCGTCGGAATCCAGAACGTTTTGTTCTGTCCGTTTGGGATAACTTGAGGTAGGCATTTCCCGCAGGTTGTATTTATCAGGTACAGTGCCATCTTCGGCTTTTAGACCTTTTGGTATCCATCCAGCGTGGGGAACACCTTGTCTGATGGCCACATCAAGAGCAGCTCTGTCTGCCCCTGTTTGGCCGCCAGATATGACCTTTTTAATCATTGGTGTTAGTTTTCAAAATTTTCGACTGCCTTCGGCGGTAAATGGTAAATGATTAAAAGAAAAAAGGGTTATTTTTAAGTCCTGGCGCAACGAAAACCGATGCGGTCGTTGCGTTCGCTCGGGTAGTTCCTGAGGCGGAGAGCACACCGGGCGAAATTCTGATTGCCGTACCACGAGCCGCCCCGGAGCACCATTTCCTCTTCGCGAGTATCAATCCAACTCGATGTCCATTCCCAGACGTTGCCGGCCATGTCATAACATCCAAAAGGGCAGGTACCATTTGAAAAGCGGTCCACTTCTGTCGTTTCGCCGATCCCCGACTCTTCTGTGTTGCAATTGTTTTTGTCAAACTCGTTTCCCCACGGGTATTGTCTACCATCCGTCCCCCGTGCCGCCTTTTCCCACTCTTCTTCCGACGGTAGCCGGTATTCCTTTCCCTCTTTTTTTGAACGCCATTTACAAAACTGCTCCGCATCCTCATACGATACTAAGACAACGGGGTAGTCGGATTTGCCTTCGGGATAGCTGCGGGTGTCCTCGTCCCAGTTGTAGGGCTCGGCCCAATCTTTTTTTTGAAAAGGCACGCGCCATTCTTTGTTATCGTCAAGGAATTCTTTATATTGCTTATTAGTTACCAGGAAGACATCTATGTAGTAGTTATACTCAATTGGCTTTTCGACCTTATCTTCTCCGTACAAAAATTTGCCCATGGGAATACGAACCATTTCGCTTGGCGAAAAAGTCTGCCTGTAGCCTGTTGACACCTCTATTTCTCTTTCACTGATTACTGTAGGTTCCGTCAAATGAACGAAACGATCCAGCAGCCATACATCATCGGGGAATTGTTCGCCTTTGGCCAGTACTTTTTTAAGCCGATCATAAACTTGGAGTGTCCCTTTATCCAAAGTTTCTTCCTCGGCTTCATCCTCGACCTCTTGACCCAGAGCGGCTTTCTGTAGTTCGATTAAGCGTCCTCGGTTTCCTCGAATCTCCCGATGTATTCTTGGATATCGAAAAACTATAATGGCCCATTTCACGTACAATATTGGAATAAAATATTTTCTTAATAATTCTTTGTGATCCTCTGATTCGTTGGGTTCGACTTTATCAAGTAAAATGTTTTCCTTAATGGTTTCTGCGAGCCTTACCGTAAAGACAAGAAGGTTAACAAACCGTTTCAACGTTCTGGGATTGTCGCCAACTCCTGTCTCGATGATGTCGCTATGCTCTTTGAAATCATCTGATTCACCCAGTAATGATTTGATGAACCCTTGTTTTCTGCCGGGTTCGATGTCTGGGAGCTTGATGGGCAGTTGAATCATCTTGTCAAGATAATCGTCAGGGGAGATAACTCGCGTTTCATCTGATTCACCCTTATCGGATTCGAAGAACCGATAGTGGTATGAAATCCCTTTTGTCACAACACCTTTGTCGACCCCGATGACAAACAGATAGCCTTCAAGGTCAAGGAACAGCTTCATGGATTCAAGAAGCTCAACGGCTTTTTCGGGAAGACATCGATCCAGGTCATCTACAAATATGGCTATTCTGAAGTCCTTTTCCACTACAGCACTTTTGAGTTCTGTAACAACATCATAATAGACTGATGATAATTTTTCAGCTACCGTCAACTGCTTTTGTTCAATGGCTTCTTCCCGGCTGACACTTTTCGCAATATCAAATTGCAGTTTTACTAACCCGAGGTTTAAATCTGCCTTCAACCCGTACAGAATTGCAGATGCGGCGGTACTGAGTTTCTGCGCTGCATCCTTCAACCCTTTTGTAATATTTTGCTTTACTCCATTTCTGGCTTCCAAATATTTAGTTATCTCGGATTCGACGGTTTTCAGAAAGGGGATGATCAGATGTTCCTCTTTTTCATACCGCCACGGATTAAACCAGGCAGGTACTATGTAAGGCGACGAATCGTCATTCACCAGCCTGCTTTCGAGCAGATGCATGAAGCTCGTTTTCCCGCTTCCCCACCTGCCATATACGCCGATGCAGAAAGGAGTTTTAAAATCCTTGTCCTTGATCATGCCGTGGAGGGTTTCAACATATTTGTCAAACCCCAGTCGATCTTTCTGGCAATGTACATCTGAGCGAGGTGTCAAAAGGTAGGCCATATCACCTCCAGTTTCGGAAAACCTAATTTCCTCTTACCCAATCTGTGGGCTCAAATTTTATTAGATTTTGTCATTCGAACTTCGATTATTACTTTTCAAAATCCAATGGTTGCAGCCGGTTAATGGAGGCCCGGTGCAGTTCAATATCGATATGCTGGTGTACTCTAGTGGTCGTGTCGGTTCGTGTGTGGCCAAGCAACTAATCGTTTCATTTTACCGCCCTCAACTTGTGTGTCTCTCTCAGTTTTCTCCACAATTCCTTAACAATAATCCCTGCTGCCTCATCGGGATGCAGTTTTTCGTAACCGGTTACTTTGCAACAATCATCCAGCAGCTCAAAATTCCCGGTCCATAGTTTAAATTGATTCCGGATATATGCACCAATTGTAGCGTGAAGATCGATTAAATCTCCCGCATCCATTTTGGAAATTTCGGCTTTCATTTTTAGCGGCATATTAGCCATGAGACGATTGACGGCTTCATCAACAGTCTTTGGTGCGCCGGCGCCTCGCATTGCAGCATAACTGCCTTCAGCGATTGCCATATAGTAAACGGCTTTGAGAAGATCCATCACAGCTTTGTAAATTGTGGCATCCTTGCTTGCTCTTGGACCTGCAACGTTAAGGATTTGGATTTCGTAGAGCTCAACCCATTGGATAATCTGCTCTGCGGCTTCGAATGCCGGTGTTTCGGTGAGATTTACATGAAACCAGGGTTTGTTGTGTTTACATGCCATTTTACGGGTGTAATCCGATCCACCGGTTAACCTTCCACGGGAAATGATCAGGGTGCCGTTTGAATCAATAACGTTTTGTTCTGTACGTTTCGGATAGCTTTTTGTGGACATCTCTTTAAGATTGTATTTATCAGACAATGGACCATCCTCGGCAAGCCTGCCTTTAGGTATCCAGCCGCCGTGTGGAATATCCATTTTGATGGCGAAATCGAGGGCGGCACGATCGGCGCCGCTCTGACCGCCTGAAATGATTTTCTTAATCATGTCGCTTGGTCCGGTATTCGTTTTGAACCTGTTTCAGTTTCTCGAAAGATTCCTCTTGAGTGATGATGCCTTTTTCGATTAATAACTGCAAAAGTGTGTCAACTTAGATGGAGTTTGTCATGAGCAGCTCTTTAAAGTTTACAGTTTCGCGGTCATCGAGTTTTTCAGCCATTGGGAGTCCCCTGAAGGTAGGTGGGTTTATGCCGATATAATATAAAGTTAGCTACTGGTCAAAGGAATTAAAAAAGCAGCGGGTATCTTAATGGGGAACAGGCAAAACGTCAGCGGACATAAAAAATGGGATAGGATGTATCTGAAGCTGGTGAAGTTCAAAAAAACTTACGGCCATTGCAACGTCCCAAAGAGCTGGCCTGAAAACCCTCGACTTGGTCATTGGGTTGTGAATCAAAGAAACCTGTTCAAGAAAAATAAACTGATAATCTATAGGATCAAGAAACTTCTTAGGATCGGATTCGCCTTTAGTGCTTCAAATGTCAAATGGATGAAAATGTATTCAACCTTAGCTGATTATAAAAATGTGAATGGGCACTGTAACGTACCTGATAATTGGAATCAAAATCCTAAACTCGCCAACTGGGTTGGCACTCAACGATACAGGTATAAGCAAGGGCGTCTATCTGAATATCAGATTCAGATGCTACAGGACATTGGATTCACCTGGAAAAAGCAGGAGGCTGCATGGAACGAAATGTTCGAAAAGCTGCTTCGGTACAAAGAGGCCTTTGGGGATTGCAGCGTGCCGGCCGAATGGAAAGTGGACCCTAAGCTCGCCACGTGGGTTACGACCCAACGGAGGCGGAAAAGGCAGGGCAAGTTAGCTGAAGACCGTATCAGGCGTTTGGATGAAATCGGCTTCCGGTGGGAAAAATGAACTGTGAATATGGTGTGGATATCCAATAATTGAGGTGAATACAACTGTGAGGCTGTCAAATCAGATAAATCACAATTTTATTGGTGACAAATCAACGGACTGAAAGCCAGCCGGGGGCGGAAACCGACAGACGTTCCACAGACGGTAATTTCAGGGGCTTTAAATCTATAACTTATTGATTTTATTACAAAAAAGATGGTGGAGGACACGGAGCCTTACCCCAATTCGTTCTCCAAACTTAAATACATCCGCAAACCCTGTTTATTCAGCATCTTACGAAACATCAAATCCCTTCAACCTGCCGGACTCCGAGAGAAATTTAATTCTCTACATTTTCCCGAAACAGAGAACGGACGTGGGTTCGATTCCCGATTGAATACCCGGCGGTGTGTTTTACAACTCATGTCTTAACCGCCATTACCGTGTTGATCAGCCATGCGGTATAGCCCGCATAAACCAGCAGAAGCGCTGCGCCCTCAAATCGATTGATACGCCCCTGACGCCCCCTGAATCCATAGCCGATCAGAAAAAGTGAAATGGTCAACGCTCCCATAACGACCATGTCCCTGGAGAGCGTTTCAGCCTCTACCGCAAAAGGATGGATCGTTCCGGCGATACCGACAACGGCCAGCGTGTTGAATAAATTTGACCCCAGCACATTTCCCAGAGCGATATCGTGCTCACCTTTGCGGGCCGCAATGACAGATGAGGCCAGCTCCGGCAAGGAAGTGCCGACCGCTACAACCGTCAGACCGATGATCATGTCGCTGACACCGAAAATCTGAGCAATTTCAACGGCTCCCCAAACGAGAAGGCGCGAGCTGGCAATAAGCAGCAGCAACCCGGCAACGAGCCAGAAAACAGCTCGTTTAATCGGCATCTCTTTTTCTGCGGTTTCAGACTCAACCTCTTTGGCCAACGTATCGGCCTTGCGTCTCAGCCCCTGATAGATCGTCCATGCCATCAGGCCACCAAATACCAGCAGCAGGATAACTGCATCGAGCCTTGATAAATCGAGATCCGCGAGGAGGACCACAGTGAGAATGGTCACGAGTGTCAGTATCGGCAGCTCCTTGCGCAATACCGTCGAGTGAACCATGATCGGGTTGATCAGGGCGGACACCCCGAGGATCAGGGCAATGTTGCAGGTATTTGACCCATACGCATTCCAAGCGCAATTCCCGTATTCCCTTCAAGCGAGGCCAGTGCAGAAACCACCATCTCCGGAGCAGATGTTCCAAAGCCAACGATCACCATACCAATCAACAGCGGCGGCATGCCGAAGTGGCGGGCTGTAGAAGCTGAGCCTTCAACGAAGCGGTCCGCGCTCCAAACGAGCAGTACCAGACCGGCAATCAAAGCCGTAACCGCCATTCCCATCATCTAATTCCCTTATCAACAAACAAATCAGTCTTCATTATTTTTATCATTCTCATGTTCCAGTTGTTTTATAACTCGGTCAAAGTCACTCTCAAAGAGCCGATCCTGAATGATGCGGTATTTTTCAAATTCGCTTTCGGCATGCGCTTTGGCAATTTCCGCCGTTACCCTTCCAGCGTCCTGCAGAATTTCCCGATCGGTGGCTTCGATAAATTTGTTCAGACGTGTTTCCCAATCCTGCATAGTCATCGGAATCTGGCGAAGAGCCATATCTTCCGCGACATCCAGATAGGCTGATACCAGCCGTTGTAATTGGGCCATCTCATTCTCGGTCAGATAGTTTTTGGCCACGCTGACGTCAAACTTCTGGATTTTTCCTTTCGGAGCGTCCTTCCAGGTACTCAGTCCCATGTTTTGTTTCTGATGGTCTGCCCGGTCAACGATCACCTCGGCAGCCGTCTGTCCATGAATGGCCCAATGCAGCTTATTCTGGACGGTTGCAAAAAAACGCTTGGTCGCTTGAGCTGTCACATCATAATCAAAGGACGTGGCGTAAATATCTGTGATCTTCTGGTAGAATTTGCGCTCACTCAGGCGTATTTCCCGGATACGTTCCAGCTGTTCTTCAAAGTACTTTTTACCAAGGACAGTGCCGTCATTCTTCAGACGTTCATCATCCATGGTATACCCCTTGATGGTGAACTCCTGAATAACCTGAGTTGCCCATTTGCGGAACTGTACGGCTCGTTCCGAGTTGACCTTATAACCGACCGCAATAATAGCCGAGAGATTATAGTGCAAGGTGTTGTAGTTCTTGCCATCGGCGGCAGTTATCCGGAATTTCCGGATAACTGAATCTTCCTGCAATTCGCTGTCGGAAAAGATTTTTTTCAGGTGTTCATTCACCGTGCGCACATTCACGTCGTAGAGCACTCCCATCATCTTTTGGGACAACCAGATGTTTTCATCGGCATATACCGCCTCAACACCGCCTTGGCCGCTTGCAGCAACGAAGGTCAGATATTCAGCAGCCGAAGAACGGACAATAGATGTCTCTTTTTTTCCGGCCTTCTGAAGTTGCTTATTCTTATCTTTCTTCATTCCACACCTCTCCAGTTTTGATATCTGTCCCGGGACCAGCGGAGGTATTTCATCAGCTCCCAGTTCACCGATTCCGGATCAAATTGCTCGCTGTCAAAGTCGCCACCGGACCATTCCATATAGCTTTCATGTTCTTCATGGCTCGGGTCTTTTAGAGCGTTGCAGAACTCAAAGTAACCGGGTACGCCGCCCACATCTTCAGGAGGACAGGCCCGTTCGCCTTCAAGGCACGCCAGCTCAGTCCTCAATTTCGGATTGAAATAACGGCTTTCCTCAAGAACAAGTTCGTGCTCCCAGCAGTCCCCGAAATCATACAGATAACGAAAGGTGCGGCCTTTCTGTTTAATCAGATCTTCAAGTCGGTATTTTCCGCATACCAGCCCGTCTTCTTTGGATTCCGGATATTCGGTGTAGCGTTTTTTTCCTATGGTAAATTCGTGCAGATGACTGTCGGTCCAGCCCATGACAATCTGGATGACATCATGTAATCGGTCCAAGGTGATACCGGCTGGCACCACAAAACGACGCCAGATGGCAGGTTGAATGTCAAGCAGTTGAGTTTTCAGCAGATAGGATCGTTCATTCATTTATTTACCTCATATTTTGACCAGAAGCTTCGTTTGCGACCATGTGCCTCAATGATCTGCTTTTTGAAAGCTTCGTGATTGTTAAATTCTTTCCATTCGGCGACGCCTACCGCCAGCTTGTCCAGCTTCTTCAGGTAACGGATTCCATGGGGATATGCTTTGGTGTATCCACGCTCCAGAATAGAGATCAGCAGACTGCGGTACACTAGGCTGGCAACAAGGTTGCGGTTTTCTGACTCCATCGCTTCAGCGAGTGAAAGCAGACTGCCGTAATGATTGCCGTCGAGTTGGTCAGCACGCCCCAGAAGGTAGGCTTCCGCTTCATCCATCTTCCCGATTGCAATCAAGAATTCCACATCTGATTCCCGGAGTCTGTCGGTTTTTAGAATCTGCCGAACTTCATCATTGATAACCTCATCCCGCTTGTCATGACCGATGACATCCAGAAGCGCCTGCAAGGTGTCCGTGGAGTGATGCGATCTAAATTTCTGGTACAGAAGTTCCGTCAGCTTTTCCGAGTCACCCTGCTGGTGGTAGATCTCTTCAAGGAGCTTATCCCGCTCGTATGCCTGATAGCTTTCACCTTCCGGGATTTTCTTGAGCCAGGAATGAGCTGTTGCAACATCACCGCTTTCCAGATAGACGCGGGCAATGTCGATAAGCGCCGCTGTGGATAGCTTGCCCAACGAAGCAATGCGGGTCCTTTCAAAGAGTTCGGCATCCTTGATCTGCCGGGCCAGTGATTCGATAGACCGTAAATGATGGCGCTTGCCGTATTCATCCTTTTCTTTGTCCGCCCCTTTCTGAAGGGTCGCAATCATGGTTCGAATAACATCCTCCGGCAGGCATTCTCCGGCGCAGTCAATCAAGGTGTCCCGAATGCCATAGCTATCCTTTTGATTTACCTTCAGGATGATGTCTGCAATCTTTTCTTTATCAGCACAGCGCTTGGCATAGTCCACAAACAGCTCTTTGGCATCATAACGGAACACATCACCGATGTTCCCGCTGGAGTCATCACACATCTCGAAGATGGTATTGTCAGCCTCGTAAAACACCGCAACCAGTTCAACACCGGTAAGGGGATCATCCACACCGGATTGTAAATCCTGTAGCAGCATTTCAAGCTCCCGGGCAAAACCGGCAGCACCGCGCCAGTCAACAAATCGTCTTGAGCTTTTCAGTCCGGAAAGCTTCTTTTTAAACCGCTGAACATTTTCCTTCGGTGTGGCTATCAGTTGTTCAATCAGGTCGTCCGCTTCATCGGAATGAACGGAAAGACTCAGGAGTGCCTCTGCGAGAGCTTCCGTCCCCAGATCAATCAGTTTTTGTTTTCGGGGATCAGTCATGGGCCAGCCCTCCAACCTTTGTACTGCATGGGTAGGATTGCAGAAGGTCCTTCCAACCTTCATAAATCATGACCATTGCCATGGTATCCAATTCGCAATATTTGAGCAGAGCCTTCCGGATCTCCTCACGCTCATATTCCGATATTTCCTCAAACTGCATCCGGGCATAAGCAGTCAGGGCTGCACCACCATCCCGCAGCTCATCATCGTCACTCAAGATGCCCATATCTTTGTCCGAGATATCCTGAAACATCTTCGGCAGCATTTTGTATGGATCAGCGACTTTCCCGTCTTTGATTTTGATCCACTGCCAGTCTTTGAAGTTGAGACTCGGGATTCCATCGGCTGCGCCATAAATGGGCTTAGAATATTTATCCTGCAGAAAGGCTGAGCTGTTCAGGATTGCTGGTAGCACCTGTTTGATTGAGTTGGAGCCATTGGTGGCCGGGTCGTAATAGTAGCGCTTAACAATCTCCCACATATCCATCATATTGCGCTCGCCGGTCCACTGCTCAACAGAGTCCTTCACGGCTTGGGTGATAGATCTGATGAACGCGCACAACTCCTCCCGGTCTGAAATTTCCCGCTGATCAGCCTGAAGCTGGCGGTAAATCATGTTGAGGAACGTGTTTTCATGGTTGGAATAGCGGAAGATGCTGCCGTTGTCATTTTCAAGTTGAGCCTTCAGGGCTCTCACAAATTCATAATTTGGAAACGCTCCCTGTTCCGTATTCAAATACTCACCGAAATGCTCCACGGTGCCATCTTCGTGAACAATATGATGGGAAAACTGAAACGCGATCCCCTCGTAAGGTCTGCGACCTGCATTAAACGGTATGGCCACCATGGTGGTTTCAAAGTCGATGAAATGGAGCGGAAACACCCAGCTGCTCATCTCGCTCTGCAGGGTTTCCTGATCCAGCCAGATCGAAGTGTCACCGTTCTGGAATTTCTCAATCTGAAGCCACTGGCGTTCGCTGGCAGAGATACCCGGCTTTTTGTCGGGTTTAGGAACCACATCCTCCTCGGTAAGGTCGGACATCTTGATGCAGCCAGCCTCAATGAGCTTGGCCTTTTTTCTGAAGTTCCAGACATCGAGCACGGTTGGACTCTCGACATCCTCGTCCATCCAGCCCAGATTGGCTTTCCAGCATTCTTTCTTTCCGCTCAACAAGCCGGACTCTTCCTCGCCATCCTTTGTATAGAACTCGCAGCCGGAGCAGTTGGTTGAAACAGGTGACGGTATTTTGATATCCGAAGCATAGTGCTCTGCAAACAGATCAACCCGCTGTGTAAAGCTGAGGGCCTGATCACTGCCGCCATCTGTACCGGCATAAATCTGCTCGCATTCGGTATCAACATTTACCTTGCAGAGAATCGGCGGTGTCAGATCTGCGTCGGTCAGGGTCTCTGATACCGATACTGACTTTCGTCCATTGGCGTCCTTCACCAACCGAAACTTCTGGTTAAGTCCATCGGTGGGACAGGTCGCAGATTTATCAGCCATCATGAGATGGGCGGAGACGGTATATTGAGGCAGCGCCTGATTGATCACATATTTCTGAAAGGCCACATCGTAGAGGTAGGACTTCCAGCCTGATTTGATCGTCCCGTTTTTATTAGCAAACGGGTCTTCAGCGTCGGGATCAAAGGATTTGGCTTTCACTTCATAGAGGCTGAGACGATTACCTTTTTTAACCAGAATATCCGCACGGATGAATAGTGTGTCGGTCGCTATTGCCGCTTCGTAAATGGTTACCTGATCCAGTTGCAGGAGTCTGTTGGTTTCAGCGAGAGCCTCGTCGTAATCCAGTGTTTTGATATCATGACCACCGGGGAAGTAACATTTAGCCAGGTCGCCCACCTGAAAGCCGCCATCAGCCAGCGCAAGAAGGAAACTGTCATCAAGGTTCTGGTTGGCGTACTCGCTTTTTCCGGTGTAGAAGAGTTTGGTCGGGCACTCTGTTGCCAGCTTGAATCTGGATTTTGTCAGGTATCTCCTTTTTGCCATCAGTATCTCTCCCTGTTATTCACTTTTAACCACCTTTGTACATCCCGGGCCGGACAGCGAGCTGCGGCCACCGGAGACTGGTGTGATGTTTATCTGGGTGCTGATTCTTTCTTTCAGTGCAGATACATGGGAGATGATTCCGATCAGCTTGCCGTCCTGTTGCAGACCGGATAAGGTTTCCAGAGCGGTCTCCAGAGCTTCTTCATCCAAGGTGCCGAAGCCTTCATCGAGAAACAGGGAATCTACCCGTACTTTTCGGCTGGCCATTTTCGACAGCCCCAACGCCAGCGTCAGACTGACGATAAAGCTTTCACCGCCTGACAGGTTCTTGGTCGACCGGATTTCACCGGCCTGATAGTTATCGACTACATTCAGTTCCAGCGGCTGCTGATCATCACGGATCAGCAGATAGCGGTCGGTCATTTTTTCCAGCTGCCGGTTGGCGTGGGAAACCATCAATTCAAAAGTCAGGCCCTGTGCAAAGTTGCGGTACTTTTTCCCATCGGCTGAACCGATGAGGCCATGCAGTTTTTCCCAGCGATGGCACTCTTTTTTCTGAGCCTCGATGGCGAACTGCTTTTCCTTTATCCGTTCTTTGGCAGCCGTATTTTCACTCAGCTTGTGCTTGAGACCGGCAACGGCATCGCGCAATTCTTTCAGGGATTCTTCGAATTCTTTGAACTGCGGTTCCAATTCCTCAAGCGTCTTATCAGTGAGCTTTTTGGCAATCTCTGTGGTCAGACGCGTCTCCCGGTCTTTCTGTTTAGCTTTGAGCTCCGTTCCCGCGTCATCGAGCTCCTTGGCCCGGGAAGATAAAGATTCCCGATCTTCCTGTGACAGTCTGGCTTCGAGGAAGGCTTTCTCATCTGCAAAGCCTGCCGGAATCAGAGCGGCTGAGAAGTTGGTTTCCGCTTTTTGCAGTTCAGGTGTTCTTTGTTCAATGCGTTTCTTCAGGGAGTCAATATGGGTCTTGGCCGTTGTCAGTTTCTGCTGCAGCTCGGTGTTCAGGTCTCTGGCTTTCTTCTCGGCCTTTTCGGCATCGGCAATGGCTTTGTTCAGTCTGCCTTCTTCATCATCAGGCTTTTTGTCGCCATACAATTGCTTCCGCTCTTCCGTTCCGTCGGCCAGTTCCTTTTTGAGTCGTTCCAGAGTTTCCTGTTTTTCAGTCAGAGCCTTGACCTGCGTATCAATCACGGCATCCAGACGCTTCACTTCGCTGTCGATGTCGGCAATCTGTTTTTCGATGGCGGCCTTTTGTTTTACCTGTTCCTGCCATGCCTTCAGCCTTGATTTGAGGGATTCGAGCAGCGCCTCAACCTCTACCTCCGGTATTTCAGTAATGCCAAGTGGCTGGAGTTTCCCGGAAACCACCAGCTTGAGTTCATTAAAGCCGGTCCGAAGTTTTGTGAGGGCATCCTTCAATTCCGTAAGGGTCTTTTCAGAGGCCTTCTTGTCATTGGCCGCTTCGGTTTCCAGCTTTTCGCTATTGTTCAAATTGTTACGGGCAGAGGTTTCTGCCTTTTCCAGTTTTTTGATGGCCGTTTCCTGTTCGTCCGCCTTGTCGATCAGCTTGGTCAGCGATTCAATCTTTTGCTCGATCTCATCGGGAACCGGAACATTACCCTCGGCAAAAGGATGCTCGGTCGAGCCACAGAGTGGACAGGATTTGCCGTCTTCCAGTTTGGCCCGGTGGTCTTCAAGCTCCTCGATTTTCTTGATAAAAGCCATCTCACGAAGAAGGGTTTCCTTCTCGGTGCGATATTCCCGGAGCAGTTTGTCACCCAGTAATTCGCTCAGAGCATCCTTGCCTTGCTGTAGATTTTTAACAGCCGTCTCCAGTTCCTGTTTCTTGAGCCCACATTGCCTGGAGGCTTCATCCAGTTTTTTTGTGGCGTCTGTTACGGCCGTATCGGCATTTTTGAGATCAGTTTCTTTCTGTGTGAGTTCCTGTTGTTTGGCGAGCAGGCTGCCGAGTTGTTCTTCAACTCCGCCCAGTCCGGCAATCAGCCATTCATCCTGCGCATTCTCTTTGAGGTACAGCTCTGCAGCCTCCAACGTTTTCTCTGCAGCAGTTCGTTTTTCCCGTTCCTTCACCCGGGCCTGTTTGTTGGTCTCAATCTTTCCGGCTTCCTTGGTACAGGCATCAGCACCTTCTGACACAACCTTTGTTTGTTCAGTAATTTTTTGATCAAGTGACCGTATTTTCAGGATCAACGGGGCTGCCGTTTTCAGCTCCTCTTTAGATTTGAGGGTGAGCTGTTCAGCAGCTTTGAGAGCCTCTGTTTGTGTGTTTGCAGATGATTCAAGCTCAGGAAGTGCGGCTTCATCCGTTTTTAAAGCAGCCTGATCGTCGGCTTGCTGCTTGCGTAGGGATGTTACGCTCACGTATGTTCCGTCTAGAGACGCGGCCTTGGTAGCAAGTTCAAGTTTGGCCCGTTCCGGTTTGAATGCTTCGGTATCTGTCTTCAGTTTGGCGGCGTCATCCGTAAGGCTGAGGATCTCCTTTTTCAGGTTCTCAATATTGGTCAGCCATGTGATGGCTTTGCCTGTTTCGGTTGATTTACCGGCAAGCTCAGTCTCCTGTTTCTGCTTGGCCGCAAGTTCGTCCTGAATTTCCTTTTCCTGTTCCGGTTCCAGAATCACAATGCCGGATGTTTCGGCGTTCAGGATGTTAAGCTTTTCCCGCTCATCACGCTGGCGCTCATGAACGCGCCGTGAGATTTCTGAATAGATTTCGGTGCCGGTGATCTGCTCGAGGATCTTGGACTTCTGCTCAACGTCAGCCTTGAGGAAGGTATCGAATCCGCCTTGTGCCAGCAGAATGGAGCGGGTGAAACGGTCAAAATCCATCCCGGTTTTTTCTTCAATGACTCCACCGACAAGGCTCTTCTTGGTTTCGATGGGCTTGCCCGTAGCATCGTCCGCAATCTGGTGTTCCTGATCCTGCAGGTTGCCTTCCGCCTTTTTCCGTGCCCGGCGCTGTTCCCAGTGACAGCGGAATCGACCAGCCTGGGATTCAAACAAGACCTCGGCATAGCATTCAGCGGTCTGGCGAGACATTATTTCATTCCCGCTCTTGGTGATTTTCCCAAGGCGTGGCGTGGCTCCATACAAGGCCAGACAGATGGCATCAAGAATCGTCGACTTGCCCGCACCGGTCGGACCGGTCAGGGCAAAGATGCCGTTGGATACATATTCGGGATCAGTGAAGTCTATGACCCACTCGCCATAGAGGGAGTTGAGGTTCTTAAATCTGAGTTCAAGTATCTTCATAATCAGCCTCTCTATTCCGCGTTGACGTCTTCTTCATGGAGAGACTTGATTATTTCGTTGTAGGAGACCGTCAGCTCCTCCCGGTCTTCATCAGGCACCTCAAAGGCATCCAGACAGCGGGTAAATACATCCCCGGCATCCAGATCATCGAGGGTTTCATCTTCCGCAACCGTACTGATCACCCGGTCCATGACACGCCGGTTTTTGATCCGCCTGATTTCCATGGCGGAGTCAGCCATGGCCTCATCGAGCATCTCGCGCAAGTTACCGATAATGTCGCTGCCGGTGTATTCAATCTCAAGCCATGCAGCGCTTTCTTCCTTTTTGAGCTCCTCCAGCTTGGCGTGGATATCATCCAGCGATCCGACAATGCGGACCAGCTCCTGAAAACAGGGTACAGGGAACTCTTGGATATCTGGCGTGGTGCTATTGAACTCTATGAGCACGACCTTCTTTTCCTGAGTCGCCTCGCCATAGCCCATCGGGATGGGTGAACCACAATAGCGGATGTGCTCCGCGCTACCGACCGCCTGAGGAACATGCAGATGGCCAAGGGCCAGATAATCGATTGACGAAGGGAACACCTCCTCACCGACATGCGCCAGCGATCCCACGTAAAGCTCCCGGACACCATCACCGTCAACCGTCTTACCGCCTGCCGTAAAGAGGTGGCCCATGGCAACAATGGGAATACCATCATGCCCGCCGCTTTTGAATTCGGCCCGTTTCTGTTCGGCAATGGCACAGACATCCGCGTAATGGTTTTTCAGTCCTTCAACGAGCTTGGCGTTTTTATCGTCGATCGTTTCTCCCGGCTCAACCGTCCGGATATCCTTGTCCCGTAAATACGGCACAGCGCAGACAATGGCCTCCGGCTTATCATCTGCATGAAGAACAAATACCTCGTCCTCCAAGGCTTCGGTCATCGAGCCGACCACATATACATTCAGCGCACGAAGCAATTCCTTCGGGGCATTCAGAAATGACGGAGAATCGTGGTTCCCGGCAACGACCACAACATGACGGCAGCAGGATGCAGCCACCCGGCAGAGGAAGCGATAGTAGAGCTCCTGTGCCCGGTTGCTGGGCGTGCTGGTATCGAACACATCACCGGCAACCAGCAGAGCATCAACCTTTTCATCTTCGATGGTCTGAGCCAGCCAGTCCAGAAACGATGAGAACTCCTCATAACGTTTCCGGCCGTAAAGGGAGCGGCCTAAATGCCAGTCTGATGTGTGGAGGATTTTCATTCAGAAACCTCGACTTCTTCATCTCCCTTATCGACGTTATTTTCCCATTTGGCACAGATCTTTTCGATATCAGGTGTCTTACTATCGGTGGACCAGCTTTTGAAAAACTGAGGGTTTTTGCTCCGAGGGGCCGGGTCAACTTCCCTCATTTCAACCAATGCGGGAGCCTGCACACATTCTCCAAGCACAAGAGCACTTCGTGGAGCCAGCGCAGGTAACTGTTCAAGTAATTGCCCATATATCCCGGGGACAATTTCTCGAAAGTACCGAAGGTCTTCAGGATTTTGCAGTCTATGCACCACGAAAGAGTTGCATTGCGAAAGCACTGCTTTAGACATCTCACTTGGTCTTTGAGAGGCAACAACTAATCCTAATCCAAATTTACGTCCTTCGCGTGCTATCCGTTCAAATACTTGCTTCGAGATGGAGTCGTCTTCATTCTTTTTGCCTTCTCGGATATAGTTCTGGGCCTCTTCAAGAACAAGTACAACAGGGAATTCGCCACGGCCTATACCACTTTCTGGGAAGCTTAGGCGCTGCATAAATTCGTGTATCAAACGTCCAATAAGAGCAGTGACATTTTCCAAAACCTCTGAGGCTAAGAGGCTGAGATCGACAATAACGACATTGGATCTTGAGGAACCCTTTCTCTGCCTATCGTAAAACGGCAGAAGGTTATCTTGAAGGCTCTCTGAACCGGATAAATCTCTATCCGGATTACTTTCTAAGCCGAGCAAATCCCGTAAAAAGGCGGCAAGTGAATGCTTTATCTGGGGCCATTCTTTTGTTGATGGACCGAAAAGAAACTCAAACCTTGAATCCTCAAGAAGCCTGAAAATTCGCATGAGCATGGTAGAGCAATTATCCCTTGCTCTGCTTGAGCTTCCATCATCTCTGGACATTGCCTCTTCAATGTGTCGATAGCGGAAATCAGTGCGACTAAAATAAGATGGGCAATCAGCAGTAGCCACGGAGAGAGACGCATCACCATCAGGCAGGCGCGACAGAGTAGATAACAAAGTGTTAATTTGTTCTTTGATTCGGGTTTGTTTCCCGAGGTCGATTTGAGCGTATGACTCGTATTTTTGCCCTTCCGAAGATATTCCCTCCCTGACAATGTCACAGACGGTGCTAAAAATGCTTTTTAATCCGTCAAGGGTGACTGAAGGATATGCTTGGCCTATCAGTGTAATAGCGTCTGTATTGGCAGGATTGTCCAGATAGCCCACAAGGCCATCACATAACTGGCGTATAGCCTTTGCATCACCTTTATCACCACCAGAGCAATAACCTAAAACACGATTACACTCTTTGATTATATCTTCGCGCAATTGAAGCCATGCGCTCCCGGTACTGGAGCTGTTACGTGCAGAGGAAAGCGCATTAAGCAAGACTGGTCTTTGAACCCCGGGTGAGGCTCGGAAAATCCGGACAAAGTCATCAGAATCCATAAACCAGTATGGGATCGCCAGCTTTTCTTTCTCGTTTGGATCTGTTGGGATGTATAGAGATTTAAACGCAGGTTTTGCATCGCTCCATTGGCTTTCGTTCACTTTCTGAAAAGCAGATCGATACTCGCCGTTCGTATCCAATATGACAAATCGTGTTTGCTTTACCTGTGGGTGCTCAATCACGGACTGCAAAATGGTTGCTATAGAGCAGGATTTTCCAGATCCGGTACTCCCAATAATTGCAGCGTGCTTGCCGAAGAACGTGTCGGGGTCAATTTTGATATCATAATCCGGGAAAACCGCAGAGCGCCCAACAGGGATACAATATCCCGGTTCATCAGAATCATATTCGCAGGCAATTTTTTTACCGAAAATAGCATCCAGATCTTCACGCTTTGTGATCAATACCGGTGAATCCAATACAGGGAAAAGATTAATCCCTTGCTTGAATTCATTTTCGTCAATCGTACCAATCATCGTTGCTTTCATCAGACGTCGAGATGAAGGCAAGGACACCATTGTTTTGTCTGCCTTGAGCTCACTTTCTTCTGTGAGGACAACGCGTGTCACCATGGCAACAATTCTTCGGGAACCGACAGGTATGATCACATAGGAGTTGATCGACCCGACTTCAATAGTTCCTTCATATGTTGAGCGGGTAAGAGCCTTCAGGTCTCGATTCAGTTCTATGGTCACTTGAGCTGTGTCAACAGCAACAACACGCCCGATTTCATGATCATTCGCCATCTTCGACCTCCGGCTGGGCTTCTTTAAAGGCGAGAGCCTTAAAGGTCTTCATGACTTTTGCATCAATTTCCTCTTCTCTGAGGTCAGGAAGCAGCTGCTGGACAAAGTTGCCGAATGTACCGATATTCCATCCTGAAACAATCCAAACCCGTTCGTCGCCAATTTCCTGTAGTTCCTTCACGAAGTCACTGCCCGGGTTGGGGTCCACGACAATCAATGTGAAGCTTGGTATTGCTAGTGCCTGTCGAATAATCGCATTTACATGCTCATCACCAAACCCATATCCAATGGTGAAGAGTACCGATTGGGGCTGGACAACTGCATTTCCAAATCGGCGGAACAATTCAGAATAAGGCAATCCAAGCGCCTGCCCATATTTTAGCGGTGATGGATATATCAGAACGTCATCATCTTTGCATTGCTGGTTGAAATAGGTTGCATACAGACCATACGGGTTTTCCCAGCCTTGATCGGTTCTATGCCATGTGATTGACCCGTGAAGCTTGTATAGATGCAAAGCTCTATCAAAACGATGGACTCGGCCTTCTGTAGTCTGTGCAGGAAAATAAAAATCAAGGTCGTATGATTCAGGTCGAAACACTCGCTTCATATTGCCGACAAAACCATCAACCAATACTGCGCCTTCAGCATCAGCTCCCTGTTCAATCAAGGTGTCGTAATTGAGCGTGAAGAGGTTGGCCCGTCGAAGATTCAACGGTCTGGTCAATATCTTCTTTATGAATTTTCTATGGACCCCTAATTCACTTTCCTTACCTTCTGCCGGGAGATTTATAAGATCCGTTAAGCATCCTGTAACTTTCCGGATCAGCGCCTCCAGGTTTCCCTTTTCCAGAATCAGGTCGACAGCTCCGGTACGACCAATTTTAATTGTATCCGTAAAGTTACCGATACCTGATCGCCACATATGAAGATGACTCAGGAAATCTTCAAGGTTTATACAAATGGCCTCGGTTTCCTTGTCATCAGCCAATGGGCATTTTTCTTTGCGGTCATCGAAGGAATAACTTTTCCCTGATATTAGGGAAGCTGTTTCATAAAAACAGTGTACCCATTCCGGCGCACCCGATTCTGTTTTTTCGCTCTCGGCCATTGCAAGCAAAGCATCTTCAAGAGGCTTTGGGATGTTCGCCAATGAAACGCCGCCAGCAGATATTGATGCGCCAGCGCCAATCAGGAAAGAAACATTGTCCGTTTTTAACAACGTTCCCATGCGTACCCGAGTTTCTTTCAATACCTCGAGCAGTTTCTTTTTGGCCTTGGAGAAATCAGCACCCCCAGCATCCGGATCTTCAGCGATAAGCGGGAGAACCTTAGATTCAATCAAATCCTCTGTGCCAATTTGAATTTTATATTCTGAAAACTCCATCTTATCATCACTCATAAAATTGCTCCTTACTTATGCCTTCAGCCGGTTACCTCATATCAAGCCAAAGAAACGCTCGAAGAACGCACCCAGCTTATCCAGCACAGTCTGCTTCTTAACAGCATGACTGTTGTTTTTATTGAATCTGGAAACTGGCGGCAGAATAGTTGTGATCGCAGTGCCGGTGAGCGGAATCGCTCCGTCCCTGAATGCATTTTCGATAAATGCCTTGGTTTCATTGACGTTGAGTTTTTCTTCCTCAATGATTCGATCCAGCTCTTCCACTTTCTTGGCCGCAATATAGTTGGCCCACTCAGCATCAACCTTGGCATTTGTGGAAACAGAATCCACAAACTGCTCAATAAGGTCTTTCTTATTACGCAGGCTGGGACTGGAGTTGATCGCACGCTCGATGGCTGCCCGGATTTCAATGTCTTCACCAGAACCTTTTTTCTTCAGGTACTTTTCGACCAGCATCAGGATGTAATCAACATTGATCTCGACCTGCTTGATCAGTTCAATTTCAAAGACTACATCGTCGTTGATCGATTCCTTGTCCACTTCGGATGTATTGCGAAATTCAGCATACAGATTCAGGTAGAGACTCTGGTAATCCTGAAAATCACGCTCGCTGAGGATTTCATTCTCCGCAAAATCGTCAAATGCAGTGAGAATGTTCTTCAAACGCAGGATAGAGCCAAAGAGCTTGATAAAAGCTTTCTGGGCGGCTTCACCGATGATGGTTTCACCCAGTGGAAAATTTACTGTCAGATCTTCAATCCGTTTTTCGTACTCCTTGTAATACTCGGCATAGGGTTTCAAGAGCACAATGCCCTTGGCATCCTTGTTCCCGAACAGAGCGAGAGCGTCGTTGGTTTCTTTTTCCAAATTACGGAAGGAAACAATATTGCCGTAGGTCTTGACGGAGTTAAGAATGCGATTGGTACGGGAAAAAGCCTGAATCAAACCGTGAGCCCTCAGGTTTTTGTCCACCCATAGAGTATTGAGCGTGGTCGCGTCGAAACCAGTCAGGAACATATTGACCACAATCACTAAATCCAGCTCACAGTTTTTCAGACGCTGCGACAGATCCTTGTAGTAGTTCTGAAACTTATCAGTCGAAGTGTCATAGCTGGTGCCGAACTGGACATTGTAATCCTTGATCGCTGTATCCAGGAAATCCCGCGAGCTTTGATCCAAGCCTTCAACTTCAAACTCTTCTTCACTGAGCAGTCCGTCAGGCTCTTCCTCATTGGCGGCAAAACTGTAGATCAGGCCCACTTTAAGACGCTGCGCAGGCGGCACATCTTTTTGCTGGTCGGCAAGTTCGGCATAGTAACGCTTTGCGGCATCGATGGAAGCGGTTGCGAACAGTGAATTAAAGCCACTTGCCCGCTGAGTTGCCTTACGTGCTTCAACCTTGTTTTTTCCGGCAATTACCTCAGTCACATTGGTTACAACCGAATGCCAGTAATTGCTGGAGCGTTTGGTCTTTTGGGTAAAATGCTCCCGAATGTAGTTCACCACCTGTGTGATCCGTTCCGGGGCGAGCAGTGCCCTCTCGGTGTCAATAGCCGATACTTTCTTATCCCTGATACCCGCCTGCGTCTTGATGGTGTTAATGTAGTCAATGCGGAAAGGCAGCACATTCTTGTCCGTAATGGCATCAACAATTGTATAGGTATGCAGTTTGTCGCCAAAGGCCTGTTCGGTGGTGCGCCTGAGCGGATTGCCGTGACTTCCTGCGTTATCTGCAAAGATCGGCGTTCCGGTAAAACCGAACAGGTGGTAGCGCTTGAAGGATTTGGTGATCTCGGTGTGCATATCACCGAATTGACTGCGATGGCATTCGTCAAAAATGACCACGACATGTGCATCATAGATAGGATGCTTTTTGTTCCCCGCCACAAACCGGCTGAGCTTTTGAATGGTCGTAATGATGATGCGGGCATTCGGATCTTCAAGCTGTCGTTTTAAAACGGTTGTTGATGTGTTCGAGTTGGCCGCTCCCTTTTCAAAGCGTTCGTACTCGCGCATGGTCTGGTAATCCAGATCCTTGCGGTCCACCACAAACAACACCTTGTCAATTTCTGGCAAGCCTCTTGCCAGTTGAGCCGCTTTAAAACTGGTTAAGGTCTTGCCGCTTCCAGTGGTATGCCAGACATAACCACCCGCTGCCACTTTACCGAGCAGCTTGTGGTTGGTGCCGGTAGCGATGCGTTGCAGAATCTGCTCCGCCGCCGCAATCTGATAGGGACGCATCACCAGCAGTTTGCGATCCACGTCGAACACGCAGTAACGGGTCAGAATATTCAGTAATGTATGCCGGGCAAAAAAAGTTTTAGCAAAACCATTTAGTTCAGTAATGGGTTGATTTTTTGCATCGGCCCACCAGCTCGTAAAAGAAAAGCTGTTGGAGGTTTTCCGGCGCGAGCGTTTGCTGCGCTGTTCTGCCAGATGGCTGTCGCGCACCGTATTGCTGTAATACTTGGTGAGGGTGCCGTTACTGATCACAAACAGTTGCACATACTCGAACAGGCCGGAACCTGCCCAGAAACTGTCGCGTTGATAGCGGTTGATCTGGTTAAACGCCTCACGGATATCCACGCCCCGGCGCTTGAGTTCCACATGCACCATCGGCAGACCGTTAACCAGCACTGTCACATCGTAACGGTTGGCTCGTGTACCTTCCACTTCGTATTGGTTAATAACCTGAAGAGTGTTGTTGTGAATGTGCTGCTTATCAAGCAGGTAGATATTTTTGACTGTGCCGTCATCACGGGCCAAAACCTGAATGTGGTCTTCCTGGATGCGCGTTGTCTTTTCAACAATCCCGTCGTTGGCTCCGGAAATGCAGGTGCTGAAAAATCGTTCCCATTCCGCATCTGAAAAAGTAATTTTGTTCAGCTTTCCCAGCTGCTTGCGCAGGTTGGCAATCAGGTCGGTTTCGGAGGTGATGGGCAGGTATTCATAGGCCTGCAACTCTAATTGCTTGATAAAAGCTTTTTCAAGTGCGTCCTCCGACTGGTAGGCCGTTTCCCGTCCATATTCCGCTGTGAATTCGGCGACAACGGTGCTTTCATCGGAAAGTGCAATCGGTTCAATGCTGTAGCGTACAGGATCTTCGCTCATGCCGCCTCCTTGAATGCTAGCAATTTATCGCGGTAATACTCATACTGCTGGCGGCGGGCTTTGATTTCTGCGGGCAAACCCGAAGAGAGGTCATTGACCAGCGCGTCAAACTTGTCGAGAATGGCTACGATGCGGGCTTGTTCTTCTATTGGGGGAACTGGAATGCGAATCTTAGATAGACTCTTACCTGAGATACGCCGAACTTTGGCACCGGTAATGTGCGGCCTTTTCTGTGAATGGAAAAATTCGGTCTGAAAGAAATACGATATGTATTTTGGATTGATTGAGTGGTGAAAAATATATGCGTCAGTACTGACAGCTACATCTTCATCACCCAACCAAGCGACAGCCTTTGCTACAGCTTCATCATCCTCACTTGTAGTGGCAATGACTAAATCACCTGTATGAGCTTTCCGCAAACGTTCTGCAAAAGCTGGCTCAATAAACGACTTTGCAGTCTTCGCCCATGTGCCGTAATGCGTGTGAATCTGGCCATAATGAATACAACCGAAACCGGAGTCGATGAAATCAGATTTTTTTATACCTGAACCTCGAATAAACTTGCCTATTTCACCCAATGTCGTCCACCTTATATGCTTGCTTGCTTGCTTGCGCTCGCTCCGCTCGCGTCATCAAAACTCAATAGCGCGTTGCGGTAGTACTGGTACTGGCGACGGCGTGCTTCTAGCTCCGCTTCTAGCTCCGCTTCTAGCTCCGCTTCTAGCTCCGCTTCTAGCTCCGCTTCTAGCTCCGCTTCTAGCTCCGCTTCTAGCTCCGCTTCTAGCTCCGCTTCTAGCTCCGTGAAATTGTCAAGTACCTTGACAATTTCACGCTGCACTTCCAACGGCGGGACGGGAATTCTGATCTTTGCTAAGTTTTTCGCGGAGACATCAATTACTTTTGCACCAAATGCCTTTTTCTTTTTCTCTGTAAAGAAATGCAATGTCTGGAAGTAGTAAGAGATGTATTTAGGATCTTCACTGTGCTTGATAACAGTGGCGTGACCACCTGTGACAATTTGAGACTCTCCAAGCCATGCAACCGCTTTGCACACATCCTCTATATTTTCGCTGGTGTTTGTAATAATCAAATCACCCGGATCGACCTTGGCGAGTTTTTTGGCTTTTTCTGCCGGAACGAATGAAATCGTTTCTGTTGTCCAAACCCCATAATAGGTATAGATTTGGCCATAGTGGATACAGCCGACGCCCGCCTCTACAAAATCAGACTTTGGCATTCCGTTACCACGAACCAATTCAGCAAAGTCCCCGATGGCCTTATACTCCACCCTGTCAGGGCAGTGTTTCGCAATTAATTCTTCAATTCGATTCATGCCTGTGCTCCTTCCAGATCCGCCACGATGGCATCAATCTGCGTTCGTAGTTCCGATTGTCGGGCGACAATTTGCACAATTTCAGCATTAAGTACCTTGATGTCGATTTCTTCGCGCTCGTCCTTTTGCTCAACATAGGATGATACGGCAATGTTGTAGTCATTTAAGCCAATATCTTCGTTGGGAACCAGCTTGGCAAAATGCTCCACTTCCTCGCGGGTGGTGAAGGCATCAAGAATCTTCTTCCGATGGCTTTCAGACAGTTTGTTCTTGTTTCCGTTACGGGAGAACTCGGCAGAGGCATCGATGAACAAAGTTGAGTTGTCGTGTTTGGATTTTTTCAATACGATAATGCAGGTGGCAATGGTGGTGCCGAAAAAGAGATCCGGCGGCAGCTGGATCACCGTATCGATATAATTGTTGTCGATCAGGTACTTCCTGATTTTCTGTTCCGCACCGCCACGATAGAGTACGCCGGGGAATTCAACGATGGCTGCCGTGCCGTTCACCGCCAGCCAGCTTAGAATATGCATGGTGAATGCAAGGTCTGCCTTGCTTTTAGGGGCAAGCACGCCTGCGGGAGCGTAGCGCGGGTCGTTAATTAGCAAAGGATTATCCTTGCCCGCCCACTTAATCGAGTACGGCGGATTGGAGACGATGGCTTCAAACGGTTCGTCATCCCAATGAGCCGGATCAGTCAGGGTATCGCCGTGGGCGATATCAAATTTTTCATAGTTGATATCATGCAGGAACATGTTAATACGACAAAGGTTGTAGGTGGTCAGGTTAATTTCCTGCCCGAAAAAGCCCTGGCGGACTTTGCCGTGTCCCAGCACTTTGGCAAATTTGAGCAACAACGATCCGGAACCACATGCCGGGTCATAGACCTTATTGACCTCGTTCTTGCCCACCACAGTAATCTGGGCAAGCAGCTCAGACACCTCCTGCGGGGTAAAAAATTCACCACCCGATTTTCCGGCGGTAGAGGCGTACATCGTCATCAAGTATTCGTAGGCATCACCAAAAAGGTCGATGGTGTTTCCGGAAAATCCACCCGACCCGTTGTTGAGTGGCAGGTCGCCAATAGCATCAAGCAGCTTTACCAGCTTTTCATTTCGCTTGATAACAGTGGGACCAAGTTTGCTGCTGTTAACATCAAGGTCGTCAAATAATCCCTTGAAATCTTCTTCACTGTCGTTACCCAATGCAGAACCTTCAATGTCCTTGAAAACTCGGGATAAGGTTTCGTTGAGATCCTGATCATGTCGTGCTTTTGCGCGAACATTGACAAAAAGGTCGGAGGGTAGGATGTAGAAGCCTTTTTCTTTTACCGTTTCGGCACGGCCAAATTCAGCATCTTTATCACCCAGTGCAGCATAATCAAAATCCGGGCTACCTGCCTTACGCTCCAGTTCATTCAAGTATCCGGTCAAATTTTCGGAGATGAAGCGGTAAAACAGCATCCCAAGCACATAGCTTTTGAAGTCCCAACCGTCGACACTGCCACGCAGATCATTGGCGATGCGCCAGATGGTTTTGTGGAGTTCGGCGCGTTCCGTTTCTTTATTCTTATTCATTCAGCTTTATCCTGTCTCTGGTTATCGGTTGCGCCGCCAGCTCGTACCCATTCGTCGACCTCGTCTTTCTTGAACTTCCACAGGCGTCCTATTTTATGGGCAGGCATGCCTTTCTCGCTTATCCACTTATAGACGGTATCTCGCTTGATCCCGAGATAGTCTCCAATTTCATCTACGGACAACCATCTGTCTTCCATTTTCGACTCCATCATTCTTTGAGGGCCGTCCAAACGGCTCGTCAAGTTCTTTAACCGGACGGCATCCCATGGGGGCACAATCCGGCTACATTAGGTTAAACAGGGTTAAAGATATATAGATGAAATGAAAAAATCAAGTTTTCTTTCCGGATTTAACCGAGTTTAGCCGAATTTCTTGCCATCCCGGTACCCACTGGAAAGACGCAAACTGCCTCGGAGAATATGGTCGAGGCCAAAAAGAAACGACCCGAAGGCTGCTGGCTCTCCGGGGCGTTGGCTGGTTTTTGTGAGTGGGATGGGCTCAGGTATCCGGGCTGCTACCGGTAATCAAGCTGGTGTGAATCTCCTTATTCAGGGTTTCATCCTGCTTCATTTTGTCCAGAAAGGCAGTGCAGGCTTCAGCCTCATCGAGCGGCAATCCCAGCTCCTCCTCCAACCGGCTCAACCTGTGGTGCAGGTTTTCGATCAGATTGAAGGAGTGATCCCGGACCAGTCCTTCCCGTTTTTCCTGTGGAGACGGGATGAATTCCGTCATCCCGCCACGGCGTTTAACGATCATCTCGGGTACTCCATCAGCTCAGGGTTGCACCGAGGGTGTGAATCCTCGGATAGGTCAATACGGTTCCGGTCAGCTCAGCCTTATAGCGCACCTTGTTGCCCTGCGGATCGCTGAAGGTTCGGACCAGCGTGTATTCGGTCCAGTCTTCATCGATGGGCCGGGTGTCGTCGATGGTCATGGCTTCCCATGTTTCACCGCCGTCATTGGAGGCAAACCACTGGACACTGGTCCCGCTGGGGATATCCATCTGGGTGTAGACCTTGGTGGATTCCACACCCTGCGTCAGCTCGTTCTCACGGGTCAGATAGGTTCCTGCGGTGTTGTTCAGATAGCCGATCAGATTGACATCCCGAAAGTTGAGCGCCGGAGTGTCGTTGCCCATACCGGTACTGAAGTGCACCCGCACCAAGACGCCATTGGCCAGATTGGGCAGGCGCTCTTCCTCGGCGGGAACGACTGCATCCCATGTTGAACCTCCGTCTGTGGAGTATTCCCAGATGAGATGTGTGCCCTCCGGGATAGCTGAATATTCATCGATGTTCAGATCGGAGAACTGTACACCGCTGACCGGTTGGAACTGGACCGTGCCTTCGTTCTCGAACTCATAGCCATAGAGTTTCATGGTGAGGTCGGAGCCGTTGAGTGGAGTCCAGGTCTCGGCATTGGAGCTTTCCAGAAGCACACCTTCCGCATAAGTCTGGCGGGTGATGATGCCCTGACGGCCGGTCTTGCCGAGGGTGGCCGTGCGCACCTTGTAGTTGGTGCTGTTGGTCAGCAGAATCACCGCGTAGCTGGTATTGGCTTCGGCGTAAAACGGATCATCGAAGCTGATCTTGGTTTCACCGCCGAGATTGATTTCCGAAGGAGCGATCACCTTTTCCGCAAAAATGGTGTCGTTGGGCAAACCGGTGGTAACGCCTCGAATCTGAACCGTTACCGGAATGGAGGCATCCCGCTCGGTGAACTGAATGCCCACACCTGACAGCACCCGGTTTTCGGTAAAGCTGAAGGTCTGGGCCAATGGATCACGACGTACAAAGATGGTGCGGGTTCTCCAGACGGTACGCACCACCGGCACACGAACGATGCGGGTGATGATGTTGGTCTGGATAAATCGCTGGATACGGGTGATCACCAGCGGATCATTGATCTGCAGGCTGGCCCGGGCTGTGTACTGACCATCGGCCATTTCCACGATACGGTTGCCGTTGCGGGCTTGCGTCGGCACCGTGAAAGAAGCGGTCACACGTCCGGCATCATCACTGACCAGATTACTGGCCATGACACGCCCGTCACAACGCAGGACAATCCCGGAGCGATCCGGTGTGAAGTTGATTCCTGCCACGGCAATGCCGGTTTGGCCACGGCGGCCGATATTGGGCGTGACCTGCAGCATGGCAGGCGGCTTTTCAAAGACCGCATAGGGATTGATGTTGCGTTCCTCGGACCAATCGTTCTGTTCGAGCACCACCTGTTCCGAACCCGGCAACAGCGCCAGACTGCCAAAGAAGCTGGCATCGCTGGCTCCGAGATCCACATCGAGCGGATTGGAAATGGCCGAACGATCGGGAGAGGCAAACTTGCCGAGTTCATTGACCCGGGCATCCCACTCGGCGTGATAAATATCCGACTGCGCCGTATTGGAAAAGTCGTCCGAGTAGATGCCTTTTTTGGACTGGGCGTCGCGATTCTGCAGCTCGTTGTTCATCTGATACTGGGCATCGTTGTATTTCAGGTCCTCCACATCTTTAATGATGTCGTGGATCTGATCCATGGTGATTCGGGTGAGACCGAAGTTACGGATGGTCATATCGGTGGAGTTGGGCGGACAGTCGATGCTGCACATTCCAAGTGTATTCTCCGGAACAATCGGCAGCTTGGGAAAGTCCGCCGGAGCACCTTCCAGTCGTTTGATCTCCCGGGTGGTGGCGTAGATGATGTCCTTTCGGCCGAGAAAATAATCGTAATCGATACTGCAGTTGGAGCCGTTGACCGGTTCATCACCCAGCGCTCCGCGACCGAAGTTGACCACGTTGAGATTACCCAGTTCGATCTGGGGCGTTGACATGGAAACCGCCGCCGAGCTGCTGGCCGGTGGATTGGATGCCACAGGCTCATCCACCGCATCATCGATATAGGAGATGGCTTCACTGCCCAGCTCCTTGATGCGCTGGAAGTCGGTTCTGGAGCCATTGGTCGAGGCCCGGTAAACCCGATAGCCGGTGGCACCGTTGACCGGTAGCCATGAAAGACGGTTCATCTCTCCGGCCAGAGTCATTCTCGAAAGAACGCTGCCGGAATTGAATGCGGTTTCACCCGAGCCGTCAAAAGCGGTCACCACGTAGTAATAGGTTCCGGCTGTCGGATGGGCGGTAATGCCGAACCAGCCTCCGTCCACATAATCCTCGCCTTTGATCATCTGCTTGGTGTAGGTCCAGCGCACGGTATAGGTGGTGCCGATAGCCGGTTCGTTTCCGGAGCCGATCCAGTCCACATGGTTGCCGGACTGCTGCCAGTCGATGCCTTCCTGAAAAATGGTGGCACCCTGACTGACCTCCAGAATATCCACGACCGGATTGGGATCGAGCAGATCCTCACCACCTCCGACCGAACCACGGGTCACATTGGCAGTCATTTCCACAATAGCTTCCACCTGCGTGGTTTCTTTGAGCGGCGTGGAGTTGACCGGGTAACGACGCTGGCTGATGTTGTAGGTCTTCTGTTCACCGCGCACCGATTTGATAGCCACCGACTTGGGAACCAGCGTGGAGGTGGGCAGATCCCGCTGGTGGCGGAAACCCTGAATGTAGGCCCGGCCCGCGTTGGTGATCACCTCGACATCGGTGTCATCCACCGAACCGATAAAGCTGTCGAAACCGCTGACCAGATAGCTTCCCGCCTGATCGAAGGTACGCTCGGCAAGGTTCTGCAGCAGCGAATTGAGACCTTCGGCAGCGGCAAAGGAGAGCTGATCCTCGGTAATGGAGGAAACCGTAATCCGGCTGCCGGGAAGCGTGCCCAGCAGGTCGCGCAGATACAGATTGGATTTTTCCTGCACCGTCGCCGCCACATCGCCGGTCTCCCGATCGAATTTGTAAATGGGCACCACCTTGCGCTCGGTCACGTTGTTGGGAAGCGTCAGGCCGGTGGTGTCGGTGGTCTTCAGCGCCAGCACCCATTTCTCGCGCT
>Ga0126331_1000097_pt1 | contig 37279 bp, 32 predicted proteins | sample InaspJWI98metaG_FD_96379 | JGI IMG/M metagenome (GOLD analysis project Ga0126331, IMG submission 96379) | Marine gutless worms symbiont microbial communities from Oahu, Hawaii - Inanidrilus sp. 2 OAHU.JWI-98 metaG | ecosystem: Host-associated > Annelida > Digestive system > Unclassified | place... | reverse complement strand
CTGTTTAACCATATATAAATTATCTTGACAAAAATTTAATATTGGACATATTTAGATATATTGTCAACAATTCGCACAAGATCGATTATGATTGATTAGTTACGCGTCAGTGGTTATAGTAAATTTGTTTTAAATTACGAACTACAGGGGAGCGCAAGGCATGGACGCAATACTGAAGGAACAGAAACGACCCACCCTAATGGCGCAGGCGTTAACCCAAATCCGCGAGGCCATCATCAGCGGAAAATTGAAGCCCGGTGATCGGCTCGTAGAAAGTCAGTTAGCCGACCAGATGCAAATCAGCCGGTTCCCCATCCGGGAGGCCCTGCGCTACCTTGAGAAGGAAGGCCTGGTTAAAAACATTCCCTTCAAAGGGACCTATGTCTCAAAATTTACCGAACGAGATATGGAAGAAGTTTTTTCGTTACGAGGCGCTATCGAGGGCCTGGCACTCCAGATTCTGATAAACCGCATCGACGACGAGAAACTGGTGACATTAGAGTCAATCATTAGGGACATGGAAACATCCGCCAGTAACCAGGATGCTGCCAAGGTCGTGGCCCATGATCTGCGGTTTCATCGTACGATTTGTGAAATGACCGGCCACCGGAAATTGCTTTTTTTCTGGGAAACGCTTGAAAATCATATCTACCTGTTTCTCACCATCGAGAAAAAAGTTTACAACCCACCCGAGAGATACGTCGTAACCCACTACCCTATCCTCGAAGCCTTGAAGAAAAAAGATTCGGAACTCGCCCTCGCGCGCTTGCGGATACATCTGGAAGATGCAATGACCCAAATAAAAACGGGCTTTTTGTCTAAAAATGAAACCCCCACCCATACACAGAAAAAGGTGGATGCTGCCTGATACGCATTTTCGAATTATTATAAGCTCTCCGATCATCGGCACATTTTCGGTCCATCACAGCAATTATGAATATTGGGCAATGAAAAGGAATTTAGAGACTGATCTGGCAGGGTCGGATATTGTTAACTTCATTCTTCAATCGTAGCTCATGCCTTTTGTAGATTGCGCAATGACCAATATACAAATTTTAAGTCCTTCAATAATTGTATATTGCGTGCCTAAATCTAACATCCCGTGAAAATGTATATTTGATTTGCTAATCACAATTTCAACAAATCAACTCATATATATAGAGCCCAATATCCTTGCAAACTCATGCACCTCAATCCTACCGGTAATCAATAGCGATATTCATTTTGAGTACCTAATATGAATTTTCTGGCTGCCTTTATGTTTAATCCAATTTCCCGTCTCGCAAATCCGCGTTTATGCCACGGTCTGGAGATGAATGAAAAAAACCTTGAACTGGCTTTTACTATGGCATGGGATGCGATAAAACTTTGATTATATAAAAATTTTTGCGAAAGACAATAACGAACGTTCGATTATAAATGTAAGGCTAAACAATTAATCGATTTCATATGGAGTATTACGATGCTATATCGAAAAGTGCCAAAAAACGGGGATAAACTTTCTGTGCTGGGCTATGGTTGCATGCGGCTTCCGGTGAGAATGGGCTCTATTCACGAAAAACTAGCCGAAATGCAGATCATGTATGCCTTGGATCAGGGCATAAATTATTTTGATACGGCAGTACCCTATCATAAAGGAAAAAGCGAACCGTTTCTGGGTAAGGTGTTTTCTAAAAATGGATGTCGGGATAATTTAAAGATCGCCACCAAGCTTCCCCACTGGATGTCTACTTCCAAAAAGGATATGGACAAGATTTTGGATGAGCAGTTGTCAAAACTGAAAACCAACCGCATCGATTATTACCTGGTTCATGCACTGAACGGTGAACTTTGGGAAACAGCAAAGGGCAATGGAGTAATTGAGTTTTTAGATGATGCACTAAAAAAGGGTAAGATCATCAATGCCGGTTTTTCATTTCATGGTCTGGCAGAAGAATTCAATGTGATCGTGGATGACTATGACTGGACGTTTTGCCAGATTCAGTACAATTTCCTGGACACAAAAAACCAGGCCGGAACTGCCGGGCTGCAATACGCGGCCTCCAAAGACATGGCCGTAATGATCATGGAACCTTTGCGGGGAGGGAACCTGGCTCGAACACCACCACCATCCGTACAGGACATCTGGGCCAAGGCCGATCAAAAAAAAACGCCTGTAGCCTGGTCCCTTGGGTGGATCTGGAATCATCCGGAGGTCACCGTGATTCTGTCCGGGATGAACAACTATGAGCACATAGATGAAAATATAGGGCTTGCCGAAAAAGCCCTACCAAACTCATTTTCTGAAAAAGAAGTGAATCTGGTCGATGAAGCGGCTGCTGAATTCAGAAAGGTAATGAGGATCGGATGCACAGGATGCCAGTATTGCATGCCCTGCCCGGCCGGCGTGAATATTCCAAGCTGTTTTGACTGCTATAACTCCAGGCATACATTCAAGGATAAAACTGCAAAAATGATGTACCTTTTCCAGAACGGGGGAATTGTTACTGATAAGCCAACAATGGCATCCATGTGCGTGCAATGCGAAAAATGTCTGGATAAATGTCCCCAACATCTACCCATTCCCGACCTGCTGAATGAAGTAAAAGAGGATATGGAGGGCTGTTTAACCAATCCAATGATCTGGCTGGGTAAAAAGCTAATGAAAGTCAGGAAAAATGATAAGCCGTGAAGAGTGTCGTATTTTGGAAAACTCACGTTGTTGTCTGAATTGACGAACTCCTTGCTCTACAGCATAATTTTGGACACTGCAAGGGGTGTGCATACGAGGGTCAAATGAATCGGGGGAGTGGGGATGTTCGTTCAGAACGTTCATAACTTTCTAATAAGATTATCAACATCAGGCTTTTTGCCGGATGCGACAATCCGTGTCACGCAGGCAAAAATTAGAAGGACTATTTTCAGAGTTAAATGCAAAATTGCATTGGTAGCATTATGTCCCATGGAAGTATTTAACCCGCGGCGAATTAAGACACTAAAAGATGTGGCGCCTTCTCCTCCATATAGGGTTTTACGACATCCAGCGTCCCGGCAAATTCCTCCAGGAACCTGTCAATGTCGGCTTCGTCCATGGCCGTGGAAAGGACCAGCATGCCCCGGGCAGCGGAATAAAAGCCACGGTTCATCAGTTCGAGATGCAGATACCGGGGCAGGTCCCCGACCCGAGATATTCCTTCAGCCGTGTCGGCGGCATTTTTAATTTCTCCCCTTCGCCAGTGAATCTGGGCCACAGAGCCCAGTCCGGTTGCCTGTCCCGTCATACCGGCCTTTTCAAAGGCCTTATCAATGCCATTACGAAGCTTTTCCCCTAACGCGTTTACCCTGTCCACAGCCGCCTGGTCGTACAAATTAAGGGTTGCCAATCCGGCCGCCATGATGACATCCGTGCCGTTAAATGTTCCCGAATGAAAAATGGCGTTGGGCTGGGAGGGATCGAATAGTGCCATAATGTCTTTGCGGCCGCCAAAGGCCCCCACCGGAAATCCGCCTCCGATGATTTTGGCCAGTGCGGTCAGATCCGGTGTTACATCTTCAAGCTTCTGAATGCCGCCGGTGGTGATACGAAAGGTGATCACCTCGTCGAATATGAGCAAAACGCCGAATTGGTGGGTAAGCTCGCGCAAACCTTTGAGAAATCCCGGCTGAGGAGCAACCATTCCCAGGGCACCAAGCATAGGTTCCAGGATGACGCCGGCAATCTTTCCGTCGTATTTCTTTAAGAGACTCTCGACGGCATCGAGATCGTTGAAGGGTGCCACCAGTATATCATTGAGAACACTCTGCGGAGCACCCCGCTCTGTATGGCGGGCCGGCAGTCCCTGATTATCGGGATCGGTTCCGGAACCGGGAAAAATATTGACTTCAATAAAGTCATGGGATCCGTGATAGCCGCCGTCCATTTTGATAAACATATCTCTATTCGTAAACGCACGTGCAGCCCGCATGGCAAACATGGTACCCTCGGTACCGGAGTTGCCGTAGCGAATCTGCTCCAGACAGGGAACGCGCGAGCACAAATGCTCGGCATGAATGTGCTGAATTTCGCTGGCGGCACCGAAAACAGATCCTTTTTCTAGCTGACTGCGAGCGGCTTCCATAACCTGGGGATGGGCATGGCCATGAATCAGCGACGTATAGTTATTCAACATATCGATATACTCGTTTCCATCGGCATCAAATAGACGACATCCGTTGCCTTTGATCATCCGTGCCGGATAGGGTTTGTAATACGTCGCCGTGCGTGTGTCACCGCCGGGCAGATAAACCTTGGCCTTGTCCGTGAGCCGCGCCGACTCCTGGGTCCTCGCCCGGTAACGCTGCTCAATGTCGCTGAAAACTTCATGAATCTCGGAGCTGCTATCGGTCATTTTCTGATCTCCTTTTATATTATTGCCTGCATCTTCAATGAACGGACATAATTCGCGATAGACGAACCGGGCTCGGAAAGTTGATTCACTGTAATCCTTTTCAATCTATCCAGTTACAAAACTGTTATGATCCCCTCAAAATCAAGAATCCCCAACTTATTTTTGATATAGTAGGAATTTGTATTGTGGTGACATGTTCTCCCGTGGCATTAAACTCAAAGGGTATTATATATGTATTTTCAATTTATGCTAAATTTTCATGTTTTTCCTGCAGTGTCAAATTGAAATAAAGCATCGTCTAAAAGCTAGATTATGTAGAGCAACATTTGAAGATTCTGAAATCTTGACATACAATTTTCTTTTTGCCATATTGTGCTACTATGGCAGTAAATTTTTGTCTATCATCTTGTCATTGATTTGATCTTTGAGGACACGAAAAGGGAGGAAAGCGATGAAAAAAGATGAGATCATCAATTCCTCGAACAGGGTTTTGAAGGCCGAATTGAGTGTCGTGGAGATCTATAGCGCTCATGCAGAGGCGATAAGGGAAGATGAAATCGCCCATGGATGAGATCGATCATGCGGACTGGTTCAAGTCGAAGATTGCAGAATTAGAGCGCAAGTAAAAATAGATCTATTTTATAAATCCTATCAGATAACTTTATACACTCACCATTACTGAGGAGGCATCCCATGAAAGCTGCATTCACGCTTATACCCGCAGAGTCTCGTCGCTTGATTGCCAAAGCGGTTGTCGAGATGGACGAAATTAAAACAGCCATGCAAAAGGCCTATGTCATCCTAAACGGCGGAACATCCAACGGATATATTGCTCAAGAGCTTTTTGGAATGAATGACTTGGAGCCTGAGAAATTTACGGCCGGCACAAATTCTCATCGACTTTTGTGCATCACCGATGCCGACCAACGCACCCCCTTTCCCATTATATATTACAAGGGCGAGAAATCTTCCAAAACCCTTAAAGACGCCTTAGAAGATTTTCATACGGAAACGGCCCTGATTAAAGGGGCCAACGCCGTTGATGCCAATGGAAATGCGGCCGTGATTGCTGCCGGATTCGACGGCGGAACCATGGGTGCCACCATCGGCACTGCCGTATCCCAGGGTTTAAAATACATTGTACCGGTGGGCCTCGAAAAACTGGTCCCTTCAGTGGATACCTGCACCGCCTTTACAGGAGCCAAAACCTTTGATTACACCATCGGCGCCGATTTTGGGATGTTTTGTATTCCCAACGCCGTTGTGATCACTGAAATTGAAGCCCTCAAAATTCTGGCTGATGTGCAGGCCATCCATGTCGCCTCCGGAGGCATTGGGGAGTCTGCTGGATCTGTGGTGCTCGTCGTACAGGGCGAGGAAGCCAATGTGAAAAAGGCAATTTCCATTGTAGAATCCATCAAGGGAGAACCGCCGTTGCCCGGTTTTAAGGGCACTTGCGAAAAATGTCCTTATCTATGTAAGTTTGCCGGCAAGAAGCTGGAAGAACTCCCTGCTTGGCTAACCAACTAAGTTTTCAACTTCCACTTGACTTGTTAATGAGAACTGTTGAATTCCCGGATAAATCACAAACACATGCTTAAGGTTAAAATTATCAAGAGCGATCCGGATAGAAGGCGTTATACGGGGTGTATTCGTACTCATGCACACGACGCCGTACAACGCGTCACCCCGGCGTAAAATCAGATCGATTTCTGCTCCTTGATGTGTGGCTCAAGAGAAATGTTCGTCGTAAGGTTCCGTTTTCAACAACTGCTCGATGACAAAACCTTCCCATGAAAATCCCTCATGTCAAGATGGTTTTTCAAGGTGTTTTGCTGATCTCAATCTTATTTTATTCAGGGGCTTCCTTCTCCTCTAATCACTCGAACTTAAAAACTCAACAAAGAACTAAAGGTTTGACACCTTTAGTATTTTCAGGTCAGACTTTGGCAGTAATCTTTTCCAAAAACTGGCGCCCAAATTTCAGTCGTTGCTTTCCAGGATCTTAAGCAGGTTTTCGACAGCATAACGCGTGGCCCGATCAACACTCTCCTGAGTAAACCCGCCGATATGGGGTGTTGTGATGACCCTCTCATAATGGAGCAGCCGATTCAATTGAGGCGGTTCCTCTGCGAAGACGTCAGTAGCGAGACCCGCGACTTTTCCGCTTTCCAGGGCTTCCAATGCAGCGGTGTCATCTATCAAACCATATCTAGCAGTATTTATCAGAAAGACACCCTTTTTCATCTCGGCCAGACGTTTTCGTGTTATTATCGGATTTTTGTCTGAAGTGGCCGGGATATGCAGGCTGATAAAATCCGCCTTGCAAACTAGATTGTCCAATGAAACAAATTGAAAAGCGTTGCCCGGGTTGAACGCAGTGTCCGGCTTCAAATCGTAGGCCATAACGTTCATACCAAACCCCAAAGCAATCTCTGCAACCAGTTTCCCGATGGCACCGCAGCCTATCAGCCCCAATGTCCGATCTTTGAGTTCTATGCCTTTGGTCCTCTGCCAACCGCCATTTTTGATGACTCGATTGCTGGCGTGGATGTACCGTACACAGTTGAGTAACAAGGCGAAGGTCAGTTCGGCTACACCACGGGCATTTGCCCCAGGGGTGCGCATTACCCGGATCCCCAATTGCTCAGCAACGTCGAGGTCGATATTATCAATTCCTGTGCCATTGCGGCTGATGACCTTGAGATTTTTAGCCGATCTCAGTGCTTCAGCCGGAATTTGCTCCACTCCTGCCAAATAGCCGACACAATGGGGTAAAAAGCCTTTGATCTCCTCCACAACCGGCTGGCGGCCTGGTGCAGGAAAGATCAGTTCGTATCCGGCGGCCTCCAATACAGCAAAATGTGGATTTGAACCAGAAGAAAGTGAACGCGGGGTTATGGCGATTTTGCCTTTCATTTCCGTTTCTCCACAAAAGCATCAGTTTCGTTTACGAGGGTTGTCGGCAATAACTGGTTTTCCGCCGCGTTCGACAACGATTTTACGAAACCCTTCTTTTTCGATAGATCCGTAGTCATGCCCGGCGTGACCGGGAAAAGCGAAAAAAGTCACCAGGGGCTCAACCGGCGAAATGTTGATGCTTCGGTGGGCATACCGGGCCGGTACATATATTGCTGATCCCGGCTTCATCTCTCTTGCCTCCCAGTCACCCTCCGGATTTTCCATCATTATATAGCCGCTTCCCCTGAGGCAGTAGTAGACCTCCGCAGTATCCAAAACACTATGAAAATGCCCTTTGGTCATGAAATATTCGTCGCCGATTTTCCCACTGTAGGTAATACTGGTACCATAGGCGATTTCCTTTTCGCTTTTTGGAATCCCCATGTCAAAAAATTCATAGATCAGCAGATCTTGCCTTTGCAGTTGGGCTTCATAAGCATCACTGTCATAATACATGTTCCGCATCTGGGAAAGATGCCGCTGAATTGATTTTTGGGTTTTTGACAAACCCGTGGCAAGATCAAAATCCGTCAATGTAGAAGCCAAATTTTTCTTGTTCATGCTAAACACCTCAATTCGCATCACCGGCAATCCGACTCAATCGATCGAGTTCCGGTCCGCTGGTGGGGATATCGATGTGAAACACTTCGGCGATGACCCTGGTCCATCCATATATGAAATAAACCCAGCCATTTTCGATGGTCAGGTTTTGCCCCGCCTTTTGATCATTTGCCTGGTCCAAGAAAACCAAGTCGCCTCGATAGTTAAAATCCCAAGCAATCCCATTTTCAGGAAAAACGACCGCATCCGTCAGAGGTGATCCCGGCCGGTCCTTTCCCAATCCCGTGGCGTTGACGACCATGGAACCGGTTGTCAATGTCCCAACGATTTTGTCATTGTCCCACGGATCAGGAGTCAGGTGATATGACACTGGAATTTGCATATCAATTTTCTTGTGTATCGCCTGCATCTCCTCAAGGCGTTTGGTACTCCTGTTATTCACAATAATTTTTGACGGCACATCACCACCTTTCAAAGCCTTTTCGTGCAAATACAAAGTCAGGGATAGTGAGGATCCGCCGGCTCCAAGCAGCAATAGCTGCCCCCCCGATCGCTGCCAATATTCATCGTCGACGATGGCTTCAAGGGAAAGTCCGCTAGTGATTGGGTCTTTGGCATGTCCAATCAGTGTCCGGCCACTTTTGGAAATACTGCTCACCTCATCCAGAATTTCAGTATATGGATCGATTTTATCGAACAGATCCCGACAGGATTTGAAAAGGTTTATTTTGTGCGTGGTCACCAATGCGCCCAAAGATTTGGGATCGTTTTTGATGAAACGAACAACCTCCCGGAATTTCTCCGGACTGTCGTTGGGAGGAAAATCAATACCTTTGATACCGGCTTCGATCCCTAAAGCTTCAGACCATTTGGGAAAGACCTTCATGATGGAAGAACTGCCCGTAGTTACGCCGATGAAATAGAACATTGGATATTGAGCAGGTTCATAAGTATTCACGGTCAAGTTGTTGTCCCCTCCTTTGTTTTCAAATTTGTAGCAATAGAAGTGGATAATTTCGTCGACTTTTTACAAAATTATCAATTGTCATATCTTTGCGAGCATATCGCCCAATTCAGCCTGGTTACTTGCGGCCTTTTGAAAAACAGGCAGCAGCCGCTCATAGATGGCTTTGTTTTTCGGGTCAGGCAGGATCTCACTCTCGACTTGATGGATTGCATCGATTACAGAATAATCCTTCCACCAGCCAAGTCCGAGCGCAATTGTCGCTGCGGCGCCAAGTGCTGCTGCCTGCTGGTCGATATTGGTCTTGACCACCTTCATGTTGTAGACGTCGGAAAAAATCTGCCGCCAGAAAGCGCTGCGGCTGCCGCCGCCGACCATCACCATTTCATCGCCGATTTTCGTTAATCGGCGCAATTCATCCAGTGCTAGGCGAAGCCCCATGGCGATGCCCTCCATTGATGAACGGATCAGATCGGAGCGTGTGTGTGCCAAATCCAACCCCATGAAGGCACCACGGATATTGGGGCTGTCATCTTGTGATGTGCCACCGCTCAAACTCGGATTGAACAGCAGCTTGTTGGCCCCGGCTGGCGACTGAGCAGCGGTATTGATCATCGCCTCGAACACGTCGGCATCGGCTTTTTGAGCTTTGGCGACCAGGTCCTGACAAATGTGATCGCGGACCCAATTAAAACTGGCACCGGCAGCAAAGATGGACGTGGCCGAGGTAAAAAAACCCGGCATGATGTGGGCAAACACAAAGGGACGAACCTTAGCGTCGAGCAGGGGTTTGGCCGAGCAGGCCGCAATCCAGCTTGACGACCCTAAAGAGTTGTAAACTCGTCCTTCTTCGATGTTTCGGGCGCCAAGTGCCATGCACGAATTGTCCACACCACCGGCAGCCACCTGAACGGATTTCGGCAGCCCCAGAGCCTCGGCAGCCCCCGGGGTCAGCGTCCCGATAATCTGGGAAGATGGAACGATTTCCGGAAAAAATCGGCTGGGAATGCCGCTGGCATCAACAAGATCGGGACTGTAGTTCCAGGCATTGAGGTCATACGCTCCGCAGCCCGAAGCGTAGGAATAGTCGGTGACCAATTCTCCGGTCAGCTTGAAATTGATATAGTCTTTGGTCCCCAAAAATTTGTCGATGGCTGCATATAAATTGGGCTCTTGATCCCGGTACCACATCAGCTTGAAAATTGAATAGAGGTGGGCTGGAAAACCGTTGCCGGTTGTAAGATACCATTTCTCCTCATCAGTGGTGTCAAAAAAACGCCTGGCCTGGTCTGATGCGCGGGAATCGGACCAGATCGGTGTCCGGTCTCTGAGCAACCGCCCTTTCGCGTCTACAGGGACGGCACCCAGCGAGTGTCCGGAGATTCCGATGCCTGCAATGTCTGAGCTGTGCGTGTCGCTCTCGCTGATCAGCCTTCGCGTGCTGCGAACGACTGCATTCCACCAGTCTTGCGGGTTCTGTTCATGCCAGCCGGGTTTGGGATAGTGCGTGGTGTAGGGAATGAAGCTTTCTGCACAGCATCTACCGTCCGTGTCGTAAAGGGAAGATTTGTTCCCGCCTGTGCCAAGGTCATAAGCAATAATGTATGGTCCCATAGCATTCCTCTAGGATAGCGACCTGCATTCCTCTATGATATCAATGGCCGAATTCTGATTGATGCCAAAGCGGGCCACCCCCATCTCGTGCATCTTCAACAGGGTGCTTAAATCACGTATCCCCCCAGCAGCCTTGACCTTGATGGCATCCCCGACAAAGTCGGTAATTAGCGATATCACTTCCAAGGTCGCCCCGCTCGGGCTCCAGCCGGTTCCTGTCTTAACAAAAGCGGCACCGGCATTGATGCACAATTCGCATGCCTTTTTAATCTGATTGGCATTCAGGTAATGCACCTCAATGATCACCTTCACGGGGACATTGCCTGCCGTCTCCACCAGTCGTGCGATTTCCGATGCAACATAGGCGTAGTCGCCGGATAGAAATTTTCCCAGGTTCATCATCAGATCCATTTCCTGCGCGCCGTCTGAAAGAAGCCCCTTTGCCTCTGCGATTTTAATGTCCGTCTTGTGTCCGCCAGACGGAAATCCAATGGGGCCGCCGACAAGGATGCCGCTGGAGTCCGGAATCATACGCCGAACGTCACCGACCCAGCATGGAAGCGTGTGAACGGAGATAAAGCCGTATCGTTTGGCGTTCTCGACCATCTCCATGATTTCGGCGATGCCATGGGAGGTCTGAACCGCGCTGATATCAATCATTCCAGCGATGCGCCGGGGGTTCGGTACCATTATTGCCTCTGCTTTTTATCTTAAACGCCGAAATGTTACAATTCCGATTTTCAATCGCTATCCCTCGGCTGGGCTTTTGGCAAAGGACCGAACAACCATACGAGTTTTTAACAAGTACAAAAATCTAAAACAAAAGCCCTATTGAGGTAATCAATTTTGGTCCAGAGGCTACTGTGTGGATACAGTAGGTCTGGATGTGGTGATAATTCAAAAGTACTTTAAGCATCAACAAGCCAATGAGCAACTGATAGACAAACAACGGCAACTTTTTTAGAAACAACCAGGGCAACTCAACCTTGCTCCCTCAGGAGGCAAGGCAAAGTATCCCCTTATAGGGGTTACCAAAGCCGGCCCCTCTGGTGTCGGATTTTTACTCGTGCAATGATGTTTTGTTTAGAAGGCGATGATCTAATCAACTCGTGTAGTATTTCAGTCCAGGTACGGCATTCCCTCCATAATTTCTTTTAGGTGCGCAGATTGGGGAATCTGTTCTATGCCTTCCTTGCACCCACAGCAAATGGGTGACCGTCACCGATGGCGCAATTTCCGGATTTCAAACCTCCCTTACCGGCGAGACCTTAGCGGTCCTGTCCGAGAACAGTATCACGTCGCAATTGCTCGCAACGATAGGCAGTGTGTCAGTGGTCGAATTTGATAGGCCGATCCAAGCTCATATTCCTAACTGGTCTGCAACCCATATAAGGTCTAATCGCTTCAGGGTTTCGCGTGTCGGAATCCCCCTAGATTCATCCCACCCGCATCGGAGATAATACTCTTGCACCGCGGCTTCAAATTGCTCCTTATCCACCTTCACCCCGTCGGTGGGACCGCCTTTTAGGGGTTGATTGAAAAACTTCGGAGAAAGCGTGTCCTGGTCGCGGGAAATTCCTTCACGGGCATTGAACGCCCGCATCATGTTAATGCGCCGTTCGCCGACTTCCAGCAACTCCTGCAATGTTATGTCCCAACCCGTAACTGCCTTGACCATGGCGACTGCCTGCTCGGGCCCATAGAGCGGCCATGAAACACCCCATACAAAGTGACATAAATTGACACTATCCAGCATAGCGAAGTACTGCTGGGTGATGTGGACAAATTCCACCTTATCCGAATCGAGGCTTTGTGCCGGCAGGGGTTTGTTCAAACCCAGTATTTCATAGCGATCCTTGAAGGCTTTATAACTGTCTTCTTCATAGGTCGAATCATGATCGGAGCTCTCGTGATCTGAACCAAACGGATTTACGGCATATACCAGCGCTAGACCGCGTTTAGCTTGGGGCATATGGGCCGGTGCTTCCTGTCCCTTGGCTGTAATCAAAAACTCCGCCCCTTTGCCCAGCTTGGTTGCTGCGCGGGCGGAGCCTTCTGCCAGGATATCTCCGAATCCTTCGCGGTCGACGATCATTTGAATCAGCTTGACCATGAGTGCCGCATCGCCGAATCTAATTTCCAGGCCGCCGGTATCCCCCGGTGTTAATACTCCGGCTTCAAAGGCTTCCATGGCCCATGCAATGGTGGCGCCGCCGGATATTGTATCGATGCCGTATTTATTGCAAAGTTCATTGGCGTGGCAAATGGCGGCTAAATCATCAATGCCGCAATAACTGCCCAGACCCGCTATGGATTCATATTCCGGTCCGCCGTAAAGCGGATCGGCAGAGTAAGGCCCTTGACTGAATTCCGCTACACGTTTGCAGCGAACAATGCAGCCGTAGCAGGTATCCCGTCCTTTACGGTTCTGCTTTCCTTCCCGGCTGCCGGCCAGGAGAGTATTGTAGAGTGTTTCGCCGTCAATCGCCTCCCAGCCGGAAAATACGCCACTGTTAAAGTTGTAGGCCGGCAGCCCTCCAAAGGCCTGTTGCGCGGATATCGTGCCGGAGGTTCCGAGTTTGCCCAAACCGGCGGCATTGGACTTCGGAAAAGTCTTGGCTCCCCATTTTGTCAGTTCCTGCAAGGCCTCTTTATCAGCCACCTGTGGCTTGGCGCTGCCCCGTACGGCCACAGCCTTCAAATTTTTGCTTCCCATTACAGCGCCCATACCAGTGCGCCCGTTGGCCCGATTGCACATGTTAATCAGGCCGGCAAACCGCACCATTTTTTCGCCGGCGGGTCCGATTTGCAATACTTCGATTTTCTGATCCCCCAATTCGTCCCTGATGGCGGCTTCAGCCTCACCGGTTATTTTACCCCACAGGTGCGCGACCTCCCGCAACTCGGCCTTGCCATCATCAATCCACAGGTAGACCGGTCTGGCCGCCTTACCTTTGATGATAATTGCATCAAAGCCGGCAAACTTTAATTTTGCGGGCCAGAATCCACCACACTGGGAATCACCGATAGCGCCTGTGAGCGGAGATTTGGCTGTCGCAGTCATCCGGCTTTGACCGGATATGGGCACGCCGGTGGTCACGCCAACACTCAATGCCAGAATGTTATCCGGTGCGAGCGCATCGACGTTGGCCGGCATATCCTGCAGCAGGTAGTAAAGATTTAAGGCACTGCCGCCCATATGCTTGCGATAAAAATCAGGCGATGGTTCCTCGACGGTTATGGTTTCAAACGATAAATCGACATGCAGAATTTTTCCCATATATCCTTTAGGCATGCTAACCTCCCTTATTTGCTTCTAATTTTTGTATCCAAATTCAGATACTTTGATAATTTCCATGCCTGCCAAACGTTCCCGCAACTTTTCCATTTTTTATTTTGCATGCCACATCAAATCCGTCAATAGGATTTGAATAGGGGACAACCAAGATAAATAACCGAACCGGTGTCGTATTATAGTCTTAACTTAAGATTGCCGAAGAAAAATTGTGATTCAAAATTTGAATTTGACAAAGCCCTCAAGCACTTTATCAAAAGCCTTCTATTTGATTTGGGAAATAATCTTCAAGTGCGCCCTCTCGGTAAACATCCCCTGTAGCGCAGTGCATGCAACCGCCAAACATGACGACGTCGTAGAATGGCACCGGAATCACCTCGATTCCATGATTTTCCAGGGCTTCGATCATGGGCGTCTCGCTGGCCTCGACACAAACCGTATTTGGATCGAGAACCAGGAAGTTCATGTTTAACCAGATGCTGCAGTAACACAGCGGTCGTTTTTCTTTGAGAACCGATTTTGGCGCCCAGATAATTTCCCAGTCATTCTTTTCGAGCAGTTCAAGAACCTTGGGCGTCAGTGTGGTGCGGGCCGGGTTGCAAACTACCAGGCCCGGACGAATCGGTACCAGGGTTGAGTCCATGTGCCATGGCTGGAGTTCTTTGTAACGGACTTTGTGCACCCGGTGATCGGGAAAATGACTCCGGAGCCAGCGGATACCGGCATCATTGGTCACCATCGAATACTGAACGAAAAGATCTTTACCAAAACGGACGATATCAGCCGCGTCAAACAGCGGCTCGACCTCGGTGATAATCCATTCACTGGCCTCCGCCTTTTCCCAGCGTTCTTCATCACTGAGCTGATTCCATATTTTGTGCCAGTCCTTCTTATACGTGCGTTCGGTCAACCGAGGCTTGGGAGCTGCTTCCCAGCGAAAATTTGGGTCATCCGCATAGTATCTCTCCAGCACCGGCCGGTAGCAGAGATACTCGAACCAGCGGCTGCGATGGGACATTGTGGCCTCGAGAATTTCGTTCCCTACGGTGAGCAGGACATCCCGCGGAGGCATGCAGCCGATCATGGACTCCTGCTTCCAATCAGGTGTCTGCACGGTCTGACTGAAATCAAGGGGCTGCGGCCGATCGACTCGAATGCCCCGTTTTACAAGAATGTCGACAAAATATTCGAGCTGTTCAACAGCTTTGGCCACCATATCCTCGGGCATGGGCCCCCAGGTCCCATGGGGGAATCCGTCCTTCGAAAAATCCCGGTAGATAGCCGGTTCGGGTGCCTGTAACATGCCACCCTCGGCACGGCCGACAATCACATGCTTGAGAGGATCCCATTCATTCCAGGAACTAACGATTGTGTTTTGAGATTTTTCAGTCATCGCGGCCTCCTTGCCGGTCTCTGACATAGATTGTTAATAGTTGATCAGATATCTCGCTCTGTGGGGTGAATCAGCATAAACTTTAAATCATTTACATTTGTACCCGTGGCCCCGGTATTAATTGTATCATCAAGTTGCTTGAGGGCCGTAGTCGTATCATGCCGATCAAGGCAGGCATGAAGATCAATACCAGCCGCATTGGCTCTGTTTACAGTCTGATTGTCTACAACCCCACCGGCGATTTCCGTCGGCCCGTCCGTACCATCCGTATCAAGGCCGACAACAACGACACTGCCTATTCGATCAATACCCGCTGCAGCCCCTAAGGAAAATTCTTGATTGGGACCACCGATGCCGGCCTCTTCCGATATTTTCACGGTTGTTTCACCTCCGCCGATAACCGCGCAGGGAAATTCAAGCGGACGATTTTTCGATACGATTTCCCTGGCAATCGCGGCAAAAGTTGCTCCGAGCTCTTTGCTTTCACCTTCCAGCACAGTGGAGATAATCATGGTATTGAAACCAAGTTCAGCCGCCTTATCGGCTGCAGCCTCACACGCACAGGCGCTTTTTTACGAGAATGAAGCTGTGGAGGTTGTGGTCGGCAAGATCGACGATTTTGGGGGTTTCTTTCTCCGGTCCGGCGTTTTTTAAAAATTTACTTACGGACGCCGGAACCTTTTCCCAGAGATGATATTTGTTCAAAGTTGCCCGAGCGTCCTCAAAATAAGAGGTATCGGCAACTGTGGGATCGGTGATGTAATCAAGCTCATCGCCGGTAACATCAGACACCGTAAGGTTAATCAAATAAGCTTTAGGATGAACGGCCTGGGCGAGCCTTCCGCCTTTGATCTGGCTGAGGTGTTTCCGGACGGCGTTTATTTCATAAATATTGGCTCCGCAGGTCAACAGGAGCTTATTGACTTCTTGCTTTTCTTTCAGGGATACTCCGGTCACCGGAAAGGGCATCAAAGCGGAGCTGCCTCCGGTGACACAGCCGAAGACAATGTCGCCGGGACCGGTTTCGCGTGCTAGAGACAGTGCCTGCCGGGACGCCTCGAATCCGGCTTCATCGGGGATCGGGTGGCTGGCATGATATAATCTGGCCCGGGATAATTTCCCTTCCTGACCGTATTTGCAGATAACCACCCCGTCGGTGATCCTGTCGCCCAGCTTTTCCTCCAGCGCGCGTGCGATGGGATAGGTTGCCTTGCCTCCGCCAAGAATAAAAATGCGTTGGTTGGCCGTGAGGTCAAAATGCGACTCGCCGATCGACAGGATGTCGTTTTCTATCTGAAGCAGGTTATGTGCTGCAGTATATGGATCGGCAGTCGTAAGGGCGTGCTCGACAATTTCTAATGCAGCTTTACGAAGCTCAATGTTTCCGTGCGACAAGATCTGACTTTTATTTCTTATGTAGGATATTTCCATTTAAGCTCGGCTTTTTAGGATGGTCTGGCAAAATTTTTTCCCGCATAAGTTGCTGCTTCTCCGAGTTCTTCTTCAATCTGCAGCAGTCGATTGTGCTTTGAAGTTCGCTCTCCTCTGACCGGCATACCGGTTTTAATCTGACCACTGTTTAGCGCTACCACTAGATCTGATATGATCGGGTCCTCTGTCTCACCCGAACGCTCTGATACTTGAACACCGTATTTATGGCGGTAGGCAAATTCAGCTGCATCCAGCGCCTCAGAAAGGGTTCCTATCTGATTGACCTTGAAAAGCATGGCATTGGCCGCACCGAGCCTTACGCCCTGTCGGAGACGATCCACATTGGTAACGAACAAATCATCGCCGACAATCTGCACGTCCATCTCACGGGTTAAAATTCCATAGCCCTCAAAATCATCCTCATGTAACGGATCTTCCATCGAAACCAGTGGATATTTCTCCGCTACTCGTATGTAAAGTTCAATCAGTGCATCGCGATCGTATGCTTTGCCGTCCAGTTCATAAACACCCTTATCTTTATTGAACCAGGAATTGGCCGCCAGATCCATTGCATAGACAATATCGTCGGCATAGCTTGTCTGCTCAACCGCCTTCGACATAAATTCAAACGGTTCCCAGATTCCACGCATTGGGGTCGCAAAGCCTCCCTCGTCTCCGGTGTTGGTTGCCAGAATGCCATATTTTTCAATCACCAATTGGCGCAGAAATTCATTGATCTCGGTGGTCATCTGCAGTGCGTGGGCATAAGATATTGCTCCCACCGGCATTATTATAAATTCCTGAATCTCAAGTTCGTTGGCAGTCAATTTACCGCCGTTTATACAATTCATCAGCGGAACAGGCAATACATATGCGGTCGGATTAATGTAACGATACAGCGGAAGACCACACGCATTGGCCGCTGCCCGCGCGACAGCTAGAGACACACCCAATATGGCATTCGCTCCCAGTAAGCTCTTATTGGGAGTGCCATCCATTTCTTTCATGGCCATATCTATCTTTCTCTGCTCAGTGACATCTAAGCCTTCCAATTGGGGACCGATCACTTTGTTGACATTCTCAACGGCCTTTAAAACCCCCAGTCCTCTATAACGGTTCTTGTCGCCATCATGGAGCACAAAGGCTTCATTGCTACCGGTCGAGCGGCCGGAAGGGACGTCCGCCCTTCCCATCAGCCGGCCGTCCACCCAAACATCGGCCTGCACGGTGGGCCACCCCCTGCAATCTATGATTTCTCTTGCACACGTCTTGGAAATTTTTAATAAAGACATGGTTTATTGCTCCTTTTCAAAATTTGAATAGCAGATTCACGAAATTATCTATTAAAAGAGTTTTTGGATTAGCGTTACCCGCTATGCCCAAGTTTTCTGGATATTTCCTCTGAAGCCGCCAGAACCTGGATTATATATTTCTTCAATTTTTGGTCGGTAAGGCGAAAATCAGGTCCTGAAATCGAAAGGCTCGCCACGACACGGTCTCGGGCATCGGATACTGGGGCAGTCACAGAAAATGCATCCGGCTCCCTTTCCCCCTTGCTGATCGCGTATCCCTTTTTACGGATGGACGCCAAGTCTTTTTCTAGCGCTTTGCGATCAGTAATGGTAAATGAGGTGAATCTATCAAGACGCTTCTTTCGATAAAAAATTTGGCGCTTTTCGGCAGGCAAATAAGCGAGCAACACCCTTCCGGAAGCACCGGCATGCAATGGATAGTAAGTTCCGACCGGCGCCACTTTCGCTATCTCATGCACGCTGTCAACGCGCTCCACACATACCCGCCTATCGCCTTCTACAACATACAAGGCGACCTCCTCTCCACATTTATCTCTCAGCTGCTCCATAACCGGCTTGGCAATCGTGGTTAAATTATTATGCCCACCACTGATAAGCCCCCATAAATATACCCGATAACCTAACCGATATTTACCCGGGCTGCCGGCTCTTTCGACACAACCGTGTCCCTCGAGAGTGGATAGCAGCCGTGAAACATTGCTCTTGGTATAACCTGTTATCAGGCTGATCTTCCCAACACCCATTATCTGATTTTCAGCGCTGAAACAGTTTAAAACCCGTACGGCTTTATCTACAGATTTGAGTGTCATGAGGAAACCAATTTTTGCGTATTATGCAATTATTTTTCATGATACGCAAATTATACTTGGATTCTGATTTTGTCAAGTAGTTTAATTTCGGTCACGAAAAAGTTGAGTGAAAAATATAAAAATGCTCTACTCTTGAGATGTTCAGGCTTATCCATTTCGTGCTAGGAAGACACCTATCTTCTGGAACTGGTTCGATGCGTTCTCCCTAAAGTCTTGCGCACAAAATTTAGAAAGCATCGCAAAGAACTTGATAAGTACCTTCGAAGCGGCTACTGTGAACTGATAGGAAATGTACCGAGAAGTTTAGAATACATAGATTTGCCATGGAGTACTGTTATTCACTGGTATTTGCTACAGGCTTCACCGATGAAAGATTAAACTGCAGCACCATTGGAAGCAGCTATAACAGAGGAGGTTGACAGTGAAATTATACAAGCCTATTGCACCGCAAGAACTTCCCAAGTTTTCTGGAATTAAAACCTATATGAGGTTGCCTCATTCGCAAGAAACACAAGGGATCGATTTCGCAATTATTGGGATTCCTTGGGATGGGGCCACATCCTACCGAACCGGCCAAAGAATGGGCCCCGATGCTATTCGCAAGGTTTCAGTGACATTGAGACCGTATAACCTGGCTTTAGATGTCGATATATTTGAACATTGTACCGGTGTGGATTACGGTGACCTAACGGTGATTGCGGGATATATCGAGGATACCTATGCAAGAATCGAATCGCAGCTTTCGGTTCTGGTTGAAGCCGGTGTGATTCCTGTAGTGATGGGAGGCGATCATTCCATTACATTGCCGGAGCTCAGGGTAATCGCCAAAACTCATGGCCCGGTCGCCCTGGTTCACTTTGATTCACACACCGATACCAATGATCAATATTTTGGAAAACCTTACTATCATGGCTCTCCCTTCAGAAGGGCCGTTGAGGAGAATATTCTTCTTCCCGAGAATTCAATTCAAGTTGGAATGCGGGGATCAGTTTATTCAAAAAATGCCTACGACGATTCAATTGCTTTAGGCTTTAAGGTCATAACAATGGCGGCGATTCGGGAGATGGGCCTCCCAAAGCTAATTGAGAGTATTCGTCAAAGAGTCGGGTACGCGAAGGTTTTTGTCAGCTTTGATATAGATGTTGTCGACCCCGCGTTTGCCCCTGGCACAGGCACCCCCGAAGTAGGAGGCTTTAGAAGCAGCGAGGTAATTGACCTGATAAGGGGGCTAAAAGGGTTGAACTTTGTCGGGTTTGATCTGGTTGAAGTTTTGCCAGACTATGATCCTTCAGAGATTACGGCCATTTTGGCTGCAAACATTCTCTACGAATTTCTGTCACTGATTGTGATAAACAAAAAACTTCAAGCTGAAACACTTGAAGCGAAAACATAATGTTTCTTTCTAAAAGCGGGGAGAAAACTAAATGGCTAAAACACCTGTTGTTGATGCGCATCACCATTTCTTGGACCCGACTATGAGAGATTATTACTGGATGGGCGGCGACGACCTGGTATCAATCCGTAAGCCATTCGGTCCGGAGGATTTGCGTCCACTACTCGCGCAAAACGGTGTTGACCTAACGGTCATCGTTCATGCGGTTCCAACCGTCGAGGAAACGGAAGAGTTTTTGTCAATTGCCGCAGACACCGATTTCGTGGCCGGTGTTGTCGGCTGGGTTGACCTGACTGCCCCCGGTGTTGGAGACGTCCTTTCCCAACTCAAAGACAGTGACAACGGCAAATGGTTGGTCGGAATTCGTCATCAGGTGCACGACGAAGAAGATGCCGAGTGGATGGCTCGTGAGGACGTCATCCGCGGCATTAAGGCTGTCGGCACCGCCGGTTTGGCCTACGACTTGTTGATAAAGCAAAGAGAGCTGCCGGCCTGCATGCTGGCAGTCGATGCCAACCCAGATACGCGTTTCGTTGTCGATCATATCGCCAAACCGTTAATCGCAGCTGGCGGAATGGAACCCTGGGCGTCACGCCTTAAGGCTTTGGCGAAACGGCCGAATGTTTATTGTAAACTTTCAGGTATGGTTACCGAAGCCGATTGGAACGGTTGGAAACCGGATCACTTGAAACCGTATACTGACTGTGTTCTCGAGTGGTTCGGCGAGGACCGTGTGATGTTCGGCTCAGATTGGCCTTACTGCCTTCTGGCCGCCAATTACAGCACGGTCAAAGGAACCCTTGAAAGTCTATTAGGTAATCCCGGGCGCGATATCTACGCTAAGATTTTTGGCGGCAACGCATCGGCCTTTTATCGCCTATAGAGCCAAGGATTTGTGCAAATTATCTTTTTGCAGTTCCAATGCCTTGACTTTGCGTTCAATTTTTCCCTTTATTTATAATAATATTTATTTTCCCACTCCATTCGTAGGAAGCCTTGGGATAAAGTTTGCACCATCGATGGCAAAGAAGGCTCCTCCCAAGAGATTCCCATCCTCGTAAACCATCAATAATTCAGGGCATTAAAATCCAATATTATTGGTTCGATGGAATTCATCCCAATCAAAATAAGTTTGGTCACTGCTATATTCCCCAAAAAATGGAAGGGAACACCTATGTTATTATACGCATTCCTTAGTGTCATCGGTTTAAAATTAATAAAATTTTTAATTATAACAGTTAGATAAAAAATCAAAAGGAAAATAAAAAAGATATTGACAGCAGAAGGCTGATTTGGATACAGAAAAAATTCATCTGACATCTGACATCTGACATCTGACATCTGATGTTTACAATCTACTCATCTGGTACGACGCCAGCATGAAAAAAAGGATCAACAGCCATTGAATGAATCAATCAGTGACATCATTGGGGTCACAAATTTTAACCGGAAGGATTATGCTGATACTATTTTTATTTCCCTGCGGGACAACATCCTGTCAGGCAAGCTTCAGGAGGGTTATCAGTTCCCCTCCCAAGATATTCTCGCAAGGCAATTCGGTGTCTCCCGTGCTGTAATCAGGGAAGCCTTCAAGAAGCTTTCATCTTTTGGACTGGTGGTGAGTTACCAAGGCCGAGGTTCATTCGTATGTGCACCAGAAGCAAAAACCATTGTGGAGCCGATACTCAACACTCTGAAATTAGATGAGACATCTGTACGAGAACTAATGGAAACCCGGTTCTATATAGAAGTGATAACTGCCGCGCTCGCAGCAACCAGAGCCAGTTCTACCGAAGTGGCAAAGCTTGAGGAAACAGTTCGATTTATGGAGGACAACGTGGTAGACGGAGATTTAGAGGAATTTACACGCAACGACATTTCTTTCCACCTGATGCTCGCTGATAGTTCGAAGAACGGTATATTCGCCAGGATCCTGGAAACCATCCGAGATACCCTGCACCAACTGATGCTGGCCAAATTTATTGACGGAGCCAAACGAGATCTGGGAACCACGGAACGTGCAGCCAGTTGCCATAGGAAAATACTCGAAGCGGTAAAGAAAAAAAATCCAGATAAATCCGGACAGGAAATGCGTAACCATTTGGAGGGTATTTACGAGGCAGTCTCCAGGATATTTGGATACAATCTGGAAATTCCGGTATGGGGCATAACTCCGTTCCTGCGAAAGTTCAAAGACCAGGTTGATTAGGTTCCTGAGTATTATTAGCACCCTGTGAAGAATAAATCGTAAGGCAAAATATGAAGATTGATTTTTTTTATATAATTATTACTCCCTCGTTCGTTTGATACGGGGTCATTCATTAACATAAGCAAAGAAAGGAGAGTGAAATGAAGGCAAAAAGTCTAGTTATTGTACTATTGTCGGTATTTTTCCTTTTCGGGGGTTTGTTGACAGCTGGAGCGGAAGTCTATAAAGTTAAGATCACTCATCCGGACTCACCCACTGCACCTGATAACCTGGCGTTCTTGTATTTGAAAAAGCTGTTGGAGGAAAGATCAAACGGTCAATTTAAGGTTTTCGTCCACCCCAGCGCCACCCTCGGCACTCAAAGGGAAGGGCTCGAAGCGGCCCAAGTCGGGGGTGTTGAAATTGCCCTTTCATCAAGTGGTATTGCAACATCATTTGTTCCTGAACTCGCTCTCTTGGATCTCCCCTTTATGTTTAACAGTTTTGAAGAAGCCCGAACCGCTGTTGATTCGCCCGGAATAACGAAACTCCTAAGCGAGAGCTTTGATAAAAAGGGGATGAAATTCCTTGGATTCTACGAGAATGGCTTCAGGAACATAACAAACAACAAGAGACCAATTTGGAAACTTTCCGATCTCAAAGGATTGAAGATCAGAACCATGGAAGCACCTATGCACATGCTCAACTTCAGGGCATTGGGAGCCAGCCCCACCCCAATGGCCTTCGGCGAGCTGTATACCGCCCTGCAGCAAGGGGTGGTCGACGGCCAGGAAAATCCGTTTGTTGTCATCGATCTTGATAAATTGTACGAAGTTCAGAAATACACTTCCGTCACAAACCATATCTATGATGCCATGGTGGTAGTGGCGAGCAAAAAATGGTTTGACTCACTTCCTTCAGACCTTCAAAAAATGCTAACAGATTCTTTTCGCGAATCAGTGCTGTATGATTACAAGATAAATACGGCACAAAGTGAACGTTCTTTAACGAAACTTTTGTCGACAAAAATGCAAATCAATGCAGTACCTGCCGATGAGTTGAATAAAATCAAGGAAGTTGGACAAAAGGCGGTGATGAAAGAACTTTACAAAAAACTAGATCCTAAGACAGTGGATTGGTGGATGAATGAGGTGGACAGGATCGTCAAGGAAGTAAGAGGAAATTGATTTTTTGGGCCAAGGGGGTCTTTGCCCCCTTGGCCAGTTAAAGGTCGTGATATGAATCCTGGTAATCCCGCCGAAAAATTTAAAAAGGAAATTCAGAGCTCCTCAAAAAGTAATGTTTTTAGATACCTGAAATTTCTGGACAATGCTTTCTATCAAGTTGGGCTAATCGGTTCTGTAATCACTGTCACAGCAATGGTGGTTATTATTTTTGCCCAAGTCTTTTTCCGCTATATAGTTGGTCACTCTTTGATCTGGTCTGAAGAGTTAGGGAGATATCTGCTCATTTGGTCAACCTTTTTGGGGATGGGGGTTCTGGGGAAGCAGAGGGACCTTATGTCGATAACGATGGTTATAGACAAGCTGTCTCCCAGATTCAGATTTCTATCCGTTATCATGGCCGATTCACTTTCATTATTTTTTTTGGCTATCTCCTTTTTTTTCGGATTAAAGCTAGTTAAGAACACAATGGCTCAGCTAACAGTCGTTACCCAACTACCAATGGGCCTTATCTATCTCGTGATTCCGCTTGGAACCGGCTTCTACATGCTCCACATTATCCTTGGCTATATTATTAATCTGGAAAAAGAGAAAATCTGAATGCTCGCATTAATCATCGCTTCTTCATTTATTATCTGTCTTATTATTGGCGTTCCTATCTCTCTGGCCTTGGGGATACCTACTATAATTTATTTTTTCTGGATGGACATTACTTTACAGATGATCCCGCAAAGGCTGTTTGCCGGGATAGACGCTTTCATCCTTCTGGCCATTCCCTTCTTCATGTTCGCGGGAAGAATTATGAACGACGGAGGAATTACCGAAAAGATCGTTAACTTTTCAAAGTCCATTACGGGAGCTACTCGTGGAGGCCTTGCCATGGTAAACGTGGTGGCCAGCATGTTGTTTGCCGGTATTTCCGGGGCAGCTACTGCTGACGCGGCTTCAATCGGCTCAGTCATGATTCCCGCTATGAAAAAGGAAGGCTACAGTGCAGAATACAGTGTTGCCATTACTGCAATATCTTCAATTATTGGCCCCATCATACCCCCGAGCATCGTTTTTATCCTGTACGGTGTTATTTCTGGAACCTCCATCATCGCACTTTTCCTGGCCGGAATCATCCCAGGAATTATACTCGGCCTGAGCCAAATTTTAATTATCTTTCTTGAGGGAAAGAAATACGGTTTTCCGTTGGGTGAGACCACTTCATTAAGATTTTTTGGAAAAGCTTTAGTCCAATCAGGGTTCGCTTTGACGCTTCCTCTTATTATCATTGGAGGAATGTTGGGCGGCATATTTACTGCAACCGAAGCCGGGGCTGTAGCATCTTTTTTCGCCTTGGTGGGCGCATTTTTTATCTACAGGAAACTGAAAACATCTCAGCTAGGGGGAATCCTGAAATCCACTGCGTTGGATACCTCAAACGTGATGATACTTGTGGGGACATCCACCATTTTTAGCTGGATGCTCTCGGCCGAGAATGTCCCCCACATGGCCGCTGATTTTATCTTGTCAGTAAGCGACAATCCAATCGTAATTTTGCTAATGATCAATGCATTACTCTTGGTCATCGGAACCTTCATGGATACCTTCCCGGCCATGATCATTACTGTCCCTATTTTTTTGCCCATAGTTAAACAGTTGGGAATAAGTCCACTCCATTTTGGAATAATCGTATCCGTTAATCTGATGATAGGCGCCGTGACACCGCCTGTCGGTCTGTGTATCTATTTGACGTCATCAATTGGAAAGACGACTGTTGAGGCAGCTGCCTTTGCGATGAAATGGCTGCTTCTTGACGCGATTGTCATTTTGATACTTTTGACTTACTTCCCCGCCATCTCAATGTTTATCCCGAGGCTTTTCGGTTTTAATTAATCACAAGCCGTAAGTTTCGTACAAATTGATCATATCGACTGACTAGTGTTTAACAAATAATAGCGGTTATTTGATTTTCGAAGATAAAATATTATTGCTCAAAGCATTCAGTAAAAAAGACCTTTCTGCTTTATTCTTATTCTGGCTCAAAATTAAATAAGGAGGAAATAAAATGGCAAATCTGGGATTCATCGGTTTGGGGATAATGGGCAAGCCAATGTGTGGACACTTGCTGGCTGCCGGTTATAAGGTTTGTATTTAAGACATTTCTCCAGAGCCAGTGAACGAACTCAGATTACATCAGAAAGACCTGAATTTAGCCTTGCAAGCAGCTCGCTACTTAGGCTTGAGCTTGCCGGATACCGCCACCGCTCAGGAACTATTTAATTCTGTGGCATCACAGGGAGGGAGTGACCTTGACCATTCCGCCATGGTGCTGGCCTTGGAGGCACTGGCAAGTCATAAAGTAAGCGTTAGCGAGGCTTAGAATGCTTTACTTTGACTATGCTTCAAATATGGACACTAAATTAAAAAGTTAAGCAAGCTGATGGATTTAGAATTCAAGTATCATATTAAAAGGAGGCAATACATGCAAGAAAAAGCGGTAAATTTATTGATCACCAGCCCGGTAGGGGATGAAAGCGTACGCCATATTGCTGATATAAGTCCACGAATAAAACTGGCGGAAGTTTCAGATTTAGTGCGCGCCGAGCTAAGTGGAGACGATTCAGCCAGAAAAAAACTTGACCCGCTGTTAGCCGAGGCTGAGGTAATCTACGGATGCTTTTCACATCAGCCCGGTTCTGACCTGCCAAAGAATCTCATTGTCCGGGCCCCCAGGTTAAAATGGCTTCATGCCTTGTCAGCGGGAGTAGACTCATTTTTAGACCCGAAGCAGGCTGAGGTTACTTCCAACAAAGATATTGCACAAAGCAAAATTATAGTGACCAATGCCAGTGGTATTCACAAGGCTGGCATGGGGGAGTTCATATTCGAGAACATGCTTATGCTTGCGAAGAAGGCACAAGCACGGTTTCAGTGGAAGCAGGAAAAGCGATGGCAAGAGTATGTTCCAGAACTTTTGCTCAATAAAACAGTCGGTATACTGGGAATGGGTTATGGTAGGGAGGTGGCACGACTTGCCAAGGCTTTCGGCATGCGGGTGATAGCTCTTCACCGAACAGCCAAACCGGGGGATAAAGCCGATAACGTTGATAAAATGTTAACTCGTGACCAATTCTCCCTCCTGTTTTCAGAGAGTGATTTTGTAGTCGTTATGCTTCCGCTTCTCCCAGATACGAGTAAATTGATCGGTGAAAAAGAATTCCGAACCATGAAACCCACGGCCTACATCATCAATTTCAGCCGAGGTGGCATAATTGATGAGGAGGCACTCATCCGGGCTCTAGAAGAAAAGCAAATAGCAGGTGCCGGCCTGGATGTTTTTGTCGAAGAACCTTTGCCTCCTGATAATAAACTATGGGAATTACCTAATGTCATTATTAGTGCCCATGTCAGTGGCGATTTTGATGATTACTATATGGAAGGAACTAAACTGTTTACTGAGAACCTCAGACGCTATTTGGACGGAAAGGAACTATTGAACGTTATTGATAAAGAATTGAGATACCAGACTTCAGGTCCAAAATATCATGACTTCACCCATGGAATACAGAGGAAAGTTGGCATCACTAAGTAACAAGTTCATATCCAAAAGACGGTGCGCAGCCGGGAAGAATATTAACCCCGGCTGCGTCCTCTCAACGGTGGTGTTTGCCCGGCTAATCTGGCTAACGATCAGTTAGCTCATTATTTGTAATATATTATTATATATTGCAAATAGATACTAATAAACCATAGTCTCTGATTATGAAAACAACAGGAGGGTTAAAATTATGCTTAAACATCTCTCAAAATTCATGCTGGTTTTCGTGGCTGTTGCCATTCTGGGAATCACTTCACAAGCTGACGCTGACTGGCCGGAAGGTCCAATTACTATGCTTGTCCCTTTTTCACCTGGTGGAAATACTGATGCCAACGGCCGCATTGTTTCGGCATTGCTTGAGAAGGAGTTTGGCGTTCAGGTTCGCGTGGTGAATCGGACCGGCGGCTCTGGTGTTGTCGGATTTACAGCTATGCGTGACGCCGCTCCCGATGGCTATACCATCGGGTATGCTGTGAGCGAACTGACAATGATGCACTGGACCGGGGCAACCGATATCACCCTCAAGGACTTCACTCTGCTTAGTCAGATGACAGCAGATGCCGCAGCGATCCACGTGTCTGTCAGATCGAACTATAACCAGCTCACTGATCTGCTTGCTGATATCAAAGCAAATCCGGGTAAGGTGAAGACATCAGGCTCGGGGCATGGTGGGCCTTGGCATCTCGCAACTAGTGGAATGCTCGATGATCAGGGGATTAATCCTGATAGTATCGTCTGGGTGCCTTCCCAAGGGTGTGCGCCAGCAATGTTGGATCTGGCTGCAGGTGGAATCGATTTCACAGCCTGCGCCCTGATCGAGGCTAAGGCGCTATCTGATGCGGGAAAAATTAAGACGCTTGCCGTGATTGACAGTGCTCGCAATCCAAAGTACCCCAATGTGATGACTTTGAAGGAGGCCATTGGCTCTGACTGGGTGCTTAATGACTGGGGTGGGGTTGTCGCGCCTAAGGGGCTTCCAGCAGAGATTAAGGCCAAGTATGTCCGTACGCTGAAGAAGATTTTTGACAGCGAAGAATTTCAGGAAATGATCGCCAAAGGTGGTACGCTTGGGATCTATCGTAACTCGGAAGATTTTGAAGCGTATCTGAAGAAGATGGATGCTAATTTTGGCGCTGTCATGAAGAAAGTTGGTATCGTTAAATAACAAGTTCATATCCAAAAGACGGTGCGCAGCCAGGAAGAATATTAACCCTGGCTGCGTCCTCTCAACGGTGGTGCTTGCCCGGCTAATCTGGCTAGCGATCAATTAGATATGGTTAAATTCAAATGAAAATTAATGATGCTATATTTGGGTTTTTTTTCCTCATACTTGCAGTGGCTATGTTTGCCGGAGCGCTGGCATTACCCGAGAGACATAATCTTGCCTATGGGCCAGACCTCTATCCAATTGCCATTGCTATTGCATTAGTTCCAGTTTCCATCGGGCTCATTGTCAGCGGACTTTCCAAGTGGCATGCAGAGCGACTAATTGTAATTTCAGACTGGGTTCGCTCGCCTCGTCAATCAATCGGTTTTTTTGCTGTTGTTGTCGGTGTTTTGTTCTACATACTAACTGCTGATTTTCTGGGTTTCTGGATCGTCTCGCCGTTGATCTTGACGTGTATCATTGGCTTTTTGTGGCGGAAAATATGGGCTGCACTTGTGTTTTCTTTTGTCGTCACCGGAATTCTTCATGTCATTTTTTACACGTTTCTTTTAGTTCCGCTGCCCTGGGGCTTGCTCAAGCCGATTGCTTGGTAGGAATCTACGATGGATGCATTTATTGAAGGATTAAAACTGGTTTTTGACCCCTACGTCTTGATGGTTATGTTTATTTCCGGAGCCTACGGAATTTCAATCGGGGCGATACCGGGTCTTACGGCGACCATGGCCGTAGCTTTACTAATTCCCATAACGTTCGCTATGGACGCGATCCCTGCAATGGGAGCGATCGTAACGACCAGTGCCATGGCTATTTTCGCGGGAGACTTACCGGGGGCCTTGCTTCGGATTCCAGGAACACCAGCGTCGGGGGCCTATACCGATGACGCTTATAATTTGACCCGCCAGGGTAAAGCCGAACTTGCACTCGGGGTTGGTGTTGTCATGTCAGCGGTCGGCGGTATAGTTGGCTCTATCGTTCTGGTTCTCGCGGCGCCTGCATTGGCTGAAGTGGCACTTAATTTCAGTACGTATGAGTATTTTTGGCTTTCGTGTTTGGGGCTCACATGCGCCGCCGTAATGTCAAATGATGCACCCCTTAAGGGAGCGATATCCATGATTCTCGGTTTGGCCCTCACGACAATAGGTGTTGATGTTCTTACCGGTCAACCTCGCTTTACTTTCGGCTCTACTGAAATGCTTTCCGGAATTGGAATCATTCCAGCTTTGATTGGCATTTTTGCCGTTGCCGAAATTCTCAGGATTTGTAGTGCACAGAGAAAAAGCCCGCCTGCGTTACAAGGGACAGTTGGTAATATTTTCAAGGATGTTTGGGGCACTTTTCGTAAATACTGGCTCCAGTTTTTACGTGGCAATTTCATCGGGATTGGAGTTGGTGCCCTGCCGGGTGCTGGTAGCGACATCGGAGCTTGGATTACCTATGCAGTATGCAAGAAGTTCTCCAAGACACCAGAAAAATTTGGCAAAGGTCATGTTGAAGGAATAGTCGAGGCCACGGCAGCCAACAACTCGGGGCTTGCAGCAGAATGGATTCCCGCAATGGTCTTCGGCATTCCAGGGTCGACGATCACAGCGATGGTTATTGGTGTTCTGATTATGAAGGATATGCAGCCTGGGCCAACAGTTTTTATTTATAGCCCTGAATTGATTTACGGCACCTTTATTACTTTCTTCGTCGCAAATTTTTTGATGATTATCTTTGGCTTCTTTGCGATTAAGGGTTTCAAACACATTCTCAAAATTCCTCCTGAGGTCTTGATGCCAACGATTTTGATGTTCTGCATCATCGGCTCATTTTCGATGAATAACAGTGGCTTCGGAATTGTTGTCATGCTTATCCTCGGTCTGTTCAGTTATATTTTGGAGGAAAACGGTTTTCCGACAGCTCCGATGGTATTGGCTATGGTTTTAGGCGAGATACTGGAGCAAAATTTCTTAACATCGATGATCAAATCGCACGGCAATCCTGTCGATTTCTTCAGTCGACCCATTGCAGGCACCTTCGGGGTCCTCACCATCCTCATCTGGGTATTGCCATTAATCAGATGGCTTAAAGAACGGCGCAAACCCGTCGCTGAATTGATCGACTAGGGAAATGCTTGATGTGCCTACAGTCTATTATGACATAATTTATTTCTCCCATTAAGGTCCGGCTTATCCGGCAATTACTTCAAAAGATTTATCCATAATATCCAACGCCTGATCGATCTGTTCATAGGTCATGACGACCGAGGGAACCATGCGGATTATACTGCCCGTCCATCCCTGACCCGCCGGTAGGATGAGGCCTCTTTTGGCGGTTTCCTCTTTAAGCTTCAGCGATTCCTCTTTGGCCGGTTCCTTGGTCTGGCGGTCTTTCACCAGTTCAATCCCAATCATCACCCCCTTGCCTCTCACATCGCCGATAATTTCATGTTTTTCCTGTAACTTCTGAAGCCCTTTCATCCAATAATCACCTTTTACCGCCGCTTGCTCCCAAGGCTTTTCCTGCATTATGGTTTCAATCGAAGCCAGTGCAGCTGCCGCCATCAGCGGGTTGCTCCCGAAGGTGGTATAATACTGCGGGGGCTCCGGAGCTGCAAAGGCTTCGGCGATTTCATCGGTGGTGAGAAGCGCGGAAATCGGCAGGCCGCCGCCAAGGGTTTTGGACATGGTGGTCATATCCGGTATGACATCATAATGTTCAAAACAAAACATTTTGCCGGTATTGCCGAAGGCCGTAACAATTTCATCAATGAAAAAAAGAATTTTGTGCCGATCTAATATTTTCTTGATCGCCTCAAAATAACCTTCAGGGGCCGGAATGTTGCCAGCGGTACCCTGCAGGGACTCCGTAACAAAGATGGCCGCATTGCCAGAAGTATCATAGAGCAGTGCATCTTCCAGCATTTTGGCACACTGCAAATCACATTCCGGATATTTCATACCAAGCTGGCAGCGGTAACAATAATAGGATGGAATGCGTGTCACCGACGGCAGTAGCGGTCCCATGTCCTTTTTAAGCGGCGCAAACCCTAAGAGGCTTCTGGCGCCGCTAGTTCTTCCGTGAAAATCGCCGTAAAGTGAGATGATCTCATATTTTTTGGTGAATTTTTTTGCTAGAAATAGCCCAGCCTCTACCGCTTCAGCGCCAGCGTTGGCAAAGAAAACCCGCCGGAAGGATTCGGGCGTTACTTCAAGAAGTCTTTCAACCAGTTCTATTACCGGTTTCGCGTTGTATTCAACGGCCAGAGCATACATCTTTCCGGCCTGCTCTTTGACAGCTTCCACTACCGCGGGATGGTTGTAGCCGATCAACGTGGCACACCCGTGGGAACACAGCAGATCCAGATACTCTCTTCCTTTCGAGTCTTTCACCACCGCGCCTTGTGCTTCGACGAACATGACCGGTTCATCTTCGAAATGGTGCCGAACACAGGGTAAAAGCTTTTTGGCAGTCTCAACAATTTTTTCATCCGTCAGATTCATTTAAACACTCCCTTTTTAATTTCGTGCTATTACTGAAGATAGATTACCTCGGGGGGCCCACCCTCCGAATTCCATCCTCTGAGTTGATAGTAATCTTGAAGCATTTTTCCCAATTCTTCGCGCTTGATCACTTTTTCACCGCTGGTTGGTTCATCAAAAAACCGCTGTGGCAGCGTATCATTCGCCGTCGTCATCCCTTCACGGCGATTGAACCGTTGGGTGAAATCCCGGATATTGGAAGCCACCTTCTTCATTCCTGTATGATCCAGTTTCAATCCCATGGTACCGTGGATAATCTGGACAAGACCATCCCACAGATAGATATCACGATAGAATCGGCAGGTAATCAGTGCATCATGCAAGGTGAGGCGGTCTTCGTAGTCTATAGTGATTTTGGCCTTGCCTTCAATTTCGTCCGGCTCAATCTGGCCGGCTAACTCGGCCTTAAACACCGTGCATCGTAGATGACAGGCGCCCCGGTCGGATGTGGCATAGGCCAGCCCCATGCCTTTCAAGACCCTTGGATCATAAGCTGAAGGCTCCATGCCCTTAACATGAATAGCGATATCTTCCATTTCCCATTCCATGGCCGCATGGCGGATTCCCTCGGCCAATACTTTTCCGGCCCCTCTGCGGTAGGTCATATTCTGCAACAGCGAGGCAATCCCATCTACGTCCCCGTAATCATACTGTTCATGAATCCTGCCCCGCCTTGAAGCTTCGATGGCAAATCCGACAAGATTTCCTGCAGTAATTGTATCAAGGCCTAAACGGTCCCAAACGTCATTGAGATAGACGATCTCTTCACTGCTGGCAATTTCGCAAAGCCCCCCGAAGGCATAGATGGTTTCGAACTCTGGACCTTCAACCTTTAATCCTATGTGACGGCCGTTTTTAACTCCGTCATCCTGCCGCAGGCCATTAGTCAGTTGGTGCAGGCATGGGGCTTGACATCGCAGTTTTAGCGTTATCAAAACTGCAGTTATCAATTCTGGTTTATATTGTAAACGTTTTGCCAGCATTAATATCGATTTATTTGATTGTTGTCTAAATGTGATCGTTTATAAGATGCCGCCTGTATTCTATGATAGCGCTGGTCTTATTCATCGTTCTTATCCTCAAACGGTATTATTCATAAAAGCCCTTTTTTTTATGTGTTAACCCACAGCGTGATAATATTCGATTAATGGTCCGCAAAGACTGCAGCGGATTAACACAATAAGGATCTTTCAGTCGTTTTTGGATCGCTTTCGCCCCACACGGCAAATCCCGATTGTACAGCTCCAGACGTACGAACGTGACACCCTCTTGGATATCCTGCTTTGTCCACATGTTTTTTAATATAGCCCTGTCGGGCTCATAGGATATGGCTTTATCGCGCGGCCCATGAAAAAAGTGTTTTTTCCAGTAATCTCTTTTCATCAGCCATTGGTACAAAGCTTCTGCGGCATCGTTACTAAAGAAGACCACCCGCCCTGTGCCGGTCTTTTCACTTTCATAAATCCTGATCAACTGCCCTTCCAAACTGATATCTTGCATCTTTGTCTTCAATAATTCCCCAATGCGCATGCCGGTCCTCAACAGCAAAAGGATCATGGCCTTGTCTCTGACTTTATCGATTTGGGCCAGGATACGATCTTCATCATCGGACTCGATGCTCTTGGGCAATTTGATGGGCTGCTTGATATGAATCTTTCGTTTGAGCAGCTCCCGGCTCATCATACCTTCATCAGCAAGGAAGCGGATGAATGCATACAGGCTAACTAAGCGTGTATACAACGTCGCTGCTGACATGCCCCGATCCTGTTCAAACTGCACAAATGCCTCGATGTCACAGCGTCTCAAGGTCTCAAGCTTGCTATGACTGTAGCTTTGAATGAATTTAAGGAATTTGACAGCATTGGTGAAAGTGCCACGGATAGTATTGCGTTTGCAGTTGTTGCGGAACTTGTGCAGGATATAGCGCTTTAAGTGATATTTACCTGCAACTCTCAGACTGGATATCTCTGCGATCAATCGCGCACGGTATCGTTCCCGTTTGTTAGCAAGGTGAGGTTCAGATTGAGTTTGTGCATTGGCCGGGGGAATGTAGTCTTGGGATCATCGCAAAGAAAATGCCCTTGAAAATGTATATTTGATTTGCCAATCTCAATCGACAAATGAATTCTTACCTCTATAAAGTTCGATATCCTTGCCAACTTTATTGAGACAGATCAAATTTTCGGTGTAATATTCAGGATATTGTCATTCCTCAATTTTGAATACATTCAAATAAAGCTTGACAGCGATTTTGACTATACAATATACAGTATATAAACTCACGTAAAATTATTAATGCCAAACATAACTATTTGAAATAATATACTAAATCGAATAAACATTTTATGCGGGTTGATTTAATAGAAACCAATGCACTCCTTGAGCAAATTTATCCAAAAATCACGCAAATGATTGTGCAAAACCAATTTATGCCGGGCGAGTTTATCTCCATAATTTTGTGACAACCTCATTGGCTATCAGTCAAACACTTTATAGAAAAACTTTGAAAATACCCCATGCAAAGGGATTGATGCAGTAATAGTAAAACAAAAAGTTTTACGTTTCCGAAATGGTGGAAGATAGCGTTTGACCGGCTTGCATGGCAAGAGAAAACTTTCAACCGCACGTATTAATCTTAGTGATTACCTTCCTATAATAAGGCTTTTTATCGCATGAATACCTCATTATAAAGAAGAGCGTTTGAATCCATCGAAGGCAGCTCTGAGAGGGCGAATGCCCGTCCACTGAAAGATAAACCGCAACAGTCGCGCCGATGTTGGTGGTGATTTATGCAACATTCGAACAGTCTATTCGGAAGTGTTCTCAAAGTAAACCTTACCACTGGAGAGGTGTCCATCCAGGAAAAACCCCAAGAACTATATCGGCATTTTCTGGGGGGACGCGGGCTGAACCAGTTTTACCTGTACCAGCTTTTGCCAACCAAGATTTCACCCTTGGACCCGGAGAGTATAATTATCTTTGGGACAGGACTTTTGAGCGGCACCTCGGTTCCCGGTGCCACCCGAATTAGTATCGATGCGAAGAACACTTTCTCAAGTGGTGTTGGATCGGCGAGCGCTGCTGAAGGCTTTTCACCTGCACTCAAGCGTGCCGGTTTTGAAACACTTATCGTGACGGGCAAGGCAAAAAAACCCGTCTATTTGTGGATTGAAAACGACGTGGTTCGCATTGAACAAGCCACATACCTTTGGGGCCGAACCACTTCAGAAACGGTGAACGGGCTAAGAAGCTTGCTTGGGGAAGATGTGCATGTCGCATGTATTGGCCCGGCCGGAGAGAATCGTGTAAGAGGCGCCTCTGTAATTGTGAACAAAAGCAGGGTAGCGGCTAAATGCGGACTTGGCGCTATCATGGGGTCTAAAAATCTGAAGGCCGTCGCCCTGCGGGGGAGCAGGGTCATCCAGGTTGCCAAACCAAAGGAGTTTGATCTGCTTTGCAAAGATCTTACGTCTAAGATCACCCGGTCAGGTGCTGCAAAATGGCTTTCCAAATGGGGAACGAAATCCATTAGAGGAAAAAACGCCGTTTGCGGAATCGCATTTAGGCATTTTCAGGACGGCCACCTGGAATCTTTGGACGGCATCGATGAGCAGGCTTTTGCGCCATATGAAAAAAAGCGGTTTGGTTGCACGGGTTGTCCTATCGCTTGCCGCCAGATTTTCCGGATCGACGACGGTCCCTACGCGGGAGCTGAAGGAGAAGCCATTCAAGGAAATTCGGTACAGGACATTGGTGCCAAGTTGGATATCAGGTATGCGCCTGCCATCATCAAGGCTACCTTGTTGTGCAACGATCTAGGATTAGATATAGATACCGTGGCAGAATCTGTCGGTTGGGCGATCGAGTGCTTTCAGAAAGGTCTGCTCACGAAAAGGGAGACGGGTAACGTTCGGCTGAACTGGGGCGACCATGAAACCCTCATGAAGTTAATACATCAAATTGCATATCGACTGGGTTTTGGAGATATTTTGGCTGAAGGGGTCCAGACGGCCTCTGGCATAATAGGCAGGGGATCCCATGAATTCGCAGCCAGCATGAAGGGGCAGGATCTGTATGAGGACTTGCGGATCCCGAAAGGGTATGCATTGGGATCAGCACTTTCGACGCGTGGAGGCGGTCATTGCAGCGGTTCGCCGATTGTGGAATTTTTTGGTCATACGGCGGGCGGGACACCTTTGACGGGTGAATTGGCGAAAAAGAAATGGGGTGACAGAACAGCTGTGGATCCAGCCGCCTATGAAGGCAAGGCAAAACTTGTAGCATTTCATGAAAAACTGCATGCGGTGCTGAACAGCCTAGGCGTATGCTATTTCGTGAGCATTTCGGAAAGCCCCGACTTGCTGGATGAGAGAGATTTCTCCGACCTGGTCGCCCTTGCGACCGGATGGGATATTGATGCGCACGAACTAATGAAAATCGGTGAAAGAATTCACACACTTGAACGACTTTTTAATGCGCTTCATGCCGGATTCGACCGAAAAAATGATTACCCTTCCCTTAGGTTCTTTCGCGAGCCGATCAAATCGGGACCGTTCGCAGGAGAGGTGATGGATAAAAAGGAGTTCGACCGGATGCTGGATCAGAATTATGCGATACACGGTTGGAGTCGACAAGGCTTACCCGAATTGAAGGTTCTTGAGGATCTTGATTTATTGGAACTGCTAAATCAACTTCCGGGAAATCTGTAAATCAGGGATATGAACCTGTTCAATGATACGGAAGGAGGCATTGATGCCACTGCTCATAGACGAGGAAGATGTGACAAGATCCATTTCTCTCAGTGACGTGGTCAAGGGATTGGAAGACGCTTTTAGACAACATGGACTTGGTCTGGCCCAGACTCTCCCGCGTCGAGAAGTTCGTATTCGTGGCAAGGAGCTGCCGCACGCTGACCCTCGAATGGTTAGGATTGCACAGGGTTTGGCCTTTTTGGAAGAGTCAAGTGTTGTGGTCATCGATCATATCTTCAGTTTTCCTGACCGCAGGACTCCTCCAATGAGAGTTGTAAAATATCTGATTGATGCCGGTGATGGAAGTGTTCTTGCCATAATTGATTCATTAAATATCCTGGGTATGCGTACTGGAGCCGCAGGGGCTGTGGGTGCAAAATTTCTGGCAAGAAAAAGCAGTAGTGTTGTCGGTATTGTGGGAGCCGGGCGTCAAAGCAGAATCCAGCTCAGATTTCTGTTGCAGGTAAGGTCGATCGAGAGTGTATTTGCTTACGACCTTGCGCCACAGGAAACAAAAAGGTTCTGTAAAGAAATGAGTGCGGAATTGGGAATCAAAGTGCAAGCATCACAGGATATAGAAGACGTAGTGAGGATGGCCGATATCCTCGTAACTGCAACTCCGGCCATGCGTCCCATTGTCATGTCGGAATGGCTCCCGCCCGGTGTTCACGTTAAGAGATATAGTCAATAGTTGTGTATGAAGAAATTAGGCGGCAATCCGTTTTTCTTCGACACCATTGACAAATTTAACTCCTCTAATTACTTCTGCCAGGCGTTGCG
>Ga0126331_1000096_pt1 | contig 38127 bp, 30 predicted proteins | sample InaspJWI98metaG_FD_96379 | JGI IMG/M metagenome (GOLD analysis project Ga0126331, IMG submission 96379) | Marine gutless worms symbiont microbial communities from Oahu, Hawaii - Inanidrilus sp. 2 OAHU.JWI-98 metaG | ecosystem: Host-associated > Annelida > Digestive system > Unclassified | place... | reverse complement strand
GGGATTCGCATTAGCGACTGCCAGATGAAAGAAATTAATCTAAAGCATTACACCCAACGGCCGGACTGGAACTACTCCATTAGTCCAGCGAAAAATGTGAATTAATTTTTGCGTAAATCCTTAAGGCGGCATTCTGGGAGATTCCGCTGCCGCTTTTCATTCTAGCCGGTGTATACGGCGGTTTTCTGGCGATATCCGAAGCCGCAGCGGTGGCCGCAATTTATGTTATCGTGGTCGAAGTATTTGTTTATCGGGAAATAAAACTGGCGCAGCTGCCGGATATTATGCGCAAAGCGATGGTTGTGTGCGGCGGCATTCTGCTAGTAATAGGAGTTTCGCTGGCGTCGACCAATTTTTTAATTGATGCCGAAATCCCCATGAAACTCTTCATCCTGATTCAAACCTATGTGGAAAACAAATATGTCTTTTTGATCCTGCTGAATCTACTGCTGCTTGTGCTGGGGGCCATCCTGGATATTTTTTCGGCCCTGGTCATCATGGTCCCGTTGATTTTGCCGGTCGCCATCGGTTACGGTATCGACCCGATTCATCTCGGAATCATTTTCCTGGCCAATATGCAGATCGGTTACTTCACTCCGCCGGTAGGCATGAATCTTTTCATTGCCAGCTACCGTTTTAAACTACCTGTGGCCGACATATACCGTTCGACCCTGCCTTTTATGATGGTCCTGCTGATTGCCTTGCTGGTCATAACCTACTGGCCGGCTTTGAGTCTGCTCCTCCTGCGATGAAATCCCTTTTGCATTAATACTCATGCAAGATTCAGGTAGAAAGTCTCCGATAATAACTCTCTGACAGGTAAATGGCCGCCAGGGGATTGTGCCCGGTGACACGGTCCTTGACAGCCAACACGGTGGTAGGGGCTTGCGCATATTTTAAAAAAAGGGCATCGTGACCCACGCACAATCCTAAGAGTATATTGAAATCCGTGTTTTCATGGTTCAACAGCTTGGCCTGGTAGATCGGGTTGCACATCGATTCTGCAGTCCCCTGATAGATCTTTTCGTCATCCTTGATTCCGATTTTTTCTTTTAGTGTCCGACCTGCTTTGCACAGAATTGAAATCACCTCGAATCCCTGATTCTTCAGGAGTTTTTCTACCACTTGAGCCTCATTGGATAGACCGATACAGAAAGCGAGACCCAGCCGGTTGTAATCCATTTTTTGTGCAAACTCCCAGATTTCGACAATGCGGGTCTTGCTGGGTTGCATTATGTAGGGACGCTGGTGACGATTGGCATAACAATCCGCCTCCTGAAGAGAAGCCTGTCTGGCAAATTCAAATATTTCTTCAGCCTCATACTCCTGGTTGGCTTCGGCCAGCACATCTTTACGTGTCAGCGTTGGACAGCCCTTTGATGCTGCACCTTCATCGCTGTAACAGATTCTGTTGTTTTTCGCCAGATCACAGGCAGCGCAGGCGGCGCTTGCGGTTTTTTTCTTTTCATTCATAGTCGATCCTACCTTTTTAGTTCTGTTGTTGGAAACAATTGGATATTATTTGTCATATCTCTTTAGAAATTGCAAATAGTGGCCGGCGGATGTTTCCGGCGCTTCCACCATCGGTGCATGCCCGATATCTTCCATAATTACCGAGTAGGTATCGGGAAGCTGCTCTTCAAATACGCCAACGCTTGACACATCCAGAACCCGGTCCTGTTTTCCCCATAAAATAAATACCGGTATGTTGATCTCGGGCAAGAAAGCCATATTAACCATCTCTTCAGTTGCAATATCCTTAAAAATCCTCTCATTGATCGCCTGTCGCTCCATATACTCTTCATAGACGACATTCTTGATAAACCATGGTATATACGGCGTCTCAACCATAACGAATTTCAACATATTATCAAAATCATCTTTTGAGCGGACCAGCAAAGGGTTTTCCCCTTTTTCGAGCTTTCGCATGTACTCACTCGGTTTTGGTGACATAACGCCGCCTGAACTTATCAGCCCCATGGTCATGACACGATCTGGATGCAGGTGGGCATAGTGAATGGCGATTGCGCCCCCCATGGAACTCCCGATGATGTGGAACCGTTGTATGCCCAGTTTATCCACAAACAGTGCGAGCCTGAGTGCCTGGGAGTGGACATCATATTTGTCATCAAGGTTTGAAGTACTATCGCCGTGCCCGGGCAAATCAACTGCTATCACTCTGAATTTATCCGTAAGATGGCGCGCGAAACGGTTCCAACTATCTTTGTTTGAACCGAATCCATGAAGCATCAGAATACTTGCACCGGAGCTCCCATCAAGGTAGGAAAAGTGTAAATCGTTTACATCTAATGATTTTTCGTTCATTCCCGCCTGCCACCGTTCCAAGTCTATCCCCGCCCTGTATATGGTGGTAGAGCAAGCTGAGAGTAAAAAAGCCATAATAAAAGCCACAGAAAAATAGAATGCCGATTTCAAATCCGATTTCCTTTTTTTGGTTTCTAGTTAAGAGTTGGGTTCCGTGCTGATTAGTTTAACCTTGAATCCCTGGTCCTCTTAGCCATGTCACATACAAACGACTCTGCCTTGAAAAATCCAGGGAGTGTTGGAGTAATGGATTAATGGTGTTAGGCTCTTGGGCTACAAAGGAAGAGAATCCTGTCAATTTCGGATTTGACTCCCTGTAAATTCTTGTCACGCGTTCGCTTTTTCAATACTCCAACACGCCAACTCTCCAATTAAAGGTTGAAATCATTTTGGTTACAAATACCCCTTTCCAGGGATTGGCCAAAGCTAGGGCCTGCCGCGGCGTCTTGTCGGGTCGTAGCTTGCAGAGCGAAGCCTGAAGCTTTGCGAAGCCGGGTACGCTGGTTCCGGATCTTCACGGGTCATCTTTCCAGGGTGTTGTCCGTGGTAACCACCGAGGAACTTCTTGTTGATATAATACCCACTGGTTTCCAAATTGTTCATTAAGCCACGGCTCTTCTTTTTTAACAACTCTTATATGGAATCCGAGGGCTAATATTGCAGTGTACAAAAACAGTATCGGGGAGCGAAAATATAAGCTCCAGCCGAGTACCAGAAGCAGAACACCCACATACATTGGATTTCGCATAAACCGGTACAGGCCGACCACAACCAGTTTCCGGGGTGGATCCCATGGCGCCAGCGTCCCTTTTCCCGATATGTAAAAATCACGAACGCACCAGAGCAAAACAAAGCCACCAATGCACATTACGAAAATACCGGGCGCCCAACGGAAACCTTTCCATGGATCAAAATATGCAATTAAAGGGGGTGCAACGATAGCAGCAATCCCGGGAAGTGCAATAAATGCGATTAGTGCGCGAATAAACATTATGGATCTTCTCACATTTAGTTGGTAAACATGGCGCTGTGTGGCGGGGAGATGAATGTCCTCCGGAATCCGTTTGAATTCGCCACCCGTGCTTGCATCCCGCTCTGCGGGGCTCCACTTCGGCTTTGCTCAGGGTCGCTCGACGCACACAGACGGACACAGAACTTTTGTCTCCGAGACCCTCTCGACCAGGCTCGAGGCAGGCTTGCGGAGACAAAAACAGCCATCGCTTCGCGAAATATTTCACCACCGCAGCCTGAATGGCATGAGGGTTTTGTCCGGGCAAACTCGTCTCGATTGAAGTCGAGACAGCCTTCCAGGCAATTAGGATTTATTGTCTGTGTATGTCTTTGTATTTCTGTGGCTAATAAAAATCATGTTAAAAAAAATCACCCAATCTGTTTCTCAACTCTTCAAAGCGATCGCCGATGTTTTCGATGATATCGGTCATCAGTTCGCCTGCACTTTTCACCTCATCTATTAATCCGGCAATCTGCCCGCAATTAATCTCCGCTTCGTTTGCTTCACCAAGTTTTTGCGCCTTATATTGTGAGGACTCTTTCAAATAATTTCTCAGCTTCTCAGACCCGGCACCGGCTGCTTTCATCTGCAGATACGTTTTCGTGAAGTTGTTAACCAGATCCCTGGCAAGCATGCGCTCCTTCGGTATTGAGACGGTGCATGCATCTTGACCTTTGACAATGGCTTCTTTTACGCGGGGGTGGCTTTCTGCTTCTTTTGTTACCATAAATCGCGTCCCCATGTAGATGCCGTCTGCTCCCAGAGCCAGGGCGGCCAGAATACCTCGTGCATCCCCAATGCCACCGCCGGTGATCACGGGAATGTTGACTTTATCGGCAACCATCGGTGTCAGGACCAGTGTGGTTAGCTCTGTGAAACCTTTGTGCCCACCGGCCTCAAATCCCTCGCAGATAACAGCATCTACGCCGGCTTTTTCTGCTTTTGAACCATGTCGTGCAGTGGAGATCGCATGGAGCACTTTGATGCCGGAATCCTTGAGTGTCCCGGTATAAGTTTCAGGCCTTCCCACCGAAACTATCGCCACCGGAACCGCCTCCTCAATTACGACCTCTGCAATTTTTTTGGAGTACTTGAGATCCTCCCCAAATCCGGCAATAATATTTACAGCAAAGGGTGCCTGGGTGAGACTTTTTACCTTTCTTATCTGTTCTCGCATTCTTTCACCGGTGAGCTCAACATCTGCGGTAATTTTTTTAGCTCCGGAATTGGGACCCAATGTTCCGAGCCCGCCGGCATTGGATACGGCTGCAACAAGATCAGCGCCGCTTACCCAGTTCATGGGTGCTTGGATAATAGGATACTTGATACCCAATAGCGCACAAATACGATTTCGACCCATCTTTTCCTCCATTGATATACCCAGAGCATTTTGTCCCAATTGGGTTTAAAATTATAAATGTTGAGGCTATAACAGAAATGGCAAAAACTTCAATATGTCATGACTATCTTTACCCCGATATTCCATTATACAATCATTGCACTATTCCATATTGTTGATCTTATCCTGAAAAAAATCATTGCATAATTAAACCATTATGATTATAATGATCATTATAATTGTAATGGTTGGGAGGTGGATATATGAGCCAATCGATATCAGCTGTTGAAGCACGGCAAAAATTAGGCGAAATGTTGAACCGGGTTGCTTTACGGCGTGAAGAAATAATTATTGAGCGGGCCGGCAAGCAAATCGCCCGTCTATCGCCTATTGAAAACGAAAAAACAAAGCCACAGGGCAGGCTCGATTTTCGAAAGGCTGCCGGACTGGGAAAAGAGATCTGGAAGGACTTAGATGTGGAGAATTATCTGCGTCGAGAACGTGACTCATGGGTATAGAACTTAAATCTAGTGATATCATTTTCCTGGATACGGCTCCATTCATCTACTTTTTCGAGCGGCATCCAGATTATTTTCCCGCTCTAGAATCTTTGTTTGCCCAGCTATACGAAAAGGACGCCCAGGTAATTACTTCCATCATCACTTATATCGAGTTGACCACTCATCCGGCTCGACTAGGGAAACTACAACTGGCTCGAAAATATCGTGACTACCTTTCCAACTCAGAAAATATCAGCCTTTTTCCACTTGATATGACTATCGCTGACCACGTCGTCCAGCTTAGGGCACAATTCCAGTTCAAAACTCCGGATGCAATCCAGTTGGGCACAGCCGTAGCCTGTGGTGCTGATTACATTATTACCAATGACATCGCATGGCAAAGATTTGAAGAGATCAAGGTGTTGCTGGTCGGTGAGCTTTGATCATTTACGTTCTTGCGGCATGAATCAGAAAAGAAGGTGATAAAAAATACATATAATTCAGTTGTGGACACTTAATTTTCGCTAAAGTAATTTTACCCGTTTGTTATGTATCAGTAAGTATTAGGAGCTTCTTTGAGGTCGCATTAGACAAATATTTTTCCAGAAACCGATATATCTGCAAATTTTCAGTCATGGTCGTAAAATTTACAGCAAATCTTACGACTATTTCAAAATAATGTACTAATTCGAAAATTGTCACTGACAATTACCACAATCCTCCTGGCTCCTTTACCTTCATTTTTTATTGGAACAGGCACCGGAAATATTTATGACAAGTTATAACTTGTCGAGTTACGACTTGTCTAGGATAGACTTGTTAAAAAAATTTTCACTCCAAATTCCTAATATAATATCCAAACCAAGCCGAAAGACTTGGCCAAACGTTTATCCTGACAAGGGCTAGGGCTAATTTTCCGGCACTCATCTCACAGCGACAAAAAATCCGGTATTCCAACCCTCCAAAGGCGGATCTTCGACATTCCAATATTCCTTATTTTGTAAAACGTACTTCCGGTGTGAAACAATACAGGGCTTGAATTCTATACCTGTACATGACCCAAGAAAGGCTTTTGCAGGCGGATTTACTTGACATGTGTTTGTTTATAAATAGCTTTTAGATATTTGTTCACTCCTACGCGGAACAATAGGTTTTAAGGAGTTTTTCATGACAGACGAAACAAGTCCTCTTCCTCTCCTACGCACCAAGCTGCACCGGCCGCCGGTTGTCGGTGACCATTTGCATCGACAGCGTCTGCTGGACCGACTCGACCAGCGCCGCCGTCGGCCGCTGACCCTTGTCTCGGCGCCGGCCGGTTACGGCAAGAGCACTCTTGTGAGTTGCTGGCTGGAATCGTGCGATTGTCCCGGCGTTTGGTATGCACTGGACGAGGACGATAACGATTTGCATTTGTTTCTATCCTATATTCTATCCGGTATCCGTTCCGTGTTTCACGAGGCCTGCCGTGAAACCCAGTCCCTGCTGAACACCGCCGATCTGCCGCCGCTGCCGCTATTAGTCCGCAGCTTGATTAACGAACTGGATCAGATCGAAAGAGCGTTCATCCTGGTGCTGGATGATTATCATCTGATTCACGATAGGGCTGTTCATGATTTTCTGGCAGAGCTTATGAATTATAGTCCTGAGATCATGCATCTCGTTTTGATCTCCCGGCGCGATCCGCCTCTACCGCTAGCCGCACTTCGCGTCCGGGGCCGGATGACCGAGGTCCGGGTCCAGGAGCTTCGTTTTTCGGTTACGGAAACCGCCGCTTTTTTAAAGCAAGCTCTGGGAACGACGATCAATGACACTACGGCCGCCGTTCTGGAAGAAAAAACCGAGGGCTGGGTGGCCGGCTTGCGGCTGGCTGCGCTGTCATTGCGTGAACGAGCAGACCTAGACCGCATTCTGGCCGGATTGCCCCACGACAATCGGTACGTCATGGACTATATAATTGCCGAGGTCCTCTCGCAGCAGCCACCAGCCATGCAGGAATATTTGTTGAAAACGGCCATCTTGAGTCGTTTTTGCGCTCCTCTTTGCGATGCAGTATGTGTGCCGGATGCCGAAACGGGGGAGTGTAAATTGGGCGGGAAGAACTTCTTAAAAACACTGGTTCACTCCAACCTGTTTGTGATTCCCCTTGATTCTCATCACCATTGGTTTCGTTACCACCATCTTTTTCAACAGCTTTTGATGCGCCAACTTAAGCGCAAATTCAGTCTCGATGTTATAGACGAGATACACAAACAGGCCAGTCGCTGGTTGGCTGAGAATGGTCTGATAGAGGAGGCCTTCAAACATGCATTGAAAGCGAACGATGTACCAACCGCGGTGAATTTAGTGGTACAGCACCGCCACGACCTTATGAATCGTGAGCAGTGGTTCCTATTGGATCGCCTGCTGCTCCAGTTGCCGGTCGACAGTATTAACAAAGATCCAACTTTGCTTATCTTGAAGGCCTGGTCCTGCGAGAACCGGTCACGGATAGCGGAAATGATGGAAATTTTGGACCAGATTGAGCGTCAAATCGGCGACACAACTTCAAAAATGATTTTAGAAACCGACTTGCTCGCCGAACTCAACGCTCTAAAAGCGGCCCGGTGTTACTTTGAAGGGAATGGTCCGCGCACTATAATCCTTTCAGAGAAGGCCCTGGCAATGCTTCCCCCAGAAGCTCACAGCGTACGCGGCTTTACCGAATGTGTCCTGGCCTTTGGCTATCAAATGACAGGTGACCTAAAAGCCGCATATGGGTCTGTGTATAATGCCCTTAAGGAGAGGGGGCTGCATGGTACGACCTACCATTCAAGGCTGCTCGTTACCCTTTGCCTTGTTCACTGGATAGCGGCCAACTTGAGCGGTCTACGCCAGGCAGCCTTCCAATGCCTGCAGCTCGCCAGGGAATCCAACCTTGCCGAAACTAAAGGTTTTGCAAACTACTTTATGGGCATCGTCTATTATCATCACAACGAAACAGCCGCAGCTGAAGAGTACTTAAGTGCTATAGTAAAAAGCAGATATATTTCAAATACGCTGAATTATGCCCACAGTGCCTTTGCTCTGGCTCTGGTTTATCAGGCCCAGGGCCGACTCGATGATGCCCGAGAGGTAGCAGAGTCGGTCATTGCCCACGCTCTGGATTCACAAAACACCGAGTTGCTGCAAATTGCCCATTCCTTCAAGGCGGAACTGGCCTTGCGGAGGGGAAATATTGCCGAGGTCAGACAGTGGGCTGAGAATTTTGATCTTCAAGCGATCGCATCTGGACATAGATTCTACTTGCCACAGATTACGCTGGCAAATGCGCTCATAACCCTGGGAACCGGGGATAATCAACAAAAGGCTGCTGACTTGCTATCCCGGCTGCATGATTACTACATGTCAATTCACAATGTACGCTTTCAGATTGAAGTACTCGCTCTGCAAGCCTTGCTTCAAGACGCTCGAGGCGACAAGCATGCGGCAATGTCGTCCCTCGAGCGTGCGGTCGTACTGGCAGAGCCCGGTAAATTCATTCGTCTTTTTTTGGATCTAGGCCCAAAAATGTTTGAACTTTTGAATCGTTTGGCAAAGCAAAACATCTCCGTTAAATATGTCGGGGAACTCCTTATCGCCTTCAGGAAAGAGGGAACCCTATCCGGCCAAACACCTCTCGATGATGATGCCTTTACGTCGCGGTATGCGATGAATTCACCCCTGGATGAATCCCTGACGAACCGCGAGCTTGAGATACTGGCCCTGCTGGCTCAGCGGATGCGCAACAAGGAGATCGCCGAGAAGCTCTTCATCTCGCCCGAGACCGTCAAGAGACATACAATCAACATCTACAGTAAGCTAAACGTCCATAATCGCCGAGAAGCGGCCAAAAAAGCTACCACGCTTGGAATCTTAGTAGGATGATGTCGGGGGATCGGGTACCAGGTAGCGAATGATGGATACCAGGTGCCGGATGCCGGATACCGGATGCCGGATGCCGGATACCGAATGCCTGTTTTCGAATACCAGTTGCCGGTCGGCTTGTGCGGCGTAGCTTAGTGAAGACGTAGGCAGAACGGAGATTCATCCGCCTCATTGGATCCCACGAAGCGGGGATACCGATTTCCGTTTGACCTAGGTCGGTGAATAAATAGGATTAATCTTATGAGCTAACACACCCTTCAGTCCTCAGAGCAACTCCTCCAGACTTATGTCTTTGCTATACTACCGCGCACATGACGACAGGTATCAGGTATCCGGAAACTGGTATCTGGCATCTGGCATCTGGTATCCGTTCTCCTAGTCCCCCCATCTCCGTCTCTCCCTGGGCTGATCGCCCCTACTCCTGAAAAATTACACCCTTTTTACACTCCTTTTTACACCTTTCCGGGTCTTTTGTTGATCAATGCGTCGTATTAGTTTCACGATGCATCCTTTGAATTTCAGATATATCTGTTCTCAAAGAAAGGATTAAATATCATGTCATCTGCGCACTCCTGGGAAGGACTCAAATTGGAAACGCCGGCCACTTATCGCATACGCGTCCAGGGAAGCCTGGATGAAAGCTGGGCCGATCGACTGGGGGGTATGGCCATTACGGCTGAAACGGCTGGGGGTAAACTGCCCGTGACAATCCTGGTGGGTCACCTGACCGATCAGGCAGCCCTCTCCGGTATTTTGAATACACTTTATGAACTGCACCTGCCGCTGCTGTCGGTAGAGAACCTGGATGAGAAATAATTCGATTTAGTAGGAACATGGAAACCTTTATGAATGCTTTTGCCCAATTTTTTACAACGCAGCAGGCTATACAATCAAGTAGCTTAAAGGCTTCCGTTGAGACTGAAAACGTCATCGACATCAGCAATCTGCAATATGCCTGGCGCAACAGTGCCGACCTGGTTCTGGATATAGACAAGCTGCGGATTATTCGAGGCGAGCGGGTGTTCATTGCGGGCCCCAGCGGCAGTGGCAAGAGTACGCTGCTCAGCCTGCTGGCCGGTGTGGTCATACCCCACAAGGGAACCGTGACGGTACTGAATCGAAGGATAGAAACCCTGAGCGGAGCCCGGCGTGACCGCTTTCGGGCCGATAACATCGGGTTCATCTTCCAGATGTTCAATCTGATTCCGTACCTTTCGGTGGTGGAAAACGTGACGCTTTCCTGCCGGTTTTCCGAACGACGAATGCAAAAAGCAGTGCGCATATCATCAAGCTCGAGAGTAGAAGCCCTGCGCCTGCTTACGCACCTGGATATGGCCGACCCGGATTTGCTCAAACGGCCGGTCACTGATCTCAGCGTCGGCCAACAGCAGCGGGTGGCCGCAGCCCGGGCCCTGATCGGGGCTCCCGAGATATTGATTGCCGACGAGCCCACTTCGTCCCTGGATGGAAATCACCGTAAGGCTTTCATTCGATTGCTGTTTGAAGAATGCGAAAAAGAGAATACCACGCTGATCTTCGTCAGCCACGATCTGTCGCTGGCGCCATTGTTTGATCGCACAGTCCAGCTCGCGGACATCAATCGGACAGGAGGCCATTAACTTTGAATCGGAGACGGGGAGACAGGGAGACGGGGAGAATCGGCGACGGGGAGAGTCGGTGATGGGGAGACACGGAGACGGGGAGACAGGGAGATAGATTTTGGATACCGGCTTTAGGACACCGGTCGGAGCGAAACGGGGATGCCGGGTGTATTTTCAAGTACTACTTGCAGTGGAAAAGACTCTAGAACTGAATATCGAATGTCGAACAAGGAAGCTCAAATAATCAAGTGACAGCGCCATCTGTTTACACCCGGCATCCCCGCTTCGCTCCGACCGGCATCCGGCATCTGGTATCCGGTATCAGGCGTCAGACATCAGATACATAATTTTTATAACCTGAAGAAGGTCGAGAGAGCAATTATGGCTATTTTATCACTTGCAATCAAAAGCCTGCGCAACCGCAAAGTGACGGTCGGTTTAACCATCGTTTCCATAGCGCTGAGCGTAACCCTACTTCTGGGAGTCGAGCGCATCCGGCGCGAGGCGCAGACGAGCTTTACCAACACCATCTCCGGAACCGATCTGATCGTCGGCGCCCGCACCGGTCCCGTGCAGCTGCTGCTCTCATCGGTTTTTGGCCTCAGTGATGCCACCAACAATATCGAATGGGAAAGCTATGAAGCGCTATCCGCACATCCCGGAATCGCATGGGCGATTCCCATATCTCTGGGCGACACCCACCTGGGCTACCGGGTACTGGGGACCACTAGGGCCTATTTCGATCACTTTCGGTACGGTCACAGGCAGGCCCTGCAGATGCAAGCCGGCGGGTGGTTTGCTTCTGAAGACGGGGCGGTACTGGGGGCCGAGGTCGCCGAAAAACTCGGCAACCGGGTGGGCGCCGATATTGTCGTGACCCATGGATCCGGGGATGTCAGCTTTATCAAACACGACACCCATCCCTTTCAGGTGGCGGGCATTCTGGTTCGCACCGGCACCCCGGTGGACCGCACCGTGTTCGTCAGCCTGGCGGGCATCGACGCCATCCATGCTGGAATGGATCCGGCCGACGACCACGGCCACGATCCTCTGACCGCTCACGCAGTATCCAGCCCTCATCATGAAGATGAGCCGGAGGCCATCACCGCGATTTACATCGGTCTGAAATCCAGATCTGCCGCCCTCTCGGTCCAGCGAACGGTCAACGAATACAAGGGCGAGCCCCTGTCGGCCATCCTGCCGGCCGTGGCCCTGCAGGAATTGTGGGCAATCATCAGCGTAGTGGAAAAAGCCCTTCTGGCCGTGTCCGGTTTTGTCGTGCTGGTGGGACTGTCCGGGATGCTGGTGGCCATCATGACGGGTCTCAACGAGCGGCGCCGGGAAATGGCCATCCTGCGTTCGGTGGGCGCCCGTCCGTTGCATGTCTTCTCGCTGATCGTGGGCGAGGCGGGTGTTGTCACCCTGATCGGCATTATTGCCGGCATCGCTTCGCTGTATGGACTTTTGATTGCCGCTCAACCGCTGATTGCTTCCCAGTTGAGCCTGTTTTTAGGCATTACCGGTTTGTCCGGGTACGAGCTGATCCTGATGGGTATCGTGTGTGCCGCAGGTTTGGTCATCGGCATCATCCCGGGTTACCAGGTGTACAAGTATTCCCTGGCAGACGGGATGACCGTAAGGGTGTAGCGAATTAGGATTTTGGATTTTTAATAAGGAGGATTCGAAATGAGAATAATAAGCCTTAAAACGATAATGGTTTTACTGCTTACGGCAGTTTTCATTGCGCCGGCTATTGCTGCTCAGGTTCGCCAATTGGGGTAGCAGGACCTGATCAAAAAGGTCGAGTTCGAAGACCCCTTTGTAGCACTGACAACTGATCAGCTTAGCGACCTGGGCCTTGTCGCCCGGGTACGTCAGCTACAAGCAATGGGACGCAAAGTTGGTGAAGGAACACTCAAAGAAGCCGAGGAGTCTGCTCGGAGACTCGAAAAAGCAGAGATCGATATCGATGGTCTTTTAGCTCGACGTGCGGAGATCCGTGAACTCCGGCGCCAGCGTGCTCATGCAGTGGTTGAGGATTTGAACGGAGAGCAAATCCGCATGCCCGGCTATGCTTTGCCTCTGGAGTTTTCCGGAAACAAAATCACCGAATTCCTGCTGGTGCCCTGGGTCGGGGCGTGCATCCATACCCCGCCGCCACCGGCCAACCAGATTGTCTATGTAAAGCTGGATAAGGGAATCAAGAACGCCGGACAGTTCACACCTGTATGGGTGACCGGTGAGATGACCGTCAAGGCCTCCACAAAGAACCTATACCTGGTTGATGGTTCTTCGGGCATCGATGTCGGCTATTCATTAGAGGCGAGCCAGGTGGAGCCTTACAAGAAGTAATATCAGGAGATTCAAGATGAAAAACAGATTCCGGTTTCTCAGAATATGGATGACCGCAGCTCTAATCTCGGCAATGACAATGCCGCCGGCTCTGGCACAGCAGGCGGGAAACACTAACATTGTCTTGATGGATGCCAAACAGGTGCTGATAAATAACGTGCGTATCTTTGATGGCAACAGCGATCAGCTTAGTGACGGTATGAACATTCTGATTGAGGGCAAACTGATCCAAAAGATTACTAAAGATGCGATCAAACCGAATGCAGGTGCCAGTATCATCAATGGCGGTGGCCGTGTTTTGACCCCCGGTTTCATTGATACGCATACCCACCTTGCTTTGGTGGCGCCCTTTGATCAGCTTGAAAACGAATACGACGGTGTTTACGTCGGTGCGGTCGCTGCCCAGATGGCTGAAAATATGCTGATGCGCGGATTCACCAGTGTGCGCGATGCAGGAGGGGCCAGCATCGGCGTGATGCGAGCCATCAACGAGGGGCGCCTGATCGGCCCACGGATATTTTCATCCGGCGCTTTTCTGACGCAGACATCGGGCCATCTGGATATGCATGACTACACCCACCGGCATCGGCTGATCGGCGGACAGCCCAGCCAGGCCGAATTATTGGGGCACTATATCACTGCCGATGGGTCTGCCGAAGTGACGGCAGCTGTGCGGGAAAACATGCGCAAAGGCGCCACTCAAATTAAGATTGCCACCAATGGGGGGATATCTTCGCGCTACGCACCTCTGGATATTTTTGGCTTTACTCAGGGCGAAATCGTTGCAGCGGTTGATGCTGCAAGCGACTTCGGCACTTACGTCATGGCCCATGTGTACTATGACAGCGCGGTCGAGCGTTGACTGAAGGCCGGCGTAAAGAGCATCGAGCATGGGAACATGATGACCGACAAGACAATGGAGCAGCTGGTCAAAGCAGGCGCGTTTTTGAGTATCCAAGCCTCCGCCTCGCAGTCACCGTCGCCGAAATGGTTCACTGCCGACCAGAAGGCCAAGCACAAGCTGGCCCGCGACGGTTTTTTCAAAATGGTCGAATTGGCCAAGAAGTACAAGGCCAAAATAACCTTTAGTTCGGATTGGTTTGGCAGTGACGAAGCGTATGCCCTGCAGTCCCAGGAATGGATCGCCAGAAAAGACCTGTGGACCCCCATCGAGATACTGCGACAGGCAACAGGAACAGCCGGAGAACTGCTGGCATTGTCCGGGCAGCGGAATCCTTACAGTGAAGGCAAGCTCGGTGTTATAGAAGAAGAGGCCTATGCGGATCTTGTAATTGTTAACGGAAATCTGCTTGAAGATATCACGCTGCTGGAGGATCCGGAGAAAAATCTGAGCCTAATCATGAAAGACGGCAAGATATACAAGAATACGCTTTAAAGAAGGATGCAGGATACACGATTCAGTATGCAATGAAGATTTGGGATACCGGATACCGATAACAAGAATTCTGTATCTTGGATCTTGAATCATGGATCTTGAATCCGTCATTTTGATACGCAAACTATAGGACTAAGAAAGGAGCAGTAAAAATGAAAAAGAAGAAAAGGTTTTACACAATCTTGGTTGCCTCAGCCCTGGTGGTAGCACTTGCGCTGCCGCAGGCACAGGCACAGGAGAAGAAAGAACCGAATCAAATCTTGATCACCAACGTAAACATTTTCGACGGTAAAAGCGAGACGCTGATCAAAGGCAGGGATGTTCTTGTTGAAGGCAACCTGATCAAGAGAATCGGAAAGATAAATGCCCCGAAGGCCACTATCATTGATGGTGGGGGACGTACCTTGATGCCGGGAATGATCGACGGGCATGCCCATTTGATGGTCAACGCCCATTTCGATACCGTCGAGAAGAATTTTGATATGACCGACATATCCTACCGGGCCAAGGTGGTTTCCGAGCGGTTCCTGTTGGATGGTTTTACGGCGGTGCGTGACATGGGCGGCCCGGCGTTCGGTCTGCGCAGGAATATCGATGCCGGCCTGATCCATGGCCCCAGAGTGTATCCCTCGGGCGCTTTTATCTCGCAGACTTCCGGTCACGGTGATTTTCGCGACCGTGCAGATGCTGGCTTCACAATACAGTCTCCCGGTGATCTTTCCAACTTTGAGCGCATGGGTATCGGCAATGTGGTGAACGGCGTACCGGAAGCACTGGCGGCCACACGTCTCAATCTCAGAAACGGTGCCAGCCAAATCAAAGTCATGGCCGGAGGCGGTGGGTCCTCGCGCTTTGATCCCATTGATACGACGCAATTCTCGCCGGACGAATTGAAAGCCATTGTCGGCGCCGCAGAAGACTGGAACACCTACGTTGCGGCGCATGTTTTTACCGACCGGGCCGTCAACCGTCTGCTCGATGCAGGTGTGAAGACCATGGAGCACTGCTTCTTCGTCAGTGAAAAGACCATGCAGCGCATGGCCAAGGAAGGCGCCTATGCCGTACCACAGATGTGGGGTATATCGCCGGACCTGGCTCGAAATCCGCTGATGCCCCCTGACAAGATCCCCATGGTGAAAGCGTTGGGTCAAAAATACAAGGATGTGGGACGCAACTTTCTCAAAAACGGGGTTAAGGTGGTATTTGCATCCGATTACGTCGGCGTGTTTGCCGATGCAGAGCGCGCTCGCCGTTATGAACTCTGGTGGCGGACCAAGGTCTTCGAAAGCAACTTCGAGGTCCTTAAGCAGCTGACATCGACTGCCGGAGAAATGCTGGCCCTGTCCGGGCCACGCAACCCCTATAAAGCAGGCAAACTGGGTGTCATCGAAGAAGGCGCCTATGCCGACCTGCTGGTGGTCGATGGGAATCCGCTGGAAGACATCACGGTCATTGGCGGTACCGACAAATGGTTCGATGCCGATCCGGAATACAAACTCGTTCCCACCATCCACCTGATCATGAAGGACGGCAATATCTATCGTAACGAGATCGACGGGCGCCTGTCGCCGGCGGCGATCAGCTACAAGGAAATGCGATACGAAGGAATCATAACCTCTCCAGGCGCTCCTTACTAATATAATATTTCGGGAACCGGTGGGGACTCGCCCCTACGTGAACAACTGAGATTTAGGGGATTTCCCTAAAATGAAAGCAATAATAAAATGAAAAGAAAAAGATTGTTTTTCACAATCATGGTCGCTTCGGCCCTGGCAGTGGCACTCGCACTGCCACAGGCCCAGGCGCAAGAGAAAAAAGAACCAAATCAGATACTGATCACCAACGTCAATGTCTGGGATGGCAGAAGCGATACCGTCAAAAAGGGTGTTGATGTTCTGATCGAAGGCAATCTGATTAAGCTGGTGGGAGCCGGGATCGATGCACCCAAGGCCCACAAGGTCGACGGCAAGGGCGGTACGGTGATCCCCGGGTTGATCGACATGCATGCGCATCATTCCATCCATGAAGGCATGCTGGAAGGACGCAACTCCTATGACCAGATGGCCATCGGCGCTATTTCGGGCTTACGGTTGAGGGATTACCTCGACCAGGGGTTCACCACCTCTCGCGATGCCGGTGGCAATGTACTGGGTCTGGCCAAGGCTGTTCGACTTGGCCGCATCCCGGGGCCGAGGATATTTCCCAGTGGCGGTTTTCTTTCACAGACCGGCGGTCATGCCGACACGGGCCTGATTACCGATCAGATTGGTGATACGGATATTCTTGAACGCAGTGGCTTTGGTTACATTGTAGATGGCAAAACCGAGGCCAGAAGAGCGGCGCGTAAGAATCTTCGCGCCGGAGCCACCCAGATTAAAATCATGGCCGGCGGTGGTGTGGCCAGCGAATTCGATCCCATTCACACGACGCAGTTTTCATCCGAGGAAATTGAAGCGATAGTGGGTGTTGCCGAAGACTATGGCACCTACGTCACGATGCATGCCTACCATGATCGCGCTGTCAACCGTGCCATCGATGCAGGCGTACGTTGCGTGGAGCACAACTTCCTGGTTTCAGAAGAGACCATTAAGCGTATGAAAAGAGAGAACATTGCCCTTTCGATTCAGTCTGTCATGTCTCTTGAGGTGTTCGATCCCAAGAATGTCGAAAAGATTACCTTCTTCAGCGCCGATCAGAAAGCCAAGGCCAAGATGGTGAATTCAGGCGCGTCCCAAATGCTCAAATGGGCACTCAAGCACGACATCATCATGGTCACCGGTGGCGACATGTTCGATAAAGCCAACGTGAACCGTCAGATCGAAAATATTCTTTGGCTTAAAAAAGTAGGGTTCTCCAATGTACAAGCTCTTAAAACAGCCACGTCTTCTGCCGCTTATGTGTTGAGCTGGAGTGGAGGTATGAATCCCTATAAAGATGCCTATCCCGATCTGAGCGAAGATGAAAAGGCCAAAAAAGGAATTGGCCTGGGCGTTATCGAAGAGGGTGCCTATGCTGACTTGCTGATAATCAAAGGCAATCCGCTTGAAAAGCTCGAAGTGTTAAAGGATCGCGATAACATGCAGCTGATCATTAAAGACGGCCACCTCTGGAAAAATACCCTGGTGACGGCCACGCACCCCCATTATGTCCCACCCGAAAGGCGTGTCATGACGCCAAACCCTGTATTGTAGGTGGCGTAGGTAAAAGAGGAGGTTCATCTTTGCATAAACATTGAGGTTCCGGAGCGCTTCGGCGCCCCAGCAGTTTCGCAATTACGGTAAGTGCAAATCGTAATTGATCAGAATGTCAACATTACGCATAAATTTGCTGCTGCAAACTAAAGCAAGGAGAGTCGAAATGCGCTGTGGATATGTGAATCGAGTTTTGCTTGCCACCTTTGTGGTGTTCACTATTTCTGCCGTAACGCTTTATGCGAAATCTGACCGTGCGCCTTTTCCGGAAGGTGAAATCACTCGCATCGCCTTCGGCTCCTGCGCCAAGCAGTGGCAGTATCAGCCGATCTGGGATACTGTTATCGCTGAGAAAGCGGATCCGTTTCTCTTTCTTGGAGACGCCATTTACGCGGATACCGACGGCAAGACAGCCTGGTCCGTATCCGAGGATCAGCTCAGGGGGGAATGGAACCGGCTGGCTGACAAGCCCGAATTCAAGCGTATCCGGGGGAAGATTCCATTCATGGCCATCTGGGACAACCACGATTACGGGACGCATAACGGTGGGACCGAGTTTCTTTTAAAAGAAAAATCTCAAGCGATTTTTCTGGACTTTTTCGGTGAACCAGCCGATTCTAAGCGCCGCAACACGCCCGGTATCTACGACGCAAAGGTATTTGGTCCGGAAGGTCAACGGGTGCAGATTATCCTGCTCGATACGCGCTTCTTTAAAAATAATTACAAAAAGAATCCAATACCCAAAGCAGAGCGCCTCAAGGCGGGCAAGGTCGGTGGTTATTTACCGGACGACGATTCCACAAAAACATTGCTTGGCAATCTGCAATGGCGATGGCTGGAAAAACAGCTTAAGAAGCCGGCCGAAGTGCGTCTGATCGCATCCAGTATCCAGATCATCCCCGATAAAAAAGGGATGGACGAATGGGGCAATTTCCCGCTGGAACGTAAGAAGCTGTTCGACCTCATCGCCGGCTCGGGAGCCAAAGGGATTATCCTGCTCAGCGGTAATGTTCATTTTGCAGAGCTTTCTAAAAGCTATGCGGAAGATTACCCGTTGTTTGAACTGACCTCCAGCGGGATGACTCATGTCAATGAGGCCTATGCGAAAGCCGCCAACGAGTACCGCATCGCGGGACCGTTTGTCGATCTTAACGTCGGCCTGGTGGAGATTGCCTGGGACGCAAAGCCTTCTCCCCTGGTTACTTTGAAAGTGATCGGCGCGGACGGCCGCACCGCTTTCAGCCACCCGGTTCGTCTCGTTGATCTTCGTAGCAGCAACGTCACCGTCGAGCAAGCCCTGGTTTCCTGCCCGGTGCCGCGACCGGAGGTCTGCACCCAGGAATACCGGCCGGTCTGCGCGCAGCGCAAGGACCGCAGCGTGAAAACATTCTCCAACGGCTGCAGTGCCTGCACAGATCCTTCAGTAAGAGGTTATAGGGAGGGGGCCTGTGAGTGATCACAATGAAAAGTGAAAGTAGACTTCTCTATAAACTATTGTTCAGGTGCTCAAAAACATCAATAGGGAGGATACACCTAATGCTCTCTGCAAAAAGTAGCAAACCCGGACACAGAGTTTCAAGGTTAGCGTGTACTGTGTTTTTTCTGATTGCTATGGCGTTGCCAGTCACGGCTCAAGAAGACGTCCAAACTGACACCGGCTCTGAAAGAGTGCGACGTTTCGGTGGTCCCGATCAGGTGGAAAACCAGATTACCGAGGACGAAACCAGTGTTAGCAGGGTAGTGGAAAAGAGACTCGTCGAACCGTACTTTGAATGGAAGAAAAGTCTCCAGGAAAAGTACGGTCTGTCATTCGGGGTGGACTACTCCGCTGTTTACCTGAAGGCCAGCGACAGTCCTGCCGGAGCCGAAGACAGGGCGAGCAGCGGAATCGCAAGGTTTTTCGGGGCCTGGGACTTGATCGGTCGCAAGTCGGGCAACACCGGCGCCTTCGTCTGGAAGGTGGAACACCGTCACAAGTACACGGATATCCCTCCCCAATCCTTCGGATTCAATCTAGGGTACGCCGGGCTGATCGAGCCCCCCTTCAGCGACCAGGGCTTCCGCTGGACCAACCTGTACTGGCGTCAACGGTGGAACAAGGAAAGGATCACCCTGTTTGCAGGTTTTCTGGACGCCACCGACTATGTGGACGTTTACGCCCTTGCGAGCCCCTGGACAGGGTTTCTCAATTTTGCATTCAGCACAGGCTCTCTTACCATCCCGGTTCCTAACGACGCGGCACTCGGTGCGGCTGCCGGGGGCATGCTCTCAGAGAACTTTTTTGTCATCGGCGGGCTTGTCGACCGCAACGCTGATCCCACAAAGCCCTTTGACGGATTCGACACCTTCTTCAACGACAATGAATACTTCACGTCGCTGGAGTTCGGCTGGACGCCGTCCCACGACCGCATCTATTTAGACAACGCCCATATCACTTTCTGGCATGCCGACGAGCGCACCAAAGCTGGCGAGCCCAAAGGCTGGGGGTTCAATGTCTCCTTCACCCGCTATCTGGCCGGCAAATGGCTGCCGTTTATCCGGGCCGGATATGCAGAAGACGGCGGCAGCCTGGCGCAAAAATCGGTCAGCGCGGGCGTCGGTTATCAGCCGGTGCCCAAAGGGGATCTGCTGGGATTCGGGTTGAACTGGAATGAGCCCAATGAAACCACTTTTGGCCCGGGCCTCGACGACCAGTACACGGCTGAGGTCTTCTACCGCTGGCAGCTGACCCCGCAGCTCGCCATCACCCCGGATGTGCAGCTGCTGATCAATCCGGCCCTCAACCCGCAGGAAAGTTCGATTTGGGTCTTCGGTCTGCGGGCGCGGCTGGCGTTATAAAACGAAAATCATCTCTAAAAAAAATGGTGTAAAGCAATTGTGTAGCGGGTAATATCCGCTTATTGTCAATAGATTACTCACCCCAGTACGATAGTTCCTACCTACGGGGCAGGCAGACACCCACCCGCATGGAATAGTTTTCAAATTCCACAGGGAAAGCAGACATACACAGATCTGCATTTTACTATAGACATAAGGCCAATCAGGCGTTACATGTTCTGTTAGTCATAACTATCAGATAGGGAGGGCTAACCATGACTCGCAATAAATCGATCAATTATATTATGATCATTCTGGCCCTGCTTCTGGTCGGCGGCTGTGCCACCCTGCCGGAGGATTTTGAGAAACCCGAGTCCTACGCCTACACCGATACGGACGATACCAGTTTCGGCAAGGCGCGTCGTGATGAACGGGCAGCGCATTCCGGACAATCCGGATTTTTGCTGCTGGGTGACGGTCTGGACGCCTTTGTGGCCCGCGCCGTGCTGGCGCATTTTGCCGAACGCAGCATCGATGCTCAGTACTACCTGTTTCACAACGATTTGGTGGGAGCCTTGTTTGTGGATCAGCTGCTCAAAGCCGCCGACCGCGGTGTGCGGGTTCGCCTGCTGGTCGACGATATGGATATGGGAGGCCGGGATCTTGGTGCGGCGGTGGCCGACAGCCACCCCAATATGGAGGTGCGATTTTTCAATCCATTCAGCCGCAATGTAGGTCGAACCTCCCAGTTTGTGACCCGCATGGGGTCTGTAACCCGCCGAATGCATAACAAGTCGTTCACTGTCGATAATCAGGCGACCATCGTCGGTGGACGAAATATCGGCAACGAATATTTTGAAGCCGATCCAGATATGGCCTTTGCGGATCTGGATGTGCTGGCCGTCGGGCCAGTGGTCAAAGAGGTCTCTTCTTCCTTCGATCTTTACTGGAACAGCGAATTGGCTTATCCTGCAACAGTGCTCAAAGGTGAACCGCCTACGCCTGAGGAAATTGAAGAGAAGCGACAACAGTTAAGCGATTTCGTTGCCCAGCAGGCCGACTCGACCTATATGCAGGCCCTGCGAAATTCCGATCTGGCCAATAAGATTCGGAACAATCAGATGGACTTCCACTGGGGGGATGCGGTGGTCATCTACGATGAGCCGGAAAAGCTCCTTCACAGTTTCGACAAAGTCGAATACCATCTGTCCCCGCTGATTGCCCCCTACTTTATCGGTGTCCAGGAGGAGTTGATCATTTTTTCACCCTATTTCGTCCCGGGAAAAAGGGGCACGGCCTTTTTGAGTCAGCTCAGCCGACGGGGCGTGCGGGTGCGTATATTTACCAATTCTCTGTCCTCAAATGACGTGGGCATCGTGCATGCAGGGTATGGCAAATATCGCAAGGATCTGCTGCGCGCCGGAGTGGAGCTGTATGAAATGAATAAAAAGCTCACCCGGAAGGAGCGCAAGGAAAAAAAGGGCGTGGGGGGGTCCTCCAAGGCCAGCCTGCACGCCAAGTCTTTCGTCTTTGACCGCAAAGAAGTTTTCATCGGCTCATTGAACCTCGATCCCCGGGCGGTGGTCCACAACACCGAAATCGGTATCGTGCTGACATCCGAGGAAATTGCCAACTTCATGGGAGACGCATTCGACCAAAATATCGAACGGGTGGCGTTTCGACTCGAGCTGGTGAAAAAAGAAAACGGAACCGAAAAAATCCTCTGGCACGGTCTGGTCGACGGTGATGAGAAAACCTTTGACGTGGATCCTTACACCAGTTTCTGGCGCCGGTTTGGGATCGGGTTTATGAGTATTTTGCCAATAGAGTCGCAGTTGTAAGCTGATTTACATACCATTACGGCAACAAATATTTAGACATAGTATTCTAATGCCAAAAAACATTCACCGCAAAGACGCAGAGCGCGCAAAGTTAAGTAAAATTATGTTTTCCGCTGAGACGCCGGAAAACATAAAATAGCTACCACCTTTGGCGAATGATCCTGGAAATTTTTACCTTTGTTTGAATAAAAGTATCGCATCTTATTACACTCTGATCTATTGAATCCCCATACTGTTGCCTGAAGGGCATGCTGATTTTGGCTTTCCGGCGTCTCAGCGTAAAGCAAAAAAATAAAAATCTCTGCGTTCTCTGCGGCTTGAGCGAGCGAAGGCGAGCGGGCGGTGATCTTATATCTAAATAATAACGACCTCGCTAGTAAACTCCTTTCATAATGAAAAGGTAAAATTATGAAGATAAACACGTGCAACATTCTATTGGTTTTGTTCTTGATGGTTACGATGGTGTGCGTGATTCCCAGTGTCTGCAATGCGAAGACGGAAGCATACCGCGGTTTTTATATATTTGGACACGAAGTCAGAACATTTCAGCCCTGCGGGTCGAACAAGGTTTACTGGGTCAAAGCAGAACCGGGTATATCGAAAAAGTTACGGGAAGAACATCAGAAGCTAACGGTCAAGCCCTATGAATCGATTTATGTCGAATTGCAGGGGCGCCTGTTGGCCAAAGCCGCAGAGGGATTTGCTGCGGATTACGACGGGCAGATCGCGATCGAAGCCGTTGATCTCGTTCAGGCTAAGCAAAAGGAGGATTGCAGTGCCGCCGTAAATGTCGTCGAAGATATTATCGGTGTTACTTGGAAATGGCAGCAATCCCGATACAACAATGACACTGAGGCAAAACCACAAGATCCATCCCGGTACACGATTGCATTTCGACCCAATGGCGCTCTTAATATTCGGGCCGATTGTAACCGCGCCGGCGGAAAATACACTATTCAAAAGAGTAGGCTAGCCGTTGAAGTGACCCACAGCACACGGGCGGCCTGCCCGACAGACTCGCTTGAACAAACCTTTCTGCGTGATCTCAATTCAGCAGCAATTTACTTTATAAGAGAAGGAGATCTGTATATCGACTTGAAGTACGATAGCGGTACCATGAAATTTTCAAGATGATTATGCGAAGGATTTTATTGAAGGCTAGCTTTCACACTTCTCCGTCCTTAATATTGAAGCAGTACTTTCGCATCTGAAAAGAAAGAGAGAAGCAATACCGTGATCCGGTATCCGGTATCCTGAATCTGGCATCAAGCATCTAATAAATAGAATCGTAGCTGATAGACTAACCGTTAATAAAGGCTGATTATATTTACAGCCTCTATAATACCATTATGGGAGTATTGAAAAAAGGATCAATCACCCAGCATCAATGGAAAAAAGAAAGTTAATACAGAAGAAAGGATGACACCTTGAAAATACTACCCGACAGGAAAATTTGGTGGCTTAATATTGCCTTTATTGCACTCCTGGTACTCACCGCCTGTGAGGAGAAAAATACCTACAGTCCACCGCCGCCTCCCAGGGTAACCGTAGCCAAGGCTCTGCAGCAGGATGTTACCGATTACCTGGAGTTTACCGGCACTGCAAGGGCGTTCGAAGAGGTCGAAGTGCGTGCACGGGTGCCCGGTTTTCTCCAGAGTATGAATTTCACATCTGGAACGCGGGTGGAAGAGGGTGCTGTGCTGTTCGTTATCGATCCACGGGAATATGAGGCCGAGTTGAACGCTGCCAAGGCCGAACTGAAAAGTGCTCAGGTCCGACTCAACCGTGCTGAAACAGAGTATGCCCGCGTAAAAAAGCTTTACGAACAAAAAGCAGCCGCTCAGACAAGGGTGGTCCAGTGGCAGTCGGATCGTGACGTGGCCAAAGCAGACGTGATCAGAGCAACCTCCCGGCTGGAAAGGGCCCGCCTCAATCTGGGTTATACCAAAGTCACCACACCTATTACCGGGCGTGTTGGCCGCAATCTCGTCGATCTGGGCAACCTGGTCGGAGAAGGTGAGCCGACGCTGCTGACAAAAATTACAAAATACGACCCCATGTACGTCTATTTCAACCTGAACGAGCGGGATCTTCTCAGGATATTGGCCGTATACCGCGAAAAAATCAAAGCAAAAGATATCGATCCGGAAAAAAATCCCGCACGGTCTGCGGAAATTCCGATTTATTTGGGGCTTGCCAACGAAGATGGGTATCCCCATGAGGGTCTACTGGATTTTGCCGAATCCGGAGTCGATCCGGACACCGGCACGCTCCAGATGCGAGGCGTATTTCCCAACCCGGAACAGCCGCCGAAGCTTGTACCGGGTCTTTTTGCCCGGGTTCGCATGCCGGTGGAAAACCGCCCGAATGCTCTGCTGGTCACAGAGCGCGCTATTGGCGCCGATCAAGGGGGCCGCTACCTGCTGACGGTCAATAACGAGAATGTGGTTGAAAAGCATCCAATTCGAATGGGGCAGCTGATTGACGGTCTGCGGGTCATCGAAAAAGGTCTGCAAGCCGATGAATGGGTGGTGGTAAATGGGCTGCAGCGAGCGCGACCGGGCGCAAAAGTAGATCCTCAGCAAATAGATATGAACACACTGAAAGTTTCGGCCCTTAAAAAAGCAGCCAGGGCAGGCAAAAAATAGATATTACAAGAGGTTCAACGAGAGGCCATCGCATGTTTTCCAAATTTTTTATCGAACGCCCGATATTTGCCAGCGTCATTTCGATTGTGATTGTCATTGCCGGTGTTGTTGCATTCGGCGCGCTACCCGTAGCCCAGTACCCCGAGATCACTCCACCGACAGTGGAGGTGTCCTCTACCTATCCTGGAGCCAACGCGCAGGTGGTTGCAGAAACGGTGGCCGCCCCGATCGAGCAGCAGGTCAATGGTGTGGAGAATATGATTTATATGTCGTCCACCAGTGCCAGCGACGGCTCCTATAAGCTGACCGTCACCTTCGAGGTCGGAACGGACCTGGACATGGCCCAGGTGCTGGTCCAGAATCGGGTCAAGCTTGCCGAACCGAACCTGCCCGAAGATGTGAAACGCCAGGGTGTCAACACCAAGAAGAAATCGCCCAACATCCTCCAGTTTATTTCCCTGTATGCCCCTGATGGCCGCTATGATGAACTCTATCTCGCAAACTACGCCACCCTGCGAATCCGCGATGTCCTCAGCCGCATACCCGGTGTCGGCGATGTGGTGGTCTTTCCGCAGAGCGATTACAGCATGCGCGTCTGGTTGAATCCCCGGTTGCTGAAATCGCGCAATATCACCACCGAGGATGTGTTGAACGCCATCCGCGAGCAGAACGTGCAGGTGGCTGCCGGGCAGATCGGCCAGCCTCCCGCACCCCGGGGTCAAAGCTTCCAGTACACGGTCAACGTGCTCGGGCGCTTGACTGAAATCGAGCAGTTCGAGGAAATTATCGTCAAAACCGCCGCGGGGGGACGCATCACCCGCCTCAGGGATATCGCGCGTATCGAACTTGGCGGTAAGAGCTATGATATCACCTCCAGCCTGAGCGGCGCACCATCCGCCAGCATCGGGCTATATCAGCTGCCTGGTGCCAACGCCCTGAATGTGGCTCAACAGGTGCGCGCCACCATGGCGGACCTGGAATCTTTTTTCCCCGAGGGTGTGGAATACAAAATTCCCTACGATACGACCATTTTCGTTGATGAATCGATCAAGGAAGTATATGTCACCCTGTTTCAAGCGGCGCTGCTGGTATTTCTGGTCCTGTTTATCTTCCTGCAGGACTGGCGGGCAACGGTCGTGCCGGCCGTAACCATCCCGGTCTCGCTCATCGGCACCCTGGCCGTGATGCTGGCAATGGGCTTTTCCCTCAACATGCTGACCCTTTTCGGTCTGGTGCTGGCCATCGGAATTGTCGTGGACGATGCCATTGTGGTGGTGGAGTCCACCGTGTTCCACATGGAGCGAGGCATGAAAGCCAAGGAGGCGGCCATCCAGGCCATGAGCGAAGTTTCCGGTCCGGTTGTTGCCACCACGCTGGTACTGCTGGCCGTGTTCGTTCCGGCGGCTTTTTTACCGGGCATTACCGGCCAGATGTATCGCCAGTTCGCACTGACCATTGCCATATCCACCATTTTCAGCTCCATCAACGCGCTGACACTCAGCCCCGCCCTCGGTGCGCTTATCCTGCGGCCGCCGCCAAAAAAAAAGAATTTATTTTTCCGCGGCTTTGATGCGGCGTTCCGTAAAACCGAAAACGGCTACACTACCGTCACCAAGACGCTGGTGCGACGCTTCGTGATCGTGATGCTGCTGGCTCTGGGGCTGGCGGGTTTGACCGGCTGGCGGTTCACCAAAGTTCCCACCGGCTTTCTGCCCACCGAGGACCAGGGGTACCTGTTGGCCAATATCCAACTGCCCGATGCCGCTTCTCTGGAACGTACTAAAGATGTACTCGGGCAGATCGACCGCATTCTCGCGAAGACGCCCGGTATCCAGGACTGGGTTTCGCTGGGCGGATTTTCGCTGATTGACGGCACGAATGCGTCAAACGCAGCGACCGTTTTCATTATTATGACGCCCTGGGAGCAGCGTGAGGAACCGAGCCTCGGTCAATTGGCAATCCTGATGAATCTGCAGAGGCAGTTTTCCCAGATCCAGGAGGCCATTGTTTTTGCATTTCCGCCGCCGGCTATCAGCGGGTTGGGAGTGGCCGGCGGTTTTCAGATGCAGCTTCAGGACCGGGCGGACGTCGGCCTGCAGGAACTGCAGAAAATGACCCAGGAGATGATCCAGGACGGCAACACCCAATCGGGTCTCTCATATCTGAACAGCACCTTTCGGGCCGATGTGCCGCAGCTCTTTGCCGAAGTCGATCGCACCAAGGCCAAAACCCTGCAGATTCCTTTGAGCAGCGTGTTCAACACATTGCAGGCCTACCTTGGTTCGGCCTACGTTAACGATTTCAACAGATTCGGCCGCACCTGGCAGGTCAAGGTCCAGGCCGACCACGCGTATCGCATCGAACCATCGGATATACGGCAACTCGAAGTCCGCGACGCCAGGGGACAGATGATCCCCATCGGCACTCTGGTAAGAGTGGATCGAATCCTGGGACCGCAGACCATTATGCGTTATAACCTTTTTCCGGCTGCCTCTATTACCGGCCAGGCATCGCCGGGCTTCAGCTCGGGTCAGGCGTTGAATTTGATGGAGCAGCTGGCCAGAGCAAAACTTCCCCCTTCCATGGGATTTGAATGGACCGGTATGTCCTACCAGGAGAAAAAGGTGGGCTCGGAGGCCATCCTGGTTTTTGCCCTGGCCATCATCCTGGTATTCCTGGTGCTGGCCGCCCAGTATGAAAGCTGGACCAGCCCGGCGGCGGTGATTATGGTGGTGCCCTTGGCCGTGCTGGGCACGGTGCTCGCGCTGGTCATGCGCGGCTTTGACAACAACGTTTACACCCAGATCGGTATCGTTCTGCTCATCGGCCTGGCGAGCAAGAATGCTATTTTGATCGTGGAATTTGCCAGTGAGCAGCGGGCTCAGGGCAAAAGCATTCCCGAAGCGGCCCTGGAGGCTGCCCGACTACGTTTTCGGCCGATCTTGATGACGGCGATTTCCTCCATCGCCGGATTTATGCCCCTGGTGATTGCATCCGGTGCCGGTGCTGCCAGCCGCCAGGCGATCGGCACGGCTGTGGTGGGCGGAATGGTCGCGGCGACAATCATGTCCCTGATCTTCACGCCGGTCTTTTACGTGGTGATGCAGAAGCTGAGTGAAATTGGGAAGAAAAGACCGAAGGAAATATCCGATGTGCGCGAGAAAGCAGCCGAGCATGTTTCCCCAAAATAACCAATCTATCCCATTGACTATTTGTTTAAAAAGCTTCAAAAAGAAAAAGACGCCGAAAACCCGAAACTTGAATTAAATACAAGGGTGAAGAAGGGAGGCCGGACATGAGCAAAATTGCATTTCAGATCATTGCAATCGTATTGCTGGTGATGCTTATAAACAGTTGTGCATTTTTTAAGCTCAAGGAAGAACTCGAAGTTATGGAGTCAAATATCGGTATCGGTGGCGAAATTGAAAACCGGTCCCCGGAGCAAAAACCGCTCATTGTCATCCTGTATTCGGAAGTTGACGGTAAACAGCAAATTGTCGGGCTCAGGATCGTAGGCAAAACCGAGGGCTTTTATATTTTTGTGGTCCCCGTCGGTGAATACTACATCCTTGCCTTCGAAGATGCCAACCTAAACCTCAAATACGATACCGGTGAGTATTTCGGCGCATTCGGACAACCCGATTTAATCCGCATGTCCAGCCTCAAAGCCCGGGACAATCTGCATATCGAGGTGTCGCGTACCGGTGGATTCCCCGAGGGATTTCCGGCGGATGTCTCGAAAGTATCTCTCGCTTCTGCATTGAAGAACGTCGCTACCGGAACGATCATCAGCCTGGACGATGAAAAGTTTTCGCAGGAGACGGCCGATATGGGATTCTGGCAGCCCGTGACTTTCTTAAAGCAGGCCGGAGTAGGCGTGTACTTCTTAGAGCAATACGATCCGAATAAAATACCGATTCTGTTTGTACACGGTGCCGCAGGTACTCCTAGACATTTTCAATACCTCGCCGAACACATCGACCGAAGTCGCTTCCAGCCCTGGTTTTATCACTATCCCTCCGGGATTCCGCTGGAAAAAATCAGCGGATTCCTTAATGTGTTGATTAAGATCTTTCACGATGATTATCAGTTCGATCAGCTTTACGTGACGGCCCACAGCTTGGGCGGACTGGTGTCCCGATCGTTTATTTTGAAAAACTTTATTGAAGACGGGAACGACTACATCAAGCTGTTTGTTTCGATCTCAACGCCCTGGGGCGGTCTGGAGACCGCGCAAAAAGGGGTAGAGTCGGCCCCGGCGGTCATCCCCAGTTGGCACGATGTCGTTCCCAACAGCCCCTTCATACAGGGTGTCTTCAGTAAATCCTTGAAACCACAAATCGACTACTATCTGATTTTCAGTTACAAGGGCGATTGCAGCTTGTTCATGGACAACAACGACGGGTCGGTTACGCTCAGGGCTCAGCTCGATTTGAGAGCCCAAAAGGATGCACTATCGAAATGGGGATTTGACCAGGGTCACGTCGGCATACTATCCAGTCCGGAAGTTTTACAGACATATGAGGAAATACTCGAAATAACCGGCAGCGGGAATCAACCCGGGCTCAGACTCTTCGGTATCAAAAACTAGCAATTCGCATACAATTTGTTGTCACCGATCCCTCATTTGTGGGAGCGCCTTCGACTCGGCCGAGATCGTCGCAAGCCAGGCGCGATATACAGCACTCTCGAGGCAAGTTGCGACTCGACTGCCTTCGAAAAGCTACATTCGGCCTGAGCTCATGTCGAAGGCAGGCCCCGAGCCTGTCGAGGGGAGCTCGTCGAAGTCCACTCTCACAGGTATTGCAACAGAAATAAGGAAACGATTAACTATAAGGTGGCTGGCTAGGCCGATCCCGCATGGAAATGCTTTGCCGCCAACCTGGTGCGATTCGTTACTCTATATGGAGAATATTCCAATGCCCGAAGAACCAACTCCTGAGGAATCAAAAAAGAGAGTTAAGGGTTCGCATGAAGGTGAATACGAACGTCAGCAAACAGAAAAAGTGCCAAACGAAATACTTGAACGCAAAGCAGCGGAATGTAATGCCGATCTTGTGAAGGCAAATGAAAAATTGAGGCTGGAAATAGAAGAGCGTAAGTGGGTTGCAAAGGATGCGTTGTATGAACAAAACCTCATGCAAACGTTACTGGATAACATCCCGGACTACGTTTATTTCAAGGATAAAAACAGGCAGTTCGTCCGTGCGAGCAACTTTTTTTGTGAGCTATTTGGATGCGGTCTGGAAGATATAATCGGGAAAAAGGACGAGGATTTGTTTCCGCCAGAGATTGCGAAGGAAACTGCCAGTGACGATCGTCGGGTTATAGAGAAGGGAATACCACTAATAAATAAATTAGAAGGAGGTAAATCGATCGCTGGAGGAGAACACTGGGTTTTGACATCAAAGCTTCCCTGGCGTGATAACAATGGTAACATAATCGGGCTGTTTGGAATCTCGAGAGATATTACTGATCGAAAGCAGGCAGAGGAGGCATTGGTAAAGTCGGAAAAACGCTATCGCCAGCTTGTAGAGAGTATGAATGAAGGACTGGGCGTGGCAGACCATAATTATATATTCACCTATGTCAATCCACGGTTTTGTGAGATGCTCGGATACCATCGAGATGAAATTATAGGATGTAATCTGATTGATTTCGTCCACGATGATTCCAAGGAATTGATGAAAGACCAGATAGCGCGAAGAAAAAGGGGCGATGAAGGGGCGTTTGTGCTTTCCTGGAAAACCAAAGAAGGCGGCAAAATTTATACACAAGCATCTCCTAAAGCGTTGCACGATGAAGAAGGGCGCTTCATAGGAAGTATGGGCATCCTTACCGACATCACTGACCGGGTGAAAGCTGAGAAGGAACTTCGGCTATCTGAAGAAAAATATCGCCTTTTAGTGGCAAATGCCAACGACGCCATATTTATTCTCCAGGACGACGAAGTAAAATTTTTCAATCGGCGGGCAGAGCAAATCGGAAAAAATTTAGGCCGTGAGTTGGATCGAGTTCCATTTGATAGATATATTCATCCGGAGGATCAGAACCTGGTCAACGATAGACATGAACTGCTGTTACAAGGGGAAAATTCGCCGGATATTTGCCCATTCCGACTGGTCGGCAAAGATAATCAAGAAATGTGGGTGGAGCTGAGCACCGTTAAAATAGAATGGGAGGGCCGGCCGGCTACATTGGATTTCTTAAGAGATATAACTTTACAGAGAAAATTAGAGCAGCAGCTCCAGATATCTCAAAAAATGGAGGCCGTCGGAACCCTGGCCGGTGGAATTGCGCATGATTTCAACAATCTTCTAATGGGAGTTCAAGGAAGGACATCCTTGATGATGTTGGAAACAGATCCCTCCCATTCCTCTTTCGAACATCTAAAGGAAATAGAGAACTATATTCAAAAAGCAGCCAAGCTTACTAACCAGCTTTTGGGATTCAGCCGAGGGGGTAAGTATGAAGTCAAACCAACGAATTTAAACAATTTGCTAGATAATAGCTTGCAAATGTTTGGCCGGGCAAGGAAGGAGATAACTAATTACAAAAAATTTGAGGAGAGGATTTGGACGGTCGAGGTCGACCAAAACCAGATCGATCAAGTCTTATTGAATATATTCGTGAATGCCTATCAGGCCATGCCTGAAGGCGGGGATCTGTATATCCAAACCAAAAATGAAATCCTCTATGAAAATTTTGTTCAAGCTTATGGTGTTCAACCCGGAAAATATATAAAGATTTCAATCACGGACACCGGTATCGGGATGGATGAAAAAACTGCAAAAAGGGTTTTTGATCCGTTTTTTACCACTAAGGAAAAGGAACGCGGTACCGGATTGGGTCTGGCTTCTGCCTATGGCATCATTAAAAACCATGATGGAATTATCACCGTAGAAAGTGCCAAAGGCGAAGGAGCGACATTCAATGTCTATCTGCCGGCATCTGAGAAGGCGGTTATGGAAAATCAGCAGGGTGAACAAAAAATTTTAACCGGCTCAGAAACGATTCTGTTGGTAGATGACGAAGAGATAATTATTGATGTAAGTGTTCAACTGCTGGAAAAATTGGGTTATGAGGTTTTGGTTGCACGCAATGGCCGGGAGGCAATCGAGATGTACAAGAAAAATAAGGATAAGGTAGCGATCGTAATCCTGGATATGGTCATGCCGGGAATGGGCGGTGGTGAAGCCTACGCCAGATTAAGAGAGATAGATTCGAGTGTGAAGGTTCTGCTTTCTAGTGGATACAGCATGGATGGTCAGGCAGCCGAGATATTGACACATGGCTGTGATGGCTTTATCCAAAAGCCGTTCAAATTGAATGATCTGTCCAATAAATTGAGGGAAATCATCATGCAGCCCGCTGCATCCCCGCCGTAAAAATACCCGCACCAATTAATGCACTTCCTCCGCAACGATTGAACCATTTCCGAACATTTCTTTTCCGCATATGTTCGCCCAGTTGACCGGCAAATAGCGCATATAGCGCTGCATTTAGCGTAGCTAAAAACAAAAAGGTTCCTCCAAGCAGCGTTAATTGAAAAAGCGCTGGTTTGAGCGGATCTATAAACTGTGGCAGGAATGCCACAAAGAAGGCAATGCTTTTAGGATTAAGCGCCGTCACAATAAATGAACTTTTGAAAAGTGATCGTGTTGACGCTTCTTCTGCATATTCCTGGGCCGAATTATTTTTGGGATTTGATTTCCATAGTTTTATTCCAAGATAAATCAGATAAAGTGCGCCAATCCACTTGAAAATGGAGAATAGGGCTGCTGATGTAGCCATTATAGCCCCAAGCCCTAAAAGAGAAAGCGTCATTGCCGTGAAGTCCCCTAAAAGTACGCCCGCCACCAGTGGTACGACAGACCTGCGCCCATGAGTCACCGCCTGGCTTATTACCAAAAGGATTGTCGGCCCCGGTATAATGAGTATGACAGTTGCTGCGAAAACAAAGGGAATCCAAAGTTCCATATTCATCATTTTCTCCTAAATTACGAATGACAAATAATTATTTACAATCCACTAATGATCGAGATAGTTCTATTGCCTTATTTTTGACCTCTTCCGGCAATTCGGCAGGTACGCTGCAATCACCCACGTACAATTCACCGGATTTTCTGGCCAACAAAAAGTCTGTAATCCGATCGAATGCTGTAAACATACCTTCAGCATTATCCTCATAGGGGTCTGCACCTGTGACCAACAGGCCGATGCGTTTGCCTTCCATCAGAGAAGTATGCCCCGGTTTGTGGTAGTTGGTAACCAGTGAGTAGCACCTGTCGATCAGGGCCTTGATTTGAGACGAAAAGCCCCAGAAATAGATCGGCGAAGCGTACAAAACCACATCGGATGAGATCATTTTTTTCATGATAGCTATAGCATCGTCCTTTTGGACACAGGCGATTTCATCGGGATTCTCCCGGCATTTGGCACACCCGAGACAGCCATTAATAGACTGGTTGTTGAGGTAGATCCGCTGCACATCGTGTCCCAGTGATTTGAGCTCTTCTTCTACCCATCTCAGAACAGTTGCAGTATTACCTTTCTTTTTGGCGCTGCCCAAAAGGGTGGTGATTTGCATCGTCAATTCTCCTATATGATTGTTAAAAGTCGGATTAGTTGGAAATGGGGCACTTTGGAGCTGGTCCTGTAGCCTAAAGGCGTGTAAAACCTATGCCATCTCAATCCGCTGTGATTTTTTCCCCGCATCTAATATTTCCCGAACCTTTTGAGACAGCTCAGATAGGTTGAAGGGTTTTTGGATGAAACCATTACATCCCTTATTCATAATCTCTTTAGCTTGTCCATTGATGGCATAACCGCTGGATAATAAAACGGGTAACTTTGGTTGAATCTCCCGTATAAGTTCGAATACCCGGTCACCTTTAATGCCTGGCATTATTAGGTCGAGGACTACCAGATCTATTTTACCTGCCCATTTTTTTACCTCATCAACTGCGTGTTCTCCACTTCTAGCAACAATCACCCGATATCCCAATCTCTCGAGTAACGCCTGTCCTACCTCGATGATCATCTCTTCATCGTCTACCAGGAGAACGGTTTCCGACCCACTGATGATACCCGCACGGGTGGTCACCTGCTGTTTTGCAGACTCATCAGTGACTGGCAGATAGATTGTTATGGTCGTACCTTGGTCGATTTCGCTATCAACTGTGATAATACCAGAATGGTTTTTAACGATACCATAGGTAGAAGCGAGTCCTAATCCGGTACCGCGTTCCTTTTCCTTGGTTGTAAAAAATGGGTCGAAAACCCGTTGTAGACTGGACGCATCGATTCCGATACCGGTGTCGGTAACCGTAACCTTAGCATAGCGGCCCGGTAAAACGCCGTAAGGATTGGTTTCCGATTCGTCTAAAGTAACGACCCGGGTTTCCAGGTGCAGATCGCCACCATCCGGCATGGCCTGCCAGGCATTGACGTACAGGTTCAACATGACTTGTTCAATTTGACTACGATCCGCCGCAATAACTGGTGGTGGGTCGTGTAACTTGGTGTTGATGCGTATTTCTTTTTTTGTTCGGCCGAACATGGCTGAGCTTTCGAGCAGCAGTTCATTGATGTCCACTGCTCGCACTTCATATTTTCCCTCGCGTGAAAATCCTAAAAGCTGTCTGGTCAAATTTTTTGCACTTTGGATATATTCTTCAATTGCGATTATATGTTCCGAATGGGGATCAGACCTTTCAAGATCTACTGCCATGAGCGATGTATGCCCTTGAATGCCCATTAGGAGGTTGTTAAAATCATGAGCAATTCCGCCTGCAAGGGTCCCAACGGCTTCAAGTTTCCGGACCTGTAAAAGCTGCCTCTCCATGCTCATTCTGTCAGTTATATCCTCCATCAAACCTTCATAAATTATTTCTCCCTTCTGACTTGTAGTCACTCTCGTATTCAAATTGACCCAAATGCTAATTCCATCCTTTCTTTTAAATTCAACCGGTTTTGCTTCTATGAACCCACCTTCATCAATCTCTTTGAGAATTTTATTTCTCTCTTTAGGACGAGCATATAGATCAATTATATTACCAACTGACGACATGAAATCTTCAGGTGAGTCGTACCCAAACATTTCAGCCATCCTTTTATTGATTATCGAAAATTGCCCATTTTTTGTAACCTGATATACTCCCATTACTGCATTATTAATGAGATCCTTATATTTTTCTTCACTCTTTCTTAAAGCCTCCTCTGCACGTTTGTGGTCTGTGATGTCGTACCCTTCCGGAACCAGGTAGATCACCTCGCCGTTGTCGTCGAATACTGGCCCAATGCGAAAATCGATGATCCTTGTCTCCCCGACGGCTGAGATGTGCGTAGACTCAAAATTGACCATCTCTCCTCTCATTGCCCGCCCCATAGCCTCTTGCAGCTTGCGTTGCTCCTTTTGAGAATGGGTCCACCACGGCGTTTCCCAAAAGAGTTTTCCGACAACGTCCTGCTCCCGGACGCCTGCAAACTCCAACGCTGTTCTGTTCCCCATGAGCAAGCGACCCTCTTTATCAATAAGTCCCGTCAACTGGTAGTGGTGATTATAGACCGCTTCAAACTGGGCTTTTATTTCTCTGAGTGCCCTGTTGGCATCCTCTAGCTCGGCTGTTCGCTGCAGAACCTGACCCTCCAAATTGGCCTGCAATCGTTCAGAAGTTTTGCGCGCCTCGTCAAGTTCTCGATTGGCAATATCAAATTTAGTCTTCATTCTGGCAATTATCAGATGGGATTTCACACGGGAGAGAACTTCAGCGAACTCGAAAGGCTTCATGAAATAATCAACGCCGCCCACGTCAAAGCATTTTGCTTTATCCATTTTTTTGTTGAACTCGCCAATGAAGAGGATTGGAATGTGCTTGAGATCCTCGTCGGCCTTAAGCTGCTCGCAGACCTCATAGCCATCCATTTCCGGCATCATGACGTCCAGTATGATGATCTCCGGCGGATCGTTTGCCGCAGTCCGAAGAGCCTCCCGGCCACGGGAGGCGGTGCGGACATCGAAGCCCTTACCTATTAGGAAATCACTCAACAAACGCATATCTGAGAGCGTATCATCCACCAACAAGATACTGCCCTCGCTCGTCCTTGTCTTAAGCTGGCTCATTTTACAATTAGCCCTCTTGATTCGTTCGATATCCTGATATATCGCCTTAGACGATGTAAAGGAGGCTGTCAACCGTGGATAATCGCCAAGTCCTCGTTATATTCCGTTCTCTCTAAATTTCGAGGTTGATATTTAATCGCTGCATCAAAACCAACCTGTCACTTCAATTGGCTATCTTTGCTGCCACGCCGATTGAAACCGGTGGCTTTTGTCTGCCGTTTTTCGAGTTCTGACTGGCAGTTGACGCATAAGCGAACGCCTGGGATTGCTTTGCGACGAGCTTCTGGAATGACAGTCTCGCACTCCTCACAATGGGTCGAGCTCTCACCCTCCGGCAACCGACTCCTGGCCAGCTTTACAGCGTCCTTTACACTGGCATCTATTTGATCCTGTACACCCCCGTCACGTGTCCATCCAACAGCCATAAATTGCTCCTGTTTTCCTTATTCCGTTTGTTGCATTTTCAAAAGTCTCGAATTGCGCCCCTATTGCAATCCTTAACTTTATTGGAAAGATTTTATAGGAAGTTCGTTTATAATTTCAAGTATCTTAACGATTGGCATCCAGAGCCATTTGACGATGACCTCTACTGTACAGGATCCTTGACAAACGCCAGTTTTCGAGCGGAGTGCCTATACTGTCAGTATTATTTTCCCCCGAGTACGACCAGTCTGGCTCATTTCATGGGCTTTTCGGGCATCGTCAAGTGGCAAAACAGCAGCGATCTCGGGTTTTAGCTTGCTACTCTCTATCAATGTTGTAATTTCGGCAAGTTGAGCGCTGTTGGGTTGAACCAGAACCATAGCACCCTTTATCCCATGTGCTTCGCAGGCTTTTTCGGGCGGTTCACCGACTGCAGAAACGAGCACTCCACCGTGTTTGAGAACTTTGAAAGATCGTTCCTGGGTTTCGTCGCCGATAGTGTCAAATACTACATCCACATTTTTCACTACATCCTCGAAACGGGTCGTTCTGTAATCGATCACCTCGTCAGATCCAAGGCTGTTAACAAACTGAGCATTTTTCGCCGATGCCGTGCCGATCACAACGGCCCCCCTGGCCTTGGCGAGTTGTACGGCAATGTGGCCAACACCCCCGGCAGCCGCGTGAATCAGCACCTTCTGACCAGCTTGCAGGTTTGCGATATCAAACAGGGCCTGCCACGAAGTCAGTGCACAAACCGGAATGGCCGCTGCATGGGTATATTCGAGAGCCTTGGGCATGAGCGTCACTTCCGATTCCATGCCGATGGCATATTCTGCATATGCTCCGCAGCGTCCTAGGTTGACGTATCCGTAGACTGCATCGCCCGGTGAGATTTCCTTTACGTCTGCCCCGACCGATTCGACCACGCCGGCCAGATCGCAGCCAAGGGTGAGAGGGAGTTGATAGCCAAAAAACTCCTTCCCGACGCCATCCCGAAATTTCCAATCAACCGGATTCACGCCGGCAGCCTGAACGCGGATCAATATTTCATTGGTCGCCGGTTCGGGACGCGACATGTCCTCATAGACGAGCACCTCGGGTCCTCCATATTCATACATTCGAACTGCTTTCATGGTTGCCATGATTTTTCTCCTTTTTATTCGATAGCTATCAGGCCAATAATGGGAAGATTCCCTAACCCAGCCTTTCATTCGGCCTCCCCGGGTATTCCGGGAGTATATGCCAAATTACTACTTCAATAGGTATGATTTTTTTTCAAATAACTAAAAATAAATTAAACACTTCCGATCTTTTGGGCAAATTCAACTTCATCGATATAATCGGTGCTCATAATTTTTTGCCTCACAACAGTATCCACGAAATCCATAAACGTTACGCGATCTGGCTCTTTCAAGTGTGCAGTTGCCAAGACTCGTTTTCGTGAGTTCATTTCATTTCTCCAGCATGATTTTCTGTTTGTCAAGATATTAGGTAGAAAACTTGAATCTAAGTGTCAATATATCATGAGGAGTTATATTTAAAAGTTGTGTTTAAAGGAAAAGGCGGTGTATCCACGAGTTATATTTAAAAGTTGTGTTTAAAGGAAAAGGCGGTGTATCCACCGGTAGATTGTTAGCAGCAGTCAACCGGC
>Ga0126331_1000094_pt1 | contig 38521 bp, 34 predicted proteins | sample InaspJWI98metaG_FD_96379 | JGI IMG/M metagenome (GOLD analysis project Ga0126331, IMG submission 96379) | Marine gutless worms symbiont microbial communities from Oahu, Hawaii - Inanidrilus sp. 2 OAHU.JWI-98 metaG | ecosystem: Host-associated > Annelida > Digestive system > Unclassified | place... | reverse complement strand
GTGCAGGCCTTAAATGTCACTATTCGCTGTGTGATCGATCCGGGCGACGAAGCCATCGTGCTGACCCCAAACTGGCCAAATGCGACTGCTATAGTCAGTCTTTGCGGCGGAAATCCCAGGGAAATACCCCTCGTGTGGGAAGATCGGCACTACGGCATCGATTTCAATGGACTGGAAGCGGCCCTTTCTCCGAAGACAAGACTCCTGGTTTATGCCTCACCATCAAATCCCCTTGGCTGGCTGGCCAAGCCTGCGGATCAATACAGACTCCTGGATTTCTGTCGACGCCATCGGTTGTGGCTGCTTGCGGATGAAGTTTATGAGCGCATCTATTATTCGGGATCGGTGGCGCCGTCGATTTTGCGCCTGTGTACCCGTGATGATGCGGTGATTGTCGTGCAGTCTTTTTCAAAAAGCTACTGCATGACCGGCTGGCGCCTGGGTTGGCTGGTGGCGCGGGCAGACCTTGCCCAAAAGACCACCCAGCTCAATGAATTTATTGTTTCCCATGCACCGTCAATGGTGCAGCGCGCCGGCGAAACGGCTCTAAAACACGGGGAGGATGACGTTCACTCGATGGTGACCTTGCTGCAAGATAGAAAGCGCTTTTGTTTCGATGCCCTGCGCAGCATGCCCTCGGTTGCAGTCGCCGAGCCCGAGGGCGCCTTTTATCTGTTTCCCCGCCTGGAAGAAGTTACGGATTCATATTCGTTTGCGCTTTCCCTTTTAAAAGAAAAGAAAGTGTCGGTCGCACCCGGTGTGGCCTTCGGCAACGGCGGCGAGGGTGCGGTGCGGATTTGCTATGCGGCCGACATGTCCATCCTGGAGCCGGCCATGGAACGCTTGCGGGCGTTTTTGGAAAGCCGCTAGGCGCTTAAGAAATTCAACTCGGCATTCTGATGTCGATTTCAGACAGATTGTTGTTTTGCATTGAAAGATGATGTTACGGGTTGCGGGTTGCGGGTTGCGGATTGCGCGTTTAGAAAAGGAAACCATCCTATTGAAGACCCATAACCCGTAACGCGGAACGCACAACCGTCCCATTACAATCCAGTGTGTTATTCACTGCTTTTAAAAAGCCACATTTTTCAAACGCTATGTCTAAAGATCAATATTAACCAAAGGCTTGGCTTTGTGTCTTGGTGCCCTTGGGGCAAGCTGTTCTCCTCCCTGGCGGATCCGGGTTATGGGATGCAAACCCGATCTGCCAGTAAATCGGTGACAAACGAATGGGCCGGGGCGTGGGTGATCATCAGCCGGGGCTTGGATGCCAGCGCAACCTGCTGGGGTGTTACACCGCAGGCCCAGAAGACCGGTATCTGATCTGGCGGAATTTCCGGGTAAGGATCCCCAACGATCGGATGAGCGAGATCGGCGCCGATTTCATCCGGGTTGCCTATATGAATCGGCGCCCCGTGGTGAAAGGGGAACCTGGCCGTCAACTGGCAGGCGATCACCGCCTGGGAACGGGTCATCAGGCGCATGGTCACGATCATTTTGCCGTGAAATTTTCCCGCCCGCACGGTGTCTATCCCGGTATTTAAGATCCACGTCCGGGTTTTGGGCACACCGGCCCTTTCCAGGGGATCATCGAAGGTCATCCCCGAGCCGATCAAAAATGCGACGCTGTCTTGCTCCCACAGTTCAATGATGTTCAACCGGTCTTTTTGCCTTTCGCCGTTGCGATAAACGGCATATTTGGGAAGGTCCGTGCGAAGATCCGCACCCGGAGCTGTCAGGCGGGGCTGCGCATCACCCGGGTCGGTGATTTCGATCAGCGGGCAGGGTTTGGGGTTGCGGACGCAGTAAACCAGAAAATCATAGCTGTCTTTTTTGGGAAGAACCACCAGATTGCATTTGACGTATCCGGGCACTTTATGCTTGGTGGGACCGGTCCATTGCTGATGGCGCATGGCCAAACGCGCCTGCTGGGCCGGTGTCAATTTTTCATTGCCCATCAAATTTCACCTTAAGCTAAAAAGGCGACAGGCATTTTCGCCCAAAATTTTTCTTTTATCCTTCTCAGACAGGCTCAAGCGGTCCAACAGTTCAAGGAAGGTTTGAACTTTTATCCAGGGCCGATCACTGCCGAAAACAAGTCGATCGGGTCCTGAAAAATCATAGACGTATTGCATTGCCTGAACTGAAGGTGAAACCAGATCAAAGTAGACCCGTCGATAATATGTTTCAGGAGATCGGGTGATATGCTCCCGGCCGCGACCTTTCACCTCGGTTTGTTCAACCACCCGCGGCATCAGGTAGGGCAGCACACCGCCGCAGTGGGGATGGAGTATGAGCAAATCCGGGTATCTCTCCATTATGCCGCTTAAAATGAGTCGCAGCATTGCGATTGATGTATCTACCATCAGCCCCATCATCGGGATCATTGAATAATCTTTAATCACCTCGCCCCAGGTGGGCACCGTGGGATGCAGAACGATGGGAATCCCACGGCTTTGCGCCATGGCATATATCGGTTCGAATTGCGGATCGTCGACCGGTGTACCGTTGATATGGGAGAATAAGATGATGCCTTTTAAATCAAGATCATTCAACGCCCGCTTGAATTCCGAAATCGCGGCATTCACATCCTGCAAGGGCAAGCTGGCAAGCCCTGCAAAGCGTCCCTGGTATCGGGCACACACCTCAGCCAGGTAATCATTGCACACCCGGGCACCTTCAATCCCCAGTTCGGTGTCGAGCATCTCCGGGCCGGGTATGTTCACGCTGATGACACTCACATCGATGCCGGCTGCATCCATCTCGCGGATCGTATGTCGAGGGTCATACATTTCCGGATTCAACCTGAACTGCTGCAGATTGGAATAGCGGATAATGTAGTGATCATTGTCTTTTGAGGTTTGCAGGTATTTTTGGTTATTCAAAAGAATATCCGCATAGGGCTTTGGAAAAACGTGGCTCTGGCAGTCAACCCGTATCAATGCTGTCTCCTTGCTGTTGAAAATCAAGCACTTTAAAAGATTTGATTTCAATGGGCGAAACCCGGCAATTCGTTTAGACGGGTTTTCGTTCAATCAAAGGCTAACCGGCGTTCAATATTCTGAATCGTCCGCCGGGTTTCCCTCAGGATCCTTTCCGGCGATTCTTTTTGATCAAATACTTCAAGCGAAATCCAGCCGCCATAACCACAGCGTTTTAACGCCGCAAATGTCGGGGCATAATCAGAACTGCCGGAGCCCGGATATCCGCCGTCGATTTCGTTTAAATGGACGTGCCGTATGCTGTCCTTGAAACATTCAATCAAGGCCGGCCAGGACTGCTTTTCCTCCGTGCAGTTATGGAAATCGAATATACCGCTGACGGCAGGGTGATCGATCGCGTGAATTAGATTTTCAGCCTCTTTTAATGTATTGACGACGTTGGTAATCCTGGCCGAAAGCGGTTCAATGACAATGGTGGTATTGCCGCTCTCTGCGATAGGGGCCAACTCGCGCAAGCCTTGGGTTAAATATTCCAAAGCCTTTTCTACCGGTATCCCATCGGCATTTCTTTTTTTTCCCGATCCCAGGACCAGTATGCCGCCGCCCATCTCGGCACAGAACTCAACCAGAAATTTCATAAAATCCCAGGTTTTTATTCTGACCGCTGAATCCGGCGTGGTTAAATGCAGCCCTGCCGGTGCATTCAGCAGCCAGTGGAAACCCACGAACTGCAGGTCGAAATCTTCAAGGATCCTTTTTGTCGCTGATCGTGCCTGCAAGCTCATTTTGTCGGGAGCGTCGGAAAGGGTGTACGGGGCCAATTCGATCCCATTAAAGCCATGCTCTGATATAATTTTGCAGGATTGCGCCAATGAAAGATTTTCGAATAGTTCATTGCAGATTGCATACCGCATTTATTCCTCACTCCGATTGGCAAGCCGTCTGATCTGCTTTACAACCGCGGCATTGTCCAGTTCGCCGTCCCCGGCCGCGATCGCATCTTGAAGAATTTTCCTGTGCAGGACTGTCAGCGGCAGCGGCTGGGCCAATTTATCCGCATACCGGAGAGTAAGCTCCAGATCTTTCAAGTGCTGCGATACGCGTGATTGAGGGGTGAAATCCCCTGCGATCATCTTTTTGCCTTTGACATCCATGGCACACGAATATGCCGGCGTTTTTTTCAGAAGTGCTAGAAACGCGCCTAATTCGAATCCGAACCGTTCGGCAAAAACCAGGCCTTCGGCCAGAACGAGACGGTTTAACCCCAGAATGACGTTGCTCACCAGTTTGGCGCTGCAGCCGCTGCCGGAGGGGCCGATATAGGCGAAGTCCCTGGCGATGGCGCCGAAAAGGTCGGTGCATTTGCGGTAAGCTTCCTGCCTGCCGCCGACCATCACCACGCCCTTGCGATTGCGGATCTGTTGGCTGGAGCCGGAAATCGGTGAATCGAGGAAACGTATGCCCTGTTTTTCCAGTTGCCGGGCGATCTTAACCGTTTCCTCCGGATCGCCGGTCGTCGTGTCGATGATATAACCGGGTGGTTTGCGGGCCTGCAGCAATCCGTCCGGCCCCATCAAAACCTCGCGAACGATGTTCGTCGTCATCAAAGAAAGAAAAACGCGTCCGACGTCCGCGGCGACTTCACGGGGGGCGGAAACGGCGCGACCGCCCATCTTTTCAAGATGCCGGCACTTGCCGTCATCGATATCGCAGCCCACAACAAGGTAGCCGGCTCTGAGGAGGTTTTCCGAAATTGCCGTTCCAACCAGCCCGATCCCGATCAATCCGATATTCTCTTTCATTTTCAAACACCCGGTTCTTTTTACCGCGCGTCGGCCCTCGCCCGCGGCCGCACGAAAAACCGCGGCTTCAACAGCAGACTCCAGGCCAGCAGGACCAAAATGCCGGCGGTGCCGATGCCCCACATAACATGCCCGGTCGGTGAAAAAATTACGGCAATGGCCGCAGCACCGAAAAATATGCGTTCGACGGGATTTAATTTGCCGCCCAGATAGCCGGCCAGGGCCACGGTCCAGGCGCCGGTGCCGGCCGCCAGGGTAAGAAAGGCAATGGCTATCTGCAGCACGGAGCCGACGCCCAGAAGCGACTGATCGAATGCAAAGGCAAAAGGAATAAAAAACGACACCATGCTCATGCGAAAAGCGAGCAGACTGGTCTTCATGGTATTGGCATTGGCCATGCCGGCGGCGGTGTAGGACGCCAGGGCCACCGGCGGGGTGATCATGGACAGCACGCAGTAGTACATGACGAAGAAATGGGCCGCCAGTTCCGGGATTCCCAGATTCAGCAGGGCCGGAACGAAGAGGATGGCGCCGATGATATACGCGGCAACGGTGGGAAGACCCATCCCCATGATGATGCAACCCAAAATAATAAACAGCATGGCCCCCAACAGCGACCCTCCGCTGATCTGAATCAGGTTGGCTGAAAACTTCAGGGCCAGGTTGGATTGAATGGAAACCGAAATGATGATGCCGATTGAGGCGATCGGTACCGCGACCTTGGCGGCCTGCTTGGTGGCCTGCTGGATGGCCTGAATCAGTTCCTTGAAGCTGAGCCAGCTTGCCCGCCGCAGATAGGCAGTAACGACGCAAGAACCGATGGCGACCACTGCGGCAAACGTGGCGGAATAACCCGCGACCAGAACACCGATCAGAATACACGGCGGTAGCAGAAGGTATAGGCGTGGAACGATCGGCGCATGGGTGCCGGCATCGGTTTTGGGTATCGTACCGATGCCTGTGCGCCGCGAAAACAGGTCGACGCCCAGAAATATGGCCAGGTAAAAACCGACCGCCGGGATGATGCCGGCCAGCGCGATTTTACCGTAATTAACCTGCAGCAGTTCCGCCATGACAAAAGCGGAAATGCCCATAATGGGCGGCATCAACTGACCGCCCGTGGAGGCCACCGCTTCGGTGGCGGCCGCTCTGTTGGCATCGAAACCGGATTTGCGCATCAGGGGTATGGTAAAGACACCGGTTGCGGCCACGTTGGCCACTGCGCTGCCGCTGATGCTTCCCATCATGCTGGAAGATACGACGGCCGCTTTGGCTGCACCGCCTTTATGCCGGCCGACGGCTGCCAGCCCGATGTCGATGAACAGCTGGCTGCCGCCGATGGCCGCATAAAAGGCGCCAAAGGCCACGAAGTAAAAAACGAATTGAATCGAGGTCTCGGTCGTGACCCCCAGCACGCCGTTGGCGGTCATTGTCAGGGTCTCCACCATTTCCGCCAGGCCGAAGCCGCCGAATTGCAGCCAACCCGGGAACCAATCCCCGGCGAAGGCATAAAACAGAAAAGCCAGAATCACGCCCAGCAGCGACCAGCCCACCACGCGTCGAACGCACTCGGCGATGACGACAACTAGAACGACTCCGAAAACCACGTCCCGCATCAGGATGTCATCGATACCTTCCATGCGCTCCGTCAGGCGGTAGGCCGATTCGAAATAATAGATGGTGGTTGCGATAACAGCGATCAGCAAAACAAGATCAATTACCTGCGCAACCCACGTGCCGAGACGATCGCTTTTGAGAGGAATCCACAATATTACCAGGGCCAGGGCTAGAAGAAGATGAAGCGGCCGTTGAATCAGCGGCATCATGGGATAATAGATGATATATATTTGTCCGGCCATCCAGGCCAGACTCAGTATCAACCGCAGAGCACCGGTGATGCTGGAAATCGCCACCTGAGACTCCTTTTCATTTAACGCTGCCGGTGATTTGATTGGTAGGAACCCGGCAGCATGTTTGAAAATGGGTACGCCGGATTTCCCCTCGCCCTGATTGCGGGAGAGGGGAAACGCGGCAATGATCATCCTTACGCGGCCTTCCGGCTTCCAATAATCAGGCAGCGTCGGGCCTTTTTTACGGGGATGATCATTTCATCCAGCCTTTTTCCTTGTAATAGCGGACGGCACCCGGGTGCAAGGGGATGCCTGTCTTTTCAGGCTTCCAGGCTTCTTCGGGTATGAAATTGCTCCAGGCTTTATGGGCCGAGGCCATGGCCTTTTTGTTTTCACAAAGGGTCTTGGTGATTTGATACGCCCGCTCATCGGAAAGGTCTTCGTTGGCGATCAATAAGGTTCCCATGTCCAAAGCCTTGGTGGGTCCGGATTGGCCTTTAAACCACTGGGGCAGCGGCACCGGGTTGAGGCCTTCCTTGGCCAGTTCTTGCAGGACCCCGTCGGGCATATCCAGAAAGCGGACGTTGCCGGTGAGGGAAGTTTCAGTGACCACCGGATGGCCTTTAAGGGCCGACTCAAAGTACAAGTCGACCCGACCGTCTCTGACAAGCGCCGGTATCTGTTTGGCCGATACCTGGATAATTTTACCCCCGTTGCCAACGATCTTGTCGCGGCTGGTACCCATGGCCTTTAGAACCATATCTGCCACCACAGGGACCGAACTGCCGGCCGGTTTCATAACCACCCGCACCGGCGTGCCCGAAAGCAGTATCTTCTCCAACGTATCGTTGCCGGTTTTATCAATGTAGGCTTCGCGCGTCATGGCGGTGATCCAGACCGAGTTCAGGCCGCCGACCAGCGCGCGGATATTGCGGAATTGTTTGCCCTTGTATACGACCGGGTGACCGTTCCAGGCCCAGACCACCGTGGCCACATTGGCCAGACCGATCTTTGACGGGTCTTTGCTTACCGAAATCGGATTGCCGACCCCGCCACCCTTGGGCACTACCTCCATATTGGTGCCGGCCGGCAGGTTGTCTTTCAACAACGTGGCCAGCGTAGCGCCGAAAACATACCAGGAAGAGCCCAGGCGCATGGCCTGAATCTTGATGGTTTCTGCCTGGGCGCCAAACGGAATGATGAGAATAATTGCCAGCACAGCAACCATAACCGTCATAAAGATTCTCTTTTTTTGCATGATACGCCTCCTTTTTTAGTTCAAATCAAAATCACGAAAGCAATAGACAAGATTGCGTGCGCGAATCAACCGGTTTTTTACGGCCCATCCGTTTATTGCATCAGACCGGCTTCTTTGACTGCTGCCGCGATGGCCTCATAAACCTCTCCTTGCGGTAGTTCAATCGGCGGCCGCACCGTGGTGGAATTCATGCGGCCGCACAAATTCATGGCCACTTTCATCCTGGCGTGGGCGTCGCTGGAAGGCTCTCCTTTGGAATAGACGACCTCTTTGAGAACATTGATCCGCGATTGAATTTCCTGCGCTTTTTTCAGGTCTCCATCACACACGGACTGGTACAGGGCGGTTATCATCTCCGGGATGAGCGAGGCAAAACCGACCAACGCGCCGTCGACACCCTGCACCAGGGTCGGCAGCAGGTATTCATCATGGCAGGAAAGAATCGTGCACCGGGGATCGGCGGCGCGAATGGCCGCGATGTCGCGTACGTATTTGGACATTTCCCGCGTGCCAATCTTAAAAGTGGTCACCCAGGGAAGTTCAGCCAGCTGGCCCAGCAACCGGGACGAATAGGATGCCTTGGTCCAGGACGGATATATATGCACCACCAGGTTGATATTTACAGCCTCCCCAATGGCCGCAAAATATTTAAGGACATGTTCGGGACGCATGCCAAATCGCAGCCAGATATGGGGCGGCATGATCAAAAGCCCCTTGGCGCCGGCTTCCTTAGCCATGCCCGCATGGGTTACGGCTTCGGGGATGCTCTCGCAATTGATGCCCGAGATCACCGGCAGTCGGTCTTGGACTTCATCGGCCACGATTCTGGTCACCTCCGCCCGCTCAGCGGTTGACAGGGCGAAAACTTCACCGGTATGGCCGTTGGTAACCAGCCCTCCGATGCCCTCGTGGCCGGCAAGCCAGCTCGTAAAGCGACGCAACTCGGCCTCGTCGATACTGCCGTCTGATTGGAAAGGCACTTGCATGGCTGGCAAAACTCCGCGAAAAGGTTCGATGATTGCCATAATTTTTCTCCTTGCTGTTTGAAGTGGTTAGATCTTTATTCAGACGGCCGATACCGCTCCTCCAGGTGCCGTCCCGGATGATTGCAATACTTTGCCCATCTCGGCGGCGGCCTGCATTACCGGGGCGGCCGTCTTGTCAACAAACTTTTTGAGGGTGATATTCATGGACGGTGCGGCAACGCTGATTGCGGCGACGGACTGACCGTCAGCGTCGAGCACCGGTGCCGCCAGTACGCGCAGCCCCACGATGACTTCCGGATCCGCGACGGCATATCCCTGTCGGCGGACCCGCAGCAGACATTGTGTGATTTCGGAAATCGTTACCGGCGTGGCCGGCGTGAGTTTGACCCGTTCACGCATGTTGAGCACCCGCAAAACCGTCTTGCGGGGCAAAAAGGCCAGAACGGCCAGGCCCATGGCGGTATAATAAGCCGGCAGTCGCGTACCGATGCGCACATCGACACCCAATCGCGCCAGTCCGGCATGCACGCGCTCCAGATAGACCATTTCCGCCCCGTCCAGTGCGGCCAGGCTGGCGGCTTCGATCACATCGCTCACCAAAGACCGGAGGATCGGACGGGCGATGGTGCGCAGATCGGTGCGGGCGATGGCATTAAATCCCAGATCCAGAACCTTCAGACTGAGCCTGAACATCCGGGTATTTTCAACTTTCTGCAGATAGCCCAGGGATACGAGGGTATGAATCATTCTAAAAGCCGTACCGGGATCCAGGCCGCTGCGGCTGGCGATCTCGCTGAGGGTAAATTCCGTTTCGGTGGCGGTAAATGTCTCCAGTACGTGCAAACCTTTGGCCAGAGACTGCACCAGGTTTTTCGGATTGGTATTAGTGGACACGTGTATGCCTTTGTCAACCTTCAGGTTGGGGTAACGTCATCAAAGCAATGCGCGCGGCGTCTGTCTTTAGCGACAGTCAGGATCAGATTCGAGCGTGTAAGTTTCGGAATGCGAAAAATTATTCGAATAATACACAGGCTTTATAGTAACTTAATGCGCCTGTCAAGTTGAAAGAGAATTAACCGTTTTGTGCTGGCTGCCGGTGATGCGGTTCAGTCCCTGTCCAGCAAACACTCATAAATCTGGGCGTGGCCGGTTCGATCCGATGTATAAACGATCCGGGATCCGTCGGGTGCGAAACTGGGATGCGGGTGTGTGTGCTGGGGTGCATAGACTTTAACCGGACCGCTGCCGTAGGGAAATGGCCCCTTCCAGTGCTCTCCGACCTGGGATGCCTGCGGGTGGCACAGGCGGCACGGTTTTCCGATCCCGTCCAGCGGATCAAACAGTTGCAAACCGATATCCGGGCAGTTCGTATCGGCCACCATCCGCAGGCCGTCCGGACTGCATACGGCATGCCAGGCATTGAAACGGGCTACCTGCCGTTGCGCACCCGTGTCGACATGAATCGCTCGAACCCCGTGGGGCCAGCCCACGAAGCAGACCTCTCTGCGTCCAGGGATCCAGCTGGCATGCGTGATCCATTCGTTTTTTTCAACATTGCGCCGGTAGACGCGAAAATTCACATGGCGATCCCGGTCGAAGACCCACAGCGGATCGGTCATGGCGGCCAGATACAGGATCAAATTAGTGTCTTCCGGGCAGAACTGGGGATGTCCGATTTTATCGCCGTCCAGTATGACTGAAGTACCGCCGCTTTGCAGGTCGATCAAAAGGAGTTTAAAATGATCCCCGGTTTTTACGGGCACGGCCCACCAGCGATCATCCCGGCTGAGAGCCGTGGTGCCCATGGCCGCACCGACCATGCCTTCTTCGCGGGTCTTGTCATCTCCGAAATCAACAATCCTTGTCTCCTGTAGCGTTTCGACATCCAACCGCCAGCCGGCGCCGCCGGCAGTGAAAAGAATGAATTGGCGGTTGCGGGCCGGATACAGTGACCACTGATCAAGGTCGCTGCGGTCTGTAAGCTGTATCAGCCGGCCGCCGGCCCGCTCTTCTGCAAAGACTTGAGGGGCACCCGTGCGGTGAGAAATGAAAAACAGCCGGTTCATGCCGCTGTCATAGGCCGGCACAAAGAAAAAGGGGTGATGGTGAATCGAGGGGTGATGGGTAACCTGACGGATGCGGGCGCCGGTTTGGGCATCACGAAAGGTTGAAGATTCAGAAGGGTATACGGTTCCTTTTGGCAAAGATTTTCTCCCTCAAGGTTGTCTTCGTTTGGGTTATGGCATGGCGGGGACGATCCGGTCAACAATTGAGTTTTGCATTAGCCGGCGAGGCTTGAATCGCATTGTTGGTGAAGGAGAGCTTTTAGACTTTGACACCATTTGGCATGCTCGGGAAATTTCGACTTGTTTTTAAGCCAGAAAAAATTTATTCAAAGTCTTCAAGCACAGGGATAACCGGAAAGGAGGAAAGATGGAACGGGTTGGATTTATCGGAATCGGTCTCATGGGCCGCCACATGGCAGGGCATGTTCTAAATGCAGGCTATCCTTTAACCGTTTGGAATCGGACGAAGGAAAAAGCAGACGAGTTGTCGGCAGCCGGGGCATCCTGGGCGGAATCTCCAAAGGCGGTGGCACAGGCTTCGGATGTGGTGATCACGATGCTGACCAATGCTGAGGCTTCGGATGCGGTGATCTGCGGAGAAAACGGCGTGCTGGAGGGCGCCCGTGATAAAATCGTCATTATCGATATGGGAAGCATTGCCCCGGAAATGTCCAGATCCATTGCCCAGCGGACGCAGACCCAGGGTGGTTTCATGCTCGACGCCCCGGTAACCGGCAGCCCGAAAGTGGCCGAAGCCGGCAAATTGGGAATCATGGTGGGCGGACCGCAGGATATCTTTGAAGCCTGCCTCCCCCTTTTCGAAACAATGGGAAGCAAGATGGTCTATGCCGGCAAAAACGGTATGGGTACAACCCTGAAACTGATCAATAATCTCATTTTGGGAGTCGCGCTGGAGGCGGTCTCCGAGGCCATGGTGCTGGCAACCAAAGCCGGCATCGATCCCCGGAAGGTAATAGAAATCACATCGGTGGGCGGTGCCAGGACCGGTGCCATGGAAACCCGGGGACCGAAGATAATCAACCGGAATTTCCAAGCCGGATTTGCCGCCAACAACATGTACAAGGATCTGTCCAGCGCCTTGAAACTGGCTGATGAATGCGGTGCCTCTCTGCCGGCAACCAGTGTGTCCCTGGAAATTCTGCGGGCAGTCAAAACCCAGGGTAAAGGAGATCTGGACTCGTGCTGTGTGGTGACGGTGCTCGAGGAACTGGCGCGTACACAGGTGAAATCGCCATAATAAAGGTTTAGTAATAACCATGCAGATCACAAAGAATTCAGAGGGACCGTGTAAATAAAGATAAAACCTTTGAGTCCTCCGTGTTTTTTTGGTTAATAGAATTACCCGAAATGACATGGATATTATTGTTAAAAAATATTTATAGGTGAAACAGCGATGCAGGGGGGAGAATAAGGGATGGATGTTTACGAAGCAATCTTGAAGCGCAAAAGCGTGCGGGCTTTTAAACACACGGACGTGTCCGACGATGTCCTCACGCGACTGCTTGAAGCTGCGCGGCACGCACCATCGGCCAATAATTTTCAAGAGTGGCGGTTTGTGGTGGTGCGCAATTCAGAGATGCGCCAAGAACTGTCTCAGGCCGCGTGCAGACAATCCTTTGTCGCCGACGCACCGGTGGTCCTGGCATGCTGTGCTGCAACAGTTGATCATGTCATGACCTGCGGTCAGCTAAGTTATCCGATAGACGTCGCCATCGCCATTGACCATATCACCCTTTGCGCGGCGGCTGAAGGTCTGGGGACCTGCTGGATAGGCGCATTTTACGAAGAAGAGGTCAAAAGGATTTTGCAAATACCGCCTGACGTCCGAGTGGTCGCCATCTTGCCGATTGGATATCCGCAGAATCCGTCACCGGTGCGCAAGATCCGTCGGCCGCTGGACAAAATTGTCAGTTACGATCGCTGGAAATTCGATTAATCTGCCAGAGGCAGACAAGTCCGCAAAAGATGATTCGATGACGAAAACAAACACCACTGCGCATTCGGCCAAATGGGGCGTTTTATTTGCCTTTCTGGGTGCCTCTCTTTTTGCCGCACTGAATGTCGCCCTCAGGTTCTCTGAACCCTACCTCACCGTTTGGCACGTGATGTTCGGAAGAAGCCTGTTCGGCGTGGTTGCCATGCTCGCAATAGCTCGCTGGATGCGAGTCGATCTATTCGGGCGGCACCGACCAACACTTGTCCTGACCGGACTGACGGGCGTCGGTGGGGTGACGTGCCTGATGGTGGCAATTTATATGCTGCCGCTGTTCGAAGCCCTGGTACTGCTGTACCTATATCCGGTTTTTGCCGCCATCCTGTCGCCTTATGTGGCCGAAGACAGAAACCGAGGCATGGACTGGCTGCTGATCGGTTTGGCCTTCATCGGTACCGTGCTGATCCTCTGGTCGACGCAGACTGCTGGGCGGCTCCAGTGGGGGTATCTGGCCGGCCTGGCGGCTGGATTCGGATACGGTTTGACCAATACACTGATTCGCCGTGTAAGCGCTTTCAACAGCCCTTTAACGCCGTTTTACTATATCAGCCTTGTTGGAACGGTCGTTTGCATCGGCCCGCTGTTGCTCCAGCAGAGCCCGATTTTAGTCCGGAGCCAGGGGGCGATAGGGCTTCTGGTGATCTCGGTGCTGGCAGTCACTGCACATTTGGCCAGCAACAAGGCATTGAGCTATCTGCCGTCTCCGAAGATCGGGGTGATAGGGATGTCCGAGGTTGTCTTCGGCGCGATTTTGGGGTTGGTGCTTTTCAACGAACTTATGGAATTGCGGTCGGTGCTCGGCGGGTGTTTGATTATCGGCAGCGGCATATTGCTGACTGTTCGATCAACCGCCAAATTGGGTCAACTGGATAGCGAGGCGCAGGAAAAGGAAGTTAGGGAAATCTTGAAAATTGATTGAGAGAACTGCTTTCTAATCTAAGTTCACAACCGGTCACTTTGCTTTTGTGCCGCTTTGTGCCGCCGGCTTAAAGTTCATAGGCACTCTAGAAAATAATTCATTTGTTTGTACCACCAGGGCCAATCGTGATTTACATCCGGGCCCCAGAAATCAATCCAGGCCGGTATAGATTTTTCTTTAAAGAGGGCATCCAGATAGCGCGTGTCGGACACGGCTTCCTCCTCCCATGCGCCTTGGCCCACACAGATAATGATGTTGCTGTGCCGGTAACGCTCCAGGTACCAGGGATCGTTAAGTTGCGAAAGATAGTTCAAGGGTGAATTGTAGTAAACGGCAGGTATATCACCGGCAGAGAGTCCGAATTCGGTTCGGTCCAGGCGGTAGAGGCCGCTCAGTGCAATGCTACCTTCGAAAACGTCCGGGTGCTTGAGGAAAAAATTAACAGCGTGATAGGCACCCATACTGCAGCCGTTGGCCATGACCCGCTGGTGCGGCGAGTGGCAATGGTCGCGGATAAACGGGATGACTTCTTCGACCACATAGCGGTCATAGGCTTCGTGTCGGTCATTGCGCTGGGGCGGCGGTACATCATAATTGTACCAGGACTCAGCATCGACACTGTCCACGCAAAAGAGCTTGATTTTGCCGATATTGATGAAATTCTCAATGGCGCTGATCATTCCCATGCCTTCATAGTCAAAATACCTGCCCCGGGAGCACGGGAAAACGATAACCGGTTTGCCCCAGTGTCCATATAACTTCAGGGGCATTTCACGGTTAAGGTGCCGGCTGAACCAGCTGTGTTCTTCGATATGCATATTTCTTCTATTCTTTGTGTTCTCTGTGATCTTTGTGGTTTAATTAAAATCACTCAAGACTACATACATGCATTCATAAATAAGATGACATATTACTTTATACAGAAAAGTTTGAAAGTGACTAAAGTGAGCTAAAGTGACTAAAGCCCGCCCAGGTGCGACTTGTTTGTGTTTATCGGTACAACCTATGTGACATTCCAGATTAAATCATTAAATACACAGTACCGGTGATCGGTCTGTGCCAGGGTTTTGAAATTCTGTCTATTTCATACAGAAAGATGAGGTAGAGAGATACCGTAATCCGAGGCGGATTAAGGTCATCTATCTTTATTATAAATAGACCGCGCTGAAAGCGCAGCCCACAACTTTAGATCACTTAAAACTTTCAAATTTAGTCACTTTTCAGGATGTATTTCGCCATTTGTAAAATGTCTGCTTCGGATGCCGATCTTAAAATATACCGATATCTTCCCATAGCTTTGCGGAAAATTGGCGGATTTTCAGAATACTCGACCAGGTATGGACCCCAGGTAGACAGAACATCGGCATGGCTATGCACATACTCTTTATCCCGCCGTCCCAGGTAGCAACAGAAGTATTTTTTCTCGGCGGCAACGGTCGCCTCGCCATGAGCGATCATGCGGGCATAGGCAGCGTACAAATCATCATCCACACTGTAGTTCATCATATCTAAAATAGCACCGCCCGGCGGCCGACAGTTAATTTCGATGGGTATATATTCACCGTCGATGGTGAAGAACTCGAAATGAAAAAATTTACGTCGGATGTCGAAAAGCGTCGCCAATTGGCGGCCGATCTTTACCAGCTCTTCCGGGATGCTGCGGCTGACGTAGAAAAAAGTGTCTTTGCCCAAAACGTATTCCAACACACCCTCACCGTAGATCAGAGAATTTTCAAAAACAATGCGCCCCTTGCAGTCCGTCAAACCGTCGTAGGTCACTATCCGGCCGTCAATGAATTCTTCGAGTAAATACTCGCCGTTGACTGTAGATAAAAGACCTCTGAGGTGGGCTTCATCTTCCACTTTATGGATACCGCCGGCGCCCACCCCTTCATCCGGTTTCAGAATAAGGGGATATCCCAGCTCGCCTGCCAGCTGAAGGCCACGGTCGACATCCGTCACCGGTTCCCCCCAGGCCACTTCCAGGCCGGCTTCATTGAAAAGTTTTTTCATCACGGACTTCCTTTTGAGCCGGTCCAGGTCTTGCGGTTTGATACCATCAATACCGTATTTTTTATTGATAAAACCTTCCAGTCGCAGCCACTGTTCATTATGGGACTCAACCAGGTCAAAATGCGGCGGTGTACCCGCCGAGGATTTGATGCGGATCAGTTGCTCGAGTGCCTTTTCGACTTCCGCATCCGAGTTGAGGTCCGTGCGGACATACCATTTCATTGCCGAGCGCAAATTTTCAGGCATGAAATAAAAATCGGCTTCGCCGATTCCCCAAACATTAACACCCATGTTGTTCAGCTGCACAATGAAATTGGCATAGTTGGGGGGAAATTCAGGTGAAAGATATAAAAACTCCATGGCTCGCTCAATAGGAATATATTGGTAAATTAGATGTGGTTGTAATAAAATCATAACCATAAGCATCCTATAGCCAAAAGGAAAGAGCAGCGCATCCCTAGTATTTGCCTCACTATGATCAATTAACGAAAATAGTGGGCACCCATAAATAATTTGACGCCCCTGCTTGGCTCTGATAATCGATTTTGAAAAAGATCACTCTATCATTGCAACTGAGAAAATGGGCCAGTATCCAAAGAAACCAGATTAAACCAAGGAGAAATGATGGACACGTTAAGAGAAGCGCCCCAACTCCCGCCTTATGATCACCAACCTAATGCTTATACCGGACCGTCAATCGAAGAAGTGGGCGCACTGCGCCAACGTTATCTATCTCCAGCCCTTCTGACCTATTACAAAAACCCGATCATGATTGTAGAAGGGTCCATGCAGTATCTCTATGACGAAAAGGGGCGTCGCTACCTCGACGGTATCGGAGGTATCGTGACCATCAGTGTCGGGCACTGCCATCCGTATGTGATGCAAAAGGCCAAAGAGCAGCTGGAAACCCTGCAGCACACCACCACCATATATTACCACCCCACCATCGCCGAATACGCCCAAATGCTGGCCGATAAAATGCCGGGCGAATTAAGCGTCTGTTATTTTGTTAATTCCGGTTCGGAAGCCAACGATCTGGCCATGCTGATGGCGCGTCTTTACACGGGCAACTACGATATCATCGCCTTGCGCAACGCTTACCATGGCGGCAGTCCTGCATCCATGGGGCTTACCGCTCACAGCACCTGGAAACATAATTATCCTCACGGCTTCGGAGTCCACCACGCCGTGGCGGCGGATCCCTATCGAGGTCCCTGGGGCATGGATGATCCTCAGACGGGTGCCAGGTATGCAGCCGACGTTAAAAATCTGATTCAACATGCCACCCCCGGCCGAGTAGCCGGATTTTTTGCCGAAGCCATCCAGGGAGTCGGGGGCAGCGTTGTTTATCCGGACGGCTACCTGGAAAATGTTTATGATCATATTCGCGAAGCCGGAGGTGTCTGCATTTCTGATGAAGTTCAGACCGGATTCGGGCGAACCGGTGAGGCGTTTTGGGGATTCGAGACCCAGGGCGTTTTGCCGGATATCGTCACTATGGCCAAGGGTATCGGCAACGGCGCGCCGCTTGCTGCGGTTGTTACCACACCAGAGATCGCAAAGCCGCTTTGCGATCGAATCCATTTCAACACCTTTGGCGGCAACCCCGTTTCCTGCGCCATCGGTAAGGCGGTTCTGGAAGTTATCGAACGTGAAAACCTTCAGCAAAACTGTCTGGAAATAGGGGATCAATTGATGACCGGTTTTAAAGACCTGATGGCAAGCCACGATATCATCGGCAATGTGCGCGGCAAAGGATTGATGACCGGCATCGAACTGGTTACGGACCGCCGCAGCAAAGAACCGGCCACGGCTGAATGTGCCCGGGTTTGGGAGCGTACCAAGGAGCTTGGTCTGTTGATCGGAAAAGGCGGGTTTTACGGCAACGTGCTGCGCATCAAACCCCCCATGTGTATCACCCGTGAGGATGTTAATTATCTTATCGATGTGCTGGATATCGCATTTAGGGAGCTTTAACAGCTCTATGGATTTATGCTTGCTTCTTGAAAATGGGTTTGTTACACGCCCAACGGTCGTCAAAATCAAAACAACTATAAAAAATGTCTTCGAATCTTCCAATGAGGTGAATAATTAATAATTAAGATGCGACTCACTTCCCCTCTTCCCCCCTTGGCATAGGTGTCCAAACCTTACCAATTACCTTTTTTAATTGTATCTCTATTTTTAACATGAATCTCTGAATACGATTCCCACCAGGTCAGTTCACCTGCAGCAAGAGCATCATCTATGTAGTCTTGCGCATTCTTTGTCAAGAAGTCGGGGTAATCTGCATCAGCTAACATTCTATTTAGATAGTCGGCATTATTTCTTATAAAACGCTTGTCATATCCACCGGCCCTCACAGTTTCCAAATTGCAATGGCAGGAATAGATGAGGTCGATGTCCATTTCCATCATTCTCTCAAACTCTGCCAATTGAGTCTTTGGTGTAGCAAAGTCAAAATGGAATGTCAAAATCGGGTCTTCCAGCATATCACCGGCTATCAAAATGTTATCATCGGGTAGAATTACACCTATGTGGCCTTGGGCATGAATGTTAAACTCGTGAAGTTCTACTTTGAGGTCATCTATCCACAAATCCAATCTTCCCTCAAAGGTGATATTGGGTGGCACAGCCGGGAAGGCAGGGGGTCCCCATAGTGTACCTGACTCTATAGCGTCTTTGTCGGTCAGAATTATTTCTCTAGTATCAGTATGGCCAACGATGTTGTTATCTTTATAAAGGTAATTTTCAGCAATGTGATCAAGGTGCCAGTGTGTAATTACAACAGTGAAATTCTTTATGGAGTATTTATTCTGTAAATAATTCTTTACCCAATCACCTTGTCCGGGCAGGTTCATTGTATCGACTACGATTGCTGAATCACCTTTGTGAATTACATAGGAACTGCCTCCAAGACGCATATCCATATGATAGTGGTTTTTGTGACGTCCCCAATAAAAACACGCTAAATGGTCATTGATGTCTACAACTTCTATGTATTTTATCTCTCCAGCTAAAGCTGTCATTTTGTTACATCCTCCGAAAATCAGAATTTCGATTTGATATTAGATCCAGGTTTAGGCTACGCTCCTGAAGCTATTAATAATACCAGCCCTTGGATTTTTACGGCATACTTTGTGGCTTTGCGCGAATTATATTATTTTTTTCTCAGAATGAAAAGAGATGTTGGATCAATAGAGTATTGACACGTATCATATAAACCCATAGAAAAAGCGGAGATGATCATGATGAAGGTGACGAAGGATATTAGGGACTTTACGGTAAAAAGAAGGAATTCCGGGACGGAATCCCCACGTTTTGCCCGCCAGTGTCAAATCGTTTCCCGACAGCGCCAGTTATAATTACTGGATTGAAATCGTCGGCGTAGAGCAAATTCTGCATACCCATCGTTCGAACAATAAGAAAATGTTAAAAGGAGAAATGACATATGAGATTATCAGAAGGTGCGCAAAAACTGTTGATTGATGTGCCCAAGCCGTCAAACTGGGTACCTGATGAATACGATGTCGGCCTGCAGGATATTATGGTCGATTGGCGTGAGGCCGAAGCCGCCGATATTGGTATCGTCGGCGTCCCCTTTGATACAGCTGTAATGGGGCGCCGCGGATGCCGGTTCGGACCCGAAAGTGTCCGCAGTTCTTTAGTGTTTTCCAATGTATACGATCCGAGTGTCGATGTAGACCTTTCCTCCGGTCTGAGTGTGACCGATTTTGGCAATATTGATGTGTTGCAGACCGATGTTTTGGGCACCCATGACCGTATTGAACAGGTAATGACTGCAATCTATCAACTCGGGGTGACACCCGTGGTCATCGGAGGGGATCACTCGATTACCTACCCGAACGTCAAATCGCTGATAAATGACACCAGCGGCAATGTCGGTGTGATCATGATCGACGGTCATCTGGATGTGCGGCATTCCCATCATGGAGAAGTGTCCAGCGGTACGCCATTTCGACGCATCATGGAGGAGCCGGAAATTCCAGTTTTACCCAAAAACCTGGTCGAAGTTGGCATCAATGGTTGGCTCAACTCTCGTTATTACATGGATTACTGCCGCGAAATGGGCGTTACCGTTATTCCGGCCCGTCAGGTCCATCGTCGTGGTGTCGATGACGTCATTGCCCAGGCCCTTGAGATCGCAAGCGATGGGACTGAAGCAATTTTCCTCAGTATTGATATTGACGGGTTGGACCTCAGCATTGCGCCGGGAACCTGTGCGCCCAATCCAGGCGGTCTGTCGGCTTATGAGTCCTTGGAAATGGTCTGGCAAATCGGGCAGCATCCGTTATCCCGGGGATTTGATGTTTTGGAGGTTGCGCCCAGTCTGGACTGTGGCGGCGTAACCTCTATGATGGCGGCCGCTCTCATTATGCATTACCTGGGTGCCACCAAAACTCGCCTGCAAAAGCGAAACGGCTGAGAATGAAGACACGCCGTACATGGTATATTGGCTCCCTTTTGGCCTTTATTTCCGCGGGCCTTTTTGCATTCGGCGACGCCACCGTGAGACTGGCCGCCTCGCATGTAACGGTTTGGCACATGATGTTCGCCCGGTGTTTGGTCGGCCTGCTGGCGGTGACAGCCATTGCCGGTACCATGCGCTTGTCTATTTTAGGACGCAACCGCGTGGCCATGATCTTTACCGGCATTGTCAACGTCAGCGGAGGGATGTGCATGATGATCGCGCTGACAGTATTGCCGCTCTTCGATGCCATCGTGCTTCTTTATTTGTATCCGGCCTTTGCGGCCTTTTTTTCGCCGTATCTGACTCACGATCCGATTGACGGCATCGATTGGCTCCTGATTGGCGTCGCCTTTGCCGGAACAACCCTTGTGCTCTGGTCGGGACAGGCGAGTCACGCACTGCAGTGGTGGCATCTGGTGGGAGTAGGTACGCCTTTTTTTCAGGGGCTGGCGTTTACCTTGATTCGACGTTACAGCATTGACCATCATGCGCTAACACCTTTCTTTTATTTCTGTTTGATCGGTGCGCTGGGCAGTTTGTGGCCGCTGTCGGCCCAGCCGGAACCTTTCAACATCAGCGCCAGCGGCATCATCGGGCTGCTGGTTATCGTCGTCCTTGCAGGCGTGGGGCAAGTGTTCATGTACAAAGCTTTGGCCTATATCCCCTCCCCCGACGCGGGCATTATTAGTATGACGGAAGTGGTTTTCGGCGGTCTTCTGGGATATGTTATATTCAGCGAGCCGCTATCCGGACGTGCATTTATCGGTGCCGTGCTCATTATCGGCAGCGGTGTCGGTCTCAATCTCAAACACCGGATCGAAAATCAGGTCGCCACGGAAAAACCGTCTATGATTGCATAACAACTGCCTTGAACACTTGGTCAAAATGACGCTCATTTGACAGGAGGCGCTAAATCCGATTAATAATGCTGTTGCTTGCAAGATCCGGCAAAAAAACCGGAAAAGAATTATCCCCAATTAAGAAACCTCGGCTCAATTGGCAGATGAGTTTATAACATAAGGAATTAGGTGGATGTACACCACTGTCGAGACAGACGTATTGGTGATCGGTAGTGAAGGCGCCGGGTGCCGCGCGGCCATTGCGGCGGCCGATGCCGTCGCCTCGACCGTTGTCGTTACAAAAGGATACATGGGGCGCAGCGGCGCGACACTCATGGCCGCGGCAGATATCAGCGTAGACAGTGGAAACATCTCCCGTTTGCTGAAATTGCCGGGGGCTGACCCCGATGATAGTCCTAAAGTCTTTGTTGAAGACATCCTGGCCGCAGGCAAAGATATCAACAACCGGCCGCTGGTGGAACAAATCGTTGACGCTGCTCCGCTGCGGGTGAAAGAATTGTTGGATTGGGGGATGAGGGTCCACCATGTGATGCACACACCCGGTCACCGCTTTCCTCGAGGGGTGGGAACCACCGGTCGTGAAATCGTGCGCGTTCTGAATAAACAGTTAAAACGCCGTGCCATAAAAGTTATCGAGAACACGTGTATTCTTGAACTGCTCAAAACGGAAGGGTGTGTCACTGGAGCGATTGGACTGGATTTAACATCCGGCGAATTTGTCTGCTTCCAGGCAAATGCGACCGTGTTAGCAACCGGCGGCGGTGCCATGATATACCCGCTGCTGACCGGGTCGCAGGAACTCACCGGCGACGGATATGCCATGGCGCTTCGTGCGGGAGCGCGATTGGTGGATATGGAAATGATTCAGTTCATGCCGCTGTGCCTTCTTGATCCACCGGCTTACCGGGGGAGTTTATTCCCCTTTTTATTGACGGCTGAAAGCAGCGATTCCCTTGACGGGAGGCTGTTAAACCGGCAGGGCGAACGCTTCATGAAACGATGGGACCCGGATAATCTTGAACGCACCACACGCGACAAGCTGTCGGCGGCCATCGCTTACGAAGTCCACCAGGGCCGCGGTTCGCCCGGCGGCGGGGTTTATTTGTCGCTGGCCCATCTGCCCAGCAATGTCATCGATCACTTTGCCGACTGGGGCCTAAAGCCGCAGCTCAAGAAAAACTGGCATCTCGGAAACATGGACTTTCGGTTCATACGGGACAAGCTGATCCGCGGCGAGGCCCTGGAAGTCGGTACGGCGTGTCATTTTTTCATCGGCGGTACGGATATCGATTCAGATTGCAGCACCACGGTGCCGGGTCTGTTTGCCGCCGGAGAAGTGGTGGGCGGCTTGCACGGCGCCAACCGCCTGTCGGGCAACGCCTGCATGGAGATGCTGGTGGAAGGTGAAATTGCGGGACGCAAGGCGGCCGACTTTGCCCGACAAGCCACTTTGCCAAGCATCCCTGTGGAACAGATTGAACAGGGCATCCAAAATGCGTTGACCCCTATCCAGCGGGCGAAGGGAATTTCGCCCTATCAAATCAGGCGTCAGGTTCAACACCAAATCTGGCAAAACGTGGGAACGCTACGCAGCGGGGATCAGCTCAAAGAAGCGCTGCAGGCACTTGACCGGATCCTGCAAGACCAGGCGCAAACCGCCTGCGGATCAGACGAGCGGGTCTATAATCGGGAATGGATGTGTGCGCTGGAAAATCGCAGTTTATTGGACCTGTTGGAAGTAATCACCCGCTTTGCTCTGGCCCGGGAGGAAAGCCGCGGCGTCCACCTTCGCACAGACTGGCCTGAACAGAGCGAAAAATGGCAATGCAATTTGATGGCGGCACAATCCCCGCAGGGTCTTAAAATTGAGAGACGCAACGCGATCAGATGACAGGAGCTGATAAAGATGGCGATCGAAAAAATCCAGGTCAAAATTCTATGCGGTCCGACCGCCGGTAATAATGAGTCTTATTATAAAACGTTTCAGGTACCTTTGGAGAATATGACGAGCGTCACCAATGTACTCCAATACATAAACGAAAATTTGGACGGCGGCTTGGCATTTTACATGTCGTGTCAAAGGGGACTCTGCCGGGGCTGCCTGGTTCGGGTAAACAACAAGCCCGTTTTTGCATGCACGTACCTGGTATCCGGCGATATCGTGCTGGAACCACTGGATAAAACCATAGTAATCCGGGATCTTGTAATCAAGTGAAGGAGCAATGAAATGAAAAAATCGCGCACGACAATTAAAATTTCTGCATCGGATCTGAATCTATATGCCAAAAATTTACTGGTTGCCGCGGGCGCTGATGAAGCCGGTGCCGAGACGGCGGCAGCAATTTTCGTTGAAGCGGATCTGAAGGGTTTCGGCGGACAAGGGGTCGACTATCTGTACTATATTATCGATTGTCTCAAGCGGGGAATTATCGATGGGAGCGCAAAACCGACCATCATCAAGCAAACAGAATCCACCGCCCTGATTGACGGAAACAGAGGCTTGGGGCAACCGGCCGCCGTCATGGCGGTTGAGGTGGCAACGAAGATATCCAGAAAAACCGGCACTGCTTCGGTGGCGGTTACGAACTCAACCGACATTTTTATGATCGGCGCATTTTCCGAACGGCTGGCAGGAAACGGTCTTGTGGGCATGGTAATGACATCCGGACCACCTTTGGTGCACCCCTACGGAGGTGTTGAAAGGCTGCTCAGCACCAATCCCATCTCCATTGCCATACCCAGACGAGGCGATGATCCGCTGGTTCTGGATATGGCCACCAGCGCACTATCAGGCTGGCGCGTCCGACATGCGATGTATTACGATGAAAAGGTGCCGCCCGGTACGGGTATTGGCCCCGACGGCAAGTCTACCACGAATGCCGAAGATATCCGCAAAGGTGTGCTAAGCCCAATGGCCGGTCACAAGGGATATGGATTGGCGCTCTGTATCGGACTGTTATGCGGACCCATGACGGGAAGCGGCATTGGACCGGAACTCGCCGGCTGGCAGGCAACTGGAGAAACTCAAACCCAAGGTCATTTTTTCTATGCCGTGGATCCCGCCTGCTTCGTTGATTATGACCACTTTCTTGATCGCACCGAATGGTACATCGATGTCATTAAGAACTCCCCCAAAGCCGAAGGCGTTGATGAAATTCTGGTGCCGGGTGAAAGGGGTGCCGCGACACGTCGCAGACAGCAGCAGCATGGGATTGAGGTGCTTGAAGAGACATGGAAAGTGCTCGCAGAGCATGCCAAAGCGCTGGGTGTTGATATCCCGCCCCACGATGCCGGGAAAGAAAAAGAAAGTCATTGAGGATGAGAATCAATATCGATCGCCTCAAATCAGATTTGGAAGCGCTTTCCCTAATCGGCCGCACGCCGGAGGGAGGCGTATCGCGCCCGTCTTTTAGCCAAGCCGATATGGAAGCCAGGCAATGGTTCATTCAGAAGCTAAAAGAAGCTGATCTGGCGGTAACCGTCGACGCCGCCGGTAATATCTTTGGCCGCCTGGACGGAAAAGGCCCGGCGGTTATCAGTGGATCCCATCTGGATACGATCATTGACGGGGGATTTTACGACGGTGCGGCAGGTGTCCTTTCCGCGTTGGAATGCATCAACACCATAAAAGAAAAGAGAATTAAGGTTAAAGCACATCTGGAAGTGGTTTCTTTTGCCGACGAGGAAGAATGGTTTTATGGATTTTTGGGCAGTGATGCGTTGACCGGCCGGTTAAAAATTGCCGCACTTGATAAGGTACATGACAGGAACGGACAGTCGCTCGCAACGGCTATGCGCAAGGCCGGTCTGGATTTAGCCCTCATCGACCAGGCTCAACGACCCAAAAACGATATAAAGGCATTTGTGGAGCTGCATATTGAGCAGGGTCCTCTAATGGAACAGAGCGGCGATGCCATCGGTGTGGTTGAAAACGTAAAAGGCGATTATCGCTATGGTATCACCTTCAAGGGCCAAAGAAATCACGCCGGCTCGCCCATGCCGGGCCGGCGCGATCCCATGCCGGCCGCCATGCGCTTGATCAACTACATGTATGCGCAATTGGATGCGATCGAATCGCCTGATGTTTTACTGACAGTAGGCGCAATTCAGGCGGATCCAAGCCTCGAGACGGTGATACCGGCATCGGTTTATTTTTCCATCGACTTTCGGGCCCCGGTCAAAGACATTCTTTTGAAATTGTCTGACAGCCTTCACCATGAAGCCAAACGACTGGGGCAAGTCAGCGGTCTGGAATTGACAATGGAACCTTTGATGATCATTGATCCGGTTCTTTTCGACGACAGCGTGTTGGAGGCCATCCGCCAAGCGGCCAACGGCCTTGATTTGAAATGGCGTCACATATCCAGCGGCGCCGGGCACGATGGACAAGTATTGGGCAGGTACGTCCCCTCGGCGATGATATTTGTACCCAGCCAGGGAGGCCGAAGCCACTGTCCGGAAGAACACACAACGATTGCGCATATTGAAGCCGGAGCAAACGTGCTGCTGCATACCTTGATAAAGCTGGCCAACCGGTAGATGAAACTACTAACAGCTCGTAATGAGTAACAATAGTTGTTTATAAGTTGTTTCAGAAATCAATTTTGAACGCACAGGGTAAGCACAGCGCACATAACTACATAACGCAGCACTGAGAATAAAATGCAAAAAAATTCAGCCGAAAATTACTTACTCAAACCCAAGAAAAAGCCCGAGTACCGATTTGCGTATATCGGCGTCCCCCACAACCCGGCTACCAGTTTGGGAAATCCCGGATCCCGCAGCGGCCCTCAGGCGTTAAGGGAAGCATTGCTGGAGATTTTTGAATGGCGCATGCAGGATTATCGACTGGCGGATATAGAAGGGGGGCCCATTGATCTCTCGGCGGTAGAAATCGCAGACTTCGGAAATATCGCCTTGAGTTATCACGACACGGAACGCACCGTGCAGCAGACGCATCAGGCCGTACTAAATGCCTTGAAAGCCGGCTACTTTCCCCTGATAGTTGGCGGCGATCACGGCGTTACCTACCCATCGGTGAAGGCCTTGCACGATAGTTGCGACGGCCCCCTGGGTCTTATTCAGCTGGATGCCCATTGTGATTTGTTGGACTTTTCAGAACAACAGGGGCGCTTTTCGGGCAGCAGCGGGATGCGCCGGTCACTTGACCTGGACCGACTGGAGGGTCAGAATTTAGTGCAAGTCGGCTTGCGCGGATACACAACCATTCAGCAGTATGAGGCCGGTCAAGACTTCGGCGTGCGCCAAATCAGCGCCACCCGTTTAAATGAAATAGGGGTGCGGGCAGCGGCCGAGCAGACCCTTAAATGGTCCGGCACCGGAACTCAGGCAATCTATCTGACCGTAGATTTAGATGTAGTTAATCCCGGTGAAGCGCCCGGTACGGGCTGGCCCGAGCCCGGCGGTCTTACGGGTCAGCAACTCATCGATTTCGTCCGGATGGTGGCCCCCCACTTGGCTGCGATCGACATTGCCGAATTGAATCCAATCTACGACAGCCGTGCCCGTGCAACCGCGATTCTGGCGGCCCGGGTATTGTTCGACTGTATCTGCGCCAGAACAAAAAGGTCTGCTTGAGTTACCGGTACGAAAAAAAAAGGAGGTTGGAAAAATGCTTTATGAAGTAAAAAAGGGACAGGTCAGTTACGGTGAAGCCATTGGGATCATATTGCTGGAAAACTATGCGCCCTTCATACCGGGTGATGTCGCCAATGCGACAACATATGATTACCCCGTGAGGTTTCAGAGAGTGCCGGACTTTACCCCGCAGCGCATCTTTAACCATGATCTCACCTTGCTGGATGCCGTTTGCGAGGCCGGCCGTGAACTGATAAAGGAGGGCGTGAGGGCCATAACCGGGGACTGCGGTTTTATGGTTATTTATCAGGAGGAACTTGCGCATGAACTGGAGGTGCCGATTTTCATGTCCAGCCTGCTCCAGATTCCTTTTATGACAAGTTTGATCGGCAAAGAAGAAAAGATAGGAATCGTTACGGCCAATGCCGCAGCGCTGGATGACTTTGTGCTCGGGAAGGCAGGAATTGACAACCCGGCCAACCTTTGCATCAGGGGTCTTGAAAACAGCAAAAATTTTGCAGATGCGGCTATTGCTGAAGTCGGCTATCTCGATTCAATGAAAGTCGAGGAGGAAGTCGTCTCGATGGCGCGGGAAATGGTTGCGGCGGACCCAAAGATCCGGATGATTCTTTTGGAGTGCAGCCTCCTGCCACCCTACGGCGCAGCCGTCCAGGAAGCCGTAGACTTGCCTGTTTTCGATTTTGTAACGATGATTGACTATGTTTTTTCAGCCGTCGTTAAAAAGAGGTTCAGGGGATTTATGTGAAATTCTGTTTTGCTGTGCCGTTTATGATCGGATGGGCGGATTTCCAGATGACGCCCTCCAACAACCATAGAGGTGAAATCATGGGTGAATTGAAGCTGAAAAACAGGGTGGCGGTCATTACCGGCGGCAGTCGAGGAATAGGCCGGGGCATCGGTATGGCCTTGGCCCGCGAGGGCGCACACATACTTATCTCATATGTTTCCAACAAGAAGGCGGCGGATCAAACTAGACAGGAAATACAGTCCTTTGGTGTGGTCTGCCTGGCTGTGAAAGCCAATGCCGGCCAAGAAGAAGATGTGAAAAGCATGCAAAAGACAGCCAAAAAGGAATTTGGCAAAATCAATATTCTTGTAAACAACGCCGGAACTGTGGGATCGGGGATACCTTTGCGGGAAATGCCGACAGCCGAATGGGATCGGGTGATCGAAGCCGATTTGAAAAGTGTCTTTCTTAATTCCAAGTATTTCATTCCCCTGATGGACACAGAGACGCCGGGCAAAATCATTAATATTTCCTCGGAGCTTTCGATCAAGGGCAGAGCCAACGCTTCGCATTACTGCGCGGCGAAGGGTGGGATCAACAGCTTGACTCGCTGCCTCGCCCTGGAATTGGCGCCCGGTATTCTGGTCAATGCAATCGCTCCGGGACCGATAGAAACTGATATGCTTTTATCCCATAAAGAACCCGGGCACGTTGAAAAGGAGAAAGATATTCCTCTGAAGAGACTGGGAAGAGTGGAAGAAGTCGCCGCAACGGCGGTTTTACTTGCATCCGATGAGGGAAATTTTTATTGTGGCCAGTGCCTCAGTCCAAACGGCGGAGCCGTATTTATTTAATACTCCCTTAGGTTTTTACAGATAATCAGATCAATTGATAGAACCTATCTGCAACCTTTAAGCTTTGATTAAGCTAAATTGCGCCTCATCGATTTGTTGGTAAGCCGATTCGACCCGCTTCATTTCCTTTTTCAGCCAATTTTTTTCATCCGACAGATACTCATTGGCCTCACTGAGCATTTGTTCGACCGATTTGCGGCCCGGGCTGCCTTCGGATATCTTTGACTGAACATTTTTCTCGGGATCCAAACATGCTTGAATCTCTTCGCTGTCGACTTCGAGGTCCAGTTGGAAAATCTCCTGAGCGACGTCCTTTAACAGCCGGCTGGTGAGCCCGTCCATCAACCGGCCGCTGTCGTGAACCCGTCTTACCATGTCGCCGACAATATCATGGGCCTGCCAGAAAGGAATCTTGAATTTTCGGACGAGAAAGTCGGCCAGCGCCGTTACCGTCGAAAAATTGTTTTCGACCAGATAGCGGGCTCTCTGCTTGTTAAAGGTGGAATATTTTATTGTTTCGCACAACAAGCCCAGGGCCTGCAGGGTCTGTGAATGCCCCTCCCAGTACATCACACTGGCTTCCAGCAGATCCTGGGAAAAGGAGAAAGGGGTATTTTTGATGGCCGAGAAAGCCGAAACGAATGATCCTAGCGCATGTCCCGCTTTGCCTTCAGCCATTTCCAGGGAGTCGGGGTTTTTTTTTTGAGGCATGATGCTGCTGATCAGCGATACGGCGGAGCCGGGCGCATATACCCCGTATTCATCGCCGGACCACACATAAAGGTCCTGGGCCGCCCGGCTGAGATTGGACATCATGATCACAAAGGCGCTTTCGGCTTCCAGGATAAAATCCCGGGCCCCCACGCCGTCCAGTGAGTTGGTCAGCAGCTTTTCAAATCCCAAAAGCTCGCATTGACGCTGCCGGTTGATAGCAAATCCCGTACCCGCCAGCGCCGCTGATCCGTAAGGTGAAATATTGGTGCAACGGTAGGCATTTTGCAGCCGGATGAAATCGCGGTGAAAGGCGTTGGACACTCCCAGATAAAAGTGTCCGATGGTAATCGGCTGTGCTGGCATTCGGTGGGTGTATCCGGTGATGACAGTATCGATGTCCTCGGAGGCGCCGGTGATCAGAACCTGCTGAAGGTCAATCACCCGTTGCATGACCTCCCAGAGCGACCGTCTGACCTCCATTCGCGTCAGGGTGGCGTAAATATCATTGCGGCTTCTGCCGGTGTGAAGCTTGCCGCCCACTTCAATCCTTATGCGGTCGAACAGGGATTTTTGGACATTGAAATACAGCTCCTCATAGGCGCCGTCGAGATCGTCTCTTTTGAGTTCACGCCAGACCCGGTCCAATCCTTCCAGGATCATCGCGGCTGCCTGTTTTTCAATGATTTGCTCTTCCATCAGCATGATGGTATGAGCTTTGTTTAGTAAAATCATCTCCTTAAAACCCTGATCATATTCTACCAGGGTTGTAGGCAACAAGACCTCATTGGCGTAAAATTCGGAAATTTCCGCTTGAATTCGTTCACCCACTCTTTTTTTCATCCCGTATGTTTCCTTTCATAATTAAAACACTGTCTTTGTCCGGCTATCGTCGTTGGTCAAATATTGCGCCAAGAAATTCAAGAATCGCCGTCGTGGCAAGAAGCGAGGTCTGTCCAGCCACGTCTATCTGCGGATTGACTTCTACGAAATCAAATCCGACCACTTTCCCCTTTTGGGCCACGCCTTGAAGTAGCTCACGCAATTCGTGGTATAGTAATCCGTCGACAGTCGGTGAGCCTGTGCCGGGAGCTATCGAGGGATCCAACGCGTCGACGTCGATTGTCACGTAGATGTACTTCATGGACGGAATTTGATCCAAGATCTCCTGAGTTCCCAATCGTCGAATTTGGTCGCGAGTGAATAACAAGTTACCTCTTTCGATCGCGGCGCGATAGTCGTCCTCCCTTGAGCGGATACAACGGATCCCCAGATGGGACATGATGCCGACAAAAGGCAGCTCTGCGGCCCGCCGCAGGGGACTACCGTTGGCAAAACGGACCCCTTCGACTTCATCGATCCAGTCTAAATGAGCGTCGAAATGAACAATTCCCAATGGTGAAAAGTTCTTAAACGCGCAGACTGACGGAAATGTCACAGAATGGTCTCCTCCAGCTATAACCGGCAAACAGTCTTGACGAAGGAGTCTTCGGACCGCATCTGTCATATTGGCGAAGTTTTTGGGTTGATCGTAATAGACGATATCCACATCGCCGCAATCAACAATTCGCACATCGGCCAGGCACCGTCTGTCTTTATTAATGTCCCAGTATCCTGCCGACTTCATTGCACCCCAGGCACTGTAGCGCACTGAATAGTTTCTGATATCACGCGGTCCGAAACGACAACCGGGTCTAAAACCGATGCCTGCGTCATAAGGAATTCCAAGAAAAGCAATTTCGGCATCGACTTGATCCAAATCCTCGCAAATAGGTGCCCTCACAAAAGATGGAATTCCAACACACGGTAGGTTTGCCTTGTACCGATCCATTGAAGCCCCCTGTAGATTGAAGAGTTAATCCGCTTTTATTCTAAAGTTGATAAACTGATCCTCAGGATCAAGATTATTTAGTGGACAGTTTTGTTTTATTTGTCGGAGCAGACACCAGGATCCAAAGTTGAGTTGCGTACGAACATCCAATTGACATCATACCAAAAATGATTGAAAAGAACGCTCGTCTTTAATGGGCGGTAAAGCGGCAAACTAAATTGTGTTTCAGTTTCGGGGACAGACAACAGGTACACATGTCAATCGGGCAGAAGAAAATATGTTTGAGGTATCAGGGATCAGCATGGTTGTCAACAGCGGTTTTGTATATGAATTTATTACAAATTTCATCAGCGATAAGAAAATTTGCACCCATTTTGGTGAGAATTTATTCCAAGTATTTCATTCCCCTGATGGAAACAGAACCGGTGGGCAAAATCATTAACATTTCCTCGGAGCTTTCGTTCAAGGGAAGATCCAACGCTTGCGATTACTGTGCGGCCAAAGGGGGAGTAAACAGCCTTACCCGCAGCCTGGCACTGGAATTGGCGCCCCATATTCTGGTCAATGCAATAGCTCCGGATCCGATAGAAACCGATATGCTTTTGTCCCATACAGAGCCCGGGCACGTTGAAAAGGAGATAGATATTCCCCTGAAGAGACTGGGAACAGTGGAAGAAGTCGCAGCAACGGCGGTTTTACTAGTATCTGACGATGGAAATTTTTACTGTGGCCAATGCCTCAGTCCAAACGGCGGAGCCGTATTAATCTGATCGAATATAGCCCCGGTTATGAATCAATTTTGAACCCATTAAAAACAGGGTTCGAAAAAAGAGGGGGCGTAGCTAACGAATTGGATTTTTTACAAAATCGTCAACCGTCGTCAAATAAATTGAAAAAATCTTGACAGGTTTCGCATTTCTTGCCTAGGATGGGCGTACTAATAGAAACGATCAAGTCACACATAATGTCTAAATTATCAAATTGCTGTCATTTCCTAGCGGAATCAATTGTAAGGGCCAAACTTTAGCAGTTGGTCTTATTACAAAGATTATTAGCCGATCATTATATCCAACAAAAGCCTTCGAAGTATTTAGTAGAGAACTTTAACTCGAGTGCCCGATTCACACCTTACCGGGTATTCCACTGCCTCGCAGGGATTGCCTCTTGCGTGCGTGGTCTCGGGCGAAGCGCAGTTGCCTGGCTGTAAATTTATAGATTTTATTGGTAAAAAGTTTTCTGTCATCTTTGTAAACACTTATAACTAAAAGTGTCATAGAAAAAAAGGAGGCGCCAAACTTTTTCAAGCCAGTTTGATTCCCCGGTAACTCGGGATATCCGCTTCGCTTCAACCGGCTTGTCCAACTCAGGAAGGGGGTGGTGAGAAATAGGTCAATGGCGTTTGATGGTGGGTGGTGGTTGATTTTACAGCCCATGTGATGAAAACGATCAAAATGGGGGTAAAAGATGAAAAAAAGACAATTGATTATAATCATATTGATGACTGTGGTTCCCTTATTGGTTTTTGCGGGTTCTCTCCAGGCGAAAAAATATTCATGGAAATTCGCCTCCGGAGAAATCGAGGGGGACATGATGACGGTTTTCGCCAAAAAATTTGCCGATGAGATGAAACAGTGGTCCGGGGGCGAGGTGAATATTACCGTATATCCGTATGGTACTCTCGGGCAGGAGAGGGATATCAATGAGCTGGCGCAGACCAATACCGTCCAGTTTGTATTTACAGATTTCGGCTGGATAGCCGGATTTGTGCCGCAAGCCCAGGTGTTTGCTCTGGCGTACCTGTGGCCCCGGGAAAAATACAAGGAGGTATATGGAGAGGTCGTCAGAAACGGCAAGGCCGTAAAGCTTCTGGAAGCCAAATTCAGAGATAGAAGGCTCCAGCCCCTTGGATATGTGACTGAGGGATGGATGGCTTGGACAACCAATAAACCCATCAATAGTATCGACGATATGAAAGGCCTCAAGATGCGGGTGATGTCCAACAAGATTTTGGTGGAGAATTTCAGAGCATTCGGTGCCAGCCCCACCCCCCTGGATTTTGGAGAAGTGTACAGTGGGCTTCAGATGAAGCTGATCGACGGGCAGGCGAACCCCCTCTGGGTAGGCTACAGCTTGAAGTTTTATGAAGTTCAGAATCATTTTACGATTACATATGATAACCTGTTTGTTGCGATACCCTGCATTAACCGCGATGTGTATGATTCTCTTCCCAAAGAGATGCAAGCGAAAATGAAGGAGATTTTTGACAGATACCTTGAAGAGACGATGGAATGGGTTCATCAAAAGGACGAAGAATACAAAAAAATCATGCTGAAGGAAAAGCCGAGTTTGACCTTCTCTGATTTCAGCAATGAGCAGTTAAAGCCCTTTGCGGAAAATGCGAAGCCGGTATATCCGAAATTTGCGGATCTGGGCGGTGATGATGCCCAGCAGATACTGGACGCCCTATTAGACGATATCGAAAAGGCCAAGGCCAAATTCGGCGTGCAGTAAGAGCCGATGAAACAATAGACCCTCGCGGCCCAATAGCTGCGGTGGGCTGCGAGGATTCTTTTTGGGTTCGGCAATGATACTGCCATTGAGGAAAACTAAGTCCTTCGATTCATAAATACGATACCGTATTTATGAATCGAAGGACTTAGTGCTGAGTGAGCATAATTTATGATTCTCACTCTGAGAATACGTGACTGTATTTGCGAATCGAAGCACTAAGGATGGGATGCATCGGTTACGGCCTTTGCGCCTATGCTAAGGGTTCGCGAAAAAATAAATTTACATTTTAGGGGGTCGAGGCGCCCGCGTGGCAAGGCGCGAGGAGGGCGAATAGCAAGCTATTTAACCGACGAGCAACGCAGCCAGGCGGGATGGATCGTCTCACTAAAATGTGAAGTTATTTTTGAGCGAGCCCTAAGTGGTATATATCGTAGCAGGCATAGCGTGAGATATGGAAAACGGTCTTTCCAAAACGTCTGTCAAAAAAATTGCGATAGCAGTTGACAATGTGTTCCGCATATCCGAGCTCTTTTTGCTCGCTACGGGCACAGGGGCCACGGCAGTGCTCCTGATAGCGGACGTCTTCGCCAGAAATTTCTTCAAGAGCATATACTACAGCGACGAGTTGGCCCAAATATTTACAATCTATACCGTCTTTGGCGGCGTGGGCTATGCCGTCCGCAAAGCGCGGCATATCCGCATGGGTGCGCTGCACGATTTAATGCCTGACCGGTACAAAAAAGCTTTAACGATTGCGATTGCTCTTGCCAGCGCCTGCGTCATGCTGGTCTTTTCCTATTTGTCGGTCTTTTACCTCATGGATGTAATCGACCTGCAGCATAAGACGCCGGCGCTTAATCTTCCTTACTGGGTTGTCATTTTGATTGTGCCGGCAGGCTTCTTTTTGGCCGGCATGCAGTATCTTCTCACGGTGATTAGGAATCTGATCGAAAAAGAGGTCTGGTCCACCTGGGAACAGAAGACAGAATACGAGGACTAGCCTAAAAGAAGAGCGTATATGAACTATTTGATCGCGATTCTCATGCCGATTTTATTGCTGCTGGGGTTTCCCTTCAAGACAATTTTGTTGGGAACGCTGCTCCTTGCGCTGACATTTTTCCTCCCCGGCTTTGATCTAACCATGCTGGTGCAACAGGTTCTGACCGGCATGAAACCATTTGCCCTGTTGTGCATCCCGATGTTTATCCTGACGGCGTCAATTGTCACCGCCGGGGACTCGGCCAAAAGGCTTATCCGGGTACTGCGGGCATTGATCGGTCATGTACCGGGGGGCTTACCGATCACCTGTAATGCGGCCTGTACGGTATTCGGCTCTGTATCGGGCTCTACGCAGGCGACCGTGGCGGCCATCGGCGGAACAATGCGGCCGATGCTTTTGAGGGCCGGATACAGCGACTCGTTTTCCATGGGCCTTATTATCAATTCCAGCGATATTGCCAATTTGATTCCACCAAGCATCGGATTCGTGGTGTATGGGGTCGCCACAAGTACGTCGGTGGGCAGGCTGTTTTTATCCGGGGTCATTCCGGGGATCATAATTTTCGCTGCTTTTTCCGTATACAGCTTCTTTTACTCCAAGGCTAAGAATGTCGGAATCGCCCCTAAGGCGAGTCGCAAAGAACGGCTGCATGCCATCAGGGACGGTCTATTGCTGATCGGTTTTCCCGTGCTCGTCATCGGCGGTATTTACTTCGGATATATGAGCCCGACCGAGGCATCGGCAGCCACGGCGGCATACGCCCTGATTTTGGAGCTGCTGGTCTATCGCAGTCTGACGCTTAAAGATATCCCGGCCATATTGATAGACACGGGTATGGTAACCACAGTCGTATGGATGCTCATCGGTGCCGGCCAGGCGTTCTCATGGGTGCTGAGTTTTATGCAGGTTCCTCAGCAAGTCATTCCTCAGGTATTGGGTGTGGATCCCTCAGCCCTCAAGGTAATTATATTCATCAATATTGCCTACTTAATTGCCTGCATGTTTGTGGACCCCATTGTAGCGATCTATATTTTGAGCCCTATATTCGGCCCTTATGTAGACCAAGCGGGGATCGACAAGGTTTTTTTGGGATGCCTGGTGACATTACAAGTTGCGATTGGTTCGGCGACACCTCCGTTCGGATGCGATATCTTCACAGCCCAGGTAATCTTCAAACGCCCCTACATAGAGGTAATCCGCAAAATTGGCCCCTTCATTGCGATACTGATCGCGGTAAATATCATGCTGATCGCCTTTCCGGGTATTGCTCTGTGGCTGCCCAATTTGGCTTTTGGGTGATAAAATGAATTAATTCGTATCAAAATCCTTCCACCTGTTTGGGGAAATAGTCTTCACAGGATCCTTCCCGATAAACATCCGTCGTAGCACAGTGCAAACCGCCGCCAAACGGGTAAGCATCTCTAAACGGTACCGGGATAACCTCAAAGCCGAGCTTGTCGAGCTGTTCCATCTGGTAAACTTCACTGGCTTCAACACAGACAGTCTTCGGATCCAGTACGAGGACGTTCATGGACAGCCACACGCTTGAGTAACACAGCGGGGGCGGATTTTCATGGGACGGTTGAGCTGCCTCGATAATCTCCCAGCCGTTGATTTCAAACAGTTTTTTATGTTCCGGCAAGGCTTTCCGGTTCGGATTGTTGAGCAGCAAACCCGGCCGCAGCGGCACAAACGTGCAGTCGATGTGAATCGGATACGGATCTCCCGGAAAGTTCATGGCATGAATGCGAAAATCCGGAAAATGTCGGCGCAGCCAGTCAATACCAGCAAGATTGGCTGTAAAACCGTGCTGCACCACAATGTCCTTGCCCATGCGGGCCAGCTCGGCAGCATCAAACAGCGGCTCTTCTTCAGTTGTCACAAAATCCTTGGCCGCCGTCAACTTGAGCCGATCCTCGATGGTCATAATGCGGCTCAAATAATCTTTTTTATAAGATCGGTCTGTCAGACGCGGTTTGGGGGCCGCCTCCCAACGCATGTTGGGATCCTCTTTGAAATACCGTTCCAATAAAGGCCGATAGCACAGGTATTCAAACCAGCGGCAGCGGTATGACATGGTGGCCTCGATCATCTCGTTACCTACTGTGGCGATCACATCCCGCGGCGGCATGCAGCCAAACATGCTCTGGGTGTCAAAATCGGGAGTCTTCACCGGCCGGCTGAAGTCCAGCGGAGTCGGGCGATCCACGCGGATTCCACGTTTTTTGAGAATTTCGGCAAAATTATCCAACTGCGCGTTGCCATTGTCGATGGATTCCTGGGGCCGGCGACCCCACATGCCTTTCATGTCGCTGTCGTTCGGCACCTTACACTCTACCGCTGGTTCCGGCGGCGGGATATGACAGTCATCGGCCCGGCCGACGATCACATGCTTCAACGGATCCCATTCAGTCCAAGAATTTACAATCGTTTTTTGGTGGGATTCCTCGCTTTTTTGTTCTGCGGCCATTCTTATCCTCCTAAATTGTTATCGATTGGTTTAATGATGAGTTGTCGATAGGCAACCGTAATTAAACGCAATCAAATCCGGATTTTTACAAATGTATATTCCATAAACTTAAGGTGAATGCAGTAATCAAAAATTGCACAAAAAAGTCTCTCTGACTTTCCGAAAAGGTGCATATCATAGTTTTAGAATTCGGATAGCATTAGCCCCAAGTATAGACTCTTTTTGCTCCTTGGAGAGGAGTGGAAGCTCCATTATCCGTTTGGCACAATAACCGATGTCGTACCACGGAAAATCGGAACCCATCATGACCCGTTCTGAACCCACATCCTGGATAAGGTGAGCAAGTTCACGATCAGTAGGAGCGTTAGGCGCACCAGTCCACTCTATAATTTCACTACAGTCGAAATACACGTTTGGATATGCTCGGGCTATCTCCAGTGTCTGCCGCCATGCCCCACCCCCCATGTGCGCCAACACAAGACGCAACTCCGGAAAAGTCTTCAGCACCTCAGCATAAGCTCTGGGCTCAGCATACTGTTCAGTGTCGCGGAGAGGGCCTGAATGGGCTAAAATAGGGATGTCCATTTCTGTGCAGAGCCGGCAGATGGGTAACATCCTCTCATCATGCATGTAGAAGCGTTGAAGACCTTGATGTACCTTAATCCCTTTTGCACCGTGCTGTTCTACCATCTCTAGGATATGGTCTTGCGCTTCCTTAACGCCAAGCACCGAAGGGTCTGTAGCTATGAAGGGCACCAACTGAGGGTACTTCTCGGCCACGTGACAACACCATACATTGGATGACTTAAGTCTCTCACCCATACCGGCACCTATCTTGCTTATAGCTTCCTCTTTTTGATATTTATCCAAACCTTCGGGGAGATCGGCAATGGCACGGTCACGAACCCGTGAAACAGCAAAAAGGTTGACCATCACTGCTTTGCTTGCGCCGGCAGCATCAATAGCCTTGAGGATATCTTCCGGATCACCACCGTATGTACTGAAACGCACATTTTCTTTAGGTCCATATTCCCATACCTCATAAGTTGCCCTACTTAATAAGTATTGTTTATTGTCTCCGAAAAAGTGCACATGGGTATCAACCATCACCGGCTCAGCCATCCTAGTTCTCCTTTCCTGTTAAATAAGTCCTCCAGGTAGCGGAATTTACAAATCGCGAGCTGCACAGTAACAAAAATATTTATGCGTTCTATCCCTGAGATGATGACGTAGTGCAACACACCGGGAGCTTATACACGAGCTATTCCAAGCATATCAGATTAAATACAATTGATGAAAAAGGATCGCAAGACATTTAATTATTTTGGAATAATGCTTGATTTTTAAAAATGGATCTGTTACATGCACAATTGTTATCGTTATCAAAAGTACAATTCTCATCTGATTCTGTCCGCATTAATTGTTGCAGCTGACTCCTTGCGCTAAGGGCTCACTCAAAAATAACTTCACATGTTATGCGTCGATGCATCCCGTCTGGCTGCGTTGCGAAAACTCGGAATATCTCGATATTCCTGCGTTTTCGCGCCTTGCCCGACGGGCGCCTCAACGCCTAAAATTGTGAATTTATTTCTTCGT
>Ga0126331_1000093_pt1 | contig 38617 bp, 23 predicted proteins | sample InaspJWI98metaG_FD_96379 | JGI IMG/M metagenome (GOLD analysis project Ga0126331, IMG submission 96379) | Marine gutless worms symbiont microbial communities from Oahu, Hawaii - Inanidrilus sp. 2 OAHU.JWI-98 metaG | ecosystem: Host-associated > Annelida > Digestive system > Unclassified | place... | reverse complement strand
GGTGCAACGGAGATTTCAAATTAAAAAAAATATAGCGTTTGCGTCAAGCCATCAACGTCGTGATGGTCCGGAAAATGTCGTAAAACCACCGGTATCGGAACGTTATTATGACAAACGCTATAAGCCGTAACTGGTAACATCATCTTTCAAAGCAAAAATAACATTCTGTATGAGATCGAAAACAAATTGTAGATTTGAAACTATTAAGGGCTCACTCAACAATAAATCCACATTTTATGCGCCGATGCATCTCCTCTGGGCACTTAATACGTTGATGCATCCCGTCTGGCTGCGTTGCGAAAACTCGGAATATCTCGATATCCCTGCGTTTTCGCGCCTTGCCCGACGGTCGCCTCAACGCCTGAAATGTGAATTTATTTTTTCGTGAACCCTAAGCGATTAACCACTCCCATCTTCAAGCAGCGCTTCCGCTATTGCCAGATCTTCGGCGGTCGTAATTTTTAAATTGGTTTTGCTTCCGGTGATGATTTTTACGCGATACCCAATGCGCTCAACAAGCAGCGCATCATCCGTGCCGGCGAAACCGTCGTCAATGGCCTTCCGGTGGGCGCGGTGCAATATCTTGTAATGAAAGACCTGAGGTGTTTGGGCAAGCCATAAGCATTCCCGGTTTAGGGTCGCCTCGATGGTGCCTGCGTCGTCTGTCCTTTTAATCGTATCAAAGGCTCGAATGCCCAGGATGCAGGCGCCGCTCTGCTGAGCCTCTGCTATGCAGCCGCTAATCTGTTGCGGCTCTATCAACGGCCGCACGCCGTCGTGCACAACAACCAGCCCCCGCTTTTGCTCCAGGGCCTCAAGACCGTTGAAAACGGAATTCTGGCGCTGTTTGCCACCGGCTACCAGGTGGGTCGATTTGTGCAAGTTGGTGGGCAAAAGTACTTTTTCGCGGCAGTAATCGAAATCTTCTTGAGCAACAACCAGGTAGATAGAATCAATGTCGTCACAAGCATCAAATTTTTTGAGTGTGTGACCCAGCACCGGCCGGCCGGCAATGGTAATGTACTGTTTGCGCGTGCCGGATTGCATCCGCCGCCCCTTGCCGGCGGCAACAATAATTGCAGTGACCATAATGATTATTTCAAATTCGAATAACGCTTGTTTCGGTTCGTATTTTGTATTTGGATTTTGTAATTTGGAAATTCCGAAAGGTTTACGGTGCGCCGGGACTATTTCAAGTATTTTAGTTCTTTCGGCAATGGTACTCCCTTGCCCATCGTATCTTCACCGTAATTTACGCCGGCTAGGATTTCGATATCCGTCAACGCGCGTATATCCCCTTCAAAAGAAACCTCGGTAAGGCCTTCTTTCTGAATTTTTCCGCCGGCCCACTGGATATCAAGTACACTGCTGGCATCAAACCGGGCATCATTTACGCACATCTCAACCTGTCCCCCGTAATGCTGGACGATCTTAGCCACCAGCAGGCTGGGGCGACTGTGAAAACCGAGCTTTACCGGAATACCAACCGTGATCGCCCCCCTCTCGATGTTCTCATTCAGTATTTCAGCCGCCAGTTTGGTGCCGGTATTCAGAAAGTGGCAGGCATAATACAGGCTGTAGTTTACCGTACGTTCCAAAAGTGCTTCGGCATCCACCAGCAATGTCAGTCGATCCTGAACCTTTTTGTATATATTTTTGTATCCGGCTTCATATAGATGGCGTTCATAAAAATGGAGCAGCCTTCCCATAATCTGCAGCAGGTGAAATACGGCCGAAAAATTGCCCCGCAGCTGTTTGAGTTTGCGGTTGCCGAATCGGTATCCGCCATGAATGACATAGGTATCGAAAGAGGATTGAAGATTGTGAACCAGCATCTCGAATCTTCTGATTTCAACTTCATTGACCTTGTCGGGCACCAGGGTTTGGATTTCGTCAATAACGTACGGTTCATAGAATCTGAACTGATCCAGACTTTTGGCGATGCGTATGAACTCGCTGGCAATATTCACAATATTTTGTTTCTGCTGGTACCTGTTTTCATCGTCAATGTTGAAATCGAGCAGGTCGCTGGTGACCACCTCTGGGAAATCAGCGATATCGATCGAATCTTCGGGCAGCTGAATCCCCAGCCGTCGGGCTTCATCTATGATGACCGGTGCCAGCTTTTTCAGCGTGTTCGTCAGGAACCTGGAGGTTGCTTCGCCCTCTTTTTTGAAATTCTCCATATCGACAAGATCGTAAAATATCAATCGATTGAGGATATGCCTTTGAGAATATGAAGCCAAACTTAGGTGTCTGACGGCGGCGCTCAGCTCTCTGAAAAAATACCAGTCCGAATTATTTTTGGCACCATGAAAATCAAGGAAATCTTCCAATAGCTGAGAAGTGGCTATTAGTGAAGAGTACAGCTTTTTACTGATAGTTTCAGGAGTTGACCGGTGATCGGCTAAAAATTTGCAGTACTTCAGATAGTCCCGAGTGAAAATCCGAACTCTTTCGGTAAAAGTAATGTCACAAACATCTGTTGGGGCAACCATTGCTGTCATCCTGCTTTCACCAAATCGTAAAGTGCGGGGAGGGGGGTCGGAGCAGTCAGTAAGCCGAATTCTGTGTCCGAAACCGGTTACCCGGTTTCGGATAACGATCATTCATCTAAGGGTGTCGGTTGCCCGACACCTCTTGCGACCTACCCGGGAGCTTGGGCGGGCCACCCTCAAATGCTCCTCTATTTGGTCTTGCACCGGGTGGGGTTTGCCGAGCTTCTCCGGTCACCCGGAGAACTGGTGCGCTCTTACCGCACCGTTTCACCCTTACCCGGCACCAAAAACAATAACCATTGTTTTTGGTGCCGGGCGGTTTACTTTCTGTTGCACTTTCCTTCACGTTACCGCGACTCCACGTTATGGAGCACCCTACCCTGCGGTGTTCGGACTTTCCTCCGGACGCATGGCATACGCCCGGCGATCGTTTGGACTGCTGCGACCGCTCATTTATAATGATATAATCATTTTTGGGTGCTTTACCAGAAAAATCGAACTAAGATGTTACCGGATATACGATTCGTTGACAATGGGGACAGTTAAACAGCTTGTCAAATCTTTGCAGCTCATTGAACATTTGCGGCGGGATGTTAACATTGCAGCCCTGACAGATGGCATCCTTTACGATCGCTATGGCAACACCGCCGACGTTCTTTTTGACCGTGTTATAGGTTTGAAGCAATCCCGGTTCGATTCCAGCGACGATTTCCTGCCACTCATTGCCAAGGCGAGCCAGCCTTTCCCTGTGTTTTTCTGATTCATCGCGAATTTTATCCTGTTCGCTTTTAGTCTCGCTGGAAAGCCGCTTGAATTCTTCTTGTTTGGTTGCCATCTGTGCTTCGGCTTCATCGATCTCTACCAAGTGCTCAAGCATTTTATCTTCAATCTGAGATTGCAGCGCTTTGAGCTCATCTATTTCAGTTAAAGAAGACTGATACTCTTTATTGGTTTTTACCGATTTGAGCTTTTCATTACTCTTCTCGATTCGAGACTGGTATATCTGTGCATCTGATTCATGCGAGCGGTAGGATTGCTGTAACTGCTTCAGTCGCGCTTCGGCCTCGGCGATGTTCTTTTTACAGTCATCTAGCCGAGTTTCCAGCTGGCTTAACTGCCGGGGCTGGTCATCAAACAGTGATTGCACTGAAGCGGTTTCCAGTTCGATTTTCTGCAGCTTTAATAAAATGTCGACCTTCTCTTTGATATCGCTTGCCATGATTCTTTTCCATCGATTGGTTGCAATGTTTATAGCGTGACAAACGGATCTTTTTCACCACCGTAGGCTTGGACCGATGGGGTCAGCTTAACCCGGGTCAGTTGGTTAGCTAAGCGTTTTGCCAGCACGTCCACCATTATGTGCTCTGAGGCAAAGTGTCCGGTATCGATGAGTCCGCGCTGGGCAGCCTGAACTTCTTTGGCATCATGATAGCGTAAATCACCACTGATATACACCTGAGCATCGGATGCAAAAAAAGCTTTCAGCAGACTTGATCCGCTGCCCGTGCAGACAGCCGCCTTACTTATGGATAGGTCGCGCTCACCGACCACCTTTATATGTTTTAGCGATAGTTTGTTTTTTATCACCTGCGCGAGGGAATTGAGATCGGTCTTCTTTAAGAGATCACCGGTTCTGCCGATACCCTGTATCTCTTCCGGAGCAAATAGCGGTTTTACGTTTTTCATCCCGATCAAATCGACGAGAATATCGTTCAAACCGCCCCGAACACTGTCAAAATTGGTATGCGCCGCATAAACAGCCAGCTGATGCAGAGCTGCCAGCTGAATGCTGTGACCGGAGGGTGTTCCGAAATCTATCGACTTCAACGGTTTGAATATCATCGGGTGGTGGGTAACAAGCATATCGACATTATTGTTGCAGGCGGCTTGGATAACGTCCGGCGTTGGATCAAGCGCCACCCAAATTTTTTTTACAGGCCAATAAAGCGACCCGACCTGAAGCCCGACGTTATCCCAGTCTTCCGCCAAATCGGTCGGTGCCAGATGCTCCATCACCTTTACGATGTCAGCTACAGTTGCCGTCATGGGCCCTTAGTTCCTTAACAACTTCATATCGCAAAATTATTTTTGATCTAAGACAGCTTTTTGATCTTACCTTCAATGATGATGTTACGCGTCACGAGTTGCGAACTGCGAGTACAAAAAAGGCGTGGCTACCTAACTCGCCACGCCTTCCCCGATTGCTTATTCGGGCGGAATAAATCAACCATTTTCTGTCCACCCAATCTTTTTCATTTCAGTCGATGCCTCCCAGTGGCGATGTTTGAAGTTGCCGCTTGATTGAATTTTTTTGCTATGGGTATGGGCCCACCTGGGGTCGAACCAGGGACCTACCGGTTATGAGCCGGTGGCTCTGCCAGCTGAGCTATGGGCCCTTAGCGTGTATTAATCGCAGGAAGACTAACCTCGCTGAATCGTTTTGTCAAGCAGATTGAATGACCCTTATATTTCAATGAAATGCTTCAATTTCCGACTGCGCGTTGGATGCCGCAACTTGCGCAGTGCCTTGGCTTCAATCTGCCTGATCCGTTCGCGGGTCACTGCGAAATCCTGACCAACTTCTTCGAGGGTGTGATCCGCTTTTTCGCCGATGCCGAACCGCATTCTTAATACCTTCTCTTCTCGCGGCGTTAAAGTAGCTAGCACTTTGCGGGTTTGTTCTGCAAGATTTAAATTTACGGCCGCATCTGACGGCAGCATGAACTTTTTATCTTCGATAAAATCACCGAGATGACTGTCTTCTTCTTCGCCGATCGGTGTTTCCAACGAAATCGGTTCCCGTGCGATTTTCAATACCTTGCGCACTTTATCCAGGGGGATCTCCATCTTTTCCGCAATCTCCTCCGGGGTAGGCTCACGTCCCTGTTCCTGAACCAGATAACGGGAGGTTCGGATCAGCTTGTTGATGGTTTCTATCATATGCACCGGTATTCGAATCGTACGGGCCTGATCGGCAATTGCCCGCGTGATGGCCTGCCGAATCCACCATGTCGCGTAAGTACTGAATTTGTAGCCGCGGCGATATTCGAATTTATCGACAGCCTTCATCAGGCCGATATTTCCCTCTTGAATCAGGTCGAGGAACTGCAGACCGCGGTTGGTATATTTTTTAGCAATGCTGACAACGAGACGGAGATTGGCTTTGGTCAGTTCGCTTTTTGCCAGCTTGGCCCTCAATCGGCCTTCATCAACATTGGTCATGACTCGCTTCAAGGCCCGGCTGTTTGTCTTAAGCTCTTTTTCTCTTTCCGATATATGGTTCAGAATATTTATTATCTCGCCGTACAATGTGGCCAGATCATCCTTTTTTAAACCGCTTCTTTTCGCCGCCCATTTGATAAAGTGGGTCTTGGATTGTAGATTGTCGTGGAGTTCGCGCAATGGCGCATCAAGGATAGTCGCGCATCTAGCTATTTGCTGGTTCATTCGGTCGAACCATTCTATTTGTTTTTTAATGCTCTCCTCGATCCTGTCGATGATGCTGGATTCCAGCCGCCAGTCTTTGAGCAATTCGAATATCTTTGTATTGCGTCTATTAATCGATCTTCTCAGACGACGCATTTCATCCGGATCGAGGTCTTGAGTAAAAAGTTTTACCCGCAGTCCATGGTTTTCACTATGAATCTCAATAATTGAACGGATGGTATTCAGAAATTTTTCGGTTTGCACGACTTCATCCACGTATGTATCGCCTTCATCAATATCCCGCAGCACATACTTGGGCCGAAGATGACCATGTTCAATCCGACTGCCGAGTTCGATGATGGATTCAACACCGGCGATCGTATCCAGGAGCGCCCGCAACACTTCCTGCTCTCCGGCTTCAATTTTTTTAGCGATTACAACCTCGCCCTCTCTGCTTAACAGCGTAACCAAACCCATTTCACGCAAATACATTTTTACGGGGTCGGTTACAGATCCAAAGTCGGCAACCGCTTTTGCCTTTTCTTTCTTCTTGGCTTCCCGCAATTTTTTGGCCTGGATCGACTTCTTTACGCTTTTTTCATCCAGAACTTGAATTTCGTGATCATAGAAAAGCATGATCGTTTCTTCAATCTGATCAGCCGAAAGCATATCATCAGGCAGTACTTTGTTGAGTTCGTCGTAAGTCAGATACCCCCGCTTAACGCCCTTTGAAATCAGCGATCTAAGGGCCCGCTTGTTAATTTTAAAAGGAAGTTCGAACTTTTCGAATATACTTTTGGTCGAGGCCTTTTTGCGAGATTTGGTAGATTTTGTTTCTGCCACGGTTTTTTTTGTCGAAACTCTACGCGTGCCCTTTGTTGAACTTGCCCGTGCTTTAGCGGATTTTTTTGCCATTAATATTTGCCTCCCGCACATTAAGCTTGTTTTTTAAGCGCATAATTACTCTGTCGATACATAACCCGGATCTGACGGTTGCAGTACCTTGGATCTTCAATTCTTGTCCGCCTTTGGCTTTTTCAATCGAAAATATTCAATATTTATTTAACATGGCCATCCGTTGTTTGTTGCGCTGGACGGCCATGTTTTGCTTTTCGATTAACAGTTTCTCAAGAAGTCTGTGATCCTTTTTCCGCTCAGCATCCTTGATCCGGTCTTCGATGTCCCGGGTTCCCGCACGCTTTCTTCCGGTATCAACAAAATGCCGAATTAACTTGCTGCAGCCCGCAATGGTCCACGGCTCTTCTTTGTTGGTCAGTTCGGTAATCAACTGTCGTTTGTGTTCATCATCGATCTCATCTAACAGCGCTGCTATGTGGTCATTTTGCCGGTCGCCTAGACCGGCATCCGATACCGTTCGCGATCCCTGCGCTGGGTAAAAATGATGCAAGATGACCTCACCGATGGACCTTAGCGTTTCATTTTCCAGATAGTCGAGAACATTCAATTTCCGGATTTCGGATAAAATAGCCGGAAATTGCAGCATCATAGACAAGATTTGCCGCTCGATCCTCGATCCCCGATCGGCGCGATCCACAGCATCGCTGCGCCCCTGCCCTACCATCGTGATACCGGCATCCGGCACCCCGGCTGCTGCAGGGGAACCCTTTTTTACCAGCGATGTTGATTTTTTACGCAATTTTTCCCGTATTGCATTTTCATCGATATCGAGACGTTCTGAGATCTCCTTGATATAAAGCGACCTTTCGATATTGTCGCTGATAGATATCAAAGCATTCTGCAGTTCGGAAATGATGCGAACTTTTCCCCCGATGGACAGTCCGTATTTGCGTATGGAAAAATCGAGCAGAAACGATATGATCCCTAAGGACTTGTCGGCCGCCTCCTTGAACGCGTCGGCGCCAAATTCAAATACATAGGAATCCGGATCATAACCGGTCTTTAAAATAAGAATTTGCGCATTCACAAATCCTTTGTCAAATACGGCAATACTGCGTCGCGCAGCTTTTATCCCCGCTTCATCGGAATCGTACACCAGGATTACTTTACCTTTTTCGCCGATGCATCCGCGCAGAAGACGAACGTGTTCGGGTGTCAGTGAGGTACCCAGTGTTGCAACAGCGTTACGAAATCCGTGCTGATAAAGCGCAAGTAAATCAAGATACCCCTCGACTATGTAAACCGATTCATGCGCCCTGCAGTGTTGTTTGGCCAGATGCAGCCCGTATAGAGATCGACTTTTGTTGTACAGCGGTGTTTCAGGCGAATTCAGATACTTGGGTAGAGAATCATCCAAAACCCGGCCGCCGAAACCGATCACCTGCGAGTTGAGCGCAAAAATGGGAAAAATGACGCGATCTCTAAATCGATCATAGTGTCCGTCCGCATTTTTCCTCGCAACGACCAGACCGCATTTTTCAATCAGTGTCGGTCGATGTCCTTTCTTGATCAAATAGTTTAATACGTTATCCCAGCCTTTGGCTGCATACCCAATTTGAAAATCGTGGACGATCTCCGGCTTAATCCCGCGTTTTGCTAGATAATCCCGGGCTCCTTTTCCCGCCGGACGCTCATGCAGCGAATGCCGAAAAAAATCAAGCGCCATCCGATTGATGGCGAACAAATTTTCCCTCTCGCTCAATCGCTTTCTTTGGCCGGGTGACAATTTACGCGTCGGGATTTCAATGCTGTAACGACGGGCAAGCGATTTGACCGCTTCGGGAAATGTTATCCCTTCTTGCTTCATCAGGAATGAAAAAATATTACCCCCAACACCACAGCCAAAACAATGGAAGATCTGCTTGTCCGGACTTACTGTAAACGATGGCGTCTTTTCGGAATGGAACGGGCAGAGACCGATGTGATTTTTTCCGGTCTTTTTCAAGCGCACAACTTCCGATACTACCTCAACTATATCGGCACTATTTCTAACTTCTGAAATTTTATCTTCCGGGATTTGTCCAGCCAAGAAGAGCACCCTCCATTGCTATGGAACATAGGAGATAGATTAATGATGGAGGATTTTAAATGGGATGAAGTTTTACAATTTGCTTTATGCGCTCATGTTGATAGAAGCGACGCTTGACGATGTTTATGATGATATGCTCCATGTATTTTGCACTCGAAATTGGGGTCACATGCGTTAGCAGGCCAATATAATTCCTATCCTTTTTTCTGTCAAGAGTTATTTTGAGTAATTTGATATTTGATGAAACATGGACATAAATTCTAAGCTTTTGAGATAACGTAGGAAATAGCTTCTTTTAGAATTAATGTACCCGTGTAGAGTGCTTTTCCTGTAATTATCCCCTCAACACCAACCACTTTTAAAGGCAACAGGTTTTTGACATCTTCCATAGATGATACCCCGCCGGAAGCAACAACCGGTATGGAAACCGATTCTGCCAACCGTCGGGTTTCTGCGATGTTTGGCCCGGTTTGCATGCCGTCGCGATGAATATCGGTAAAGTTAATGGCAGCTACACCGCTGTCCTCAAACCGTTTTGCCAGATCCACCGCTTTGGTGCGGGTGGTTTGGGTCCAGCCTTCGATGGCGACCAGCCCGTCGCGTGCATCAATTCCGACAACTATTCTGCCCGGAAATGTTTTGCAGGCCCAAGCCACAAATTTCGGATTTCTAATGGCCTCGGTGCCGAGAATCACCCGGTCGACACCTGCATCCAGGTACATTGTAATGGTCTTCTCGTCACGAATACCGCCACCGACCTGGATCGGAACATTGACTGTGTCGAGAATTTTCTCAATGGACGGTTGGTTTCGGGGGGCTTTTTTAAAGGCACCGTCTAGATCAATGACATGAATCAGTTGCGCCCCGTCACCAGCCCACTTGGCGGCCATTGCAGCCGGATCGTCGGCAAACACTGTTTCGGCATCCTTGCGCCCCTGCAGGAGACGAACACACCTGCCATTTTTTATATCGACGGCCGGTATAATAATCATTGTCTGGGAAATCCTTTCAACCAGTTTCTATGCCTGCTTGCGACAAGTCCGGAATCGGCAGCGTTGCGTCGTTTCTGCAGCCGGCAGCAACCCACAGCGCAGCAATGAAAATACAGGCCTGGATACAGGTATCTGCTGATTTGCGGCCAATTCCGTGGATCATGATTGTTTGGTGAATTTTTAGGATATAGCCTGTGCCCATGCAAAGCGCAGGTTACACGAGTTTTTGAAAGGGGCCGTCGTCGCTGGATGTTCGCCGGATCGTCACAAACGCGCTATAATGCACCTTTTGAAGAATGCACGCCGCTTATCCGCTTGTCAAGGGTTGTTGCCTGGTCAAGAGCCCTTCCGGCGGCTTTAAAAATCGATTCAATGATATGGTGCTGATTTTCGCCGTAGTAACCATTGATGTGCAGGTTCATACCGCAGCGATTGGTAAAGGCCTGAAAGAATTCTTTGGCCAGCGAAATGTCAAAAGGCGCAAGGGCTCCCGGGGTCGTATCCACATGGTAAGCCAGGAAGGGACGGTTAGACAAATCGACTGTCACCGCAGACAGGGCATCATCCATGGGCGTGACCGCATGACCGTATCTTATGATGCCTTTGCGGTCATCGAGTGCCTGCCGGAACGCTTCACCCAGGACCAACCCGACATCTTCGACCGTATGGTGAAAATCAACCTCAAGGTCCCCTTTGGCCGATATTGAAAGGTCAAAAAAGCCGTGCACCGTAAAAAGGGTCAACATGTGATCGAAAAAGGGGATGCCGGTGGAAATACGACAGTCGCCGCTGCCGTCGACATTCAGCTTGAGACTGATTTCCGTTTCCTTTGTTTTACGAACCACTTCGGATGATCGCGCCATGAGCATACCTCTGTTTTTTGGTTCGTTCGTATTATATCACGGCACCCCAAGTCAAGCCCTCATTTGGGCAGATCACATTCATTGCGGCATTTGTTTAATGTCATCTGCGACAGCTCTTTTTGAGCCTTGACGCAATCGCAATGCCCACCCATATTTTTGCGATAGTGCATGCACCAATCACCTGTGGACGATCTTCTTGAAAATTTGCACACCCGCTGTTCTTCCCATGTGTTTCCGGCCGTACATCTGGACATGATGCCGAATTCGCAATAATTATGACAACCCAGCTTGATACGCTCGCCTGGGTCGTGACCGAATCTGTTCCAATTTTTCCTCAGCACGGTATTACCTCTCGCTGTTGTGTGCCTTACAGCGTAGCTCGTCGGTTAAATAGCTTGAATCTCCCTCCTCACACCTTGCCAGGCGGGCGCCATGACTCGACAAAAATGGAAAGTTATTTCTTAACTCTCAGGACGCAGGTCACCCCATTCACGGATCAATAATCCCAGGTGAGGGTTTTTTCACCGCCGTATCCGCAGTGCCACTGATGCTTAGACTACGAGATAGGCAAAAATGGAGAGAAACAACGCAGGGTGATTCTTCAAATCCGAACCAACCTTGATGGCGTATGATGGCGCCAACTTGTAGGATTCACCTTAAGAAAAGAGACAAATCAGAATAAAAGGTTACGGAGTGACATAAAAAAAGGGTGGTTCATACGGGAACCACCCTTAAAGGAGGTCAGAGGCAAGAGCACGGTGTTTTAAGTCGTCCTCTTTTGATGGTTCAGCCTTTCCGAATCTGACGAACCATCAACGTGCTATTAATGAGACGTGAAAGTATAAAAAGTTACAATTAAAGCCAACCAGAGCGCAAGGAGATATGGAAAGGCTCTGGAACCCCCCCGGTGCCTTACGGTAACCGGTCTCCTTGCGCTGTAAGGAGGAAAGATGAATGCAGATTTTCGCACACCTTTCTGAACAGCCCGGGCTATTGGCTGCTCAATATTAAAGAGACATTCGCGACTTAAAGGTTACAACGGCAGGAATTTTTTACAAAAAACCGAAATTTTAGTGGTTGTAAAAATAATGTTCCGTTATCCAAGGTTTGTCTAGCAGCTAAGATTCTATTTATTAAACGCTTGATGCCAGATTCAGGAAACCAGATACCGGATCACGGTATCGCTCGCGCAGCGCAGGCGCTTGCGCCGCGTGTCGCTCTTTCATTTTATGTAAGAGCAAATATTATAGTTTGTAAATTAGTGAATCTATAGTTTGGTGCAAATGGAACGAAATTTTGAAAGTCACTATAAACCGAAAATCTGGAATAACGGAATAAGAGAACGTTGAAAATTAGGCCAATCTCCCATGCAGAGCGGATGAATAAAGGAGATTGTCACTACAGTCCTACTGAGGGCGGATTAGGGTGTTAAAGCGCGAATAAAATTTGAATTGAGACAATAAAAGAATCAACCTCAAAAAAAGCCGGACTTAATCAGGTCCGGCTGGCTCATACATTTTTGGTGGAGATGAAGGGATTCGAACCCTCGACCTCAGCGTTGCGAACGCTGCGCTCTCCCAACTGAGCTACATCCCCACAAATTGCCACATTTTTAACAGAATAATATCCGGTGGTCAATTTAAAAAACTGGTTTTATATTCCCTATTTTTTTGGTAAGGATTACCGTCTTGGGAGCTCGGCATGAGAGAAAGCATTCGAATGTCGAATTCTTGCACACCAAAGCTAAACTAATGAGTGACTAAAGTTGAAAGATTAGAGTGAATTCGCCATGGAGGGAAACATGTCAGTCCATATAAAATTAAATGACGCCTATAAACGCTACACCAAGGATCAAGACAAAATTTTACCGCCGGAAGAAACGGTGCAGCGCTTGAAATCAAAATTAGATGCACTGAAACTGGATATTCTGGAACAGGCGGTCCGGATAGACAACGGCCGTTTGGATATCCCAATATTTTTCAGCTATTGCGGTCGGGATGCAGCGGAGCTGACCGGAACAAAAAAACAGATGGGCAAAGGCGCCACGCCTCAACAGGCTGAAGCCAGCGCTGTTATGGAACTGTCGGAAAGATTCAGCTTCTTCAGTTTTGCCAAGAATCCGGCAAACTTTTTTGTTGATCAACATCGCAATTTAAATGACCGTGCCCTGCCCTTTGAAATGATCGCCCAATCCGTGCATGACACCTCTGAGGACCTGGACGCCGCGCGCAAGATCTTCGAGAGGCTTCCTTTGCAATGGACCCAGGCGTACAATCTCACCCGTAAGAAAGAGGTTCTCATTCCATTTAACTGGTTTTATTCAATAAACGAGTTCAACGGCCCTTCAGCCGGCAATTGTGTTGAAGAAGCCCTCAGCCAGGGTATTTGCGAGATTGTCGAAAGGCACACCTCCTCGGTGGTCAGTCACAACAAATTGAAATTAGCGTCCATCGATCTGGATTCGGCCACCGAGCCGCTGGTGGTGGAAATGATTCAAAAATATCGCAACGCAGGCATCGAACTGTGGGCAACCGATTATACGCTGGACATGGGAATTCCGACCGTCGGTGTAATGGCCTACGATCCCGCGACGTTCCCTGAAAAAAGCGAGATTGTCTGGACGGCCGGGACAACGCCCGATCCTCAAAAAGCTCTGAGCCGTGCACTGACTGAAGTGGCCCAGCTGGCCGGTGATTTTAACAGCGGCACCAACTATGTGGCCAGCGGCCTTCCGAAATTCACCCGTCTCCAAGATGCCGATTTCGTAACCAATGCCGACAAAACCATCGGGATCACCGATCTTCCGGATATCTCCGACGACAACATCAGGGTCGAGGTTGAAAACTGCATTGCAGCCCTGTCGGATCGGGGGTTGGACGTAATCGTTATCGACACCATGCACCCATTGCTGCAGGTACCGGCCTTTTATACCATCGTTCCAGGGGCTCATTTTAGAGAACGCGCCCTGGGGACCAGCGTCGGTATGTTTTCGGCCAAACTGATCACTGAAAACCAGGCCCCGCAAGCGGCTATCCCGGAGCTGGAAAATATGGAAAAATTGCTTCCCGGCAAATATTATGTCAGCTTTTATCTGGGATCATGTTATCTGTCCCTTAACGACCCCCGCAAAGCATTGCAGTGCTTTGAAACAGCGCTGCAGCGCAGACCGACACCGCAGGATATCGCCGCAATTTATTCGTATCAGGGTATCTGCTACAAAGAAATGCAGGCGTATCGCAAGGCACTCGAGGTGCTGCAGGAAGGTGAAAAATACGACAATGAAAGAACCGACATTTATAACCTGATGGGATTCTGCCATTTCAAGCTAAAAGAGCATGAAGCGGCCATTGATTGTTTCAAAAAGGTTCTTGCGCTGGACCCTACTTCGGCTATCGACTATGCTAATATTGCATCAAATTATCGCGATATGGGGCAGACGGATAAAGCGGTTCGCTACTATGTCATGGCCCTGGAACTCGATCCGAATATCGGGTTTGCCCGAGAAAGTCTGGAAAAATTGCAGAAATAAGAACGATATTTTCCGACAAGCCTTGATCGGATATAATAGGTTGTGAACCTTGAGGATCTGTGTTATGGCTTTGGATGAGTATTTTCAGGGACCCATTTGAGCTGCCGACACCGTAATTGAAACTGAGTTATCTCCTAAAAAGGATATTTCGTTTATGTCTGAAAAACACCCGGAGTGTCCGTTATACAATCCTCTGAATTGCAAGGAATACTATAATCCGAAACTTTGCGCTTTTGTCCGGAAAGACAAGGTTTGTCTAAAGAAAAAAAAGCCGAACACAAAACAAAAGTCAAAGGCTCAGGCGTAATAATAGGCTCTCGTTCCGCACCAGGCAACATTTGACCTTGGCAGAAACCGGCACTCAATCCCAAATATGACCTTTGCACTCCCTACCATGTTCACCCCAATGAGTCATGAGGGCTCACTCAAGAAATATTTCACATTTTATACGCCGATGCATCTCCTCTGGGCACTTAATACGTTGATGCATCCCGTCTGGCTATATTGCGACAACTCGGAATATTTCGATATTCCTGAGTTTTCGCGCCTTGCCCGACGAGCGCCCCAACGTCTAAAATTGTGAATTTATTTCTTCGTGAAGCCTAAGCGTTGCCGGCTGTATTGGAGAGCAGTGACGGATCGATTCCCATCCTTCTCACCGCTTCTTCCCAGCGACTCTCAATCGGCCAACTGAATACGATCTCATCCACGGCCGGAATGGTCAACCAGGCATTGTCCCTGATTTCGGCTTCCAGTTGTCCCGGCCCCCAGCCGGCGCATCCGAGCGAAAATATATAGGATTCCGGTCCCCGGCCCATTGCTACCGATTCAACAATGTCTCTGGTGTTGCTCATCGCGATTGTTGGGGTCACCATGAGACAGGACTCCCAATCGAACGGGGGACCATGTATCATAAAGATTTCACCGATATGAACCGGCCCGCCGATGTGAACCGGAATCGATGCCGTCCCGGGAACATAGTCCATCTTAAGCTCTTTGAATATATCTTCTCCCGAAAGGCTTGCATGCTGACGGTTTACAACGATACCTACGGCGCCATCGACATTGTGCTCGCAGATAATACTTACCGTTTGGAAAAAATTCGGGTCTTTCAGGCTGGGCATTGCCAAAAGAAAATGACCCTTCAGTGATCCCGAGTTGTTTTCCATGATTACCTCCATGATTTTTGCGATACGCCCGGTGTTGCGGATGGCCGGCGAGAGCTTATCCGGTATGCAGCATTTCGATTTGCAGAAGAATTTACTGACAATACCCTGTCTTGTCAAGATTACAAAATCAATGAATCAATTCTTGACGATGCCTATCAGCTCGTAAAGCTTTAGTTCTCCCAGGGCATTGTTAATATCGCGCACCTTAAAGCGGTTCTGGGCGGTGCGGCAGGTGGTTTCGCCGATGATGATACCGTCAGGGAAGGATTTGGTGAGTTCTTGAAGCTTGAACACAATATTGACGGCATCGCCGATCACCGTATAGTCCATTTTTTTAGAAAAACCGATATTTCCGACAACCACATCCCCCGTGTGAACACTGATACCGATACTCAAGGTCAGGCCCAGATCTTTCCGAAAAGCATTGTTTACGGTTCCGATGGCTTTTTTCATTTCCAGGGCCGCAGCGGCAGCGTTGTCTGCATCGCTGATACTGGAAACCGGTGCACCGAAAACGGCCAGAAAGCCGTCGCCGAGATATTTATCGACGATGCCGTTATGTTTGAATACGATACCTCCCATGACGGAAAAGAAGTTGTTCAGCAGCGATACGGTCTTTTGGGGGCCCATTTCCATGGCCAGCTCCGTAAAGCCCCGGATGTCGATATTTAGCAGCGTAACGGTTTTAATCGTGTCCACCGCCGTCGTAACGGTTTTTTCACCCTGTATGATCGTATCCAGCACCTCTTTGGGCACAAATTTTTGAAACATTCGGCGCACGCTGCGTTCATGCTCGGCCATGGATACGGTTTCTTTGTACAATCGGGCATTTTCAATGGCGATACTTACAGAGGCGGCGATCGACTGCAGAATATCTTCGTCATTTTGGGTGAAATCCCCGTTGATTTTGTTGAGCACTTCGACCACGCCGATCACTTTACCCTGGGTGATCATCGGTACACACAACGCCGACCGGGTCATGAAACCGGTATATTTGTCAACACCGTTGAAAAAATGGGGTGATCTCTGGGCATCATTGACAATCATCGATTCGCCTCTTGCGGCAACGTATCCGGCTATACCCTGCCCGATTTTGAGGCGAAATTTTTTCATCGATTTCAGCCTGGTATTGAAGGCAACGGCCAGTTCCAGTTCCCGGTTTTCGAGAAACAGCAGTGAACCGGCCTCTACGTTCATGAGGATCCGGACCATGTCCATTGTATATTTGAGGACTTGTTTGGTATCGAACGTCGATGACGCCAAGGCACTGCCGATTTGTTTGATGGTTTCCAGTTCCTGTTTGCGCTTGAGAGCGGCGGCGGACACTCGGTTGCGCTCTATGGCAATGGACAAGCCGTTTGCAACCCACTCCATGAGGTTTTGTATACCATCGAATAGACCCGGCGACTTGGCAGAAAAAGCCAATAGCCCCGTTGCGATGCCGTCGGTACGCAGGGGAGTCAGCAAACAGCTTTTGCGGCCATCGGCGACCAACAGGTCCTTTTCGAATTCACTGGGGCCGCCCCTCGAAGCGCCCTTTTCGTTTTTTTCAAGCAATTGCTGGGTATCATTTATCAGAACGGTTGTCTCCTGTTTGAGGACTTTATCGATAATCGTGCCTTTGTATGTGAAGTGCGAGCCTTTGGTGATGTTCGTCGGCCCCTGGGCCAGTAATTCAAATACCGTCATTTGGCCCGACTTTTGTCTGTTGTTGGACATTACAAGCGCGATATCGTAAGGAACCACCACTCTGATTTCACCGAGCACAGCCTGCAACAGTTCACTATCCCTGAAACTGGAATTGATGATTTTAAATATTTTTTCGATTGACCGCAGCTGGAGCGCGCCCCGTTCGTTTTCTTTTATCAGACGAAGATTTTCGTAAGTAAACGCGGCATTGCTCAACAGAGGCGTAAGGACCTCGATGTCCTCCTGGGAATATGTCCGTGGTTCATCCTTGCGGGAAAGCGTCAACACACCGATAATCTCCTTGCTGGTTTTAATCGGCATGCAGACAAAGGATTTTGTACCGTAATGCGGCAGGTTGGCCCTTCCGAAACGCCGGTCTTTTTCAATATCTTTGACGACCAGCGGGGATTTGTTGATAACTGCGTATTTAGCAATGCTGGTCTCAAAATCGATTCGATCCCCCAACTTGACGAGTTCGCCCAGCCCCACGCTGGCTTTAACCATAAATTCCTTACGTTTTTTAGATTCAAGGGTCAGTATCGAACCAAGAGTCGAGCCGGTCAGCATCAAAGCGCGCTCCAGGGTCACATATAAAATTTCCTCAGGATCAAATGTTACATAACACAGTTCCGACAGTTCTTTGAGAATGGAGATTTCAGAGTCTTTTTTCTCCAGCTGGGTGGAGGTGCTGTTGAATTGTTGCTGAATGGCGTTATAGGTTTCGACGGTAGTTTGCAGTTCATCCGCATGGGTCTGACCCAAATCTTCGGTAACATCGTTTACCGGGTTTTGGGAAATTGTCTCGGAAATTTCCGCAATCTTATCGAATATGTTCCTCAATAAGATGAAGCCGAACAAGGAGAAAACAAGTACCCCGATTAAATACAGCGGAACATACCGGTTGGACATCATGTTGTGAGCGTAAATAAAATAAAGAAACCCGATGACCGGAAACAGGAAAAATAGGCTGAATATGATGTTCAGTTTGTAATATAATTTCCGATGCTTCAAAGGCTGCTCCCCGGTATGGATAGGTGGTCTGTTTCGTATGGTCGATGACGGTTTTTATTAATGATATCAATGTGTCATTTGTTTATGAACCCATGTAATAAGGTACGCAAGACCTGACCGTTCCCAGGATCAATCGTCGACATCCAGCTTTATTATAAAAGATACTATAATTGTACAATAATATGATAAAACCGCCAAGCAAATAGCGCTTTTTCTTGACTTTCAGCGAACACTTTCATAATAGGTGCCAGACGTTTTTCATTGCCCGGATCAAACGAGTCCAATACTGTCCAACTATTATCTTCGGCATTTTTAGGTAAAAACATTATTAAAAACATCGGTCTGTTATCATTGAAGAATTCAAAATAGATCAAATTTGGACATTTTAAGAGGTCATCCAGTAGGAGTCTTGGACAAAAGGTATGCGCAATCCGGAACACATCGACATCATTGCTGCCGAACTGGACCTGAAGAAATTCCAGGTTCAGGCAACGGCCGATCTTCTCGTAGACGGGGCTACCATCCCGTTTATCGCACGCTACCGCAAGGAAGCAACCGGAAGCCTTGACGAGATCGCCGTCACCACCATCCGAGACAGGCTCAGCCAGCTCAATGAACTCGAAACACGCCGGGCAGCGATCCTGAAATCTCTCGAAGAACACGGCCATCTTACGGACGCGCTCAAAGAAAAAGTGCGGGCTGCCCAAAGCCGGACGGTATTGGAGGATCTTTACCTGCCCTATCGCCCCAAACGCAGAACCAAAGCCACAATTGCGCGGGAAAAAGGCTTGGAACCCCTGGCCCTGCAAATCATGGAACAAAAAGGCCGCGACCCGCTGGTTCTGGCTGCTGAATATGTCGATCCTGATATCGGCGTGGAATCCGAGGAGCAGGCTCTCGAAGGCGCCCGGCACATTTTGGCCGAGATGATCAATGAAGATCAACAGGCGCGACAGCAAATGCGTGATCTTTACATGCGCAAAGCGCTGATAACAAGCAAAGTAGCCGCCGGAATGGAATCGACGGGGGCCAAATACAAGGCTTACTACGAATGGAAGGAACCGGTAGCCACGGCACCGTCACATCGCATTTTAGCCATGCGGCGCGGTGAAAAAGAGGACATCCTCAACCTAACTATCGCCCCGGCCGAAGACGAAGCCGTCGCACTTCTCGAAAATCTGTTCGCCAAGGCAGCAGGATCGGAATCGGCTCAGGTGAAATTGGCCGTGCACGACTGCCATAAGCGGTTGTTGTCGCGTTCCATGGAAACCGAAATACGCCTTGCCGCCAAACAAGCGGCCGACCGGAAGGCGATCAAGGTGTTCGCCCGCAACCTGCGCCAGCTTCTGCTGGCACCGCCCCTGGGCGCCAAACGGGTAATGGGGATCGATCCCGGATTCCGCACCGGCTGCAAAGTCGCATGCCTGGACCGTCAGGGTAAACTTCTGCATCATGAGACCATATACCCGCATATGGGTCCTAGACGCGATCAGCAAGCGACCGCCACCATCGAAAAATTGTGTACCAAATTTGAAATCGAGGCGGTGGCCGTGGGCAACGGAACAGCCGGCCGGGAAACCGAAGCCTTAATTCGGCGTATCGAAGCCTTACAGAATATCCCGGTGATTCTCGTCAACGAAAGCGGCGCCTCTGTCTATTCGGCCTCCACAGCTGCCCGCAAGGAATTCCCGGATCTTGATCTGACGGTTCGCGGCGCTGTATCTATTGCCAGACGCCTTATGGACCCGCTGGCAGAACTCGTAAAAATAGATCCAAAATCCATCGGTGTCGGTCAGTATCAACACGATGTAGACCAATCCTCCCTGAGACAGGCTCTGGACGATGTGGTCATGAGCTGCGTCAATGCCGTGGGAGTGGATGTGAATCGGGCCAGTGCTGAACTGTTGACTTACGTTTCAGGACTTGGCCCGCAACTGGCCCGCAATATTATCGAATATCGCAACCAAAAAGGCTCTTTTAGAACCCGGGAAGAATTAAAAAACGTCACCCGGCTCGGCCCCAAGGCATTCGAGCAGTCGATTGGATTCCTGAGAATTCATGCCGGAACCAACCCTCTTGACGCCAGCGCCGTCCATCCTGAAAGCTACCCGATCGTTCAAGCCATGGCCCGGAATCTGGACTGTACCGTTGCCGATCTCATAAAGAACGCTTCCCTCAGGGATAAGATAAAAATTACGGAATACGTCACGGATCTAATCGGCCTGCCGACCCTCGAGGACATCATGAGCGAACTGGCAAAACCCGGACGTGATCCCCGTCAAGATTTCGAATCGATGGTATTTACCAGCGGAATCGATAAAATATCGGATCTTCGATCCGGTATGAAGCTGCCGGGAATCGTCACCAACGTTACTGCGTTCGGGGCGTTCGTTGACATCGGCGTCCATCAGGATGGTCTGGTGCATATCAGTGAACTGGCCGACAGGTTCGTGAAAGATCCATCCAATTTTGTCAAGGTGCAGCAGAAAGTAACGGTCACGGTACTCGAGATCGACCTTGAGCGAAACCGGATTTCTCTGTCAATGAAATCACAACCCGGCCGGCGGTTGAAAAAAAGGACGGCCAAGCCGCATAAAAAGAGCAAGCCGGAAAAAGTGAAATTGCGCAAATCACCCTTTAATAACCCGTTTGCGGATATGCTGGGCCGGTCGTCGAAGCGATAACCAGTGTTCATCCATATGTGACCTTTGCAGCAATATCTGAGTCTCGGGTGGCGCGAAACTTGAGAACACTTAATCCAATCAAACCAATCAAACAAATTAAACCAATACAACCAATTAAACCAATCAAACCAATATAACCAATTAAAAAAATACAACCAATTAAACCAATCAAACCAATTAAACAAATATAACCAAACCCCATGCGTGCAGTCGTTCAACGAGTAACAAAGAGCTCCGTCGCGGTCGATGGAAACATCACCGGTAAAATCGGACCCGGTCTGCTGGTTCTTCTGGGAGTAAATAAGCAGGACACGACCGCTGAAGCCGATTATCTGGCGGAAAAAATCGCCAACCTGAGAATATTTGAAGATAGGGCCGGCAGGATGAATCGATCATTGCTAGATATCGGCGGCGAGATGCTGGTCGTGTCACAGTTCACGCTTTATGGCGATTGTCGCAAGGGGCGGCGCCCTTCATTTGTAGACGCAGCCGGACCGGAGCAAGCCAACAGCCTGTATGAGTTTTTTGTCGAGGAAGTGCGCCGCAAGGGCATCACCGTGGCCACAGGGCAATTTCGTTCCATGATGGCGGTATCTCTGATCAATGATGGGCCGGTGACGTTGATCGTGGAAAGTAAATGAGGAGGGAATTATTAGGACCTGGGCACCCAGCTGATTAATCTATCCAATTGAGCAAATGAACATCGAATGTCCAAGGTCGAATGTTGAACTAAATTCACGATTTCCGTATCGTGCCGATGCGTTATTACGGCCCCTGATCCTCTAACAGTTGCGCCCCTTCCCCGTAAACAGCCAGAGGATAAGAGGCCATATTGAACGGATCACCGTTCCAGCACACAAATGAAGCCCATTTGCCTTTCTCGAGGGTACCGAGAATCCTGGTCAAACCCAGTATTTTTGCGTTTTTGCGCGTGACCAGTTCAATCGCCTGTCGTTGGCTGAAACCGGCCCGCAGGAACCAGCGGGTCTGCAGGAGGAGCTGACGGCCCAGAACCACCGGGTGATCGGTCATCAGACCGAAATCAACACCCGAGGAAACCAGATGCACGATATTGCGCCAGTTTTCATGTTTGAGTTCCACCTTATAGGCAAAGCTGTCAACCGGACCGTACACGACGGGTATTTTCCTTTTTTTTAACTCGCGAAATATCTCAGGGCGATGAACATCCATGGCATGCTCGATCGTCACCTTCAGTTTGAATTCATCAACCAGCCGCAGCAGGGCGGCAATATCATCGATTTTGTGAACGTGGGCCCGCAGACGGGTTTTGCCGCTCAGCAGATCCTGATATATGTTTTCCTCACGCGAAAAAGTAATTTCCTTTTTCTTTGCGCCTTTTGCGGCCTTGAATTTGCGGATCTTCTGCTGGACTTCATCGAATTTGCTGCGCAGCAGGGCCGCCGCCCCCATTCGAGTTGACGGGCGTGCACCTTTCCAGCTCGTGGTCGATTTCGGATTATAGCCGAACGCCGCTTTTACGCCGGCCCGGGCGATCAGGGCGCCGGTACTGTCAGCGGCATAATTGCGGATAACCGCTGCTTGTCCGCCGACGATGTTACCACTGCCCGGGACGATGCACGAATAAAGCACACCCATTTCAATCGCATCTCTGAAGGCCGCATCATCCATCTGCACCGAATCCAACGCATCGGGCAGGGCCATGATGGAATCGAGATGGTCATTGGCCTCTCCCTCGGCGGAGGGTTCACCGGACCGGTGCATGCCGATATGACTGTGCGCATCTATCAGCGCCGGTGTAACAACGGCATACTCGCCGATCAGCTCGCCTTTGCGGGAAGCGCTCAGGCCGCTGATTTTCCGCCCGCTGAAGACCAGAAAAGTATTTTGTCTGACCGAATTGCCGGTGTATATGGTTTTGGCAAATACGCTTTTCATGGGTATGTCCGTTTTGTCGGTTGAGCCGGTTGAGCCCGTTGTGCCGGCTTGGCCGGTTTGCCCGATAGTCGGTTAGCCGGTTTGCCCGTTTGCCTGTAGGAGGTTTACCGGCTGAATTAAGTTCTTCTACCCTACATCCTGAATCTTGTATCCTGCATCTTGCATCCTGCATCTTGAATCTTGGATCCTGTATCATGCATCTTGTATCCTGCATCCTGTATCATGAATCTTGGATCTTGAATCCTAACCGGTTCAACGGGCAAACCGGCGAACGGGCCAACGGGCTCAACCGGCCCAACGGCCTCAACCGGCTCAACGGGCCCAACCGCCGCAGATTAGCGCAAGTCCAATTGATCCAGCAGCGCCCATTGCAGAAACTGGGTGTATACCTCCCAGGAGTGGTCGCCGTAGCCGCCGGCCATAAGATAGGCCTGTGGAATAGCCCATTGCTTCAAAAAGTTGTAAACCATCTGGTCCCGCTGCATCAGTTGCTGGAGCGTCAGCTTGAGGTCAGCGGTTGAGGGCAGTGCATCCTTCTCGTAGGGATCCGAGCCCAGCAAAACTACGGCAATTTCCGGCGCCGGAAATTCCGCCAGTTTTTGCAGACCCTCTTCCAGTTTTGCCAGGTATAAATGGTCTTCACCCCGGGTGATAGGAACATCAATATTGCTGGGCACAAAGGAAGGATTCAAGCGTCCGTCGGTATCACGGGGGGGGCCGTCGAGAGGCCAGCCGTTTGCCATGTGAGCACTGAGAGTAATAATGGAATCATCATCGGCTGTAAGCGCAGCCGTGCCGTCACCTTTATGGGCGTCAACGTCGATAACCCAGGCCGATTCGATGCCGCGCTCCGACTGCAGCTTGCGAATGGCGATGACGACATCGTTTATCATACAGAATCCGTTACCGGTGTTTTCCCGGGCATGATGCATCCCACCGCCGCAATAAAAACAGAAACCTTTCTCAAGGGCCACGTTACAACACTGCCAGGTACCGGCGGCCCTTTCCAGAATCGCGTCGAACAGGCGGGACAACGGCAAAGATGCGCTCTGCGGATCGTAGCGATAATACTGTCCCTGGTTGTCGATCAGTTCGAAGGTTTTAATAATTTCGCCCTCAAGCTTATCCGAATACAACTTTTTTACATACGACCCATCGTGCACCCGCTCCAGATCAGCGACGGTCAGCCGATGGTTTTCTTTTTTCCGAAACCAGTCATTCAACCGGCTGCCCAGGACGGGATGCTTTCTGAGGTTGTCAAATGTTCTGGATGCACGGCTGTTCCTAACCGGAATCTGGATGCCGTATTCGAGTAGACTGAATTTGTGCCGGTCGTCATAGATGATCATAAATGCATCCTGAGCTGCAGATTAGGGATTCAATAAAGGACGTATTTCCGACAACGCGATAAAAATAGATTGCATGTTCGTTCTAACGCGCAACTCGTAACCCGCAACACGCAACAACATTTCGACCGCCTGCCGACTTCCCCCTAATCAGGGGGAAAAAATGTGAGCCGGTTCTAGACCGCTTCCATACTGCCAATTCCATAAAAAATAGGTACCAAATGGATAAAATCAAGAACGGATAATGGATAATCAAGGTAGAGAAACTTTCTGAACGCAGGATTGTGATACAGATATGAATATACGGTCGCCTACAGCAGCGCCTGACCCGGCTTTTCTGCTATCGCGTAATTCGCCTCGTCCGTTTTTCGCACACCATCCATCAGCAATTCTAAAAAGGGGCCGATAACCTTGGCTTTTTTTTCGGCTTTTGACAGCTTGTTCTGGAATTTGAAGCGTCCGTCTTTTTCGTTTAGAATTGCATAAAACGCTTTTTTTCCGTTCATTTTGCCGTATCGAGCTTTAATTAGGTCTCCATCGCGAAAAACCAATTCCGCCTTGCCTTGCGGCAACGTCAATACCAGCTTTCCGGTCTTCTGGTTCGAGTTCAATATCTGGACAAGTTCGGGGGGCGGCAGTTCTGAGAGTTGACCCACCATTCCGGAAGCGATTTCTTCGGCTCTGACCAGGTTGGACCTGGCCAAGCGTTGGGCCAAAAGACGCGCCAGATACATTTGAACGGATGGAAATTTGTTCAGAACCTGCCTGAAATCCGGACCTGTGATAAAAATAACAGTCGCCGGCGCCACCACTCTAATCGTCGCTGCCACAGGCTCACCGGTGATCAGGCTCATCTCACCGAACACGTCACCTTTTTTCAAGGTGGACAGACTGACACCTTCATCATCAAGGACATCGGCCGTTCCCGAAAGGATGATAAACAGGTTCTGAGCCGGTGCGCCCTTTTTCAAAATGATCGCACCTTTGGGGTATTTTTTCAACTTCAGGAATGAGACAACATTTCTGAGGTTTTGCCGGTTAAGGGATTGAAAAATAGAGAATTTGCTCAACATACCAGCAATGACATCAATGTTATGACCACGCTCCCCGGCCGGCACGGCGACAGTGTGAGGATCCGGTCGCGGCACGGCCTGGATGACACCCGAACATCCGCTGCATTTTATTTCATCGGACGGAATCCTGTCGATACTTTCATGGTCGATAAGTGCTCGGGTAAGGTCGCTGACAAATATGCGGCAGGTTTTTCTATCGGAGGGTGGTTTTACCATGGTGGTAGTTATGAAGGTCTTTTCATCCTCCAGCTCGAGCAGCAGGGCGTTGCCCGAAAGCGTAAATTCATCGCCCGGATCATAACAGGGGCATTTGACGCTCTTGACAATCCTGTAAACGATTTCTGAACTGCTCATCCCAAGTCCCGAATATATGACGATTTTGTGCGAATTGCCGTATTTTTATAAATCAGACTTGTTCTATCCGTCGCAACCTAAATATATCATCAATCACCCAGTATCAGCAAATACTATACGCAATCAATACGGCGAAATCCTAGTGTTGTATAACTTCAGAACCCGAGCCCGGATAAGCCGGAATTGAAGATTAAAGACTGAAGATTGAAGAATTGTGGAAGTCGCTGCGCTCCTTCATTACTGATTGGTTTTTAAAATCGATCCTCCGAAGGCAGACCTTGAATCTTCAATCTTCAGTCTTCAATCTTCAATATACTGGTCTATTTCAGCCGATCATACTCTTCAATCAGGCGGTCAACCAGGTTTTCGAAATGGGCGATCGCCAGCTGAATCGGCTCGGGGGACCGCATGTCCACCCCGGCTTCGAGAAGCTCATCCAGAGGAAACTTACTCCCGCCGAGTTTTAGAAAGTCCAGGTATGCATCCTTGGCAGGGATGCCCTGACGGACCACTTTTTCGGCCAACGCAATCGCTGCAGAAACACCGGTGGCATATTTATAAACATAAAACGCAGCGTAAAAATGGGGAATTCTCAGGCACTCCAATGCCAGTTCCGGATCGATGACCATCGTATCTCCGAAATAGGCGCGCAGCAGTGCCATGTATTTTTCGGTAAGAATATCCAGTGTCAACGGATGGTTTTCTTCGACGATCCGATGCGTGATCTGTTCGAATTCGGCAAACATTGTCTGCCTGAACAGAGTGGCCCGGATGTTGTCGATTTCTCGATTGAGGATGTAGGCTTTCATACGGGGGTTGTCATCATAGTACTGCAGCAGATACCGGCTCAGCAGGTCTTCGTTGAAAGTGGAGGCGACTTCGGCCACGAAGATCGTGTAATCATGATCAACGTATGGCTGGTGCTGTTTGGAATAATAGGAATGCATGGAATGGCCGGCCTCGTGCAGCAGTGTGTACAGGCTGTTGAGGTTGTTCTGTTCATAATTCAGCAGAATATACGGCGGTGAATCATAACACCCGGAGGAATAGGCCCCGCTTCTTTTTCCCCGATTTTCATAGCGATCCACCCACCCGCCGAGCAGACCGTCGTTTAGGATCTGCGTGTACGCTTGCCCAAGCGGTGCCATGGCCTGAACGCCCACTGCCACTGCCTCTTCATAGGGCATCTGAAAATCGATACCCTGCACAATCGGCACGTAGGTGTCGTAAAAGTGAAGATCCGAAAGATCGAGCGCCTGCTTGCGGAATCTGAAATATTTGAAAAGCGGCTCCAGGTTGCTGCGCACCGTTTTGATTAAATTGTCGTAAACACTTTCCGGTACGTTGTCGGGGAACAAGCCGGCCATCCGGCAATTTTTGAATTCTCTCACCCTGGCGTAGAAAAGATCTTTTTTGTTGGAGTAGGTCAAAGTGGCCGCCAGCGTGTTTTTATGATCCGCGTATGCCTGGTAGTATTGTAAAAAAGACTGCTTGCGAATGTCCCGATTGGGATTGATCATGAAAGTTGTAAAATTGCCATGGCTCAATTCGACTTCGGTGCCGGTCTCGTCGGTGATGGTGCCGAAGCTCAAATCCACGTTATCGAGCTGACCGAACACCTGTGATGGAGCCTGGCTGACTTCCCGGCTCATGGCAAGAATCTGTTCTTCGGTTTCGCCCAGCGTATGCGGTTTGTACCGCAGTATCTTATCAAGGTAAAATCGGTATTCCTGCAGCGACTCGGTCTCCAGATAACCCTGCATGACATCGTCGGGCACGGCCTGAATCTCCGGCGTCATGAAGCTGGACAGTTCCGCTGCCCGGGTATAAAGATTCATGGCCCGCTGGAAATAACCCAGGTAGTGCTGGTCGGCTTTGTCCTCATCGCTTTTCAGATGGGCATACGTGTACAGCTTTTCAACACTGCGCATCAGCGCAAGATGAAATTCAATCGCCTCCTTAAAAAGCGTGATCGATTCGTGCAGCCGGCCTTTGTATTTGTGATAGTCTTCGATTTGCTTCTCCAGTGCAGTGAACAATTCCTCCCACGGAATGTCTGATTCAAACAGCGGCGACAAATCCCATTTATGTTCATCGGCGATATCTTTTCTGGCCGGAATCATTTTTTGACTCATTGCCGGTTTCCTTTCTGATGCATTTCTGGTGAAACGAATTCCTGAACATATTCGCTAACTCAATGTCATTTACTTAAAGATTGGTGTTATCCCTGTGGGAGCGGCTTCCCCGCCCGCCTCGGCTGAGCGAGAGCGATGGCGGGCAGGCAGCCGCGATAAATACTCTAAAGAGACTATCATTATCAATTAGCTGTCTCTTCACATCATTTTGAACCAACTAAGGTGGATGGGAACCAGAAATCTTAATGCGCTGGTGCATCGTTTTTCTCATTTTCAATCGCGGATCGCAATTCACCCAGGGTTGTATACCGGGTAGCGCTTAAAGTCGCATCGATATCATAGATCCTGCGCGCTCCAATCTGTTTTTCTACCAGTCCGAGCCGGTAAATTCTCCAGTCATCCAATTTCAGATCATCCGGCAGGGTCGATGTCTCATTGGTTATTATCCATTCTCCGAAGAATCGGATATTCTCACTTCCATGTCTGTCAGGGATTGTCCAGTTGAAAATGATGTCATATGCTATTCTTCCCTTGTTTTTCTTTTCGACGTATCCCTTAACAGACCAGGGCGCGTAAAAATTGATATAAGCACTGGTCGTGCTTACGTAAATCGCTTCGGACAGCTCCGTAAAATCGATTTTTCTTCGTACACTTATATCCGCCGGACCTTCCGGATATATTCGTTCGAGTAAATTCAGAGCGAGGCGATACAGCAGCGTTGCACCGTCCAGGGCATATAATTCATACCCCTTTTCAATCTTCAAACTGCGAGTCAACATCGCCTTGTCTGCAACAACCAATATTTCTCCCTGTTGCGAACCGGGTGAAACCGTTATTGAGTCGCGCAAATAGCCCCTGACAGAAATCAGCAACTCCTGGTTGCCGGCATGCTCAAAAGTTAATTTCCCCGTCACATCAGATCCGTGTGACGCGTGATCTAATATGAATTTGCTGCACATGCGCCAGGAGACTTTTTCTTTATCGACTGCAGCCTGCATGCGTCCAACACCATCGGAAGGACTTTTGACCGATCGATCGGTAGCGCACGACACTAGGTAGATCAATACACATGCAGAGATTAAAGTTTTTACCAGGCGCATTGGCAATTCTTCCTAATTCATCCCCGGTTTTCGATTCAAGGCCGACAGTTTGACGGTCTCGATGATCCTTTTCTTGCGCGTTGGCTTTCTTTTTGCGCTAGTGATCCAGAAGACATACTTCTTTTTATTGTAAACCAGCCAGATCTCATTTGCTGTGCTGTAATTTTCTTCCAACCAGTTCCGCCACTCTTTGCGGTTGGTTACATAGAGCTGTTTGGTGACTTTGACCACAGTCGGTACCTTCTGCCCACATCGAGTATGTGAATTTGCCTTGAACTATCAAATCAATGCCCCACTCCTTCAGAGAGAGGCACATCTTAGGGTTCGCGAAGAAATGAATTCACAATTTTAGGCGTTGAGGCGCCCGTTGGGCAAGGCGCGAAAACCCAGGAATATCGAGATATTCCGAGTTTTCGCAACGCAGCCAGACGGGATGCATCGGTGCATAAGATGTGAATTTATTTTTAAGTGAGCCCTTAGTGTCCACCGCCATTAATAGGACATTTTATTCACCGCAGAATCTGACATCCGTTGTCTATTCACCCTCTTAGCACAGCCAGAGTCTTCTTCGCAGATTCCGCCAAGAGCAGCGTGTCCGTTCCGGCTACGACCAGTTGAAAACCGTCTGCAATGAAAGGTTTAGCAATATCGGCGGTCGGAGCAAAAATCCCCAGCGGCAATCCCGCCTTAATGGCAGTTTCTCGCACCGTGGCGATGGCCTGGCGCACATCCGCATCGTCTATCTTACCCAGTTTGCCCATGCTGCCTGAAAGATCAAATGGCCCAATCAATAAGGCGTCAATCCCCGGAACTTTGACGATCGATTCGATATTATTTACGGCTTCGATGTTTTCGATCTGAAAAACAAGTACCGTATCCTCATCGGCGTGGTCAACATATTCCTGGAACTTGATCCCGTAGCCGTGCGCCCTGGCAATACCGGCACTGCGGCTGCCGGTCGGCGGATATTTCGATAGATTCACAGCTGCTTTCACATCCTCAGCCGATTTGATATGCGGGATGATGATCCCGGCTGCGCCGGTATCCAGCGATTTCTTGATCCAGATCTCCTCGTTGGACGGTATCCGGATCAGGCAGGGCGTTACAGGACTGGCTGTTTGGACGATATGCTGCAGATTTACCAGATCGAGAGCGCCGTGCTCCATGTCAACGAACAGCCAGTCGAAACCTGCCAGAGACAGCAATTCCGCAACTTCCGGGGCGGGCAGACTCACGATCGTACCGAGCAACACTTCCCCGTCGGCCAGTTTCTTTTTCAACAATCCAACCATAGCTTCCTCCGTTCTACACCATTGGGTCTTCCTGTTCCAATTTTTGGATCTTCTCCAATTTAGTTGGTATACATAGTTATATGAAACGGGAGGATGGAATCACTCCGGCGTCTGTTGAATTTGCCACCCACTCCCCTTGGAATTGGTTCAGGGTCGCCCAGGTGATAAGGTCTATTGTCTGTGTATGTCTGTGTGTGTCTGTGGCTGATCTAATTATAATAAGACTGAAGGCAATTTTACCTGTCGATTGTTTTTCAATCCTTACCAGTGTTGCAGAATGCCGGATACAATGGAGGATCTTGGAATATTTCAGATGAACCTTGCAAAGTCAAGCAGATTACAATTTCGTTTGTTGGGTGGGTTGGGTTCGCTGAGTTTAGTGAGTCCTTTGAGTTTGTTGAGTCAATTGAGTTCAGTGCGACGGGGCCGGATGCAGGATTCAGGATACAAGATGCAGGAAACAGGATACAGGATGCAAGATTCAAGATGCACGATAGAAGATCTTTAATAGACCGGTAAATCTCCTACGGGCATAACGGGCTCAACGGGCTCAACCAGCTAAACAGACCAAGATGCACTGTTCCCCGTATAAACGCCATGTAAAAAGGGGATCAGTTTCTCCTGCTTGAGAGTCTGGTATCCAGCGTTAATAAAACCGCTCTTTTCGATACCTGTCAGAATAGAGGCCGCAAGCCTTATTTCAGACGCACCGTTGGTTATTCCAGCCAGAGTTCAATGATTTCACCATCGGTGTGCACGGTGTATCCCACCATCTTACCGACTTTGAATCTACTACTGGAGACCTGCTCCTGGAGACTATAATCCTTGTAATAGACCACCAGTTCGGATAGCTTATAGGCTGAATCATCGATTATGATCCTGTCACCATCGATGTAATCAATAACACCGGATCCTTCCCGGGGTTCGGCCAGTTCCGCGGCCTGCAAAGACACCGAGCCAGGTGATAGAAAGGTTGCTGGAAGACTGCCCCAGACGACCATAACTATGAGGGCCCACAGGGCGACTTTGACAGGCAACCAAAGCCACATCCGCCGTCGACCGAATCCGTTTCGAATCAGGGAGCCGGCTTTAAAAGTTTGCATTACCATAAAGGCCATAATTTTAACTCCTTATGCTTCAGGGCATGCCATTCGGCATGCCCGTTATTCATATTTTTAGCTTAGTGCTTCGATTCGCAATTACTATTACGTATTTTCAGAGTAAGAATCATTAATATCGCTCACTCGGCTCGACTGAGCTCGTCGCAGGCAGCACTCAGTCCTGATTAAATAATTACGTTATCGTATTAATGAATCGAAGGACTTAGCGTTCGAATTTTCGCCAGTAAAACATTCCTCTGCGTTCGGACTGCTCTTCCAGGGTGGAGATGTTGCCCGCTGCGGTACTGAAGTATTTGCGTTCGGTTAGTCCACCCGGTGTGGTCAGAATGATCGGCGGATACATCATGGTGTCGTACTTGATTCCGGTGGGCGGCACGGTAATAAACTCAGGCAGACCGCTGCCGGGCGACCAATCCGGATTTTGGATCTGAATCAGGTCGTTCTCATCGATGATGCCGTCGCCGTTGGCGTCGAACTGGGCGCTGTCGAGGCGTCCGCCCGAGCAGGCATTCATTTCGTGCACGATGGAGTCACCACCGGCTGCGCAGGGATCGTCCTCGGGAATGGAGGTGATCATAATCAGCTTGCCGTCGCGCACAAAGCTGTTGCGGATAACACGTTCTTTATCCAGCGGCAGATCCACGTACCATCCGGCATTATGAGTCAGATGGCCCAGGATATCCGTAGCCCAGGTCGGCTCGTGATCGGACAGCACCCGCAGCCACGTGTTGAAGTTGGCATCATTCCAGTGAACGATGGTCTGCTCCAGCAAGGTGACGGTTTCGGCCTGGTTGGACAGTTGATTGGTGCCACCGCGGTTGAAGACGCCCAGATATTCGTCGCTTGTCTGCCCGTAATCCCAGACACCGTAAATGGTTTGGTACTGGGTATTATCGGCATCAGCCGTCGACAGGTATTTCCCGGTGCCGAACAGGACCAAAAACCCGTTCTTGGTGACGTCGCAATGCTTTATCACGTTAAGCTTGGTGGTAATCGGCTGCGCGTAAATATTGGGCGGATCGACATAGCTGCCGTCGGGATTCTTTGTGCGGCCCCTGGCCGTAAAGAGCGGTTCGGGATCGCCACTGACGGTATCCAGGTAAGCCGATCCCCAGTTAGCCGGATCGGTATCGGTCAGATCAAACTTCCAGACGTTGCCCAGCAGGTCGCCGGCATAGACATAATCGACTTTCCTGTCACCGTTGATGTCAATCGGCGTTGGAGTCGAAAGCCCGTTGTTGCCGATCATTCCGGTATCGATCATATTCAGCAGTTCGCCGCTGCGCGCATCCACAACATACAATGCGGCCGTGCCGCTGGCGCTGGCATAACCGTTGCCGAATACGACGACCCACTCGTGACTAGTCGCATAAGATTTGACGAAATAGGCCTCACTGAAGGAATAGCCCATGTTGTCCTTTTCCGCCGCGGTGGCGTTCTGTTGGGGATACTCCCACTTGACCCAGCTGCCGGCGTTGACTTCGGTGTTGTTCTCCGGATCGGTGACATCCAGGCAGAAATAGCCTTTACCGCCCTTTCCGAGCCCGCTCACCAGCAGTTTTTCGCTGTGAAAGACCCCACCCGTCACCGCGCCGATCTCTTTGATCTGGGGCGTCAGATCGAGGTAGTACATGTGCTGGAAGTTAGGCTCTGCCACCGGCAGCATGTTCAGGTGGTCGAAGACCAGATTCGGCACGTAACCGAAAAGCTCGTGGCCGTCGGAGTCGTGGAAGGCATGCATCATGCCGTCGTTGGCATTGGCATACAGCACCCCGTAGGGAATTTCTTCGTCGACTCCGTCACCGTTGGTGTCTTCGTATTTGACGTATCCGACGTAGAACGGCGCCGAGTGCACGATATCGCCCAGCTTGCTGTAGCGATCGCGGAATATGCCGCCGAATTTTTTCTTTTCCTTGGCATTGCTGCCGCGTATGTACTCCAGACGATCTTCACCCAGACCGTCGGAGTCGACCGCGCCGGTCAGCGGGTTGTCGTTCAACTGGGCCTGCTGGTCCGTGGTCAGGCTTGCCCAGCGGAAAGCCAGGCCGCCGCCGGAGATCGGATCCGGATCAAAGGTAGCGATGTTGCGGCCGGTATCCCAGTTGACGGTATCCCAGTCACTGCCGCTGCCCAGCGCTTCACTGGCACTCCACAGGTAGGTGTCGGTAGTCACCATGCCGGTAATCGGACTCACGGCGTGGGCCTTGACATCCCCCCACCAGCCGTCGGTGGAGTAGCTGGCCTGGTACATGACCGTGCCGGTGTGCAGCTCTTCGCCGTTGATCGAAAGCGACGAACCGGACCCGATCCGCGAGACCAGGTTCTGCATGATCTTTACCAGCGAAGAAACCAGCATCTCAGGATTTTCGGCACTCAAATACATGCCCCGTGAGTTGACCGCCGCATGCCACAAGTCGTCGATCAACTCCGGCTCGTTGCTATCCGGATCCGGATAGGGCCAGACCGGGTAGTTCAGCAGAGCGGGCTCTTCGTTATACAGCATGTAGTCATCCTGGTTCAAAGTCCCTTTCAGGCCGAAGGCCACGGTGTAGGTCACCATGTGCTGCTGCTGGTTAACGTCGTTGTTGGCGTCATTGGTCGGCACCCGGTCTGCCAGACCGTCGGCACCCGCGGACAGGTCATTTTTGTAGTACTCCATGGCCACATCCGCCAGGGTGTTTGAATAACTGTCGGCAAACAGCTGCCGGTTGTTCTGATCCAGCGGGCTGGTGACACCCGTATCCTGGTTGCCAACATTGGGGCTGGAGCCGTTGTAAAAACCGTCGGTGAAAAGAACCGCAAAGGACTGCTGGCATTCACCGCCGGTGGAATTTCCACTGGCGTCGGGCATGTACCAGGGGCCCCACTTGTTGTTACCGAGGCCGCCGGTGCCGTTGCCGTCTTCCTGGTCATAGTATTCACCCACATCCTGGAGGGCTCTTCGCAGTGGCGTGCTGCCGCTGGAGTCGTAGTCGTAAAGCCTTGCCAGGATGCTGGCGGTTTTGTCCACATAGATCTCCTCTGCGGTGACATCATCCACTTCGGTGACCCGCACCTTCTCCACCGGAAAACTTTTGGAGCGTCTGTTAATATAGTGGATGCCCACCTGCACCCCCCGCAGGTCGTCGATGACCTCACCGATGGCCGCCTTGGCCGTCAGTTCGCGCCGGCGGTAGAAACTGTACCAGTTCACGAAGTTTTGCAGCTCGGCTTCGTACACCTCCGTAGCGGTGGGATTGTCCTCATCGACATAGCCGTATATGGCCGGGTGCACCGGCGGTTTGATGCTCTCCGGTATGGCGGCCCCGGTCACCTCGATGAAGTCGGTGATTTGATTGCTCGCGTTTACGCTGACCTCGTAATATCTGATATCCCCGTCCAGGTTCACCAGATAGACTTTGTCCACAACCGGCACACCATTGGCGTCCTCGTCCGGCACTCCGTCGGAATCGGCGTCCACTGTGGTGGCCACATAGTAGTGGGCATTTTTGACCACCAAATCTGAACCGCTGGCCATCGGTACGAAGGCCACCGCATCGGCGCAGGCGTCCTGCCCGCTGCTGACAGTGTGGCTCAGGAACACATTTTCCGTGCCGGTGCCGTCGAAGTAATAGGACGAGGTGCCCAAACGGTTCCACTGGTCGGCGTTGCGCTCCTGGTTGACCTGAATGGTGGTGGCCGCGGCCGAATTATCGGTGTCGCTCACCTTGTGATTGATGGTATAGCTCACATTTCTGGCGTAACCGCGGGTATCACGCCACCAGGCATAGACTTCGTAGTATCCGGGAGCCAGGGTCGGCGGTGTCCAGGTGGCGGTCGAGGTCGTACCGTTACTGTTGCCGCTCGTATCCCACATATCGTTATTGTGTCCTTCCCAGTTAAATACGGATTGCCGCCAGGGTCCGGTGAAGGTGAAAGTGCCGCTGCCCGGAGCGTCACTGTCGATAACGATGCCCACCGCGTCGGGATCGTTACCCGTATCTGCCAGGGCGAAATAGTCGTCGGTCATGTCCAGACAGTTGTCGTCCATAACACCGTCATTGTTCTTATCAATGGGCGGCACCGTCGGGTCCTGGGCCGGGCAGCGGGTGTCGGCGTTGGCATAACGCGTCCCGTCGCCATTGGGCCAGGCGAGATATTCCACGTTCGGGTCGTAGTACATCCGGTTCCAAAGACCCCACTGGGTTCGCCAGTCCGACCGATCGCCACTGTTGAATTTGTTACCTCTATACTCGTTGTCATTGCTCGGATCGTCGAACAAGTAAGTAAGGCCACCACGGTATCGACCCTGGTCGCCTTCGACCGTCATTGTCTCCCAGTCCATGCTGCCCGAGTCGTCCACCACGAACATGATGTTGGCCGGGGCTGCCTGCAGCAGGGTATCCAGGGGCACATTGGCGATGCCGACCAGCACGTCATCACAATCCGGGTCGGTCGGATCGGACACGCCGGTCAGACCATCACAGTCCCAGTCAGTGCTGTTGCACAGCTCTTGGGCACCGGGGTAGATCGAACCGTCGTTGGGGGCGCAGTCCCCGTCGTCTTCGGACCAGCCGTCGTTGTCCCAGTCGGTATTGCTGGTGGTGGCTGCGGTGTATTCGGCCGTGACAAATTTGGGCGCGTCCATGAAGAAGGTGACCGTCGGCGCCGCTCCGGCCGCACTGCCGGACCACTTGTCGAAAACAAAGGAAGCGTTGGCCGTCGCACTCAGGGTCACTCCGGCGTAGTAACCGTATTCTTCATCGCAATCGCCGCCGCCGGCACAGGCAATACCACCGTCCACGCTGGTCACCGTACCGTCGCTGGAGGTAACGGTCAGCTTCGGCCGGTAATGGCCGTCCACCGTAACGTCCTCGCTCAGGGCCACCGTCAACGGACTGGGTGTTCCCCAACCGGCCTGATCAGCAAATTCCATCGTCACGGTATGTACATCGCACGGTATGTATAGCGGATCATGGTGATCACGCCAGCCGGAGTCATATCCGGAGCCGTCGGTCGTGTGCGTGCCGGTGGCTTTCCATTTGCCGCCGGCACCTTCACTGGCCCGGGCGTTGGAAGGATAGATGAACGCGTTGACGAACCAGGCCTTGCGGAAACTGGCTTTAACGGTCATGTCATGGTCCACGGGACCGATCGGCGGGTACGCCAGCGGCCCGACGGAGGTACCGTCTACGATCACGTCGGCGATGCAGTAATCGGCTTCCGGCTCGACCGTGAACGTCGGAAAGGACATGAAGTCGACGATCTGGGGTGTGCCCGGCACGATGTCGCCGTGGGCGGCAGTCTCACCGGCGTTGATGACCGTCACTGGTGTAACGATCGGTTTATTGCGGAAATTGGCGGTAATGACCATGTGGCTGGTCACCGGCGAGATGGTCAATGACGTATCGATGTAACTGCCGCCGGTGTAGTCGCCCGTCCACCCGGTAAAAAAGTTATCGGGATCCGGTACGGCGGTCACTGTGGTAGTGCTGTCGCCATGGTTCACGACCTGATCGGCATTGCCGGAAATCGATCCGTTGCCGTTGACCAGAAACTGCACCCGATAATCATTGTCGCTGATCGTGCAAACCCCCTCGCTGTCGGAAATGGTTACACCGCCCGGCACCGCAGGATTGGTGGCGGCACTGGTCAGTAGCACCTTAAAGGTTTCTGCCGGTTCGAGGGTTGTATCATTGATGATGGATACGTCAATGGTTTTGCTCGATTCGCCCGGACCGAAGATCAGGGTTGTGGGCAGGATTTGACCGTAATCCGAGCCACTTAGAGCCGTTCCATCAGCGGTTTCATATACTACATCCACCTGGTTGCCGGCGGCCACCAACGGCGTTACGGTGACGGTAAAAGTACCTGAGGCATCGCTCTCTAATGCCGCTGCATCGTCGATGGCGACTGTGTATACATCGTCATTGCTGATCGTACACGTTGCCGTGCCCGTTACGATGTTGGCGTTCGGGTGGGGCGTCATAAGGTCCGGTCCGATGGTGACATCAAAGGTTTCATTCATTTCGCACATGACGTCATCGATGATGTCGACAATAATATTTTGGGTGGTTTCCGTGTCGGTGAAGGACACCGTAAAACCGGAAGACAGCGTAAAATCAGTACCAGTGGTGGCCGGGTTGGCGCCACTGCCCACAGCATTGACGGCAAAACTCGCACCGCCCGGTACCGCCTGATCCAGCGTCACCGTCAGCGTAACTGTACCCGGCGCAGCACCCTCGCTCACTGTCGTGCCGCCGCTCAACGTGACGCTAAACGTATCCACGCCATCGTCGTTGACAATCACCGTCTGCGGGCTGCCGGCATCCACACCGTTGGCATCCGGGGTGATGCTCACGATGATGTCCTCGGCAGCTTCGTACAGACTGTCGTCGTTGATGGTCAGGGTAATATCTTTGGTTGTCTCGGTGGCGCCAAATACCAGCTGACCGCCGGCCGGGGCATAAGTGTAGTCGGCTGCGGCACCTGCCGTGGCCATGCCGCCAAAACCAAAGTTCACCGTCGCACCGCCCGGCACCGCCTGATCCAGCGTCACCGTCAGGGCCACCGTGACCGGCAGCGTGCCTTCGGTCACTGTCGTGCCGCCGCTTAACGTGGCGGTATAAGTGTCCACGCCGTCGTCGTTGACAATCACCGTCTGCGGGCTGCCCGCATCCACACCGTTGGCATCCGGGGTGATGCTCACGATGATGTCCTCGGCCACTTCGTACAGACTGTCGTCGTTGATGGTCAGGGTGATGTCCTTGGTTGTCTCGGCCGCGCCAAATACCAGCGGACCGGCCGGGGCATAGGTGTAGTCGGCTGCGGCACCTTCGGTAGCCGTGCCGCCGAAGCCAAAGTTCACCGTTGCACCGATCGGTACCGGCTGATCCAGCGTTACCGTCAGGGTCACCGTGCCCGGCAAAGCACCTTCGCTCACTGTCGTGCCGCCGCTCAACGTGGCGGTATATGTGTCCACGCCGTCGTCGTTGACAATCACCGTCTGCGGGCTGCCCGCATCCACACCGTTGGCATCCGGGGTGATGCTCACGATGATGTCTTCGGCAACTTCGTACAGACTGTCGTCGTTGATGGTCAGGGTGATGTCCTTGGTTGTCTCGGCCGCGCCAAATACCAGCTGGCCGCCGGCCGGGGCATAGGTGTAGTCGGCTACGGCACCTGCCGTGGCTGTGCCGCCAATACCAAAGTTTACTATCGCACCGCCCGGCACCGGCTGATCCAGTGTCACCGTCAGGGTCACCGTGCCCGGCAGCGCACCTTCGGTCACCGTCGTGCCGCCACTCAGCGTGGCGGTATATTTATCCACGCCGTCGTCGTTGACGATCACCGTCTGCGGGCTGCCCGCATCCACACCGTTGGCATCCGGGGTGATGCTGACGATGATGTCTTCGGCCACTTCGTACAGACTGTCGTCATTGATGGTCAATGTGATGTCCTTGGTTGTCTCGGTGGCGCCAAATACCAGCGG